>Ga0209093_1000184_pt1 | contig 31296 bp, 28 predicted proteins | sample SidtaG_4_FD_187450 | JGI IMG/M metagenome (GOLD analysis project Ga0209093, IMG submission 187450) | Marine algal microbial communities from Sidmouth, United Kingdom - Sidmouth_Male1 metaG (SPAdes) (version 2) | ecosystem: Host-associated > Algae > Red algae > Unclassified | place: Sidmouth...
GAATCGCGTTCCTTAGGGCACCGTTACATTGACAAGAGGGTGGTTCGTGGACCAATAAGCGAATATAGACACGTTGCACCAATAAAACAGACACGTTTCGTTAGTCCATCATTGCTAGGTTTGCTCTGAGTCTACAGCCGTTCTCCCAAAAATCCCTCACCGCAACTGTTCCAAAAGTGTTCCAAATCGGCCTCTGTGGGGTCGTAGTGGCCGATTTGGAACTCTTTTGCAACAGTTGGAGTGTGGGATTTTTGGGAGAACGGCTGTACCTCGCCCCTTGTGGCCGTGAACGGGCGCCGTCGCCGCCCCCGGCCGCACCCGGACCGGGTCGTATCTCACCAAGCGGGGCCGACGACGCCTCTGAAGCGGGTGTAGAAGCATCTCGACGGGGATCGCACTTGACAGCGCCAGCAGAAAGAGGCACGTGGCCCCTCTGTCCCCTCGAGACCTGCAGCGGCCCGCAGGGCCCGCGCTACGCCCACAGCGAGACACTTTCCCGCAGGGCGAGTGGAGGGAAGCCCACGATTCCTGTCCTCACTTTCCTCCTACACGAGCTGCAGGGCGGTCCCGCCGCGAGCTGTCTCCTCGCGAGCCGCCGCCCGCATGCGCTGATGCCAACGCTGACGCGCCTGTTGTGCCGCCGAGGTATCCGGCTGGCTCCAAGATGAGCCATACGGGCTCCCCTTGCGGCACACTGCCACCAGAGCCGAGTTCTTTGGTTGTAGCGGGGTGCGCCCCTCGCCTTGCGGCTCTGTGGATGGGGGAACGAGCGGCTCCGCCACTGCTGGGCGGCAGGGACAGTGGCCCCGCAGGCCGCACCTGGATCTCGGGGTCCGGCCCGTTCCAACGCAGTGCGGGCGGGACAACGCTGCCTCCCGCTATGCGCTGTTGCCGCCACCCGCTCGTCTGCCTACGGAAAACGGCGCAGGGGGCGGCGGGGGGCGTCGCCTCTGTCGCGGACCCGCCGCGCTGCTGTGGCTCGGGCTCGCCGGCGTCTGTCGGAAATCGATGGGCGGCTTCAGGCGCGCACGCCCCAGAGCTTCTTAGGCATGTCGGGCTCCTCTGAGTGGGAGTCAAGCGGTGGACTCCGCCAACTTCGTGATCTACATCCCCCCTTTCCCCCACCTTCCAAGACGGCAATATCGTCTTCATTCCTCCACGGTCTATTCCACTCTAAAAGACTCTCGGTCTGCCTCACTATGAGCAGCTCGGGCTCAGGCGTCCGCGGCGTCCAGCCTCGCATCAACACCGGAGCCTCAACGGGCCTGTCGGCGCGCCGCACGAGCAGCGCCGGCCGCATCCTCAACCGTGTGCTGGCATGCGTCATCCCCACCAAGACAGATATTGCCGTGGCTCCCTGCAAAGCCGACCCCGTCACCTCGTCGGTGCAGCACGACTCTCCGCCGCAGCTGACGCCGCCAAACCGCTATTCGCCGTCCCCGATGGCACCCGAAGGCCTGGCGTCGCCCCTTCCTTGTTACCCGTTTGCCGGCGGGGAGCGCCACCCGCGCGTTCGCGTCGCTCGTCCGTACCCGGGCCCGTGGGCCGGCATGGTCCCGCCTCCATCTTCATCCGGGACCGGCACCTGCTCCGGCGTGCCAGCCTCACCCTGGTAGAGGGGATGTGAGGGCCGTGCGCCGCGTTGAACGCGGGGCGCGCGAGGTTTCATGCCGCTGTGTGGCGGTCCGAACGCGCTCCAGGCGTTTTTGGACGAGTGTGTACGGCACGAGGGTTCTCGTGTTCAACTGTACTGCTAGCGCTTTGCCACTTTCTTTCTCCGTTGTAACTTGGTGTATGTATATGTACGGTGGGGTTGACAGGAGCTACTGGCGTCACCAGGGCTTGGTAGAATAGACGGTGTAGTCCAACATCGACCCGCTTTTTTTTTTAAGACTAGCTCACAGCCGTGTGGAGTATCATATGGCGAAGCGACCAGTGTCACGTTCTCTTCACTGCACGGGCTGCAGGAGGACGTGTCTGTGGCGGGGGCAGGCTGCCACGACGAGGGCGGGAGCGGGCACGGGGCTGGCGCACAGGAGCCGCAACGCGAGGCCACCACGGAGGCGGAGGTGCGGCGCGCCAACTCCGCGCAAGGTACGGCACAGGCACCGCCCGGTGGCAGTTCAATATGCTGTTCTCTCCATGGTGCAGTCATGCTGGGCCCGTCGTGCTCATAGCTGAGCCTGCACACAAACCCAGGGTACTCGCGAAGGAAAAAACAAGCTGCATTGTACAGCAGTTCTCTTGAAAATCCCGCACTCCAACAGTTCCAACAGTGCCAGTGTTCCAACCGGCCTCTGCGGGGTCGTAGAGGCCGATGTGGAACTCTTGTTCAACAGCTGTGTACTGTAGAGTGTGGAATTCCTGAGAGAACGGCTGTAACACACTCCCTGCCGGTGTGCAGCAGCAGCGGTGACTTGTCCGCGGAACATGGGGTGGCTCTGTGGCAGCAATCTCATCTGCCACTTGCAAGCCCAGTAGAAAGGGCGCAGAGCACGTCGAACAGCTTCAGCGCGTGCGACACCAAGAAGATAGGGACGACAGAAAGGCCTTGGAGCAACAAAGGACACAAATATTTAACAACACACCCTTTCGCTCGACTCGGCGGGACCCCTGTCCCTCCCCCCCTGCCAGACTCTTTGGGACCCCCTCCCCCCCCAGTCGCACCGCCATCGTCGCTTGCTCCGGCGGGGTCCGCCACGCTGGGCGGCGGCTCCCGCCTCCGCGGAGGAGTGTTCACTCTGCCACTGGCGAGCACCCCCCCCAGCCGCACACACAATTCCGCCTGACGCCAGCGACCGAGCCGTGGCAGCGCGACGGAGCGGCGGTCGGTCCCCCACCGCAGCCTCCGCGCCGCGTGCCCCCCCGCTCGGTCGGTGGCGGCGGTGACATCAGGCGGCCGCCGGCGCGGCGGCCGACGCGGCGACCGGCACGGCCGTCCGCGGTGCGCCGCCCGCGTGCAGCAAGCGCAGAAGCGCTCTAGTGGTGGCGCTGGCCGCCAAAGTCCACCCCATGGCTGTGGCGCCATCGCCCGCACCCACCCCCATCCCCCTCTCACCCCGGCGCAACTGTCACGCACGCATGACGTTGCCGGCAGCTTGGCGGGAAGAGAGCCAGCTGCACCGCGGCGGCGGTCTGAGGCTTCCACGTCACTTTTGTGACACGTCAGCGTGCCGCCTCTGTGGGGGGAGCCGCCGACGAGAGGGCACGCGCCGCCGAGGGGGGCAGCCGCCGCCGAGGGGGGAGCCGCCACCGCGCGGCGGTGCAACACCGCCTCGTCAGGCGGCGGCGGTGGAAGCAGCCTCGGCAGCGGCACGGCGCTCCTTGCTCCCCACCAGCGCCCCGCGCCGCGGCAGCCGCGAGGGGCGACGTCCGCGGCTGTGTCGAGCCGACCGCCCGCGTGGCCGCGCTTCCGTGAGCACGGGCGCCGCCGCCAAGCGCCGCTGCCGCCACCGGCGGCGCCACCGCCACCACCCGTCGTGCCGCAACCGGCCGCCGCCGCCGCGCGTCGGCCGCGGCGGCGGCGCACCCGCGGACACGTCCTCGGCAGCGGCGCCGCTGCCGCCGCCGTCCCACCGCTGCGGACCCGACTCACGGACGGTGGGGTGGGGTGCACCGCCGCCGCCGGCCGCCGCCGCGACGTGCCGCAGCCGCAGCCGGTCGGTGGCACTGGCGGCGCCGTCATGACCGCGGCGGCGGGCCGCCAATGCCTGCCGCAGCCGGCCGAGCCGCCACGCGGACGGCGCGCCGCCCTGCCGCACCGCCGCGGGCACGCCGCCGCCACCGCAGCGGCGGCAACCGTACCAGGGACGGCGGCGATAACTTGCTGGAACGGCCGCGAGGTGGCCGCCGCTCTCACAGAGGGAGGATGGGGATGAAAAGGGGGAGGGGCGGTCTCACACCGAGGTCGCGGCCTCGGCGGCGACCCATGTCAACGGATCACTGGATCGACTTGTGCCAGACCGGGGGGCTGTGCCGGCGGCTGCCGCCGCTCTGTGCCGCTGCCTTTGGCGCTACCCCCGCCACAGCGTCGGCGGCGCCGGGACGGGCGGTCACCGCCCGGTCCGCCGTGCCGCGGGGGGCCCGCCGCCGAGTCGTCGGCGACAGCGCCGACGCCATACACTGCTCGTGTCGCCAGGCGCCACGGGCGACGGCGCCACCGGTCGCCTGCCGATCGCAGACGGGGTGGGGGCGGCGGGCAGGCACGCCCGACTCGAGGCGGCGCGGCCGCCACCGCCGCCGCCGCGACAGCCGCCGCCGCGACCTCGATCGCTACGGCATGGGCGGAGCAAAAAGACGGGGCGGCGGTACGGCGCGCAGTTCCGCAAGACCTCGTGTGTGGCGGGGGAAGGAGGGTGGAGACGGACGCGGTCGAGGGCGAGGAGGACACAGAGTCACACACACAGAGCTGGGTTGCTCGATTTGTGGGGTGGCACGAAACTTGATGCAAAATCAGGCGCGCTGAGTTCACCTTCGACAGTGTGCAACACACATGTGAGTTTGGACCAAGGGTGCCAGTACAGTCGAGTTCCTTGGCTGGACCGACCTTTCGTGCAGCCTTTCTCTCTAAAATCCTGCACTCCAACGGGTCCAGCAGTGTTCCAAATCGGCCTCTGGGGGGTCATACAGGCCGATTTGAAACTCTGTTTTTTTTTTTCAACAGTTGGAGTGCCGGGTTGTGGAGAGAATCGCTGTACAGCCGTTCTCCCAAAAAACCCACACTCCACCTGTCCCAAGAGAGTTCCAAATCGGCCTCCACGACCCCGCAGAGGCCGATTTGGATCACTTTTGGAACTGTTGCAGTTCGGATTTTTGGGAGAACGGCTGTATGAGAGCAGAAGGACGACGTTGGTGGTAGTTCTGTACTTTGCAGCGCATGCCTAGAAACCTTGGTCCATCCGCTCGACAGATGAAAGGACACGCACAGAAGTGACACAACAAAAAGACGCGGAGCGCAACGAACAGCCTCGAAGCGGGCAAACCTGGAGAGTCGCGTGCCAGGCAAGCGCAACCGATAAATAAAAAAGACAAAACGAGAAACAACATGAATGATCCCGGTGCCAGTGACAACGGCGGCCGCCAAATGGTACCGCAGTCCGTCGGCCGCCGCTGTTGGTGCGTGGGGGAGGGGGTTGGGGTGTAGGGGGCGGGCGGGAATGCCTTTGCTGATTCGCAAGTAGCGCCCGGTTGCGTGTGCGAGCTGCGCCTCGCGCCGACCAAAGCGTCGGCAGCGAGACCACCGAGCGTGTTGAAGCAGCGACCGAGCACCCCCACCTCTCCCGCCGTCCCCCACCCCGCCGCCACCGCCTACTCGACACGCACAGCGGGCATGTACTCCGAGGCGCTCCACCCCATGAAGGTGGTGGAGGCCGTAACGGCGCCCGCCACCTGCTTGGCTGCGGCCGGCGCGCGGCCAGCCGACGGTGTACGCGTCGGCCACGGCGACCACCACCTTTGGCCGTGCGGGCGCGTGGTGTCGGCGCAGCCGCGGCCCCCGCGACTACGGGCGGGAGCCGTTTCTCCGCCGACACGGACAGCGGCACCGCCGCCGGCACGCAATCGGGCGACACGCCCCCCCCCCCCCCCCCTGCTCGCCGCGAGCCGGGCGCAGCCAGCCGCCATCTTTCCGGCAGCCCTGCCGACGGCGCCCCCCCAAAGCGAACCTGCTGCCGCCGCGCGCCAGAGGCGGCCGCGGCGGCGGTCGATGCGGCCGGCGGTCGCACGCAAGCCTCCCTCGCCATGTGCCACCGTCGGCCGACCCCACGGCAGTGGCGGCCGCCACCCATGCAAGCCGCTGCGGGCGCCACCACCACCACCGGCGCCGCCGCTCACGCAGCCGCCGTCCTTGCCGCCCCGCCGCGTGACGAAACTCGCTGGCGCGGCGGCGGCGGCGGCGGCGGCGCCCACTGCTCACGGCACCAACCGCCACCGACGACGGTGCCGCGGGTCGGCCGCCAATTTTTGGGCCAGGTCGGGGCGGTTGATGGGCACACCCGCGGCGTGCCTGTCGACCGGCTGAGTGCCTTGGGAGGGGACGCAGGGGCGGCGACCCGAGGGACGACGAGCATGGCGCCGCCGTGAGAGACGCATGGGACGTCGCTCGCGGGGCGCAGACGGCGCTTTCGATAGATTGCGGAGCGCAACGAATAGCCTCACAGTGTGCGCCATACCCCGTTCTCCCAAAAATCCTGCACTCCAACGTTGCAGCAGAGTTCCGAATCGGCCTCTACGACCCCGCAGAGGCCGAATTGGACACTTGGAACTGTTGCTGTCCGGAATTATTGCGAGAACGGCTGTACGATTTCTGGGTCAGGTATATGACGTCCGTGGTACTGCTTTGCACTGCTGGACTGTCCTGGAAACCTTTGTCCATCCGCTTGACAGGATGAAAGGACACGCACAGTTGTGGCACACACGGGTGGTTTTGGCCATCGTGCCTCGTACAGCCAAGCTCCTCGGCTGGATTTCCCAAAACGTAGCCCCTATGAATTTTCCTAAAGGGCACGAGTCAATACCCATGCACACCGGAGTGGGCGCGACCACTCCGCCACGCGCCGCCCGCTCGGGATGGGTGGCACCTGCAAACTCCAGGGCACATCCGTTCTATTCTTCCAGCAGCCAGTCACGTCGGCGCCTGTGTGGTGGTCATACAGCCCGCAACAAGAGCGAGAGGTGATCGGCAGGGCGAGCGGCTCTTTGCAGACACGTAGGGCGTGGCTCCCGACGCCCGTGCAGAAAGCGTGTCAATGGGGCCAACGAAAGAACCATGTCAATCTGCGGTATCCACGGAGAGCCACACCCCGCGTGTGAGGAGGGGTGGCTGGCCGCCGCCGCCGCCTCGAGGATCGACTGCGCACGCTGCATCCGTCACATGCTCTCGTCCGGTGCCCACTCCACTCTGTCGCGTTTCCCCCCAGTTTTCTTTTTGTAGGGATCTTTGCCTGCCTCTGGATTCTTTGCACAAGCGCCGCGGGGCCTCCAGCCGGCGAGGTCATGTATCCTTGCAGCGGCGGCGGGGCACACGCTCCCCAGCTGCCCACTGCCCAGCGACCACGGGACGGGCAGAGACGCGTCAGGCCCGACAGCCAGGGGCACTGCACCTGCAGGCGGCGCCTTTTTGAATGCGCAGAGGATCCCCCAGAGGGGGCACCGGGTGTCGGGCGTGGGGTGCACGTCGCCACGCTCCCGGGACGCTCCCACGCCGGGCGTGCACTCCCGCCCGACTGCCGTGGGGCGTCGGGCTTGCGCTGCCTGTCTTGGCGCCGTGCAATGAATGAGGCGGTGGGAGGCACTCAGTGGTCTAGGTAGAGACGACGGCGGCGAATGCGGCGGTGGCTCTGCGCCGTGGCACCGGGGTGTGAGCGTGGTCGTGTGCACAAGAGCCCCACCATCCGCTCCCTCGGATCCCACGCACCACCAGCGTGCACGGGGCTGTGCTACGGATCGCGTGCGTTGGGAGCCACCCAGACCGTAGCCCGCGTCTTCCTCGCTGGCAACAGCGCGGGCGCACTTCCACGGGCGCCGTGTCACATCCTCCCCGTTTCCCCAGTTGGCTCACCACCAGGTCGTTGACACACCTCCCTCCATCGTCATGGACGACCTCATGTGCGACCACTCCTCTGCCTACCTCTTCCTCCCCACCTGGTCGGACCACACGGGCCGGATCAGCGCTACCAGCTGCTCCATCCCGACCGACAGCGACACAGAGGCGGACGACGCGGACGACGAGGGCCCTTGCGGCTCCCCCACCCGAAACGTCGCCGTCCACACCTTCGTTGCCTCCACCGTTGCCGCGGCGGGCGGCCACGCGGCGGCGGCAGCCGCTGCAGCGATCGCCGCCGCCAACGCTGCCGCCGCGGAAACGACCGAGGCCATGTGCGCGGCGTTCCGCTCCGGCGCCGCCGGTGGCCACGGCGCGGCAGCGGCGGCGGCTCATGGCCAAGGCGGCACAGTGGTTGGGGAAACGGGCGGTGGGGGTGCGCGCGGGGGCAAAACCCCTCCGCCCGACACGGGGGGCGACGGCGGCACCACCAGTGGCCGCGGCGGGGGCCTCGACGTCGGCGACATGCTGCTCGACGCGGGCTTTCTCGGTGCGGGCATGGCGTGGGGGTTTGGCGGCGACGCGCAAGTGGAGGCGGCGGCAGCGCCCGCCGCGGAGCAGCACTGCCCCTCTGCCACCAGCGGCTCCACGGCGCTGGCCCGCTGCGTTGGCGCCCGCGCCGGCCTGCGCCGCCGCCGGGCGTCGGGCTCGTCAACCCCCGCCCCCCGCCGCGTCGCCGCCCGCGGGTGCGCCGCTGGTGCATCAGCGCGTGCGTCGGGTGCGGGGCGCCGCGGGGCGCCCGCGGCAGTGGCGGCGGGCGCCACTGCGGCGCAAGCGGCGGCGGCCGCCGCCGCCAACAACGGCGCGGCGACCGCCGCGTGGACGTCAACTGACGTGGGGGTTCTGTCCCCGCCGGACGCTGCCGCCTCCGTCGCCGCCGTGCCCGAGCCGGTGGCCGCCCAGGCGGCCGTGGCGGCGGCCGACGCGGCCGCCCAAGTCGGCTTGAGCGTGTCGGTAGAGGGGAGGGAGGAGGGCACGCCGGCACCGTCGGCTGCCGCGCGGGTGTTGCGGGCGCCACCGCCGGGCGGCGTGCCGCCGCCGCTGTCGCTGGGGGTGGCGGCGGGGGGTCTCCGTCGCCGTCGTGGTGGGGGGGGCGGGGGGGCGGGGGGGCGCCCGGGCGGGCCGTCGACTCGGGCGGCACGATGATGGGGCGGGGTTGTGGTGGGGCGCAAGTGGCGGCGGTGAGGGTGGCCGCCACGCAAGTGGACGGCGCTGTGGGGGGAGCGGCAGTGCGGTCTGCCGGGGCATCTGCGCTGGTGTATGGTTGGGGTGGTGGCGGCCGCTCCGCCGCCCTGCGCGGGGCCGTGTGCAGTGGCCCGGGAGTGTCTGGCTCTTGATTTTTTGTGCGTGGTATGATACTGTAGACGCCAAAATTGTCGTCGCGTTGACAATTCTGTTGGGGGTAGGCGTTGTTGGGAACGCTCCGATTCTGGGGGCGCAGGAAGGAGGTGGTACGGTCTTCGGTCGTTGTGCGGCATGGGCGAAGGACTACTGGCTACGCCTGCGGCATGTCCCCGACGACGACCCCCCCTCCCCACGCCCGCCCGGCGCGAAGCGCCGTGCCGGGTTTTGGCGGTCGCCGCAGGGGGAGCGGAGCGGGGGGTGCCGCGCCCCCGCGGCGGGGACGCGGCGCCCCCCGCTCCGCTCCCCCTGCGGCGACCGCCAAAACCCGGCCGCGGCGCCCCCCGCTCCGCTGCCCCCGTGGCGAACGCCACCGCCAAGTCCTATCCCTAGCCCTCGCCCTACCCCTAGCTCTATCTCTACCATGTCGAGGTTTATACTCTTTGCCGCCGCCGAGTAGACGACCAGGTCGAGGTGACTGAAATTTGTTCCACAATACCCAATCAGAAGGCAATAATCACCACCAGATCCCCCAATGAGAAGGATGCAATCATGACCTCTTGCAAGCGCCTTACAACCGACAGTCCCCTCAGCTCGTGAAAGGTCCCCTCAGCCCGAGTGGGTACGTACTGCTTATTCTGCGTACTGCGCCCCTGAACGACCTTAGAGCGCTCAGGGCGCCCTCAGCGCCGCCAAAGCGCCCTGAGTAGCACCCATCAAACAAAAAGAGCCAATTTATTTTAATCGTGATTGGAACGCAACGCTCTCATTGGTTCACACGCGGCGTAGGAATACCTACGATCCGCCGGCACGGCGCCGTCATCTGGGTATACGGGCTCCATTGGCTGCCTCTCAGCGCCCCGAGGGCCTGCCGGCACGCCGCGTCCACTGCCGATTGACGCCCGTGCCACTGCCACGACCAATCATTTGCCTGCATGACCCCCCGTTCCAGGCCCCTTGGGCACGCCCTCCACAGCCTCGAAAATTGCCCGGCCTCGCCACAATTTCCTGATCCCCACAAATCTCAGCATCACATTATGCGGTCTTTTCTGACCGTTCCTCCTTACATGAATCAGGTGGACCGCGGACCACCGACCACCTGCCCAGCGCCCCTTCAGTTGGGTCCCCCTCGGGCGGCCGCGCGAGCTCGCTCTCCGGCTGCGCGCGCGCGGTGGTCTGGGTGCCCGCCCTGCAACGTTGGTTGTGCTCCCACTTCCTGGGGCCCGGCCAGCTCGCCGACCGTCCTCTTCCCGCCTCGCCCCGGCGGCACGCTGCCACATGGTCGCACGCCGCACCCTTGCCCCATCACCCCCGGACGTCGGGGGGTGAGAATTCACTCTCTGCCTGCACCGTTGCGTCCCCCTGGCCTCTCCGCACCCGGCTCCCCTCGACGACGCTCTCTTCGGCTGTGCCCCTCTCCTTGCGCCATTGGCCTGCCTACTCTTCCCCCACGCATTCAATCCACCACCCCCCGGCACTCCCCCGTCTCCTCCCGCCACCCTCCTCTACGTGATCTCGACCGGTCCCCGCACGGCCGCCTGTTAGCCTGTCACCGCCCAGCCAGCGGCGGCTGGGTGGCACCGCACCACTGTTGGTGCTGGTGCCTGCTCTGGTGGTCGACATGGTCTCCAAGGCGGTGCGTGAGACGCACGCCAAGCTGGAAAAGAATATCAACCGTTTGGTCGGAAGCCGTATGACGCCGGCGTCCGTGGCAAAGATCGAGGTCTTGCTCGACGTGGTGGAGCATTTTGCCATTGACAACCCGACGATAAACTTCCACTTGCACATGTCTGGCTACGACCTCGGCGGCAAGGTGTTTTGGGTGCCCATCTTCGAGGACCAGGTCGTCCTGGACAGCCCTGCCAAGCGCGTGCTCAACATGGTGTACCGCTACATCGAGAGCGCGGACAGCATGCTTGCCGGCTCCACAACGTTGCTGGAGGCAAAGCCCTGGCTTGCAGGAGTCAAGAACCGGTCTTTCAAGAAGTCGCGCCCGCGTGGGCTTCCGCCTTCGGCATCCAACCTCACCGCTTCCAGCACACCGCCAGCTGCGGGGGCTCCCTCGACTGGAGGAGCACCACCCGACGCACCCCCCGCATCTACTTTGTCGGACGACCCAGACGGCGCGGTCGGAAACCGTACGGGCAGCGACGACGCAGCAACAGACGATGATGCGGGCAGCAACAACTCGGCCACCGACATGGATGATGAAATCCACTCGAGGGCGGCTCCGACGGGCGGCCGCAACCGGACGTCGGCGAAGACCTGCCCCGAAACCGCCACCGCGCCGCTGCTGGTGATCCCGAGCCAGTCCACCAAGAACGTGGTGATGGAGTTTCTGCGGGGGTCAAGCAAGCCGCTGACGCTGATGAGGACCCTGGTGCCTGCAATGGTCAAGAGTGTGTGCAGCGGCGCCTCCGTCGCCAAGATACGGGTCAGCCGCCGCTGGTGGCCTAAGACGGACAAGGGCGAGTTGTGGGAGCAAACCGTAGAGGTGGACAACAAGCTGCTGCGCGCGGCGGACAAGACCAAAGGCCCGACCGACGGCGAGACGCTGGTGTACCTGAGGAGAATGCTGGCCACGCGCTCGGCGCCCGCCACCGAGAGGGTGGCCGAAATGCTGCTGATGGTCGAGAGGGAGCCCAATGCCAAGGCGACGCTCATCAAGTACAACCTGCGGCTGAAGCGCACGCAGCTACGCCGCACCGTGACTATCGCGCCGATGACAGGCATCGCCATTGCGTCTGAAGAACCTGCCGGCCAAGGCCAGCCCGCTGCGCAAGCCGGCCACAGCCAGCCCTCGGCGCCCACTGGCCAAGGCCATCCCCCGGCGCCCGGACTTGCTGCCGTCTCGCGTCCCAAGGGCGCCCGCCTATCGCTTGCCGCGGCTGCGGCGGCGAGCGAGAGAGCACAAGGAAGTGCAACTGGCTCCGGATATGAGCTCCATGATTCTGGGCTGTCGCAAGTACCACGTGCTGTGGCACCAGCGTTCGACCAGACGCGTGTGCGCGAGGCGCTAGCGGCCGCCAAAGCCGCGATTGAAGAAGGCGTCGCGGCCGGGACGGCGGCGACAGGGAATGCGGTGGTAAGGCAGCCTGCGCTGAGAACTGCTTTCAGAAGCACGGCGGCGGCACGGCCGGCGGCGGCACCAACGGCGGCGGCAAGGACGTCTGGGGCATCGACGGCGGCGGCACCAACGGCGGCGAAGAGGCCGCTCGCGGCAAGGACGGCGGTGGCACCAACGGCGGCGACAAGGCCACCTGCGGCTAGGACAGCTGCGCCGCCAACGGTGCCGGCACGGCCGCCAGTGGCAAGGACGGCGGCGGAACCAGCGACGGCGGCAAGGCCGCCTGCGGAAAGGACGGCGGCGGCACCAACGGTGGCGGCAAGGCTGCCTGTGGCAAGAGCGGCGGCGGCACCAGCGACGGCGGCAAGGCCGCCTGCGGCAAGGACGACGGCGGCACCAACGGCAGCGGCAAGGCCGCCTGCGGCTAGGACAGCGGCGGCACCAACGGCGGCGGCAAAGCCGCCTGCGGCTAGGACAGCGGCGGCACCAACGGTGGCGGCAAGGCCGCCTGTGGCAAAGACGGCGGCAGCACCAGCGACGGCGGCAACGCCCCCTGTGGCAAGGACGGCGGCGGCACCAACGGTGGCGGCAAGGCCGCCTGTGGCACAGACGGCAGCAGCACCAGCGACGGCGGCACGGCCGTCTGCGGAAAGGACGGCGGCGGCACCAACGGCGACGGCAAGGCCGCCTGCGGCAAGGACGACGGCGGCACCAACGGCGGCGACAGGGCCGCCTGCGGCAACGACGGCGTTGAAAAGTACGGCGGCAGCAACGCCGACGGCGCTTCCAGCAGTGGCGGAAATACCTCCTGATGCCAGGTTGGCGTTCAAAAGCACGGCGGCGCCGCCAACGGCGGCATCACCAATGGCAGCAGAACGGCCATCAACGGCAAGGAGGGAGTCTGCAAGCACGGCCGGGGTACGGACGGCGGCGGCACCATTGGCGGCGGCAAGGCCGCCCGCTGCAAGTACGGCGTTCAAAGGCACGGCGGCGGCTCCGACGGCGGCGGAACCGACGGTGGTGGCACTTGTGGCGTCGGCACCGGCATCGACGGCGGCTTCAGGGGAGGCGGTCGCACCGATGGAGGCGGCAAGGGCGACGGCGGAGCGGATGGCGGAGGCAACGATATCGGCGGCAAGGTCGTTGGCAGAAAGCACTGCGGTGGCAGGGGCAGCTGTATCAGGGGCGGGGGCGGAAGGGATGCACAGGATGGGGTCGCCAAGGCTAGGTGGGGCTCCTGCGTCGACCATTGCGGTTGCCGCTGCGGCTGGGGCGGTGCCGACGAAACCGTCGCCTGCTGCGCAGTCGCGTACGCAGCGGCCTCCGACGGCGGGACCACCGGCGTCGACAAAGTTTCCTCAGCCACCTCCGCTGCCGACGGCGAATGTGCCAAACTCCATGTGGGCACGGTTGCCCCCTACGGCGCAAGAGATCCAGGCAGCGAATTTGCCGTGGGCGCGCGCGCTGCTGCCAAGGTCTTCTCGTGCCGTCGGATCGGCGGCCGCTGCGAGGGCGACGCCATCCTTTACTTCAACTGAGAGCAGGAACGGGCAGTCAAGCGTGTCAACTGCGGCGCCGTCGGCAACCACGGCAACGTCGTCTCACCAGCCACCCCCGATTGCGTCTACGGCGTTGTCGGTGTTGCCGGTAGTGCCCGCCGTCATTGGCGTACATGCGCGGCCGCCCTCCGCATCCCTGTCGCCGACATCCAAAGACGCAAGCGCTCCCTCCTCTGCTTTCGAGCGCGCTTCCGGTGCTCCCCTGCGACTACAGCCCCAAGCGCCGCCCCCCGACACCCCGTCTACCGTCTCGCCGACACCCAACTCACCGGAACCCGGCAGTCCTCTGGCCGATCTACCGGCACACGACGAGCTGCCGCACGACAAGCTGCCGCCCAACGAGAAGCGTCTCGACGAGCAGCCGCCTGAGGCCTCCAAGGAGGGCGGCGCGGCACATATGGCGCGTGCACCTGCCCCGCCACCAACGCGGCCCACGGCTACACCACGGCGGCTAAGGGCAACAGCAAGGACGCCGGCGGGAACTGCCGCCCCTTCTGTCCGGTCGATGGCAGCGAGGCAGCTGGCTGCGGCCGCTGCGGCTGGCGCACCCAAACCGCAGCCAGCCCTCCGACGGCCGCCAGCGGCCAAGCCGCCGCCGCCGGCCAAGCCGCCAGCGGTGCCCAAGCCGCCCATGGCCCACAAACCGGCGGCCCAGCCGACGCCAGCGGCCAAGCCGCAGCCGGCGGCCAAGCTGCCATCGGTTCCCAAGCCGCCGTCGGACGAGCCGCCAGTGGCGCGCAAGGTGCGAGTGGCATCCAAGCCGCCGCTGCCGCCCAAGCCGCCGTTGCCGCGCAAGGAAAATCCCGCGCCATCAACAAGGGGTGCGCACGCCAAGGCGATGCGGGTGGCCGCCCGGTCATCGACGGCGGCAACGTCAAGGAGGGCAACGGCACCGGCCGTGCGGACAACCCGTGCCGCAATGAAGGTAACCCTGCGAAAAGGGACGCCCGCACTGGCGACGCGGGGGACCACCAAAGCGTCGGCGGCGGCGCCCCAAGAGCTAAAAACCGCGACTACACCGACGCCCACTGCGCGCGGAAGCCGCGCGCCGACTACCACGTCGGCGTCCCCCCCAAGTCCCTCACTCTCCGGCATTGCGGCGGCAGTGGCTGCCATGAATACGGCGATGACCCCGTCGCCACAGCTAGCGACCGGCGGTACGTCGGCGGGGGAGGACGGCAAGGCATCCGCAAGCCCGACAGCTGGACGGGGTGGAGACGAGCCGGCCCGTCGTCGCGCTTCAAAGCGACCACGAGCCAGCGCTGGCGACACTGCCGCCAACGCGGAAGAACCGGCCCTCAAGTCTTTGCGCAGGGCGTCGGCCGCCAAGTCCGCGCCACAAGTGCCAGCGACGAAGCCGTTGCGACGGTCTCCCCGCAAGACGGGGCGCGGCGGTCAAGGGCGTTGAAGATGCGGACTGGCGTGTTCTTGCTGTGTTTATGTTGGCGTTCATCCTGTTCCTCTCCGCTTGACCTTTTGGACTGCTTTGTACATTGAGTGTGTAGGCAATGGCAGGCTCTTAATCAAGCAATGGACAGCTCAATGACAGAAAAGCATGCCTCGCCGCGCTCGGCTGCCAAACGTACGGTTCTTAGACGGGACCCACCCACAACGCACGTCAGCTCCAGGAAGAAGACGAGTTCAACGATGATGAGGTTTGTATTTTCTACTGGAGTTAGTTTCCATAGTTGTCCAAGTGCAGCAGTCGCATACAAATATACAGGGAAGTACTTCACACGATCAAGTTCTATGGCAGGCCTGACCCCAAAGTGCGGTGGACGCAAGAAGCGGTTTACCGCCTTTTTGGGAGCTGCCCCAGAGCATGCGCTCCAGGGGGCGGGTGGGGGGAGCTGCTCGGGTGGTCCCTGAGGCGCTCGCGGTAGTCGCTGGCACCCGCCTCCATCGGGCAGTATATCATGCCACCGGCTGGCCTCGCTCGTCCCCAGCATCCTCTCCTTGCCCCTCGCCATCTGCCCCGCTCATGTGTGCGCTTCTCTTTCCGCCCCCCCCCCCTCATCCCCGTTTCCTCCACTTCACTTCGCTTCCTCATTACCCGCCTTTCCCATCCTCCCTGTTTCTCCACTTTCCCTGACCATGGAGGCCTCCCACATTCCGGTCTGCCTCCATACTGACCGCAACGCGCCCTTGAAGCACCCGTTGTACCTGGCGGCGGTCAAGCGCGGGGAGGCGCACCCAGCCGTCACCGCCTTCATCGCCCACGAAGTGTTGCACATGGTGGCAACACACGTCGTCAAGCTGGTGCCGCCACCCAACCAAGCGAACATGTTCAAGGCGCAGCGCTTGTTGCGGACCGTGCGGGAAGGGTGCTATGCGCGTCCTGTGTTTTGTATTACGATCTGTGAACTGCATTTTGTGCCGGAGGGCGAGTCAGACACCGAGTGTCGTAGGTTCCTCCGCGGGGTTGTCGCTGAGTTTGCGGGTAGTGTCTGGGACTTGATGTACAACGCTGACAGTTCGTGCAAGGAGCACGGAGGTGCGGCGGGGGCGGACGACGACGTGCGTCCGCAGTCACACGCCTGCTTTGAGTAGCACGAGTCTGGTTACATATGTCCATATTTTCTTTGTCCACTACCTCATTTATGTTGGCTGCATTCGAGAGCCCGAGGGGATACATGCTATATCATGGGTGGGGCTCTCGTTACCACTCCCTGCCGTCCTCCCCCAACCGGAGACGCATGCTCGAGACGACTAGAAGCACATTCCTGTCCGGCATCCCACTCGCGTAGCCCATCTGCAGCCGCTCGCCATCCAACACCTCCACGCTGACGGCTACGGCGGACAACATCGACGGTCACAACGTCATCCGCTTCCACCACAGCCGCCAGTCGGCGCACGTCCGCCCGCTGCACTACAGGGTGCGCGGCAGTCGCAACCGGCACACTGCCGCCGGCTGCGTCCTCCGTCCCACCGCCTTGTCGGTCGCCGTCGGCTTGGCGCGTCCTTGGCCCTGACGACGGCCGCAGCAGCGTGACTCGTCTGTCGGCCAAGGGCGACACCTCAGCAGGGTGCGCGCCGGCCGGCTCGCCGGCGCGTTGGCAGGCAACGAAGACACCAACAGCAGCGCGCCATCAGCCACTTCGCCCATGTTGCAGGCCACCACCATGTTGTCGCCGACTGCCTTTCCGCCGATGACGGCGGCGGCGGTGAGCGCATCAGCCTACTCCACCACCACTGGAGTGTGAGCCGGCGACACGTCGGCGGTCGTTGTGGAAGCGACGAATAGTCTCCGTTGACCGCCTCCCCCGTGGTGATGGCCAACATCTGGTCGTCATCGGTCGGCTGTGTGACAACGGGATCGGCGGTGGTCGCGGCCACGCCCGTCCCCACCCGCACAGACGCATCGGCCGGCAGCGTGTGCACAGGAGCAGCTGACGCGGCCGGCAGCTTGTCTTCGGCCGGGGGGTCTGCGCCGACGGCGGCGGCGGCCGTCGCCGCCACGCCCTCCCCCACCCACACCACTGCGTCCGCGGGTAGTTCGTCTTCGTGCACGGCAGACGTGACCGGGAGGTAGCCCTCGGCCGCGTCCCTGTGCTCAACGACCGCCAATCAGTCTACGGCGGCTGCCCTAGCGCCAGCGGTGGCTGCGACGGTCGTTACAACATTCGTGCCAGCCACCACCGCCGCGTCGGTCGCCAGCATGTTGTTATTAAAGGTGGACGGGACGGGCCGGTTGTTGTCGGGCGCGTACACCGTCTTGATGGCGACCGCCTCGCCGGGGGCGGTCGGTCAGGGGCCGACGGTGGCAGCGGCGGGATGAGCTGGTTGTCGTCGGCAGCGTCCCACTTGTTGGTGGCCACCGCCTCGTCGGCGCCGGCAGGCGCGGCCACGTCCGTCCCCACCGCTGCCGCCGCGTCGACTGGTAACACGTCGGAGGGCGGGCGTGACCAACCAGACGGGCCACCAACACGTCAGCACGCTGCGCGTAGGCGGGCGTAGCCTACCACACGGGCAGGTTGCCGATGGCCGCCTCCAACGTCTTGTACGCCACAGCCCCGTCGGTGGCGGTCGGATAGGCGCCAACGGCGGGGGCGTCGGTCGGCGCCATGCTCGTCCCCACCACTGCCGCCGTGTCAGCCCGCAACATGTCGGCGGGCACGGCCGGCGGGGTAGGCTCATCACCGTCGGCCGCCTCTCCCTTGCTGGTGGCCACCGCCTCTTCGGTGGCGGTCTGCTTGGCGAGAGTGTGGGAGGCAGCAGTCGCGGCTACACCCATCTTCTCCACCGCCGCCGAGTCGGCTGGCCGCAGGTCACCAGGGGCCGTTCACGGGACGGGCAGGCTGCCGTTGGCCGCTTCTCGGATGGTGGTGACCATCGCCTTGTCTGCGGCGACGAGGCAGCCGCCCATGATCTCCGCGGCGGTCGCGTTCGCTTCGACCGCCGCCACGTACACTCGATCACTGGCAGCGGCTGCGACGCGGCGCCTCGCGAGTGGGCCTTGCGAGAGCAAGTGGCAAGTACGGGGGCGCCGGGGAACAAAGAAAATGGGGCACGGGAGTATGAAGCGGGGGGGTGGAGGGGTAGACAGACGGGGGGGGTCGGGTATCCAGGTGGGGGGGTGGGGGAAGCATGCAGAGAAAATATGCATGATTGCGGCAGTCCCGGAGGGATTACCTGGGATGGTGAAAACGCCGTTCGGAGCCGCCACCAAAGTCGACAGGGCTGGCGGGAGACCCTAGTGGGCAGCGCGAGCTGCCGTGAGACGTTTGACCTCCACAAACGGAAGAGGTCCGATCCGCGCCGTCATGACGGCGGCACGGAAGCGCGGAGCACCTGCGGGGCGGTCACAACGGTGGTGCGGGGGAGTGGGCTGACCGCTGCCGAGGCCACGAGTGTGGCGCCGAGGCGCACAAGGGCGAGGCCCAGCAAGGGTCCTCGAGGGGCCCGCCAAAAGAAGCCACTGGGGGCCCCCAAAGTGCCACTTGGAGCCTCCCAACTGCCGCTTGGAGCCGCCCAGTGGCTTCGCGTGAGGACATCACAAGAAAAGCGCGCACTCTTGGGACCGCATGAGGACATCGAATCTGTAAATGGGGGACCGCACACAATGTAAACGCTGCCACAGTGGCGATCTGCCAAGCCTTTCTGGCGCGCGTACGCGTGGCGCAAAACAGCGTGTGTGTGGTGAACGGGGTGCCGAGATTGTGGCCACCCCCACCCCACACTTCTGATCGAATGAGAACAGGCACTTGAGCGGCAGCAAACCGGCGGTGGATGACTGGCTGACCTGGAATTGAACAGGTGTCGGAATGCATGCTTCGGCGGCAAGTCCCTGGTTGGGATCGCATTTCAGCAATGGTGAGTCAGACACAGATTCTTTCTCGAGCCTCTTCCGCCAATCAAGCCCGCACTCAAGACGACGCCAGGATCTAATCTTGTGAGATATAAAGACTGCCGTATGGAGATCTAGAGTTACTGGCAGAAGTTGCTGCCTTAAGCGCATTGTTTCGCGGTCATCGCTGTGATCATCCAAGATCCTTGCAACCGGCTGATCCAACAAGCTGAGTCGGGGTCACGTGAGACGGCAGGACAGCGTTGCGAGGAGAATCTTGCAGCGTCCCACTGCCGTTTCTCTCCACTATCATCCGGGAGTGCGTCCCCTTCCCACATGGTTACGGCTGCAGTCCCCCAGTGTATAGCCACCTGCCAGCGGCATGGTGCCCCCTGGGCTGCTGGCGAATACTCATGCGCCATTTTCCTTGTGTTCTCGCGTCTTTCTGCGGCATGACCCCAGCCTGACACTTTCTGCATGGCCAGGAGTCCCGTATTGACAGGGTCAGCCAATGGAGCCCGTATACCCAGATGACGGCGCCGTGCCGGCGGATCGTAGGTATTCCTACGCCCACAAAGGAACCCACCCGATCCTCCGGCACGGCAGCGTCACCGGCTCTTACGTGCTCCATTGGCCGCCGTTCCAGGCCGTATGCGACTGTCGGCACCGCACATCCCCTGCGCGGGCACTGTGATACTTTTTGCGCCACGGCGCGGAAACGTGCACGCGGCTGCTCGCGTGAAGGCGCCCGTTTCGTCGGCACGGCATGCACCGGCCCATGTGCTGCGCGGGGGCACGTGATGGCCCGGGTGAATGGTCGCGACTGCTCCCCCGGAAGGGAGGAACCCTCTCTTCGGGGGACGTGGCGGCGCAAGGCGACCCACGCGAGCCGTCGCGGCGGCTCCGCGATGAGTGAAGGGACACAGTGGACTCAGAAGACTCGCGCGCGGGCAGGCTCGGTGTGAGATGTTGTTGCCGCGCGGAGGCGCACGCGCGGGCCGGGGGGAGTGTGTGCCAGACGTGCTGATGGAGACAGGAGCGTGCGGAAGTCTACTCAGGCGCGCTGTTGGAGTGGGTAGCCTGCGGAAGTCTGAAGATACAAGGAGAGGAACGAAAGGTGCAATGGGAGCCCCGGGGATAAACAACAAAAGGACAACCTGTTCTCTCAGTCACGGCCAGGCCAAGATTTAGGCTACATCCGTAGAAAGAGAGCATGAGCTGTCCGCTGCCTCTCTGTTTGGAACACCTTTAAACAGCAGCAGGCGGTTCCTAGTTGAGCGCCTCCGCCGACGGCGAGCTCGACACCGCTGCCCTGAGCTTGCGCCGTCCCGCTTGTTACTCCTATCGGCGACCCCAGCAGGGTGCAGTCGTCGGTGCCTGCCCCAGAAGGGCGGGGCGGTGTGAAGCGCATCACCCCGAACGGGAGCGGTCGGTATTTCCGCGCGGCGATCTTGCCGTCAGCACGGCCTGATGCACCTCCTACCTCCCGCCGGCACCCCGCTAGAGTCCTTCTACTACGTACGGGCTTTTCTTCATTGAGGTCGGAGTACTTTGAGCACCCGGGGAAAACACTCCGTTGCTACAACTTAGTTTCGAGCCCAAACGCCTCACCCTGCCCTATCTCGCCCGCACGGCAGTTGCACCCTTCACGCTCACAGTGCTCCACGACATTCCAGTGGAAGTACGTTTCTACTGGGTGGTGTTGGATCTCCTTGGACGTCTTGGCCTCTCCTGGGAGACGGCCGGCGGCGTTCAGCTTGCGGGCTTGCCGCCTCTGCGACAAGCGGATGTTGTTGTGGGCCGCGATATAACGTGAGCGAACGATGAAACGCCGCTGCGTCATGTATGTGAGGGCGTTCTTATACTTTTTCTTGATGGAGTGTTGCCTCTCGGCACCCGACGTGTCGTGCCCCTGAGAGAGCACCGGGTACTGGTCGGCGTTGAACACCGGCGAGCAGTTGTGGCCGACGCGGTGAAAACGGTCGACAAACCAGGCCGTCAGGGACTGGTGGAGAAGCCACGGCACACGGCGAAGCGCGTTGCGCTGCGCTTGACAAGCGGTGTCAAAATAAACGACTCGAGGGAGCTTTACAAACCGTTGCGCCAACGACGACACGACGTGAGCCGGGCTCTCCGTCTCCCGCAGTAGCTCGAAGCCGACAATGTATCCGCATCCGCACATGAATGTGAGAACCCCGGGCGCCCGCAAGACGTTGTCAGGGAAGTGGTGACGGCAGTCATCCTCATCCCACGCCTTGCGCTCCTTCTTCTTGCCGGCCTTGTGCCCGCCCTTACAGCCCCTCTTGCCGCCCTTCTTGTCGCCCGCCTGGTCAGCCGCCCGCTTGTCAGCCGCCTTCTTCCGCTGCCGCTCGGCGGTGTAGTCCTCTAGGAAGGCGCGAACCGCCTTGCGGCCAGGCCAGACCTGACCGGAGCGCAGCTCGTTGGCTTGCTCAATGATGCGGACGGTGCTCGGCCCGACGGCGACAACGTGCGTGTCTGCGTCGCGGACGCCCTGGCTCAGCAGCCACGCCTCGTGCTTCTCGACGGACGCTTCCGCCCACTCCTGCTTGAACGCCTTGGCATCCTCGCCTGCCTTGGCCTCCCAAAGCACCAGCGCCTGCACGTCCTTGTGGCATGCAAAGAACAGGAGCTCGCCAACAGCGCGGCTCAGCGCGGGCGACGCGTCCATTTGGTCGCTCATCAGCAACACGAACTGCCACACGAAGACGACGCCCTGGACACAATCCAGGTAGTCGAGCCAAAACTCACTGGGTACCCCAGCGATGAGGGCCCGCGCCAAGACCTCCACGTCAAGCATGTCGCAGCCGTTGAACACGTTGAGAGCCGGTTCCGCCAAAAAGGCCGACACGAAGACGCGAACCTTGCGCCACCGGTCAAGCTCCAGGTCAGTATCGTCTGTGGGCGGAAATACCGACGCGATGGTGGAGAAATTAAAGCCGCTCGATGCCGGCGCCGCGCCACCATCTCCACCCGTAGCATCGAGGGGCACGGCCTCCGCCATGACTCGCCCGACAAGCACAACCTCTGTGCCTCTTCGATCACGGTCAGCTTGGGTCCAACGGTGACGCGGGGGTCGTCACTTCCCGCCCAGAGCGCCGCGTCGACCGGCTGCGTGCTGCCGGGGGTGCCTTACAAAACCGGAAGCTTCCCCGACGCCGCCTGTCGGTCGATGGCGTCGAGCGCCAAATAGGCGTCCGTCCGCTTGGCGACGGTAGCGGCGTCGGCAGTTTCCGCCTCGTCCGTCACTAACACCCCTGTAGCGTCGGCCGGCTCCACGTCGGAGGGCGCGGCGCACGGGACCAGCACTTGGGTACCGCCCGCCGTCTCTTGGTTGGTGGCCACCGCCTGCTCCTCGGCGGTTGTCTCGGCCAAGCCGGCGGCAACGGTGGTCGCCGCCACATCCACCCCAACCCGCACGACCAAGTCGGCTGGCTGCACGACGGCCGGCGCGGCCTACGAGAGCGGCGGGTTGCCGTTGGCGGCCTAGCCTTTGTTGGCGGCCACCGCCTCGTCGGCGGCGGTCGGCTCGACTACGACTGGGGCGGCGGCCGTCGCGGCCACGTGCGTCACCCACCCTACCGCCACGCAGGTCGGCAGCGCGTAGACCGGCTGCGAGTCGGTTGGCGAGGGAGAGGCCACCAGCAGGCTGCCGCTGCCCTCCTCCCCGGCCTTGAAGCGTTCCACCTCTTCGGCGTCCGTGGGCGTGGCGCCGACGGCGGCGGTGGCGGTCGCCGCAGCGGCCGACCTTAACCCCGACGACGCGTCGGCCGGCTGCACGTCGACCGCAGTGGCAGACGCGACCGGCAATGTGTGGCAGAGGCGACCGGCAGGCTGCCGCGGCCCGCCTCCCCGGTCTTTCCGGCGTCCACCCCGTCGGCGTCGGTCGACGTGGTGCCGATGGCGGCGGTGGCGGTCGCAACGGCGGCCGTGCTCAACCTCGCCGACGCGTCGGCCAGCTGCGGCTCAAACGCAGCAGCAGAAGAGACCGACACGCTGCCGCCGCCCACCTCCTCGGTCTATCCGGCGTCCACCTCGTCGGCCTCGGTCGACGGTGGTGCCGATGGCGGCGGTGGCGGTCGCCACAGCGCCCCTGCTCAACCTCGCCGACGTGTCGGCCAGCTGCGACTCAAACGCAGCAGCAGAGGATACCGACACGCTGCCGCCGCTCTCCTTCCCGGTCTTGCCGGCTTCCTCCCCGTCCGCGTCGGTCGACGTGGTGCCGACGGCGGCCGTGGAGGTCACCGCAGCGGCTGCACTCAACACCGCCGACGCGACGGACAGGTGCGCGTCCACCGCTGCAGCAGAGGCGGCAGACAGGCTGCCGTCGCCCGCCTTCCCGGGCTTTTCGGCGCCCACCTCGTCGACGTCGGTCGACGTGGCGCCGACGGCGGTGTTGGTGGTCACCGCTGCGGCCGTCTTGAACGCCGCCGACGCGTCGGCCTTCTACAGGCTGCCGTCGCCCGCCCCCCTCGTCCCGATGGTGACTTGCTTGTCCTTGTCGGAGGAGGTCGGCTCGGCGCTCACGGGGGCAGGGGTGAGGGCGCTGCTACGGCAGCCGGCCGTCCAGGGGACGCCAGACCATCGTCGCGGCAGTGGCCGCCACCATCCATGCGGAGAGGGTGGGCAGCCAGAGCTCCAGGCAGAGGCCGCAGGGGGGGGCAGAGGCACGAGCGAGACGCCAGAGCACGCCACAGGTGCACGGAAACCAGAAGGATACCTCTCGAGTGAAACGGGTCCGAGAGAGAGCCGTTGCCATGCCCCCACGTGGGTGGCCGCTGGGCCCCCGCTTGGAAGACGCTGCGGGGGAATGGAGTGAAGCGCCCAGGACGGGTGCCGGGAGCGTAATGGCAGTGGTCGCGGGAGAAGCCTCCGAGACAGGTGCGTCTGCGCACCGTCTGAAGGCTGATCGGAGGCTCGACGCCTGCACGATCCAAGCATCACGGGAGTGCAGTCGCTTACAGACTACGCCCGCCCAAGATTTTTCTTGCTCCAGGATCGCGCCGTTGTCCGACACTGGTGTGAGATCGGAGTCGCACGGCAGGGATCTTCCAATCGGACCACTGGAAGCACTGGGCAGCCACCAGTTGCGAAAGCACGCCACGAGCCCAGTTGCTTCAAAGGACACGGCCTCGCAGCAGAGTCCACAGGCAACCCGTCTGAAGACTGTGAACGGGCTCCTCTCCACCCCACGCAATGACTGCTGTCGACTGTCCTTCTTTGCACATGGTGGCGGTTGCGACGGCGAAAAGCACGAATCACGTGAGCTCCCCAGGAGATCTCAGTGGCCGCAGGGAAGTACAAAATTTCTGATGAACTGCAGTGGTCTGCGAGCCACTTATCATACTGCAGAGAATATCAACTACTAACTCTGCATATCTGACCGAGATTCGCCGATTCCTGTGCAAAATGGCGGGCTTTGCGACAGACGAGTGATCATGGGCTCCCATGCCGTGACACGTCGACTCCCAGAAAGGGGCAGCGCAAGTGCTGCTTGACGAGCTGGCAGGAGACACCCACACAAGTGGCGGCTGGCCAACCGTCGTCGACGGGGGAGTGGCGCCCAACACGGGGCAGACGGCGAAGGGAAAGATGCTGGTCGCGACTGCCGCCAGTGCCGAAGAGCGGTCGGCCGACGCGACGGCGGTGGCGGCTATGGATGTGGCGGCTGCCAACGCCGCCGCCATCGGCGTCAAGCCGACTGCCGTCAACATTGTGGAGGCCACCAACAAGATGGACGCGGCCGGCCACAGCGTGCCGCTGTCGTGTACCGCGACCTCCGGCGTGTCGCCGGCCGACGCGGGGATCGTGGCAGAGGCGGACCTGGCCGTGACCGCCCGCCCCCGCCGTTGGCGGCACGCTCGCCGCCGTTTTCGCGCTGGTGGCCTAGGCGACTAACGGCCAGTGGTTCGTCGTGTCTGCGGCACCCACAGACGCACAATTCTCCGAAGTGCAGGTGCAGGGACGCCGGACGTGACGGAGGCTGCCGCCGCCGCCACCGCCGTCACACCAACCGGCGCCGCCACGGCGGTGGTGGTCGAGTCGGACGACGGGGTGGGATGCTACATGCCCGTCTCATCTTCCTTGGGGACTGACGCGGAGCCGGCAGGCGTGACAACAGGGACGGCCGCGGATGTAGCGGTCACCACAGCTGCAACCGTCGACGTCACGGCAAAGGGTTCCATCGATGGGGTGGCCTTGGGGTCCACGCAACGGTCTCCGACGAGGCGGTTGCCTTCAAGACGTGTTCGGCGGCCGAAGCCAGCCGGCTGGTCGTTTATGTCACGTCTGCCGACGTGCGTACGGCCGACGCGGTGGCTGTGGTGGAGACGGCCCAGGCGGCACCCGCCACCGCCGCCGTCCTCGCGGAGCCGACCGACGCCAATGGAGCGGTGGCACAAGCACGTCGGAGGCGTCCAACGGCAACAAGCTGATCGCCTCTGCTGCGCCCGCCGAAGTGCAATCTTGCGACGCGGCGGAGGCGGTGGCGACGCGGCGGCGGTGGTGGCGACGGACGAGGCGGCACCCACCACCTCCGCCGTCTGCGCGGGGCCAACCGACGCCGATGTGACGGTGGCCACCGAAAGACGGAGGCGGCCAACGACAACACGCTCCTCACTTCGGATGCGCCTGCCGGCGTCCAGTGGGCCGGTATGGCGGAGGCGGTGGCAAAGAGGCGGCGGTGGTGGTGACGGAAGAGGCTGCTGCCGCCATTGCCGCCGTCCGTACCAAGCCAACCGCCGCCAACAGGGCGGTCGCCGCCTGCGGACGGGAGGTGGCCGATGGCGACAACGTCGACGAGCTGATAGACCACGTCGACGAGCTGATGGCGGGACGAGAGGGTTCTATGATTGCTTTTGTCTCGTTGCTGCGTGCCCAACTGTTGCACTCGTCGACTTTTTGGTCGACACCATTGTCGAGAAGGTCATTTGATGGCGCCCATCGGGCTGGCGGCCGTTGCGGTAGGAAACAAACAAAAAATGAGTATGGAGTCGTGTGGATAAGGCAACGGCACAATGACAAAGAGAGAAAACATGCAAAAGCTTTATAGGGAACCGGACAGCAACTCGGCTGCTATCCGGCGGCGATGGTACGACGAGCTCCCGCCCCAGCTGACGACCGCCTCGCCCTTGGACATGAGCTCCATGTTCCGGCATGTGAAGACGCCGCAATCGTCATTGTTTTCTTGTACGTGGCAAGGCATCGTGACGACGCTCCAATCTTTCTCGGGCAAGCCGTGGGAGGAGGCCTCCTTCTTGGCCCACCGCGCAAGGTTCTTGCCCAAGTGCTCCTGCGCCCGGCCGATGGAGTCGTAGAGCTCGACGCGCCCCGCCGCCGGGACGACCACCGCCAAAAACCAGTGCGCATCTGTGACGTTAACAGGGATGAAGATCTTGCGGGCCTTAAGCACGACCTCTTTTCTCGTCCAGCGCCGCACCGCGTCATAGTTGAAGCGGCCTTTCTCGGTGAGCTTGTCGAAGAAGAACGAGTTGAAAAAGACATAGTGCGGCTTACGACGTACGGACGACGCAAACTTGATCTGGCGGACGCGCAGCAACTCGACGTACGCGTTGACGAGCTCGTCATTGAACCACTGGTTCGGCAGCGTGAGCAGGAAGTCCTCTAGCTGCAGCGGGATGGGACCGATCTTGACGAGCACGGTAGCGACGCCATCAGACCGCCCGACAATGGCGTCAGCAGTCGCCTTGATGGCGCGCAACGTCAGTGGGGACAGCGGATCCGCCCGATCGACGGCGACTGGGTCCTCGCTGGCGTTTCCCCCATCCGGCACCTCCTCGATCTCTCCCTCCTCCAGCCGCCACGCGTCGCTACCAACTCGGGTAGTTGACCTGCGCCTTGACCGCCGGGTAGGGCGCCGTGCGCGGGCGGCAGCTGCCGGACCTCGACGGCGTCTTGTTGGGGGCGGAGATGAAGAGTTCGAGGAAGATACCGACCGTGCAGCAGACGGCGGCGACGAAGGGGAGCGCGGCGCAGGTGGCTGGGTGCCGTCGAGCGCCGAGGCCCCGTTAGCGGACAACAACGCCACACTCGGGCTAATATCCGCCGCACCGGTCTGTTTGACTTGCTCCGCACCGCCCTCAAGCTCCATCTCACTGCCACCGTCGTCAGTGGCGTCGTCGACCGAGTCCCCGCTGCCAGCGTCCGCATCGGCTTGGTATGTCTCGTCGTCGTTGGTGCCGCTGTCGTCGTCGTCGCTGCCGCTGGTCTCTTGGCCGCTCACCAGGTCCCCGTCATCGTATGCGTCCACAGAAGCGGCATCTTCCTCGTTGGCGGCAGCATGTGGGGGGGGATTGAGCGCGGCGGCCGGCGCTGCTTGCACAGCTGGCGCCCCAGCATCGCCGCGCCCGTCTATCGCAAAAAAGTGTCTGACGACTTGGGCCGCAGACCACCTGAGCGCCCGCTCGTCATCGATCGGCGCACGCTGCATCACCCCATCGGCCGTGGGCAGTGGCGGGGCTGCGGGAGGTGGCTCGTCTGCGGCAGCCACAAATTGGGGCCACACGCGGGACTCGGAAATGGTGAGCTCAACCCCCTCCTCCGGCTTGGCCCGGACGCGGCGGCGCACCAGCCCCCTCATCGATGACGTCCGGATCGCACACGCGAAAATGATGGAGAAGTCGACCCGTGGCGCGTTGCCGCTCGGCCGGACCATCTCCTTGACGTGTGCTTGGAGCACCGACAGCATTTGACCGTCACACACAATGCACTTGAACGGCCCGCCGGCCGACTCCTCCCGGCCACAGTGGTGGCACTTGAACGCCGCGGCCGGCACAACCAGCGTTTCAGAGAACTCTCCGGTCGCGTCGGACAGCAGCTGCCGGGCTTGGCCAGGCTCGCCCTCTCCATAGGCGGCCGTGTTCCTCAGCAGCCCCGTCAGGTACTGGCATGCCGCCGCCTTAGTCGACCGCGCAATAACGCACAGCTCCAGCACCAGGTCCAAAAAGATGCGCGCGTACACAATCTCCTGGGTTGCAGCAAACAGCCCGTCGCCCGCCCCGTCGTACAAGACGTCATGGCCATTGGCACATGCCCACTGTCCGACCAAGATCTGCATCCGTCCCCTCACGGTGAAGAGAAGCGCAATATTCTGGGACAACAGCGAGTCGCCCCGCGGCTCTTGGCACACGATGCACTTCTCCTCCACATGAAGCCTCGAGTCGTACCGGTACATGTTGTTGGCCGCCCGCGCCGCGTCCACAAACTTGCAGTAGACGTCGCACAACGCCACCTCCTGCGTGCAAGGGAACATATTGCGTGCACGACGTGGGCGCGAAGATGGCTGCGGCACTGGCGGAGTAGCGGGGGCGGCTGCCGCGGGCTCGGCAGGGGGCGGGTCGCCCATCTCGTTCAGCACACCGCTGGGTCCAAATCGCAACGCCTCTTGAGCAGCCGCCGCCGCCTCCGACGCCGCCGACGCCTCAACTCGGTTGAACTTGTTGACGGCCTTGGCATGCGGGCACCCCCAAGGCTGGGTTTGGCACGACAGGAGGCAGCACGTGGCCAACTTGTACCGGTTGCCACCCGGTCGGACAATGGCCGGTGACCAGATGCTGTCGTAGCAGATGGCGTACAGCGGGATGTTCATCCGCCTGCCCACCTTGCCCACGTCGTGGACGACCGTCTCGTCGGGCTTGCCGTCGGCCGTCAGGTCGGGGCCGCGCAAGGACGGCATCGCGCGGATCAACGCCTCGGGCGTTTGCAGGCCCAACTCAGCCGACATCACGCGGTAGGCCGCCAGCAGCGCCGCCGCGTGGCGACAAGTGGAGCTCTTCTTGCGCTTCCACTGTATCTCGACGTGCTCGAGCGCGTGGTCCACCGTGGCCGCCGAGCCGCTGCCCATGACGCCGCCGCAGGAACAAAAGGCGGCGACATTGTCTTTGAGCAGCGCCGTCCAGACGCAGATGGGGTCGAAGGCCTCGACAAAGCCAATGACGTTGGCGTCGTGGATGCACCCGCCCTCGAGCTCCTCGTCGCCGCCCATGCGCGCGTCGAGGCCTACGGCCACGCGGAGCTCCGAGAGGAAGACCGTGACCAGCTGCTCCATGGAGTACGCCTGCTCCATCTTGGTGGGCTGGCGGGGTTTCTTGGTGCGGGTGCTCGAAGCAGCAGTCGATGCCGCCGCCTTCAGCCCCCGACGGCGGCTTGCTCGCTGTGCTTTAGAGAGCGCAGCCGGCGTCGGTGCCGCTCCCGGTCCGTTGGCGTCCGCACATCGCGGTGCAGCGTGGCTGGCGTCTTGCGCACTGGCAGGCGGCCCGCCGCCATCGTCGTCGTAGCCGTCATCGTGCGTGGCCCCGGGAGTTGCGCCAACCGAGGCGTCTCCCGCATCGTGGTTGGCAATGTAGTCAGTGTAGGCGCTCCGCGCCTGGGCAAGCAGCGAGTGCGACGAGTCTCCTAGCGGGAGGTACGCGTCCTCAGCATTGTCCTCAACGACGGGTAAGCTGTGAAGAAAGCCGCACATGAGGAGGCGCCGGAGCGGTTGGCCGTGGGCGTCCCGCTCCATGTTGTTCCCCGTTGGGGCACACGCGGACGAGAAGAGCAGGGAGAGACGGTGGGGGTGGGAGAGGCCGTGGGGGTGGGAGTGGGGGGTGTCAGAGGTAGCAGAGCATGGGGGGATGGTGCGGTGGGGTAAGCTTGACAGTTCAATACATGCATGGGTGGGGCGTGGTACTTGTTAACAATGCCGGGTAGGGGTGGTAGTCGGCGTTGGCGCCGGGGTAGTCGGTCGGTGTCGGGCGTGGCGAAGCGGACGACGCTCCGCGATCTGGCGGACGCGGGCAGGCGTCACGTCGGAGTGGAGGCGGTGCCAGCGCGCGCGCGCGCGCTCCCTGACACCCGGCACGCTCGAACCGAGAGCCATGTGGACCGATGCCGGGTCCTTGCAGGTGTGGGCCGGGCCGATATTCTGTCGTCTGTCACAATTCATGAACGATGCTCATTGGTGCGGCATATGCTGACTGCGCATTCTCATCCAATCGTTTGGCCGCTGACAGCGTCAAGTGCCCCCCCGTCGGAGTGCAGCAGAGCGCGCTCTCGCGGCCCAAAAATTGCACCACCAGGGGCCAAATATTTGTAATAGCGGACGGTGAAAAGAGGCCCCCTACCCCCGGAAAGCCCCATCAGCGTGGCCAGGAATTGTGGAATCTCGCTCTCTGATTGGCCGGGGCCCAGGCAAGGTGGGATCGGCACGGGACGTGCGGTGCCGACAGTCGCATACGGCCTGGAACGGCGGCCAATGGAGCACGTAAGAGCCGGTGACGCTGCCGTGCCGGAGGATCGGGTGGGTTCCTTTGTGCACACGCGTCGTGGACGCTGAGAGGTGCACGCACGAGTGTGAACCAATCCCGTCATCAAGACTGGGTCTGTGAGGTGTTGTGTGTATTTATCTTCGAGCATGTCAGCGGTCGCTCATGATCGCGATCACAACAGGGAAAATTCTCAGTGCGATGGAAGCCCGCTTGGGAAACGGTTCCTCTCCGCGTGAGCGCGCAACGTATGGGGCTTGCTTGGTGGGGGATCTGCAACAAGGAGGACCGGCGGGGCATGGACCACCAGCGCCAGCCATGGCCGTATCATGTCGTGATGGCACGAGGTGGATCCCCCCCCCATCGGCGGTGCCGCCGACGGGAACGCGCGTGGGCGGCGCCCCCCCTCCACGGCGCGCCCCCCCTCCTCGGCGGTGCGCCCGTGTGCTCGCGGTTCCCCCCCCCGAGCCCCCCCCGCGGCGTGTGACGGAGCACACCGTCGACATGCAGACGGTCACGCCCGCCCCGCGTGGCCGCCCGTGGCGTGGAAGCACCACCTCCGCCGCCGCCGCCGCCACCGCCGCCGCCGCGGCGTTGGCGCTCGCCGGTGGCGGCGCACCCGCGGCGGCCGCGGCGGCCGCGGCGGTCCCCTTCCCCCCCGGCGGGTCAACGCCCCACGGGCGCGCCTTTGCGCGCCTGTGCACCCTCCAGTGCCACCCCGAGGACGGCCCGCACGCAGCGTCTGGCCGGTGCGCCGCCATGGACTGGTGGCACGGCGTCGCCGGCGCCGAGATTATCGCTGACAGTTTGCACTGGATGGTTGACGAGGCGCCCGCCGGGCGCCTCGGCGGCACGACGCTCGTCACCGCCGCCGACCGCATCACCGAAGACCCAGCCAAGTTGGCCGAGGAGTACGTCAGCCACGCGTCGGCGCCGTGCGCCGGCGGCGCCGCGGGCCCCGTTGCCGTCACGCGGGCGGCCGTTGCCAACGCCTTGACGCTCTACCGGAACTCCCTCGGGGGGGCCGTCGCCGCCGCGTTTGAGGCCGACGGCTTGGCGGTCGTCGGTATTAGCCACTGGCGCCTCGGCGTGTGCCTCGACGGCGGGTGTGGGGTGGCCGTGGCCGTCGACATGACGCGGGCGGCGGCGGTGGTGGCGGC
>Ga0209093_1000185_pt1 | contig 31211 bp, 20 predicted proteins | sample SidtaG_4_FD_187450 | JGI IMG/M metagenome (GOLD analysis project Ga0209093, IMG submission 187450) | Marine algal microbial communities from Sidmouth, United Kingdom - Sidmouth_Male1 metaG (SPAdes) (version 2) | ecosystem: Host-associated > Algae > Red algae > Unclassified | place: Sidmouth...
AAATAACTTCTTCATTTGGGGTAGATTATTTTCTTCCTCTTCCCTTATCTAGCAATAGTCACATCGCCCGCATACGGAATCTGCACCCCGTCGATAAACATGATTTCGGCAGCAAATACATACACACCAGGATTCACATCTTGCCCTCTGAATGTACCATCCCAGCCGTGTGCAGGGTCATTGGTCATAAAATTGCTGTCTTCAAACAGCAAGCTACCCCAGCGATCATACACGCGCAAAGAAAGCACTTCAACGACACCTTGCCCCCCGAAAATCATAAAAATATCATTCGCGCCATCGCCGTCAGGCGAGAATACGTTCGGAATAAATACATTTCTATCCTTATTCACATTCACACGAATGTCATCCGAGGCACTACACCCCGTAACACTATCTATCGCAGTGACAATGTAGGTCATATCTTCAAATGACGAAGCATAGGGTTCATCGCAAGCCGTACAGCTCAGTCCCTCCGCAGGCGACCAACTGAATACAAAATCGTTGCTTGGTGGCTGATTGATTTGAGCAGAAAGTTGTATGCTATCGCCAAATAAAATCTCTACATCCGGTCCGGCATCTACGATGACTTCAAAAGGTTGTTCTACCAATATTTCGTCTGAAAATACACATCCATTCGCATCCTGCACATATACGGTATACAAATCAGCCGTTAATCCAAATATCGTAGAATCCACCGTAAATGTTTCATTATCAACCGAATATGTATAAGGCGGCATACCGCCCATCGCATTTTCTATGATAATAACGCCACTGTTATCTCCAAAGCAAGTCGCAGGAAGCGAACTTAATTCAAATTCCACTGCCGAAGATTCGTCAATGCTTACCTCTGCCGTTTCGGTACAGCCATTGGCATCCGAAACCGTTACTGTATAAGTGCCTACGGCGAGATTGAGTGCCGTTTGGGTATCTTGAAAGCCTGTTTCAGCCGACCATTGATAGGAATAACCTGCCGTACCGCCTGCGGGTTCTACGCTGACGAAACCATCATCACCGCCATTACAGCTCGGTCCTTCTCCCGAAATATCCAAACTCAAAGGAAATAAAGGCTCAACTACCGTAATGCTAATAGAGGTTTCGCAACCGTTGGCATCCGTGATAAGTAAATCGTACACGCCTGCCGTAAGGTCAGTAATCGTCGAAGAGGCACCACTATCTGTACCCAAGGAAACGCCATTATCAAACCACTCAAACGAGTAACTCGGCGTACCACCTGTGGGCGACATTGTGATTGCCCCGTCATTGCCACCAGAGCAGCTGACCGGAATAATATCTGCACTAGGAAAAATCGGCGTAGGACCCGTTATTGCAAAATCACCGATGACTTCGCAACCCGCTGCATCCGTTACCGTTACAGTATGCGGACCAGGGCAAAGTGCATTGGCAGTTGCTGTGGTTTCTCCATTATCCCATTCGTAAGTAAAGCCGCCCGTACCGCCATTTGCGAGTACAGAAGCCGTCCCATCACACGAGCCTACACAGCTTGTGAGTTGGGTATTTATATCCAATACAATTTCAGATGGCGCAACAAGCGTCGAATTATCCGAAATCATGCAACCATTTGCATCCGTAATAATAACCGAATGATTGCCTTCAGGTAAACCAACGGCAATATCAGTCGTTTGTCCATCGCTCCAAGCGTAAGTGTACGGCTCAGTACCCCCAGTTACTTCGGCAGCTATGCTTCCTGACAACTCACCAAAACACTCCGGATCAATTGCCGTCAAAGTTAATTCTAACCCGTCCGGTGCAGCGATTGTCACCTCTGCCGTTTCGGTACAGCCATTCAAATCCGTCACGGTGACGGTGTATGTTCCGGCTGCTACGTTGAGCGCAGTTTGGGTGCTTTGTGATGCTGCGTTTGCTGACCATTCGTAGGTATAACTCGGCGTCCCACCTGTCGGATCCACCGTAACAGAACCATCATTGCCGCTATCACAACTTGCACCTACCCCCGAAGCCACTAAAGTCAAGGGCATGTCTGGTTCGGGTATCGTGATATTGATGGGCGGTGTCGAACAGCCATTCGCATCGGTCACGACTACAGTGTAAACATCCGCCGCAAGTCCCGAAACCGTTTGTGTGAAAACACCTCCTGCATTGTCACTCCATTGGTAATTATATGTACCGTCTGCATTGGGTGTACCGCCCATTGGGTTGGCAGTTGCGCTACCATCCATACCGCCGTTACAGCTTACCGGCGTAAGGTCAATTTCGGTTGTAACTGTTACAGGTTCAGTGATTTCGATAGAATTGGTGGTTGTACAGCCATTCGCATCTGTCACCGTCACTGTATGTGTTGTTGCAATTAAATTGGAAGCCGTTGCGGTCGTTTGACCTCCTGCGCTTGCACTCCATTCATAAATATAATCTCCTTCCAAATCAGGTGTGCCGCCTGTTGGTACGGCAGTTGCTTCACCATCCATTCCGCCACCACAATTTACATTATTTACTAGGTTAATATCAACCGTCAAAACCGATGGTTCTATGACAGTTATATTTCCTGTAATTTCGCAACCGTTTGTATCTGTTACCGTGATATTATGTGTCCCTGCGGGCAAATCAATAGCAGTCGCGGTCGTTTGGTCGTTGGCAGATGTACTCCATTGGTAATTATAATCTCCTGCGACATCGGGTGTTCCTCCCGTTGGAATGGCGGTCGCTTGACCGTCTGTTCCACCGCTACAATTTACATCTTCGTCTACATCAGTTGTCAATCCTAATGCCGTCGGTTCGGTGATATCAATACTTCCTGTAACGGTACAACTATTGGCATCCGTAATCGTGACGGTATGTGTGCCTGTCGGCAAATTATTAGCCAATTGATTGGTTTGACTGCCTGTGCTTGTACTCCATTGGTAGGTGTAATTTCCTGCCGCATTGGGCGTACCGCCTGATGGATCGGCAGTAACTGCGCCGTCATTTCCACTGGTACAACTTACGTTATTCACTAAATTAAGGGAAACAATTAACTCATTTGGTTCGCTAATATCAACGCTGCCCGTGATGGTACAGCCATTCGCATCTGTGACGGTTACAGTGTGCATTCCTACTGGGAGTGTCGTGACATTTGCCGTAACAAATCCACCCGCACTTGCCGACCATTCGTAACTATAGTTACCATTAATATCGGGCGTACCGCCGGAAGGTGTGGCAGTCGCTGCGCCGTCGTTTCCACCGAAACAACTGACATTCATATCGTTGTTAACCGTAAGTGCGAGGGCGTCTGATTCTGTAATTTCGATAGTATTTGTACCTGTACAACCATTCGCATCCGTAATCGTAATGGTGTACGTTCCTGCGGATAAACCAATTGCTGTAGGCGAATTTTGGCTACTCGCATTGGCATCCCATTGGTAAGTATAATTACCAAAAGCATCGGGCGTACCGCCGGAAGGTGTGGCGGTGGCTTGTGCGTCATTTCCACCATTACAATTTACATTATTATCAATGGTGATATCCGCTACAACGGGCGTTGGTTCGCTAATCGTCAATTCTGCGGTAGTGAGACAGCCTTTGAAATCAGTCACGCTAATCGTGTGTGTACCTTCGGGAAGGTTTGTCGCAACGGCAGTGGTTTGGTTGCCTGCACTTGCACTCCATTGATAATTATAATCTGCATTGGGGTCAAATTGGTCGAGCGTGCCACCAGAAGCATTGGCGGTCGCTTGTCCGTCATTTCCGCCATTACAACTGACGTTATTATCAATAATTGTATTGACTAGTAATTCAGTCGGTTCGTCTATCGTGGCTTCTCCTGTGATGGTACAGCCATTTGCATCCGTAACAGTGACGGTGTATGTCCCTATGGATAAATTGAATGCCGTAGCAGTGGTTTGTCCTGCTGCGTTTGGACTCCATTCGTAGTCATAATTTCCTGCGGCATCGGGCGTACCACCTTGCGGCGTAGCCGTTACAAAGCCATCATTTCCATTTGTACAACTCACTTCATTACTACCAATGATGAGGTTTAAAACAGGTGGTTCTATAATTTCTATTTCGGCAGAAATTGTACATCCATTATCATCTGTAACAGTGACGCTGTGTGTCCCTGCGGGTAAATCGGTTGCTGTTGCGGTGTTTTGATTATTGGCACTCGCGCTCCATTGGTAATTGTAATTTCCTGCGGCATCGGGCGTGCCACCGGAGGCATTAACAGAGGCTTGTCCGTTATCACCTCCATTGCACAAAATATCATTATCGACTGTCGCTCCAATGAGTAATTCGGTGGGTTCATTGATGACGTATTGGGCGGTCGTGCTACATCCTGCTGCGTCGGTTATCGTTACTGCGTAGGTATCGGCAACGAGTCCTGTGGCGGTTTGTGCATCGCCTGTGTTTGCATTCGCAGACCATGTGTAGACGTAAGGTAAATTTGGGCTGCCCGTAGGGTTGGCGGTGATACTACCTGTTGATTCGTCATTACAAGCTACATCTATCGTTGTACCTGAATCGGTAATAATTACGGTAGCTGCTACGAAAGCATCGTTGGTAGCAACACAGCCTTGGTCATCTGTAACGGTGACGGTGTAGTTACCAGGATTTAGGTTGGGTGCTGTCGGCGAATTGAGTGTGGCATCGTGTGACCATGTGTAGGTGTAAGGTATTGTTCCGCCGACTGTTGTAGTCGAAATTTGCCCATCTAGACTTCCCTCACAACTCGCTTCTATGTCGGTATTTGCATCGATAACTAATAGATTTGGTGCAGCTAAAGTCGCGGAAGCAGAGGCTTCACAACCGTTGGCATCCAGTATTGTGAGCGAGTAAGGTCCGGGGGGTAAGTCGGTGATGTTCTGTGTTGTTTGACCATTTGACCATAGATAAGTGAAAGGTGGTGTCCCTCCTGACGGAACGCCATCAAGGCTACCATTAGCTTCTCCAAAACAAGTGGGTTCTATTCGGTTGTCCACAGAAGCTCCTAACAAGGGCGGTTGTTCGACTTCGGCAGAGGCAGAGGCTTCACAACCATCGGCATCTATGACTGTAACACTATATATGCCCGGGGAAAGTCCGCCAAGTGTTTGTGTACCTGCTACCGAACTTGACCATTGGTAGGTGTAGGGTGTTGTGCCGCCTGTGGGCATTGCGGTAATGCTACCATCATCATTCAAAGTACAACTGACGCTATCGGCTACTGCGACTACTGCGAGGTCGCCCAAGGGCTGCCCTACTTCGACTTCGCCCGTGACAGAACATCCTAAATCATCTGTGACTGTAACGGTGTAAGTCCCTCCAAGTAGTGCTGTAATAGTGGAAGTTACCTGATTGTTTGACCATTCGAAGTTATACAAGCCGCTACCATTGCCGGGTGTGGCGGTAGCTGTGCCGTTGGCATTACCCAGACAATCGGCATCGGTGGAAGTCATTTCTACCGTAGGAACGAAGAGTGAAACCCCTTCATATGTGCGGCTACAAACTTGTCCACCTTCATCGCTTACGACAATGCTATAAGGCGTGCCGGCAGGGTGATTGGGAATGGTGTATGTACCACCTGCGGAAACTGTACCACCGGGTCCGTCGCCCGTGACGGTATAATCCGAACCATCGAAATCGGGATGTCCACCGCTTAATTCAAAGGTAATATCGACGCCGTTGGTGGTGTTACAAATTTGGTCTATCACGACATTGATAGAATCTAAAAAGGTAATGGCTATTGCTTGTTCGGGATTGGAATCAAAGCAATCTATTGTACCATTTACCCCAAAATCTACTCCAAACAAATCATTGTCTACATCAAAACTATACACCGTAGTGACAAAGACAGTGACACCCGGTAGGATGGGTGTACCGTTGAAGTTGGTGCCTACGCCGAGCGTACTTGTCTGTTCTACACCCGCTATGTTGGGCGATTGTCCTAATATACCAATAAAATTGGGGTCGTCAGGAAAGTATACGCCCGAAGGTGGTTGGCTAAATATGCCGTAACCTACCCCATTGTACATATCACCATCTACATTATCATTAAATGTACCTCCTTCGAAGGGTCCTGAATAATCGCCATTTGATGTAATTTCCAAGACATCATCATAGCAAATAGCTGTATTGTTTACGGTGAATGTTCCTCCATCTGCTATGGGTTGTTCTATAATAACTTCTCCTGTGACGGAACAACTTAAATCATCTGTAACGGTAAGCGTGTAAGTGCCTGCCGGAAGTTGTGTGATAGTAGGAGTTGTACTGCTATTTGACCAATTAAGGGTGTAAGGCGGCGTTCCACCATCAACAGTGGCAACGGCTGAACCATTGGGGTTTTGTCCGCAATTTCCGTTTACAGAGGTAAAACTTATCGTAGGCGGGCTGATGGCGTTGCCCGTAAAGTCACGACTACAACCTTGTCCCCCTTCATCTCCTACGACGACGACATAAGGCGTACCGATGGGATGATTGGAGATGGTGTATGTTCCACCTGCGGGAACTGTGCCGCCCGGTCCATCGCCTGTGATGGTATAATTTGAACCATTCAAATCGGGGTATCCACCACTTAATTCAAAGGTAATATCAATGCCACCTGTGCCATTACAAACTTGGTTGATTACTGCACCGATAGAATCCAAAAATGTGACCGCTATTGCTTGGTCAGGATTGGAGTCAAAACAATCTATCGTACCATTTACGCCGAAATCTATACCATATAAGTTATCATCTACATCAAAGCTATATACTGTTGTAAAGAAGAAAGTAGAGCCGGGCAGGATGGGTGTTCCGTTAAAATTGGTGCCGACATTGAGTTCGGCGGGTTGTTCTACGCCTGCGGCATTGGGTGATTGTCCTAATATACCGATAAAGTTGGGATCGTCAAGGAAATATACGCCTGAGGGCGGTTGACTGAATACGGCATAACCTACGCCGTTATACATATCACCATCCACATTATCATTGGATGTACCTCCTTCAAAACTACCTGTATAATCACCATTTGAAATGATTTGAAGCACATTATCATAACAAATAATCGTGTTGTTGGTAGAGAATGTACCTGCATCTGCCATACATCCACAGCCATTCAACGTGACGGTTGCAAAGCTCGGTAAATCACAATCATTGCCATCATTTGTAATGGAAAAAGTATAATTACCATCTGTTCCACCCGTGACGTTGATGGGTGTACCTGTGCCTGTTACCGTCTGTCCGTCGGGAGTAATATACGACCATGAATAATCTGCCGTATTGTCAATGAGTGGAAAACCGCCCGTTAGGTTGATTTGTATATTACAGTTATTCACATCTACATTCGCACTAAGCGGCGGGTTCATGTAAACGGTGTAACCTTGTGCGGGGTCGAGTCCCGTACAATCGGTATCAAACTGCCCGGATGCACCTTGTCCGATAAGCGGCGCAATAAAATAGGTAACACCCGACCCATCAGGAATCAATTCGATACTCGTACCGAAAACAATTTGCCCCGGACCGTTATTCCAAACACCAATATAGTTGGGGTCGTCGGATTGAAAATCATCATTTGGTATAGGTCCACCGCCGGGTACAGAAGTCACATTCAGCGGATCATCCAATACCCAAACCGCCCACAATACATCTGGTAAGAGTGCCACGGGATCGGCAATTTCGTTCATCGTTTCGAGGATGTATGATGAATCTTCTGCACATAGCTCAATGCTAGTCGGTCCGGCAACCTGACCACCAGAGCGTATACAATCATCTTCGCAAGTCACTTCAATTGTCTGTGTTTCAGTGCCGGAGCAGTTGTCGCCATCATCCCATGAATAGGTAATGGTGTAAGTGCCGGGCGCAAGTCCTGCCGGGTCAAATGTAGCTCGTCCTGTGCCTGTATCAGTGATACCATCGCCTGAGAATGTAGCCGTTCCGGTAGGTGCGCCGAAGTTTATTGTAAAACATTCTTGATTATTATTATTGAGGTTGCCCGTGCCGAGTATATTATTTGGGGAGTCGTCGAGGGCGTAGTTGATGATTTCGTATTGGAAAAAACCTGTTTGTGCCAAGTCGCACCAAACGAAAGAATAACTATCGGTGGGGTCAAGATATTCACCAAAGGCGATATAATCAGAACTACCATCTACTTGTCCGAGATATGGACCGCCCGTATCGCCAGGCGCCCAATAGCCAAGCAGGTCGCCTGTGCCATCTGGTCCGTTGTAAATTTCGAGCGAATTTTGGAAGGGTGCGGCAGCGTCTGTTTCTATTTGAATGCCGAAAGCCGGGGTGATAAAACCATTAATTTCTGGTTCGTTGCCAGGTCTGGCAGCGAGTTGGAGTGGGGCATTGGAACAGTCGATAGTAGTGGGAAGCAAGTCTAGACCACCGGGTGTATTTTGTAGAAAACCGACGGTACGACACTCTACGATAGAGCAGTCTGTACTCCCTGTACCTCCTGTTTGATTAACGGAGATTTCTGTTGGCATATTACTAAAATTAGTAATCAAAAATACATACACCTCACCTATTTGGGCATCGGGAATATCGGCTACTTCTACAGCTTGTGGGTTATAGCTGCAATCTACTCCATCTCCACTCACGCAGCCATCGAAGGAGTCACAAGGAGTACCATTGGGGCAAGTTTCATTCAAAGGGCAATCGGTTGTCTGTGCTTGGAAAGAACCACAACTTGACTGTGCTGCCTGAATATTCGGATAAGGACCATAAACAATAAAATCAATATCAAGGTTTGCGGAATTGGTCATGGTAATTTCCAGATAGCCAGCGTCTTCTATTTGAAGATAATACCAAGCCGGGTTGGGCTGTGTTGCAAGGCAACCATATTGATTGCCCGTTTCAGCATTTGTATCTGTACTTGCAGGAAACGATGCACCAAAATCGGTACAAAACGGCTCTACTTCTGCACAGGTAGCCCCTTGTGCAGAAAGTAATGAAGGAGATATAAGGGCAATTATAAAAACGAATGAAAGGACATATTTTTTCATGGAAAAAAATTGTTGATTGATTCTCGTGATTCGTTGATATGGGATCGTGATTCGTTTTACAACTTAATTAAGTGAAAGAAATTAAATAAGATGTCCCATAATGCGAAGTATTTTTTTTGTCTAAAGATTTTTTGAAAGCCGCACATAGCCTTAGCTACGTAAGGATTTCAAAGGATTTTTAGACGGAAAAAAGACGAGTATAATGGCACATGTTATTTAATTTCTTTCACTAAAAGTGAAAACGCAGGAAAAATAATATTTTTTGATGCTTTGATAGGGAATTATTTGACACAGTCTTTGCAAATTAGAATTTGGAATTTTAGAGCATGTTTAAATTTTTTCTGCCTAAAAACCAATATCTTATGAACTTGACTTCACATCAAATCAGTTGCTTATCTCGATAAACGCCTTCTTTGACGATTTGCCAAAACCATCCCGATAGCTATCGGGATTGATTTTTAGTTTGTAAAAATTTAAACATGCTCTTAATATCCAGCAGGTTTTTCTGCTTTGATTTTTTGCAAACGTTCTAAGTTTGTTTCATGTTTGCTGCGTATACGCTCATCATGGTTGGGGTCAGCTTTGAGCCTGGCTATTTCCTGCACTGTTCTTTCAATATTAGCATCCAAATTTTTATAGATATTCGGACGTGCAGCACTGCCAAATACGGGTCTGGAAGCCACCGCAATTGGCGTTTTCTCCACTTTTGTCCCCGCCTCATTTTTTATAACTTGCTGATAAAGCGGTTTAAGCTCTTTTCTCTGTGTGTGCATGATAACCGTCGATTGCGGCTGCTCTACGGACTTCACTTGAGGTTGAATAGTCGTATTTTTTTGTGCAAAAACATTGACCGTCAGGCAAAGCGCAAGGGTCAATAAAGTGAAATATTGTCGCATAATTAAATAATGATTAATATTATGATTAACGGTTAATGACTCTTAGTGAAAGAAATTAAATAAATTGTTGCATAGCCATAGCTACGGAACTATTTTTTGTGTTTTTTAGAAGGGAAAAGAACAAGTATAATGGGGCAAGTTATTTATTTTCTTTCACTTATTTTCGCTACGCGAAAATGTTATAATTTCGTTAATGATTAATCATTCTAATTTTCGCGTAGCGAAAATCCTATAATTAATCGTTAATCGTTAACCATTAATCATTATTGTAAAAGGTTTTTGTTTCGCAATGCTATCCATGAAATAAGTAAAAATAATCCGTTTGCCAGATTAAATCCGGCGATTAATAGTATGTTGCCCACTTGCGGGAGGTAGAAATATGCTACTATAAAAAGCAGGTAGATAAACAGAGGATTAAATAATCCTACCCATCGCGGATAGCGCGTTTTCAAAGATAAAATCAAGACCATTAGCGTCAAAGATAGTGCCGCAAAACCAAACATCAGCACCTTACCCAGCGGCTCAAAGTAAATCCTTAGATTATCAATGCTTTGCCCGCCTTTGAGTGCCTGTGCCACAAAGACCAAACTAGAGTGGTAACAAACCCCCGCAAAAAAGACCAAAACTACTACACCAAAGACCCCCCACGCTACATTTCCCCCCATTGGTTCGAGTGCATGGCAGACCATACGATAGCCCGCCAAAGTGATCGGTATCGCAAAAATCCCAAGAAAATGCCCCCAAACTAAGCCCTTAGCAGGGATTTCCGCCAGAAAGCCATACGACCCGTCTATCAAATCTGCGCCCGGAATATAGAGCAACAATACATCAGCAGCAGCTCCCAGCACCGCCCCAAAAATACCGAGCATGAACAGAAAGTTGGCTAATTTTGTTGACCGAGTTGTATTCATATTAAGTTGATAGTTGATAGTTCATGGTCGATAGTCCGTAGTCCGTAGTCGATAGTCCGTAGTCCGTAGTCGATAGTCCGTAGTTGGTAGTCGATAGTCCGTAGTTTACCCTTATACGCGAAGCTATTTCACATTAAAACTATGGACTATCGACTATCAACTATGGACTACCAACTAATTTTAACGCAAAAATACGCTTTTGCGGATATTTAATTTCTTAGTTTTGTCGTTTACACAAAAATAAATACCATGCGGTTTATAATTTGCTTGTTTTCAGCGGTTTACATCTTGATACAATCTACAGCTTGTGTCATGCAAAATCCTCACAACTATGTTGCCCCCGGTTATTGGCGAGCGACTTTGTTGCTCGTAGATAAAGAGGGGTCAAAAGAATTTGTGCCGCGAAAGCGTACGGCAGAGCATCAAATCGACGAAGTGACAGACGGCGAATTGCCCTTTATTTTTGAAGTAAAATATGACAATGAAGAAGAATTTCATATTGACATCATCAATGGCGAAGAACGCATCCGCGTGAAGTCCGAAAACATCATCGTCGGGCGAAACCCCTCCACAGGGCAAGATACTTTATTGATTCGATTTCCGCACTACGAATCCTACATCAAAGCCATCTACGAAGAGCGCGTCATGGAAGGCGAATGGGTCGTCGAAAATCGCGAAAACTACCGCATCCCATTTGTAGCGCGACATGGTGAAAATTATCGTTTTACAACGCTTCGCAAAACACCAAAAATAGACGTGAACGGCGATTGGGCAGTTACTTTTTCGGAAGATGATGACCCCTACAAAGCCATCGGCGAATTTCAGCAAGAGGGTAACCACCTCGCAGGGACATTCCGCACCGAAACCGGCGATTTCCGCTTTTTGGAAGGCAGTATACAGGCAAATAAAATGTACCTTTCTTGCTTCGACGGTTCACACGCCTTTTTATACGAAGCCAAAATCTTGGAAGATTCGACCATTATCGGCGCATTTTGGTCGGGCAATCATTATAAAACTACTTGGAAAGCAAAGCGCGACCCCAATTTTCAATTGGCAAGTCCCGAAAAACTAACCTACCTCAAAGAAGGTTACGACAAGGTAGAATTTACCTTTCCCGACATCAACGGGCAGCCCGTTTCGCTTGATGATCCGAAGTATAAAGACAAAGTGAAAATCATACAAATACTCGGTACTTGGTGTCCCAATTGTGCGGATGAAACCGCTTTTTTATCCGAATATTACAACACACTAAAATCCGATGATCTTGCTGTTATCGGCTTGGCATTTGAAAAACACCGCGAACCGGAAAAAGCAAAACTAGCCATCGAACGTTTTATCAATCGCTTTGATGTGCAGTATGATGTACTTTTTGCCAATGGTTCTTCGTCTAAAGAAGAAGCCGCCACCGCACTCCCCATGCTCAATGCAATCATCTCCTACCCTACGATGATTTTTATTGATAAAAATAATAAAGTCCGAAAAATTCATACCGGATTTGAAGGACCGGCAACAAGCCAATATGAAACATTTACAAAAGAATTTGATACATTCGTGAAATTAATGATTAATGAATAATGATTAATTCTACATTAAGACTCTTGATTTACTGACCTTCAGAGAGTTATATCAGTGCGATTTAAATGTTATTTTTTAATAATAAGACGACTACAAAAACTAATCAATTCGTACAGTATGTACTTTAAATTTAAATTATTTAAATGTATTTATTTCTCATTTAAATGAAGTCAACTAAAACGCACATAAATAACTGATAATTAAGTTCTTTTAGAGTCTTAGTGAAAGAAATTAAATAAATTGTTCCATAATGCGCCGTAATTTTTTCTTCTAAAGAATTCAAAAAATCGTTGCATAGCCATAGCTACGGAACTATTTTTTGTGTTTTTTAGAAGGGAAAAGAACAAGCATAATGGGGCAAGTTATTTATTTTCTTTCACTTAGTATAGCGCACAATAAATAATGGCTTTTTGTTTTCGCTCTGCGAAAATACTCTTAAATTATTATACGTTACACATTAATCGTTATACATTATACGTTAATCATTGACTATTAAAAAATATGAAGTCATATCTGACCTATTGCGAAGACCAAAAAGATACTGCCTTGAAAATATCGCACCGCTTGGAAAATGCAGGTGTCGAATTTACGCATGATATGCGCAACGAGGAAGAACAAAATCGCATGAAGCGCCAAATGCGACTTACACAAGACCCTGTTTTTCTGCTGGTTAGCGATAGCTTTCTCAGGTCGCAGGAGTGTATGCGTGGAGTAGTTGCATTCATTACGGATATGGGTATCACGCGCAATATTCGCCCGATTATCTTGGATGCAAACCTTGAAAACTCAAGCGAATACACCAAATATTGGAAAAATAAGTATCAGGAAATTCGCGCTCAAAAAGATAATGTTTCGAAGTCCAGACAGGAAGCCTACAACTGGCAAGTGATGATTATTCGGCGGGTTTCTAATGAAATTGCGCCGTTTATCGAGGAGATCAATAAGCGAAATCCAATAACGCTGGAGCAATTTCAAGCTGATAATTTTCGTGCTTTTTTTGCCGCACATGGGGAGGAGAGTACAGAGTTGGAGAGTAAAGAGATAGAGAGTGGAGAAGTTGGGCGTGTGAAGGATTTAGTTGACGAAAATACAGAAACGTCTTCTGCCGATGAAACTCAAAAAAGCGGCTTTGTGCCGCCTGTTATTCCTGATATTTTTCCTTTTTCTAAAGAAAAAAATGAAGTCGCAAGTATTGCGGAAAATGAATTGAACGTAAGTGAGGAAGCATCCGAAGAACTAACAGAAACTATTGTTGAGGAGGAAATTATAACGAAAATGGAAGTAGAACCAGACGCTATTGACGAGCCTATTGATGATGTTATTAAAGAAAAAATCGTAGGCGAAGACGAGTTAAAAACATTTCCTCCCGAAAATGTAGAACAAATAAGGGATGATATTTTTGAAGATGAAATTATCACAGAAGATGAATTGAAAACTGCGCCGCCACTCGCGCCCAAATTTAGCGAAGAAAACACGAAATTTCAATCGAAAGAAATAAGGGAAAACACCGAAGTAGAAGCTGCGGAAACTGATATTTTTTCCGAAAAAATAAATACGCCATCCGTAGAAATAACTGATACCGACGAGGAGGAAATCACTTGGACAGACGCTCAAGCAACGGAAGTCGCTGGCAATTTTGACGTAGCACGGATGCAATACGAAACGCTACTCGAAAAAACGCCTTATCATGCAGAAGGGCATTACCGTTACGGGCTGCTTTTGCTCAATCAATTTGGGGAAAAAGACGCAGCAATTGAGCAATTTGAAATTGCAGTAGAACAAAAAAATAGATACACCGAAGCATGGCTCAAACTCGCATATCTGGCTGAAAAAGAGGAAGATTATCTATTGACAAAAAGCTATTATGAAAAAATAGTGAGTTATGATACCGAGAATGCCGAAGCACATTATCGACTCGGAAATATCGTCTCTCGATACTTCGATGACCAACCCGAAAAAGCCGCAAATTATTATCTAAAAGCCATCGAACTCGACCCCGAACATAATGATGCCCGATACGAGTACGCGACCCTGCTTATGACGTATTTTAATGCGAATGAAGAAGCTGTCGAGCAACTCGAAGCGGTCATCGTGAATGAGCCTGAACATCCGTTTGCTTACTACGATTTGGCGACTATTCATCGGAAAGCTGGTCGAAAAAGTAAAGCCTATAAGAAGTATAAAAAAGCAGTCGGCATCAACAGCATGTTCAAGACCGATAAAAATGATAAATTTTTCAAAAAGCCCAAACCGAAACAGAAAAAATGTACCGGAAAAGTCGATACCCAAAACTACGAAAGACTCATTGAGCAGCATGAGGTTGTGCCTGTGCAAGATGCAGAAAGCGTGAACAAAACACTCGCACAAGCAGCTCAATATACCGTTCTGATTACGGGTGCAACTTCGGGTATCGGCAAAGCTACTGCCGAGTTATTTGCCAAAAATGGACACCGTGTTATCATCACAGGTAGACGCGGCGAACGACTCGAAGGTATTAAAAAAAGTTTTGAAAATCAATATAATACGACTGTAAAAACGCTCGAATTTGATGTGCGCGACCGCCGCGCTGTCACCGCTGCTACCGACCAACTGACCGACGAATGGCAACACATCGACATCCTCATCAATAATGCCGGACTTGCCGCCGGATTCAGTGCTATTCACGAAGGCAATCCCGATGATTGGGACACGATGATTGACACAAATATCAAGGGCTTGCTCTACATGACTCGTGCCGTCGCGCCGCGTATGGTTGCGCAAGGTAAGGGGCATATCGTCAATATTAGCTCGATTGCGGGGAAGGAAGTTTATCCCAATGGTGCGGTCTATTGCGGCACAAAACACGCCGTAGATGCCATCACGCGCGGTACACGTATGGACTTGGTGCAACATGGTGTGCGAGTGAGTTCGATTTCGCCGGGACATGTTTATACCGAGTTTGCGGATGTGCGTTATAAAGGCGACCAAAATCGCGTCGAAAAAGCCTACGCCGATTTTGACCCACTGAAAGCAACCGATATTGCAGATGTGATTTTCTTCGTCGCCACCCGTCCGGAAAGTGTGAATATTCAAGATGTGTATATGTTTTCTAAGCAGCAGGCTTCGGCAATGGTCGTGGATAGAAGCGGTAAAGTAGAAACGAATGAATGAGTTAATTTTAAAGTGATGGTAGTCAAATATTTATAATGCCAACTAAGAGTTAGAACTAATTGATTATCAATTATATGTAAAATATTATAATTAATTTTTAACATTTTAAAAATATATGTATATCATTGATTATCAATTAAAAAGCATTTTTTTAATTAATCTGTTGAAAAAATATTCTATTTAAATAAATTTAAAAATTCCTAATACTAAGTTGGCATTTATAAGTGTTATTTTAATAGTTTTATCGTATTATTATTCGCCTAAAATTGTTCATCATGTTCTACTTGATTGTATTTTTGTCTTTACTTTTTTTATGTACTGGCTTTATTCTTAGCGAAAAAAATGCTTCTTATATACTGTCGGGATACAATACGATGTCGAAGGAGGAGCAAGCGAACTATAATTTGAAGACCTACGTTCTGGCTTTCCGAAATTTTCATATCTTTCTCGGACTTTCCATGCTTGCAGTGGGTTTGGTTTTGTATTTTTTGGTTGCGAAAAATACTGCATTAATATTCGTTAGTATTTACCCGATATTGGCTTATGCTTTTTTTATTTTGCGAAGCAATCAAAGTATCTCAGATAGTTTGAAGCGAAAGAATCGTTTGGCTAGTCTTGTCTTATTATTTGTGGCGGTAATGGTCGGTACTTTGTTTTACCAGGGAATGAAGGAAACTAAAATTAGTATAAATGATACGACGGTCAGTTTTAAAGGAATGTATGGCGAAGTTGTTGATTTTCAGGATATTAATTCAGTCGAATTGGTGAAAAAACTGCCTAAAATACTTATGAAAGTACGTGGCTATGCAATGGATGGCATTTATAAAGGGAAGTTTAAAACCGCAAATGATGACATGGTTAAGTTGCTGATAAATGCTGAAAATATGCCCTATATTAAAATCGAAAGAAAAAACGACTTGACCATTTTTTTTGCTTCAAAAAATAGTGATAATCAGCGTATTTTTGAAGATTTGAATCATAAAATAAAATAGCAGCCAAGAATGTCTGTGTTAGGTATGAAAAAAATAGCGATAATCAATGGACCCAACCTCAATTTGCTCGGCAAACGCGAACCGGAAATTTATGGCAGTCAGACGTTTGAGGAATATTTTGAGTCGCTTGTTGATGTTTTTCATGAGGTGGAATTGCTGTACTTTCAGAGTAATCACGAGGGCGATTTAGTCTCCAAAATCCAAGAATGGGGCTTTGAATTTGACGGCATTATTCTCAATGCGGGCGCATACACACACACATCCGTAGCTATGCGCGATGCGGTTTCGGCGGTGCCTGCACCTACGGTGGAGGTTCACATTTCGAATGTACATGCACGCGAGGCGTTTCGACATCATTCGTATTTGTCGGCAGTCTGTGTAGGTGGTATTTTTGGACTTGGACTGAAAGGTTATGAACTCGCAGTGAGGAAATTAGTGGAGAGTTTGGGAGTTTGAGCGTTTGAAATAAAATAAAAAGCCGATTTTCACTTTGTGAAAATCGGCTTTTTATTTTATATATCCAGGCGAAGCCGTCCGTTCACCGTCAAGCGAAGCGTCCGTCTACCGTCTACCGTTTTTAGCGCATGTAGATTCTAAAGTCTACCCGGCGATTTTTGGCTCTGCCTTTTGTGCGTTTATTGTCAGCGATGGGTTGGGTTTCGCCGAGTCCGATGTAGCTCATTCTGTCTTCCTCTACGCCTTTTTTGACAAGATAATCCAAACAGGCTTTTGCGCGTTCTTCGGAAAGTTTTTGGTTGCGGGCGTCGTCGCCGAGGCTGTCGGTATGCCCTTCGATACTCATATTGTATTCGGGATAATCGAGCATGATGACGGCGATTTTTTCGAGTATGCCATAGGAAGTCACTTTGAGCGAACTACTTCCGGTCTCAAACTGTACATCACGCATCGCAAAGTCCAATACTTCTCTGACTTCTGCACTCATAAACGTAGTCGTAGGGGTGGATGTGATGATTGTCCCTGTCTGTACAGGCGCAGTAGCCGGCGAAGAAATCACCGGCGGTGAAGCTATGATAATGACATTTTCGTCCGGGTTTTCAGGACAGCCATTTTTTTCTGCTGTACCGGGTGTTGTTGGGCATTTATCTTCGGCATCAGTGATGCCGTCTTTATCGGTGTCGGGACAGCCTTTGAGTACTTTTGAGCCGATGACCTTTGGACAATTGTCTTCTACATCAGGTGTACCGTCGCCATCCGTATCCGGGCAGCCGTTGAAGCGCGTGAGTCCACGTTCGTTCGGGCACTTATCATCTTTATCGAGTATGCCATCGCGGTCACTGTCTTTGGGTGCTAAGGGGCAACCATTATTGGAAGCTACACCACGTTTTTCGGGACATTCATCGTCTTTATCTGCCACACCATCTTTATCGATATCGGGGCAGCCTTTGAGGCTTCCTCTTTCGTTCGGACAATCGTCATCCGAATCGGGTACATCGTCGCCATCACTATCCGGGCAACCTCTAAATTGCGCCGTACCAGCGAGTTCAGGACAGTCATCGTCCATATCACTTACACCGTCGCCATCCGTATCAGCGTCCATGATGGTTTTTTCTACCTCACTGCCACCACCAAATAAGAAGGATAAACCAGCAGTATGTCGCAGGTTGTTATAACTTTTTATGGCTGCAAAACGGTATTCAGATTGAACTTGAAGGCGAATATTTTCTGCCAATTTGAAGTTGATACCCAAACCAAGTGGTACTTGTGCATCTATTTTTTCTTCTCGCAAATCATTCAGATAATTTGCACCAATACCCGCAAAAATATAAGGCGCGAAAAACCCTTTTTCCGGTATCAGATAGCCGTTATTGAGTTTGTAGACTATATTAAGGTCAGCACTTCCAAACATGCTGCTCAATGTCGTCGAATCTGACAAGGGATAAGTAACATCACCTATGCGAATCGGCACATCAAGATTGAATGAGGAATTGAGAAAGCGGCTGTACTTTATCTCGCCACCAAACGTAAAGTCTTCAATATCGAATTCTTGTGTAAGCGGAGTGGCGTAATCCGTTGCCAAAAATTTAAAGGTCAGTGCATTTCGATTGGTCGATATTTGCGCTTGGGCGCAATCATACAATGCCAATGCAGCCAGTACTAAGATGGAAATGATTATCGTTTTTTTCATTTATTTAGCTTTTAGTGAAATCGAAAAAATAAATTGAACCACTTTGGGATGAAAAAATAATAAACGTTACATCTTCGCGTCGTTATTTTTTCTTTAGACGAACCAAATTTGACACGAATACTCACTGTATTTAAGGAAAATTTGGTGAAGTATAAAGGAAAAAGAACAAGTCGAGAATATACATTTATTTATGCCTCGTTACTTAATACACTGTTTTATAAATTTATTTACATTTTTTGACGTTTATTTTGAAATGAATCGAATCAAAAATGACGCGAATACTCACTGTATTTAAGGATTTTTTGGTGAAGAGTCATTTTAAAAGAAATACTCAAAAAAGTAAATAAATTTGTGAAACAGTGTACTTAATGGTTTATTTAATTTCTTTTCACTTAGTAGTCATTCAAGTTAGTCCATAACATAGACAATAATCCATAGTTTTCATTAGCTATGAATTTGTCTTTATACCGCAAAAATATGGAAAAGTTTTTTGAATCAAGGTCAATTCACAAAAATACCGTGTATAAGTTGTTGATTAACAAATTTCAAGTGCCAAATAACAAGTACCAAATAGCAAAACCCAAAATTTCAAGGCGCTGCTACTTTGTGCTTGAAACCTATTACTTTAACCAATCAAGCCCCTGCCTGTTTTTTGAATTTTCCCTTGCTCTTTGAGTTTCTTCATCAATTTGTCGAGTATTCCATTGATAAACTCCTTACTTTTGGGCGTACTATAAATCTTTGAAATATCGACATATTCATTGATAGTCACTTTGGTAGGAATCGTCTCAAAATGCATCAACTCACAAAGTGCCATTTTCAATAAAATCATATCGAGCGTCGCTACACGTTCAGCTTCCCAGTTTTCAAGTGTTGGTTCTATCAGCTCAAATAGCTCTTCATCCTTTTCCACGACTTTGTGCAAAAGGTCTTCTCCATATTCTTTTACGGTTTCGGATTCTGGAAGGTGCTGTATATGGAAGTCATCTTCGCCATTGATGCGCTTAATCGTCTTTTTCATCGCGCCTACCACGAGCGATTTATCGTCTTGCCAACTCGAAAAGTAATCTTCCAATCTCTCCTCAAACAACTCGTGTTTGACCAGATATTTATACATTTCGAGCAGCAATTCTCGATGCCCATTCAAATCGACAGTACGCACCTGATAGTCTTTAAAAGTAGGCGTCTTAGCGAACTCCAAGTACATCTTTCGCGTAAAATCCGCATCTAAAAAGCTATTAAGTTTGTCTTTTTTGACTAATTTCTCAAAAGACTCACTATCAGCAATCGTCTGAATAACAGGATTATCGAAAAGTTTGGTCGAAAAGATTTTATCTTCTTCGGTAGGTAGGTGCTTCACTGCACGCAGTCGCGCATCCTCGTTTACATATTCAGCGAGCTTAAAAAATTGAAGCACATTGAGTAAATAAATCTTATAGGACGTCTCAACGGACGTTTTGTATTGCTTACGAGAGAGGTGAGCCGTAATCGTCTCATCTCTATTCATCGTATAAAGTATTTGCATCACTTTGATGCGTACATTTCTTCTGCTTATCATTGTTGGTCAATCAGCAAAAAAGGGGGGATTTAGAGTTTCGCGTATCTGTCGTAATATTCATCAGACCGCGCTGTATTTTAGATTTCAAGACAAAGAAAACATATTTTTTACTTTCCTGCCAACCTTTAGTGAATTTTTTATTTACAAAAGAATAATCAATGCCTTCGGCAAATGATGAACGATGAATGGCAAATAATGAATACTTTAAAAAATTATATTTTATTACCTGTTCGTTAATTTTTAATAAATTAAAAATTTATAATATTTATCGTTTTTCATTAAAAATTCATCATATGCAGCCCCAAAACAGATTATAATTTATTTTTGAAGTAAAATAATACCGCCTGCCTTTTGCTACATTTCACCCCAAATAATAGAAGTGAGTAATTCGTCATTAGTAAAGTATCAGGAACAAAATGAATGTATATTCTTGGCTTGTTCTTTTTCCTTCATACTTCACCAAATTTTCCTTAGTGAAGACGAAAAAAATAATCTACCCGTCTGAATTGTTCTTTTTCTTATATGTTTCACTAAATTTTCCTTACGTAGCTCGGCTATGCGCGTCAAATTTAGCCAAATATATAAAAAAAATAACTTCTTCATTTGGGGTAGATTATTTTCTTCCTCTTCCCTTAAATACAGTGAGTATTCGCGTCAAATTTGGTTCGTCTAAAGAAAAAATAACGACGCGAAGAATGTACATTTATTTAATTCCTGATACGAATATACTAAAATGTGTCTAAATTTTATTTGCTGACTATCTTCTATAGATATTTTTTTGGCTAAAATAAAAGTATAGGGAACTATATTGTTGCCAATATTGTTTCGTATGTGTAGATTAAAACGGCAATTTAAGTTTTTAAATTTTGTATAAATAAATTATTCAGATTTAAATTCTTTGATGACAAAAAATTGACAACTTTTTGTTTGATTTCATAGGCATCTTAAAAATTCATTATTATATTTCTTCGCAGATTCAAAAGAAAGTGTTTCGTTTTCGCAAAAAATGTCCCGGTAACGAAGAATAAGTAAGCCCCCACCCCAATGATAAACAACAAAGTAAGTTGCCCTTACGAGCGGCTTTTTTTATAGCGAATTTTATTCTTAAAACAAAATTATATTTCTTTAAAATACAAAATACAACCTAATGTAAGATTTTAATTTTAAAATAATGATTAAATCAAAATTAAATGTTGCATCTTATAAAAAATAGTTGTATCTTTGCACTGTCTTAAATGACAAACAATAATTGATTATTTATACTTAAAATTCATCATCATGTTTTCAAAAAGGTTTAGAAGAAAGTACAACGCTCCCGCAGTCAATACGCCTGTGACAAAGAAAAAATAAGTGCAGATTTACCACTAAGGTAAACTTCCACAAAGGACGCAACATTATTTATTAATCTTAAAATTCATCATCATGTTCAAAAGAAGATTTAAAAGAAGCTATACAGCTCCCGCAGCAAACACTCCGGTAACAAGAGAGAAGTAAGGTTTTCCTCTCAAATTCAAATTAAAAAAGTAAAAGGCTGTCCTCACGGACAGCCTTTTTTTTGATTTTTTGGCTTTTTATCAAAAAAAACCAAAAAAATAAAGCATTTTTAGCGATAAAAATCATCACTTTTTATCGCTAAGAATATACTACTTAAGTCGTTTCACTTTGAATCAACCTAAAAATACACGTCACAGATTGCCAATATATGGTATTTCTTATGTCTCGAATTGCTATACATTGGAAGTGTAATCAATGGCAAGCGTAATGTTAGGTTAGGTTTTCATGGTTATTTAACGATTTTTTATTTTGATACTTGGTTTATGGGGCGGAAACTGATACACGGTCGGTTTCCGTTTTTTTTATGCATTCGCAGTCCATAGACGATAGGTTAACGTGAAACTAACTCACGTACTTACTTTTCCACTTCAAAGGTTTTTTCTCCTTTTCTATTCACGTCAATTTTAATAATTTCCAGCCTTTCGGCAATTTAGTTTTCAACTGCACGATTCCTTCAATCCGTAATATCCAATTTAGGGGAGGACGAAGAAAAAATAACGACGCGAAGAATGTACATTTATTTAATTCCTGATGCTAAATTTGACGCACATAACCGAGCTACAGCCTATCCCGAACTCGTTTCGGGAAAAGAACAATTCAGACGGGTAGGTTATTTTTTTCCTCTTCCCTTATCACTACATGTGTTAAAGAACCAAAAAATTTATTGATCCCACGTCACACCACACAACAAGCTGCCATTTCCTGATAATTTGGCTTATCAGAGGCTTGCTTGTGGATATATTGCTCGCGGATAGTGCCATTGCGAATGACGAATACGCCGGGCATTTGGAAGGCATCGCCGAGAAACCTGCCCAAACCATACTTATGTTTGATATTGGCTTCGACACCGCGTAGCCAGACATTAAAACCAAAAAGTTGTTGGAAGCTGCCTTTGACGAGTCCGAATTGCTGGTACAGTTTGCAGTTCGGGTCGCAGATATGGGTAGGATTTTCGATATTGAACCGCTTGAAGTACTCGTCTGCCGTCTTTGCATCAGACATGTGTACAAAGACGATTTTTGCGCCACCGTTTTCGATTTCTGCCTTTTTTTTCGAGATTTCATCCAAGGCTTCACGACAAAATGTACATCCAAAATGACGCAAAAAAACCATCAAAACAGGTTGATTGACAGAGATTTGCTGAACAGTTTCGCCTGAACTGGTCACTACATTGGTCAATATTTTACTCATATCCATTTGCACTATAATTGCACTCAATATTTAAGTGTGTCGAATAAACAGTCTTTTTTTTAAATGGTTTAATTAGGGAATTGAGGAATCAACTATTTCCGTAATTCCCCAACTCCCCAACTCCTTAAGGGATGAAGAAACAATAAACGCTACATCTTGACTTGTTCTTTTTCCCTTATACCTCACCAAATTTTCCTTAAATACAGTGAGTATTCACGTCAAATTTGGTTCGTCTAAAGAAAAAATAAAGTCGTCAAGAACCTGCATTTATTAAAACCCTGTTCCTAATTAACTCGCTGAAAACGAAATTCACTAAATTGGAGAATATTAATATGGTTGTTTTCAAAACGTTTGATGACGGGTTTGCCTTCCGGTCCGGCAGATCCTACACCATAAACGGGTTGGAAATTGAATTTGGTATGTAGCCCATCGCCAGGGTTTTTGGCTAAAAATGAGGGGAAGTAAATCCCAAATTCGCCCAACATCTGTCCGAAATACAACATCATATCGTAGCCTTTATAGACGTTTTCTGTTGGCGAAGTTCCGTATTCGCCCGCATAGCGACTCATAAAACTTCGTACATCGGGGTTCTCCTTATTTATATACGATTCGCTACCAATAAGCAGATTCATGTTTTCGTAATAATTATAATCCATTTTCTCAAATTTTTGGTCTTCCCACTGCGGCAAACCAATCACCGTAATGCGATGCGAAGTGCGATAGGGCGACAACTCGCGCATAGCATACGCCACAAAACCGGGGTCGCGCGAGGGAATAATGACGACATTGTCTTGCCCTGCAACGAGAAATTCTTTGACATTCATCGGCGACATTTGTGCTGCAGATACATCAAATTGGTACTCACGCATCGTAGCAGAGCCGGATTGGTTGACTATCATCGACGCCAATTGTATCTCCTCTACACGCGATTTTATCGCCGTTTTGTTGGCAGGATAAAGGACGGTCGCTATGCCCGTAGTTCCGAAGTTTTTTTGCACATATTCGAGGATTCGTACAAACTGCATTTGGGTAGAGGGGTTGGCTTGTAGGTAAAACGGATTTTGCTCGGTGATGCTCGCCAAGTAGTTGTACGGCGATACCATGACCTTATTATTTTTGCGGGAAAAATCGGCGACCAACTGGCAGTTTTCCTTATTGACAGGACCAATAATGAGGTCGGCATTGTAGAGCGCAGAGCTGTTCAATAAGCCTTTGACAACGTTCTCATCGTATTGAGTATCAAATACATAGATGGTCATCGGAACACCCATTCCTTGCAATTCATTCATTGCCATTTTTACGCCTTCATAAAACTCAAGGGCGCGTTTGGATTTGTTGGGTATCGGTCCGAAAGAAGTAAATTGATTGCCCAAAAACGGTAGCATAATCGCGACCGTGTAATGGTTTCTTAGCATTTTTTCTTCCTCAATTACCGCCACTTCTGCTGCCCCAGTCGTGTCGATTTTGACAATGTTTGTCTCTTCTTCTTCGTCCGGTTCTTTTTCTTCCGGTTCTTCCACTTCCTTTTCTCCGACAACGTTCCATTCTACGGTGTCGATTTTTTCTACTATGCCGTCAGTTCGTGTTGGGCGTTCCCATTCTTGGCGTCTGGGTTCGTCTTCGCCGTCACCGTAATCAGGCTTTTCGACAGGTCCGAAGATGCCGCAGGCAGACGATAGGAAGATGAAGAAAAGTAAGGGGGCAGAAAATTTTATGTAGTTCAACATTCTTAAAAATGTAAATGTAAAATAATAAATGTAAAATATGGGATTAGGGCGAACGAAAAGTCATTTTTGTAATATGATTTTTAAATTGAAGGGTAAACTTGAATTGTCGGACATTTTTAAAGTGTCAGACAACAGTGTCTTGCTATTTTACTAAGGGAAGACGAAAAAAATAATCTACCCGTCTGAATCGTTCTTTTTCTTATATGTTTCACTTAGTGAAAGAAAATAAATAACTTGCCCCATTATGCTTGTTCTTTTCTCTTCTAAAAAACACAAAAAATAGTTCCGTAGCTATGGCTATGCAACGATTTTTTGAATTCTTTAGAAGAAAAAATTACGGCGCATTATGGAACAATTTATTTAATTTCTTTCACTAAATTTTCCTTACGTAGCTCGGCTATGCGCGTCAAATTTAGCCAAACATATAAAAAAAATAACTTCTTCATTTGGGGTAGATTATTTTCTTCCTCTTCCCTAATTTCTTTCACTAATGCTACCGATTTGTATAGGTGCGAAACATTCGATATCAAAATCTTTTTTAAATGAGACTGTAAGGTAATGAATAAAGTAAGCTCAAAGCAAGCATAAATATTGAATGTTTCGTTAGTTTTTGGATAAAGCGGTATGACCCAAATGTATTGTAAATGACCTTTTGTTTTGTTTTTATAGGAAGTGTTTTGAGCAATTTTTTTTTCATAAAAATTATACCACTATTTTTGTCTATCATGTTAGGGAAGACGAAAAAAATAATCTACCCGTCTGAATCGTTATTTGGGGTAGATTATTTTCTTCCTCTTACCTTAGATAGATACTAACGCTGCATGGGCTGGAAGCACCGTGTTACGTTATTCCCACTCGATCGTTGCGGGCGGTTTTGTGCTGATGTCGTATACGACGCGATTGACGCCGCGCACGTTGTTGATAATTTGGTTGGAGATTTTTCCGAGGAAATCGTAGGGCAGATGACTCCATTCGGCGGTCATGCCATCGACCGAACTGACGGCGCGTAGGGCAACTGCTTGCTCATAGGTGCGCTCATCGCCCATGACGCCTACGGATTGTACTGGCAAAAGGATAACGCCTGCTTGCCAGACTTCATTGTAAAGGTCGTGTTTTTTCAAATTGTCAATAAAAATCGCGTCTGCTTCTTGTAGTAGAGCGACTTTTTCAGGGGTGATGTCGCCGAGTATGCGTATTGCCAAGCCCGGTCCGGGGAAGGGGTGGCGGTTGAGAATGTGCGGCGGTAGTTCGAGTGATTTTCCGACGCGACGCACTTCGTCTTTGAATAGCATCCGAAGGGGTTCGACGATTTTTAGGTTGAGTTTTTCAGGCAAACCGCCTACGTTGTGATGCGATTTGATGGTGACCGAAGGACCGTGTACGGATACTGATTCGATGACATCAGGGTAGATGGTGCCTTGTGCCAACCATTCGATATCATCAAGTTTATTTGCCTCATTTTCAAAGACTTCTATGAAAACACGTCCTATCGTTTTGCGCTTTTTTTCGGGGTCGCTGATGCCTTGTAGTTCGTTGAGGAAATCCGCTTTTGAGTCTATACCTTTTATATTGAGTCCAAGTCCTTTGTAGGATTCGAGGACTTCTTGGTATTCGTTTTTGCGTAGCAAACCATTGTCGATAAAAAAACAATATAGTTGTTTGCCAATGGCGCGATGTAGCAACATTGCCGCGACAGAGGAATCGACACCGCCCGATAAGCCGAGTAGGACTTTTTGGCTGCCTATTTTATGACGTAGCTCTTGCACGGTGGTATCTACAAAGGATTCGGGTGTCCATGAATCGGAGCAGCCTGCTATGTCGATAACGAAGTTTTTTATGAGTGTTTTTCCGCTTAGGGTGTGGGTGACTTCGGGGTGAAATTGAAGGCAGTAGACGGGGTGTTTAAATTTTTGGTTGTCAGAGCGATAAGCGGCTACCTCGATGCTTTCTGTGCCTGCAATAAGGTGAAATCCGGTTGGTATTTTGGTGATGGTATCGCCGTGCGACATCCAGATTTGTGCTTCTTTCACGCCTTGAAAAAGGGGGTCGGCTTGTATGTTGGTGAGGCTGGCTTTGCCGTATTCGCGCTTGTCTGAGCGCATGACTTTTCCGCCAAAATACTGTGCCACGTATTGTGCGCCATAGCAAATTGCAAGGATGGGTTTTTTGTCTACAAGTCGCTCTATTTCAGGCTGTAGTGCGCGTTTTTCGGTTACGGAAAACGGACTGCCGGAAAGTATAATTCCCGCAATAGAATCGTCTATTTTGGGTATTTTATTGTAGGGGACAATCTCGCTGTAAACATTGAGTTCGCGCACCCGACGGGCGATGAGTTGGGTGTATTGTGACCCGAAATCGAGGATGAGTATTTTTTGCTGCATATTTTAGCAAAGATAAGCAAACAATGCTTAAATGATGCAATGATGCAATGCGATAATGTTTCAAATTCCAAATTCTCATAAAAACGCTTTAGGAATGCGGCAAAAATAACTTTACCATTGTCTTTTTCGAAGTCCTAAAACTAAAAATTTAGTTAAAGTTTTGTTTAAAACTAAAAATTTAGTTTAAAAGGTGTATATTTGTGGTGTAATTCGTGCAAAAAGGCTCATTAAGTTTTGATATATTATTGAAAAGAGCTACTTTTGCGCTCCATTTTTAAAAAATTAATTTAATTTAAAAGACATGAAAAACGTCCTATTACTTTGTTTTCTTGCTATCGCAGTAAGTTTTACTGCTTGTAAAAACGACACTGCTAATGCAGAAGAAACAGTGACTACACTGAACGATAAAAAAGCCTTACCAAACGCCAATGCTAATAAAGCAAAACCTGTAGCTAACGCAATTCCTGCGGATACTGTAAACGTTGCAAAGATGGTATTTACTGAAGAAGTTTTTGACTACGGTAATATCAAAGAAGGTGATGTTGTAGAGCATGTATTCAAATTTAAAAATACAGGTGTTGCGCCACTTATCATCGAAGGTGCAAAATCGACTTGTGGTTGTACAGTTCCTCAATTTCCAAAAGAGCCTATCGCTCCGGGTGAAAGCGGCGAAATTGCTGTTAAATTCAACAGTAAAAACAAGTCAGGAAGACAACGTAAACCAGTCAATGTAACTGCCAACACATGGCCAAAATTGACCAGCGTTTATATCGACGGTACAGTTGAAAAATCAGCTGATGCTGCGACTGCGACTAACAAGAAATAAGACTTGAGACAAGAGGCTTGAGACGAGAGGAAAATAATTTCTCTCGTCTCTCGTTTCGTCTCTGTGCTCTCAACTAAAATATTATGCAAACAATGCTTTTACAAGCCGGAAACGAAGGTATGATAAACCTCGTTTTTATGGCAGCCATCATGCTGGTCGCTTACTTCTTCCTCATACGTCCACAAGCCAAGCGTGCGCGCGAGCAACGCGGGTTTGTCGAAAACCTTGAAAAAGGGATGAGCATCGTCACTGCAGGTGGTATTCATGGTAAAATTTCTAAAGTTGACGAAACAACGGTCACGCTTGAAGTCTACAATAAGACTTATTTGACTGTTGAAAAATCAACCATTAACATGGAAATGAGTACCACCTCCGGAAAAGAAACTGCCGAAAGTGCAAGTTGATACCGACAAAATAAAAGCATTTTTGCAAACTGATAGGGCAATGTTGATGGGCTGCATCGGCATTGCCCTTATTGTTTGGTTGTTTATGAAAATGGCGCAGCCACATAATACAGAACTCCCCCTCGAAATCAATTATACGATTCCCGATGATAAAATATTTGCCACGCCGCTGCCCAAAACCATCACACCAAAAATAAGCGGTACCGGTTGGGCATTATTCAGTCGCTACCTACGCGCTCAACGTCCAGAAATCAACCTCATGCTCGAAAACACACCAAACCAAATCATCAGTGCCTCCCAACTCGAAACCGCCATTCAAAGCCGACTGCCTAGTCCGCTCACCGCCAAACTCCGCACCTTTCAATCCATCACCGTTCAGCTTGATGATAAAGCCAGAAAACGTATTCCCATCGTTTTACAACAAAATATTCGCCTCGCATCGCAGTATCAATTCATCGTACCGCCGCGCCCCATCCCGGATAGTATCACGATTTATGGACCCAAATCTGTCATAGAAAAAATCGAAGTATGGCAAACAGAAAGAATTGATATGGAATCAGTTAGAGAAAGTTCAGAATCCACCGTCGAACTCCTCCCCCACCCCAATACAGAGGTCAGTTTTGAACCTATCAGTGTCATTTGTGATATTGATGTCGAACAGTTTACCGAAAAAACCCTCGAAATTCCCATCCAGATTATCAATGCCCCCGATACCCTTTTGCTCACCATTCACCCCTCCAAAATAAAAATCACCTGCCGCGTAGGTCTGAGCAATTACGATAAAGTCGATGCCACCCAATTCCAAGCCGTTGCCGATTTCATGAAAGTTGATGTCAATAACTCTAATTATGCACCCGTCAAACTCACCCAAGTCCCCGATTTTGTCAATAATACCGACGCCCAACCACAAAATGTAGAATTTATCATCAGTAGGTGAGCTACGAGTTGAGGTGTTGATGAATTGACGTGTTGACGTTAGTTTTTTGCGAAGCAAAAATAAAATTCGTCAACCCGTCAGCACATCAATTCGTCAATTCGTCAACCCATCAATACAACAACACGTATATTAGCGTATGAAAAAATTGTTTATGATAATTGGAATCGTCATTGGTCTTATTATTTTTACTATTGCAGCCTTGTTTTTGTTGACACCTGCGCCTAAAATTGTGACCGGAGTAGCCGCAAAACGAGCTTGTTCGTGTCATTTTGTGGCAGGTCGCAGTCCCAAATTTATCGCTGCCAATGAAAATAATTATTCGCTCATAAAACTGGCTAAAGTAAAATATGATGCGCAACAAAAAACCGCTACCGCTACTTTTTTAGGATTGGGAAAGATAACGGCTGCCTACCGCAAGGGGCTCGGCTGCGCTATTGTGACCGAAGATTATCCGATAGAAAAAGTACGCAAACTTTCTTTTTCAATACCCAATACAAAGCCTGTACCCGATATTTTTTCTACGAACGATACTTTGAAAAAACCTGTTTTCAATCAAAAAAAACTAAGCCATACCATTAATAAGGCTTTTGAAGGAAAAAAACGGACTCGCGCCATAGTCATTATAAAGGACGGTCAAATCATTGGCGAAAAATATAGCGAAGGTCTCGACAAAAACAGCCTCCTATTGGGTTGGTCAATGACCAAAAGTATCACGAGTGCTATGGCTGGCATCATGTCGCAAAAAGGTATGATTGATATTGACCGACCCGTTGGTATACCTGAATGGGAGGACGATGACCGCGCCAAAATCACTTGGAACAACCTACTGCAAATGTCTAGCGGTTTGGATTGGAATGAAAATTACTTTTGGGTCAGCGATGTCACCAAAATGCTCGCCATGCGCAGCAATATGTACCAACACGCCATCCAACCGAAAGCCAAATATCCGCCCAAAGAAAAATTCCTTTATTCCTCCGGCACCACCAATATTGTAGCAGGGCTACAACGCCGACAATTCGCTGACATTCAAGACTATTGGTCGTTTCCGTACCGCGAACTGTTCCATAAAATCGGGATGAATAGTGCCATCATGGAGTCGGATGCTTCCGGAACTTTCGTCGGTTCGTCGTATAGCTACGCGACAGCGCGAGACTGGGCGAAATTTGGTTTGCTCTACCTCAATGATGGTATGTGGCAAGGCGAACGCATTTTGCCCGAAGGTTGGGCAACTTATACTGTGACTCCTGCGCCCGGTTCAGGAGGCGATTATGGTTCGTTTTTCTGGCTTAATGCCGGCGGTCAATACCCCAACGCACCACGCGAAGCCTACGGCGCACAGGGTTTTCAGGGTCAATATGTCTATATCATACCTTCCAAAAATATCGTTGTCGTGCGTATGGGAACGGGCATAAATGACATGGATTTCAACGAATTTTTAACGGAAATTTTTGAGGGATGTTAGTCAAATCAAGTTGAGTCCCCCCAGTTTGAGCAAATTCCAATATGTTTTACGCGATACTTTGTTAGGGTTTAGTGCTTGACATTTGGGATTTTTATTAAGGGAAGACGAAAAAATAAATTCAGATTTTGACTTGTTCTTTTCTCCTTTTTCTTCGTTATGAAAATCCTTGCGTAGCTTGGCTATGCGCGGTTTTCATGCCTCGAAAAAGAAAAAAAGGTTCTTTGACAAATCCAGTGAAGTGAATGAAAATTTGGGCGTATCCCCCTCCTTATCAGTCGGGGGTCGGGCTATCCGGCACTCTCTCCACTCCGCTATCGCTACGTTACGTTCAAACAACACCTACTATCCCTTACGCAAGGGACGAACAATCGCGAGGCAGAAAAACAAACAATCACGGGATTTGTCAAAGAACCGAAAAAAATAAAGTCGTCAAGAACCTGCATTTATTAAAACCCTGTTCCTAATACACTGTTTCACAAATTTATTTACTTTTTTGAGTATTTCTTTTAAAATGACTCTTCACCAAAAAATCCTTAAATACAGTGAGTATTCGCGTCATTTTTGATTCGATTCATTTCAAAATAAA
>Ga0209093_1000186_pt1 | contig 31136 bp, 40 predicted proteins | sample SidtaG_4_FD_187450 | JGI IMG/M metagenome (GOLD analysis project Ga0209093, IMG submission 187450) | Marine algal microbial communities from Sidmouth, United Kingdom - Sidmouth_Male1 metaG (SPAdes) (version 2) | ecosystem: Host-associated > Algae > Red algae > Unclassified | place: Sidmouth...
GGGGGGGGGGGGGGGGGGGGGGTGACGGCAGCGGGGGCGGCCTTGGAGCCGGTTGAGAAAGGCAGCTTGCATGGTGCAAGATGATGCGCCTTCTCGATATACTGGGAACTGGATACACAAGCGCCCGTGGTGGGCGCCAAGCCCAGGCTGGGACGAGTGGTGGTGGCACAACTGGCGCCACGTGTGTGGCCACAGCGCTCGTCACCGACCGGTTTTTGGCGTCGGTCGGACGACCGAAATGGCCAGAAATGGGTTCAAAATGTGGGTAACCGCCGTTTCGTGGCACGAAACGTGTCTCCGACCCACGCCACCGACCCACATTTGACTTGCCAACGCTCTCTATTAGAGAGCGTCGGCAAGTAGGGCGTGGGTACTAAATGTGGGTAAAATGTCGGTCGCCGACCCACGTCGGATATACCCACATCTTACCCACATTCAGCGTCGGTAAGTGCCCAAATACCGGTCGAGACGATTTGAGATCTCCATATCTGCCGCGACGGCACGACAGCCACCTCCGTCCAATCGCCATCTTTCATCTGACCTGACCTACACCACAAGCACGACCACCCCACAACCGTAAGCACCCTAGCCACCCGCACCTCAATCCGCCATCATTTCCACGTCACCCAACCCTGCTCTATCTCATGCCATGGTGACCCAGAAGGACATAGCCATTGGTGTCTTGCGTCGTCGACGGGCGCGCCTGCGTCGGATGGTGCGCGCTCACTTTGTCCTTGACCACGACCTTGTGGACATGCAACACGCCGCGCGGGTGTATATTCAAGTGGGGGATCTCATTCGGCGATCTGTGTCTCGAGCCGGTCGTGCTGGAGAAGTGACGTTCAACGTAAACGTGTTTTCTGCCCAAGAGGCGCTCTCCACTTTTCGCTTTTCGCCCTCTGATGTGGGCCCGCTGGCCGCAACTCTCCACCTGGACGCGGTTTTTCCACTGCGGCGGTACCGGGTTGGCGCTACAGAGTGCCTTGCAATTGTGCTGCGGCGCCTTGCCTCCCCTGCACGTTGGGCCTACCTGGAGGTGATGATTGGCCGCTGCCGCTCCTTTCTCGACGAGCTTTCTTGCTGCACGGTGGACCGCTTGATGAGCAAGTGGGGCAACCTTTTGACGGGGTGGCGCGGCGAGCTGATGGCTGAGCGAGCGGCGGTGTACGCGGACGCCGTTCGCAGGCGGGGAGCGCCGCTGCAAACCTGTGTTGGCTTTATTGACGGAACTGCCATTCACGTTGCTCGCCCAGGTGGAGGGCTTCAGCGCGCGTGCTATTCGGGGCACAAGAGGCGACATGTGCTTAAGTTCCAGAGCGTCACAACCCCTGATGGGTTGGTCTTCCGCATGTTCGGTCCGCATGAGGGGCGGCGCCACGACATGGTGCTGTACTATGAGTCCGGGCTGGACGACGACTTGCGGCAGACTCTCTTTATCGACGGTGTACAACATTGCTTGTATGGCGACTCGGCGTTTGTTCTCCGTGCTTGGATGCAGACTGGTCATGGGAACGGGCCGGACGGTATCGCGGCGGAACGGGCATTCGACCTCTCCATGAGCCGTGTCCGCGAGACGGTGGAGTGGGGCTTTAAGGACATCAAACATTACTTCACCACACTCGACTTTCAGAGGAAGCTCAAGATACGGGAGAGGGCGGTGGGAAAGCAGTAGCTCTGTTGTGCGCTCCTGTGCAACATCCGGTCGTGCCTGTACGGCAACCAGACCGCATCTTTCTTCGGTTGTGACCCACCATCTTTGGAGCGATACCATTCTGATTGATCTCGTACGTCTGTTCTCTTGTATACCAATGAGCATGCTCACCAGCGCTGTACGTAGAAGTGAAGAGGGTACGACGGGAGTCAGCAAGCAAAGTCTGTGGAGAACAATGCCATGCACGCTCGCTCGTTGCGACGCCACCACTCCTGGAGCTGGTTTCATCAGCCTTTGCATACTTCCTGAACCACCTTGTGAACCACGAGAATTGACTAAGAGGGCCGTTGCGATGCGATTATTCCTTGCCGTAATTAGGAGCCCCGTTGCGAATCCCACAGGTGGGATCCCGCGCCTGAGATCAACGGATCCAGGGGGCGATGAAATTGCTTTATTCCGTACGGTATAAGTCTCGTTGCATTGGCAAAACTCTTCCGACAAGTCCAGTGTTTATATGTATGCCAGGGTCGGATTCGAACCAACCGTCTCCGAGTGGCCAACCAAACGCTGAAACCACTGCCTCAACCACTTCATGCGCGGGGCGAAATGTGTCTGCACCAAATCCACAGCCGACGCACACACGGAACACGTCGCGTCGTCTGCACGGCTGTTGGCACCGAGAGCTTGCAAACAAGAGACCAGCATGCCTATCTTCTCTCACCATCTACTTCGACAACCGGTCCATGATACGAGCTAGCGCTAGGTTAGTCTGCCGTGCCGCGGCAGCGTCCATGGCGCTCCGGGTTTCTTGCTCAACCCGAGCACGACTCTCTTCCTCACGCCGCAGGCGTGCCTCTGCCACCACCGCCTCATCATGCGCAAGCTGCCTCTCCCGCAGCGCCAACTCCCTCGAGGCCATGTCCTGCTTGCGCTTGTCGCTCCGCTCCAGCACTGCCACAAGCTCAGCGTCATCGATATCCTCCGGGCGTCCACGACGACGCGTGGGGGAAGACTCCATCAAACCGCCGCCGCCGCTCCGATTATATGTGGTCAAAGTCGAGGCACTCGTGCCCTCGCCCCTGGTCGTCATGGCCAAACGGCGGACTTGTTCACCATTCTTGACCTACTCCTCCTCGGCCGCCGTGCGCTCCTTCCGCTCGGCTGCGGTACGTTCGTTGAACCAGTTAATGTCCTCCACCACGTCGACCAGCAGCAGCTCCATGGGCGTAAGGACCTCTTCCGTCCCGGTCTGTGTTGCGCGCTTCTTGTCCAAAGCCTCAAACGACTTGGCGAGGAGTTGAAAAAGGTCCTTGGCGTGCTTGTGGTCGGTCTTGAATGTTGCCCGCCCGTTCGCGTTAAAGTTGTTTGTCACGACTTGGAACCGCTCCGTCATTTTTCCCCAGGGGGACATGTGCGCTTTCGCCACGACGACCTCCTTCAGCAGAAGGTAGTCCGCCTCGTCCGTCCACCGAGGGCGGACCACCTTGAGTCGGTCGGTCGACGTCGCCCCAGGGGCGGATCCGGGCGGAGTCAAGTGGTGGGTGGGGGAAGCCCCAACCGGGCCTATGGCAGGCCCGGCGGCGGGCAACAGAGTCGGGGCAGCTGTGGGAGCATTGAGGGTGTTGGGTGGAGCGGCATTGGCAGGCATCGGCGTGGGGGGGGGGGGGGGGGGGGGGGGGGGGGGGGGGGGGGGGGGGTGGGGGGGGGGGGGGGGGGGGGGGGGGGTGACGACGTTGGGGGAGCCATGGGGGCGGTTGGCGACGGCAGGGTGCACTGCGAAAGGTGCTCCGTCGTGTTGCCTCACGAAATTTATGCGTGCAAGCGCCCAGACCGGCTGGGACGAGCGCTGACGCCGCGGCTGGAGCCACGTGTGTTGCCACGGCTGCCTGCACCGACCGGTGTGTGGCGTGGGTAAGATGACCACTGTACCCACAAATGGGTTCCAAATGTGGGTCCCAGCTGTAAAGTGGCATGAAACGTGTCCCCGACCCACGCCACCGACCCACATTTGACTTGCCGACGCTCTCTATTGTTTGTCGTTTGCATGTGAGTGTTTATTGCTTAATTTATCTGCTTGACAGTGGGGGGGTCCAGTGGTATGGATCCCCAGATCTCCCCATGGGGAGGCTACTGTGTGGGATTTGGGGCCAATTGGGCCCGCTAGCTCGGTTAGCTCAAGGGGACAGCGGGGCGCCCGTGGCCCGGCTTTCCCACTAGCAAATAACTGCGTTCTCACCTCCTTCCTCCCTCTTCGCGCCTTCGGATGTTTTCCTAGGTGACCGTGTCACAGGGCGAGAGTAGAGCAAGGGTGTGCGGGTCGGCTTCCTCAGCTGGGCAGGTGTCCCTATCTGTTTCTGTGGGCTGGGGTGACACGGCGTTTTATGCCACGAAAATACCAAAGACTCCGTCCAAGTGCGTGATGTGCCCCACGACCTTCCGGAAGAAGACAATCACGTCGTCCAGATGAACCAGGCAGGTCTTACACTTGACGCCCGACAGGATCATATCAATGGCCCGGTGGAAGGGGGCCGACGCGCTGGTCAGACCAAAGGGGAGCCGGATGTACTTGTAGGTCCCCTCGTGGCACGTGACGGTCGTGTTGTCCTGGCCCTCGAGGGCCACCGGGATCTGCCAGTAGCCGGAGTTGCAGTTCAGAACGGCGAAGACCGACGCCTCTCCCAGGACGTCAATGCAGTCTTCCATGCGGGGCAGCGAGTACGTGTTCTTCACGGTCACGTCGTTAAAGCGGCGGTAGTCCACGCAGAACCTGGGGGAACCGTCCGGCTTGGGCACCATCACGACCGGGAAGGACAACTCGAACTGAGACGGCTTGATGACGCCCATCTGGAGCTGCTTTTCCGAATCGTCCGCCAGGAGACGACGGTGCTGGAGTCTAGTCCGGTACGGTTGGGACCGGATAGGACGAGTCCCAGGGTGAAGGGCGCTCCGGTGGGGTGCCACGTCGATCTGGCCAAACCTGGCACTCTATAGGCCCTGATACCGATCCATCAGCTGATGTACCGCGGGATGTAGATCCGGAGGGATCAGCTCATAGGCCACCCTGGGAGACGGTGATGGTTCCGACGGCTCTTGATCCGGCGGGACCCGATCTTGCGGCGGCCCCTCAGTTTTCGGGGCCTGCGCTTCCACTGGGACCGACGGCGCTTCCTTGGGAGGGTGATCTTCCGTCGGCTCAGCCGTACAGAGCGGGTCCGCCGCCATATCAGCGGGCTGGTCCTCCTCCGTGATTTCGTACGTCGGGCCCGCGTAGGCCTTCGCCAGGCCGATCGCGTAGTTCTTCGGTAGGCTGACCGACCTGTCCGAAATGTTGGTCAGGAGGAGGATGAGTTCCCGGCGGGGCTCGAGGATGGAAAGAGCGTTATGTAGGCAGAGTCCGTTTTGGGCCAACACCTCAGGTCGTTCCTCGTCACGACGCAGCCCCGCGGTCCCACACACCGCGGAGACCGCTTTCACGTTGCGGAGGGGCGCAGTTACGCCCTGTCGCAGGTAGATGGCCCCCTGAACCCGACGGGATGGGTTGCCCATGACCGTGTTGGGCTCATTCTTCTTTCCATCCCACGCGTTCTCCGCCCTAGTCAGGCCACCGTGGTTCCACGCGACGGTCTCACAGCCCGGGTAGATGGCCTTCACGTGCTCCTTCTGGATGTCCATGCCCAGGATGACAGGGAACTAGAGGCCCTTGACCACCAGGAACTGGAAGGGCATCGAGGCGCCGTCCACAAAGACGGACAGCCCCACTTGGGACTGGACCTTGAGGAGGTGTCCAGACGCGTCACACACGTGAGTTGACACAGGGGCCCGCCGAGCCTGCTTTTACCAGCCAGGGGGGAGGACGTCCTCCCGCACGACACTTCGGCCCGCCCCAGTGTCCAACACGCAGGGGGTCTGGTACACAGGATGGTCCGACAACAAACACAGGGCCGCGACGACCACGAAGTTCGTTTACGCGAAACGAGCAAGGTCCCTTAAAACGCACGGGGACCAGCGAGACCAAGCCGTCGAGGAGCTGTTCCCGCCGGTCTTGTAAGCAACTTGGGTACTCAGTTTGAAGCCGGGCCCGCGCATGGACTAGCCCACAAAGGGGGGTCGGAGAGCTGTCCGCCCCCCACTAATCTTTCCCCGAGCCGGGCTTATCCTGCTCGCTCCCCGACCGGTTCCCAGGGTCCCCATCTTGTTTGTCCTCTGCGTCCGACTTGTCGATGCCGTCACAAAGGGCCTGGACGATACCTATCCGGTTCTGTCGGTTGTAGGTCCGCGTGACCCGCCCCTTCCCGTCCTGCCCACCCCAATGACTGTGCGTGGCTTGTAGGAAGGACTCTCGGTCCTTGTTCACGAGCGCCTTCTGCTTGTCCGTCAGGATCGGACACGTGTAGGACATGTGTCCCGGTGTCCAACATAGAAAACAAATGCGAGGGCGCCGTGGCTCTTCAGGACGCCCGGTCAGGAATCGAGGGAGGTTGTCCTGCCGGCACCAAACGGGTTCGGCTTACCCCGGGTTGGCTGCCGGAGGAGGGGGGGCCACGGGGGGCTCCGTCGCACCGAGGTCCATCACCGGAAAATCCGCCCGTGTAGGACGCGCCCGCGAGGTCACCGAGAGACGACGGGAACCAAGAGACGAAGACGTAGTCGGGGGACCCTGTCCATCACGTGCCAGAGTCATGACCTCCTCTGCCGCCTTATGCTTGCCCGACGTGTAGGTCACCCAATACTAGAAGGAACAGGCCGGCGTGTTGTAGACAAACGCGTCCGTCCGAATGTACGCCGGTTGTCCTTGAACGAGTTGCTGCTTCATGGTCCCTTCTGTATGGATGTTCCCCCACCGGTCAGACAGGCCGCGCAAGCTGGCCGAGAAGGACTCGATGGACTCGTCGGGCTCGATGATCGCACGACTAAGGGTGTCCTGAGCCAGAGCCAGCGTGTGTGGCTCCGCGTACGTCTGCAGGATCCGATTCACCGCCACCGGGTAGGACGTGACGTCGAAACGCCCAGCGCGGTCGCGGAGTGCGGAACCTTGCGGGTGTAGCGTAGTTCCGCGTCGACTGACAGAAAGTGGGAGACCGCGTAGAGGGCCATCCCTTCGGATACGTCATTGTCGTTGCACGCTTTGACCAACATGCGCAACCAGGAGAAGACCTTGAGGGGGTCCTGCCCCGCGAACGGCGGGAAACCGCCGAAGGAGTGCGTCATGTTTTTGGTTGCTCAGCCATTATTTCGCTCTTGGGCCGCCCCGTAGCCCGTCCGACGGTTCCGTAAGCGGTAGGTCTGGTAGACCAACACCTGCGAAAACCGATCGTCCGAACATAGTAGAACCGGAAAAGGAGGGACAGCCGGATTGGCCCCGTGGGACGTAGTAGCCCCCCTGGCATCTTGACCGTCGGTCGACCCGGAGGAGGATTCGTCCAACGCAGAAGATGCGGAGAATGGACGCTGACGCCGGGAATGGTGCCGCCTCTTGTGAGATCGGCTGGTCCCACCCTGTTCCGACGCTTGTCCGCCCGACTCCGCCCGTCGAGGGGACTTTCTCAGAGCCCGCGTCACGTCGGCCAGCATGTCCCATCGGAACGCGTTCCACACAGGCCGTGGATCAGTCGGCGTGAGGGACGATCCACCACGGCCAGGCGGGTCATCAACGGTAGGAGCAGGGGGCGGGGGCGACACACGAGGGGGAATCCCGGTCTGACCCCCGTCTGAAGTAGTCCGTCGAAGACCTGTCCCTCCCGCTCGGCCAGCATGAGTAGCTAACAACACGTCCGGGGGCGCACCCCGACCCCGTCCACCAGAAGGAGGGTCCGGCATGTTGGCCTCACAGCACTCGACTGGTCCCCTAGGGATACCAGAGAGAAGAAAACCCAAACGGACAAAAGAAGAGAGGGGCTCGGCCAAAGAAAGAGGAGGGGCGTCCCGATACGGGAGAAGCGTCTGTCCCTCCCTGGCTGCTCCACCGTGAGTGCAGCTGATTTCTCTCATAAGGCCGGACAGGAAATCAACATCCCCTGGGGCCCAGAGGAGGGAGGCCCAGAAGGAACCGGCGAGGGAAAAGTGCAGTCCACGCCCGTCCCAAAGAGGAGGACAAAGGTATTATAGCGGCAACCCGAGGGAGCACGAGACCCAAGGCACGGTGGAGTTTTCTTCAGGACACGGGAGGGAGGCCGAGACCTCCCCTTAAGAGCCCCCACGGTGGCCCCCTAGCGGGGCCACAGTGGTCCAACACACGCCAGCACCCCGGCCCCTAGAAGGCAAACGAGGCGCCCTCGATAGGTGGCCGCTATTCGGTCCCAACCCGCGGAAATATGTGGAAGCAAGCGACCCTCGAGGGCCCGTGGCTCGGCCTTTGATCGGAGCAGGCCAATGCAGGGCACCTGTGAGGCGAAAATCAAGTCCCTCCAAACAATGCGAAATACAATCAAAGAAATATCAAGTCCGACAACCGCCTCCAGCAGCGGCCAAGATATCCAAGCGCACGTGGCCCAATCAGACGGCGACATCACAGCCCCGATCCGGCCGCGGGGCGAGGCCAACGGAGGGCCCACGAAAGCCGTCCCGCCACCATCACGGCCGATCCGCCAGCCACGTACACCGCCGCCCAGGCCGGTCCGCCACCCGAGGGTCCCAGCCGCCAAAGGGCCACTCCGTGTATCCAGGGTGGCCTAGGTGGAAAGGTCGGAGCCTCCCGTCAGGCATATGCTGACGAATAGCTACTAGCTAGATGAGGGCGTGCGTACACACGCTGTTCTCTCAGCGAGAGTTCTTTGCGGTACCCCCGGTGGCCGCTTGGGCCAGGTCTTCCTGGATCGCTGGAAGGATTTGTACTTCCTTATTGCGATAAGAGTGGTCGGGGGAGGCGCGACCTCCGCCCCCGTTACTGGGTGTTCGATGAGGACATGTCCTCCTCGACGAGCTATTCGGCTTTCACCCCTGGGGGTGGTTTTTCATCCTGAGATGACGAAGGCGGGCCCAGGCTTGTGCCTACGGCTGCCACTGCCTCCCTAGGGCGGAGCTTGTCCCAGTGGTAGCGCTCTGTCATAAGCTCTTTGTAGGCCTTAAGCAACAAGGCCTTGGTCGCCGCATCCAGGCGGGGATACTTACGGAAGAAATTCCCTCGCATGCTGTATGCGAGGCAGTTGTACGTTTCTGGTCGAACAAATAGACCCGGATCCCTTGGAGACAGACCCGGACCGACTTCCCTTACCCTAGACGGGCCTGTCATTGCAGCCCTAACATATGAGCGCTGCGTATTCCGCGCGGCTCGACGCTTCCGACGAGCCTCGGCCCGCCGGGTCTCTTCAGCTCTCTGCTCCTCTCGAGATCTGCGACGGACGTCTCCATTCCTCTGGGCGTACTGCACCAGAACGTCCATCGGCATATTGCCGTTGTTGTGTTCGCGCACATCTGCCCGAATCTCCTACTCGAGCCCCTGCATATAGCCGCTCTTCATCTTTCCCTCTGGTCGTGTGTACCCACAGAGGCGACATAGCTCCGGAAAGCGTAACCAAAGCATGTTCTCTGCTTCATCCCCTTTTGAGAGGCTCTTTGGAACGGAGAGTCCTTTTCGCTTAGCGAATGCTCGTCCAAATATTTACGGGGGAGAAAGTTCAACAGTTCCATGTGGGAACTGACCTATCCACTCCATACCGCTTGGAAAGACGGCACCACTGTGTACAGCCCCCGCTTCAGGTCACCTTTTTTAAACTCTAGGAGAAGGTACAGGGCTCTGCCGTGTGACACGTTCTTGTGATTCCCTGCTTTTACGAAGCGGTATGGAATCTCAAAGACACCTAGGGCTGGCGTCCTATCCCATTCTGCGTAACGGTCAAGGGTGGCCGAGCTGTCTTTAGGCGGACTGCCTAGACCGTGTGCCATCTTCCGGTGATACCATACGTCTGTTTTTTACGAATCATATGACACGCGATCCAGAATCCCTGTCTACCGATCATCCGCAGGGATGACCTGGTCGGGGAGCTGACCACGAGTGTTTCCCCCTAGTGTCTATTCTACCGCAATCGGGCATCAAATGATGCACGGTCGGGCATCAAATGATGCACCCTCTGACAGGGCCAGAGAACGTCGATTCGAGCCCCCCTGTTGAGGCATCTGGAGCACCCCCCCTTTGTGTCCATAGCATATTGGCTGGGAGCTCCCCCAAGAGTAACAAGGCATCTCTGAGTCCGTTTCTGTCGTCAAAAAGAGCGTCAGAGGTCGGGAACTACGAAAATAAACGCTCCGAAAATGGGCATCATTTGATGCGATTCGCATCAAATGATGCTGCGGTAGAAAAGACAGTAGCTCGAGCCCTAGGGAGAGTGCTGACGCACGTCAGGGGACATGGTAGCCCCCGTTTTGACCGAAATACTCCCCATTCAAGAAGGATCTGCTCAGGCGGCGACGACGGCGCCTTGACAGTCGGAAGGCCCCGAGGGCTGTCTCTAAGAAGGACAGCCGCTCATGTAACGGGCAAATGAAAGTATCAAACGAAACCCGTCGGGCCGCCGCTAAGACTCACCCCTCAAAATCCCCTTCAGGAGCCGGAGCCCCTCTGACTTGTGGGAGTGTCTGAAGTAGACCCACGGGGTTAGCCGGCCCGTCCGGGGTTTCATGAGGCCCCTGTTCCTGGGTCAGGACTGCGTATTACTGACAGCCAAATAGCCCCGGCGCTCCGGAAGAGACACCTCCTAGACCCCTCGTGTCTGTCACACAACGAGTGGGGAACAAGGATTCCTTTCCGTCTCCACCTACGTCGTTCTCAGTGCCACGAACCCTCGGGATCATGCAATCGCGACCTTCCACATGAGGAGGGTACCCCAAAGAACGATTGGGACCTGAGCTCTCACCAGCTCCGTCACGGAGACCTCGCGACGAGGAGCCCGCGCCTTGGGCGTGGGACTGCTTCATGCAAGAACGATCCATGACGATCTAAGACCTGCTGCATCGGGGGAGAAACCAGCCAATCAGCAACAGCAACAATCACATCCAAGGCGAAGACACAGAAAACAGAACCACAGAGGAAGAACCGAACCGGGGTCGGCCCGATTGATCAAGAAGGGAAACACCATGTCCTCCGCTTATCCACCTGAGAAAATGGTCACTTCCCGCAACGCCAACAGGGTATAGACCCTTCGGAAACCCCAGCACAGGACGCGGAGCGGATCAATAGAAAAGCGACACACATGCCTGGATAAGCGGCCGCGCAGCGCACCAGAACGAAAGAAAGTAACGCAAACGCAGCGTTGATCTATTCTAAAACGCACGATGACCCCAAAACAGGCACTCATATACCCTCAGAAGCAAGAAACAGGACGTGCGCAGTCCCGACCCCAAGACTCCATCATGGGGGGGCCAGTATCCAGAGCGCCACGGTCTCAGGCACGGGCATCTAGGTGGCACCTGCCCAGCATACTCGGCTACCCTTCCACTGGAAGAGGACCCCCGCCCGTCTCGGTGCGGACACAGAAAAGACACCAAGACTTCTCTGACCTCGGGAGTTTTCCAAGGCCAGCACTTCAGGACTTATGCGAAGATTTTTTAACTTCCCGGATGGAACTCCGATGGCATATTACCCCGGTCCGAAATCTGACCTCTGTCCGGCTCATGCTCGGATTGCGGAAGCTTCCACAAGCTTCCCGGTCCCTCCAGACGTCCCGGATTAGGAAAGACACCTGGCTCTCTGGGATGTGTCAGGCCACCCCAGGTGGGGCGGATCAGGTTCTCATCACCCCACCCCCCTCTGGAAAGGTCGTTTCGTGTGTGGCCGTCAGTCTCTCCGGACACCAATCCAAGGGGGGATGTCACACGCTACCACTCTGAAGGGGTGTTATGTGGTTGTTTGCGACCCGTTTTCGGCGCATGCCTGCGTCCGTGCCACCCCTTTTACGGGGATTCCACCACAAGCGCGCGCGGCGCTAAGAACTTCATCTTCATAAATCCGAAGGTGGGCTGCCTGTGAGTGCAGCCGAGAAATCGGCAAGATAATGCTTCTTGCGAAACTTTTGAGAGGACAACATCCGTGTCCTCCCTCCAGACACAGACGGCTTTATCGATCTGGGAAGTAGCGGTAGCCGGATAGCCACCACGAATGTTCAACTCCGCATGACCCCAGAAACGATCCCCTCCTCGAGCCGAGGCGGCAGCTCTCGCCGCAATGCCACCACGCACATCCCGCTTAAAAATCCCGCGGCACGACCGGATCCCCCGGCCTAGGAGGCGGCCGCAGCCGCAACTTTCATACTCACGACAGTCAGCGCGTTCCCCAAGACAACGTCAAGTCCAGCGGGGTAGGCGGCGGTCACGGCCGCATCTCCACTGACCACAACCATTCTCTCGTACCCGCAGCGAGCGCCTCTCTCACCTTGATAAGCTGCCGCCGAAGCAGCGACGCTACTGCCCGCCATTACAAGCACGGCCTCGCAAAAAAAGTCATGTGACGCTGGCCGTCCTGAGGTAGACAGATGCCACGGACATCTGTGACGACGGTGGCTGATCTCAGGCTATATATCTTTTCTTCATGCCACAAAATGTGATGATATTCTATGAGACAGTAACTATATTCCTTGACTGACCTTCCAGACTCATTGAGACTGCCTCTGTGGAGCGAGCCTGGGGGACGTTCGATGCGACGGTGTATTGTCTGGGTTGTCGAAGCACGAAAATTGTTCGGGAGTTGCGTTGCCATCACCGTCCTATTGTTGACAGCTACGCCGCTGCGTCAGAAACCGTCTAAACTTAATACGCTTAATGGAATTGCTCACCAGGCCACCAACTCTGTGAGAGGTGACGCACGTGAGTGAAAGGCAGTCCCACATGACACAGAGACAAGCTGGGCGACAACCCCTGCCTCAGATGGTGATCACCAGCGCAATATTGCATACTGAAGCGCCGTGTGCCGACGAGTATGGCGGTGGGTGGCAGAAACTACTGCGTCCGAGACGGAGGCGCGCGCATCGCTTCTCTGGCGGGACCATTCGCTGACTCCCAGCCCGGGACAGGCTACGTTCTTTGCAGCGTCACATGGCCGCGCGGCCAAGCCATCTCGGACCACAAGCTTGGATTGTTGTGTCCCAGACAGGGGGGGTAGTATGGTCACGCGGCGCTCACGGCCAAAGTATTGTTAACAATGAAGTAGCGGGTGGAGGTTTGCTGCGTGGAACGTCAGAGCGTGCCTCCGATGAGGGCTGCAGCTACGTTTCTTGCAAAAGTTGGATCTTCATGCACACATGAGCCGCCGCGATTGTGGAGAATGCTGACTTTGCTGCTACGACTGTGTCCAATGAAGGAGTGTCCCATGCGCCTTAAGCGCCGCTTGACCCTCAACTCCCCACCAACACCGCCCAGAAGGCGGAGGACTGGCAACTCGTTCATAAAACCTTCCACCCGTGGTTGAGGACACGCGTGGACGTCTACGACAAGGACATGCAGCTGGAAGTTTCCGTACTGCCATTTGACAATGCGGGTGTCCCCTCGTCTGCGGAGGAAGATTTTCTAAACTACAGCGGTCCCCACTTACTGCGCTTTCCCACGTGCATCCCTTTCCTCCGGCCAATTGAAGGTGTGTTCTGGGAGGTAAATAAGCACATCAAAGACCTCTTGAGTGAGAACAGTGCTTACCTGCGGCAACCCCCTCAAGTCCTCGCAGACCCAACCGCGTGGCTGACCAACGCACAGATCTACGGCCAGCTCGTACGATGTTCGGACCGAGATGCTGGAGGGCTCGGCATAGTTTTCCATTTCTGTCATGCGTTGTGTAATTTGGTCCCTATATCTTGCGATTGGGCACACATGAGAGCGGACCTTCCGATATGCCATCCCTGCGACCGAAACTGCTGCTCCCGGCCCGGCGTCGGCACCGGCAGCCGCTCTAGAAACGGCAACATTCTCCATCGAAGCGCCGATAGCATAATTTCTCGCGCCGCCACAGACCGAGACCAGAAAGCGGAAGCCGCACGTCGGCGCCGCGCACGAACTTCGCAGGCGGCCGACAGCGAAGATGCGACTTACCGCCAATGGCCGTATAAACTGGCCAGCAGTCCCGCCGCAAGGATACAGAAAGACGTGATGCGCTCCCACCTTGTTCCGGCTCTCCTGCCGCTATTCGCGCCATAGAACCAAATACAGGTAGCGACAGCTCAGGTCCCACATAGGAGAGATCATGCGGCAGCATGCACCAGCCGACACCCCTCCCGCCACAACTCGCGACGCAACTGCCGAGAGCTACGCTGCGGCCCAAGGCGCCAGCGAACACTCCCCTCAACACAGCTCAACATCCGCATCCAGACAGACCACACCCCACGGGGTAGTTTTCTGCGGCAGCCGCGAGCCAAACTCCGCTAATCGACAACCTACCATCCATGTCCCCCGCGCAAGGTTTCGGCCCACTCAGCGCGCCAAAGACCTACAGGGCACAACAAAAAGCACATCAAGAGCGCCATCTTGCGGCCGCTGGCATCAGACAACACCCCGTGAGCTACATCTCAGAGTCCATGACCCTCCGGCTATGCTGCGGCCGAGGCCCGAATCAGCTCCCTCGAGGCAATCTCTGGAAACAGAAACGCCGGTCTATTCCGCGGCCACAGACGCAAGCCAACACCCCCAAAGCGGCTGCTCGTCAATGAAGTCCCATGGGCTACGCTGCAGATCTGGCCGCGCTCCAACGCCCTCCAGGCCCAGTCTCAAACCACATCCCACGTGCTTGGGTGCCGCCGACGCCGCTAACCAGCGCTCCCCTGGCCCGATCTCATTGTCCCCGTCCCCTGGGCTCGGTTGCGGCGTAGTACACGAGCCACCACCTGCTAATCCAACACTAAAGCCACATAGCATGGGCTAAGCTGACGCAGCTGGCACCAGGAAACAACGTTCTTGCCGCAGAGCGCACGTCAAATGCAGAGGTCTACGCTGCTGCTAAACACGCGGGACAACGCCACGGGAGGCGCAGCGCGGTGCCTGCATCATCCGCGTCGCATGACCTATGGACTGGTAATGTTGAGTAGAATAGTCTCAGCACCAGAGACCTGAATATTCGCTAGCACAGGACTTCCATGTGCAGAACTAGTGATGAAGGGCATGGAACTCCGTTGCTGAGACTACCTCCCTGCCCCTTCTTGAACTGCTTATAGCACCGCGAAACAGCCCGCGTGCACAAGCGCAAAATAAAAGGCTTGGTCTGGCGCTCGAGAAAGCCGAACTCCCACTTCATGCTCGCCCAATTTAGGGACGACCACGCAGCCACGTTCCTCGAAGACCCATCCAGAGACGCAAGTGTGACGCATTCGGTCGCCGCGTCGTATCGGACGCCCTGTGGGAGCCAACTGAACCATTGATCGACGCCCTGACAGCTCGCAATTTGACTGACACTTGTCACACGTTGAATCTCAGATTGAGCATACTGACGTGCCCTCTGTCTAGCCTAGCACTCACAGAGCCCTGCGGAAGTCTTCATTAAGCGCTCTGCTCTCTCTTTCAGACAGTCATAGAAATATTTGGCTGCATGTGGGCCGACCCAGATGGGAATCATATGCGGGACCTCCAGCCGGACCGGTCTTGTCAATATCGCACGCCCTGCGTGTGTGGGGCTTCAAGTCCGTGCAAACGTTTGAGTCTGATAAAATCTCTTGCGCTACCCAAATCCCGCTCAGTGACAATGGCAGACAGGGAAGAAAGTGCACTTCAAGCCTGACGAACTCATCTTTTGAACAAGAACCACATGATATCGGGTTTCCGGGAATGCTCCAGAATAACCTCTGGCGTATTTCACGCTTTTAGAATGCAAAAAATGAATCAAAGCACAGTCTGTGCCACAATAGTGGACTCGTCCGCTTATGAGCTGCCCAAGAACGCCTTGTGCTCCTCAAACGTAGAACTCCTGGAAGCGATAAGCGCTCTTCCCTGGAAACAACGAGTGACAATTTCAATACCTCTTGGGCGCAATTTCGCGGTCACAGAGCGCACTCATTTATGGCCCACCGTACCTGCTCGTCTGGGCTTCGACTGTACCTACAGCGCCCCATTGGGCTCTCGTTTCAACTTCTGTACGCAATTCGCTCAGCCGGGCTCTTAAAATGCTTTATGTAATCGTGCTAACAAGCTTCTTTGACTAACGGAGAGCTCTCACGGGATAAATGGCGCAGTGATGCCCCTGGAACCTTCGACCTTTTCTGCCGAAACACACTACACAGGGGTCTTCTTGGATCGTAGCCGCTTACCTCGGGGCTAAATGGCCTGATGCGATACCTCCTTCACGAAGGCACTCTTGAAGGCCAGCAGGTCGATCAAGCCGGAGCTTGCATATCCTTCACGCCCCTTGGCGGGCGAGAAGGCGGTGGCGACTCCATGCCCTTTGTGGGTTGGAGAAAGGAAGCTGTGCAACCCACGTATTGATAAGCACGCGCGAAGCGTCTGAATGTATCTGCGCTAGAATCTCCTCAGCAATCTCTGTCTAACACCGAAGGAATCATCCGCAATCTGAGCTGCAAAACAGAAACCAGAATGTTAGGCGTGCAACTCACCAGAGTCAGGCCAGGTCCCTTCCGGGGCTCCCAGTCCATAATCACATAGTGACCGCCGGCCAGTTGCGTGGCCTCACACTCAGACATCATATTAAGTTTTAATGAGAGCTGTGTACGTGTCACCTGCGCCAGAAGCAGACATTTCGGGACTCTCCGCAAGGCGAGTGTTGCATAGAGGCAGGAAAGCAGGCGCTCCTGAACACAAGTTGCACAATTGGTTGACCAAAGTGCCGTGAACTTTCGAATTGGTGCCCCACAAAGAGGACCCGCACGCACCTGTCAGAGATTATTTCGTACGACGCAGGATTGTGTCGCGACGTAACTGAATGTTGGCCCCTGACACTCTTGCATGTTGCCACTATTGTGTCGGAAGTTTCTTGTGAAGGTGTGGCCCTGAAGAGCTAACTTTAAGAGGCGTGAGAGGCCTTCGGAAGATTTCCGAGCACAACGACTTTATCCAGACCGCGTTCGCCTCAGAGATATGGATGAGGAGTCTCCCCAAAGCACCCTCCAGAGCCCTTTTATGGCTGTACGGGCCTACGTCTCTGCACTAGTCGACAAAGATGAGTGTTCAGCACATCAGACAGGCTCTAGAGCTCTAGTCGCGCGGTCACGTCGTACTGACCGTGCTTTTTGAGGCTGTTTATCGCCGCAAAAATACCCCAGCCTTCACTTCATCGCAGTCCCGCCACGTTCCAGCTACCTGCGTAGCAGCACAGCTTAGCTCATCCTTTCTTTACCCAATCTACAGTCCGTATTCGCTCCTATCATTTCCTTCCCTTCCCAAAGGCCTTCCTTCCTCTCCCATCCGTCCTGCGCTTGTCCGTACAGCTACATTTGACCTGCATCCTTCCATGCCTGCTTCTGCGGCACCCTCTGTCAGCTGCATCCTCGAATGTCCACAAAAATCTGTTTTTTGGCGCGCCGCCGTGTCTCCTGACGCTACACTTCCTTCAGCAGCTCTTGCGCCTCTCCTTTGCGAAGCGAATATAGCTGCACTCGCCCCCGTCGGTGTCCACAAACTCATTCGCGCGGTGGAAGGAAACACCAAGAAGGCGACTCGGGGCTCCCGGGTGGTCCAATCCTCGCACGATCAATACGTTTTCCTGACATTACTGTGCGACTCCTTCTCGTTCTCGCATGAGAAACCAATCCTTTAAGATCTTGTACCAACACGCACTTGTGTGCTTTCTCAGAAAGGAGACAGAAAGCGCTTCCACGGAATCGAACAGCACCACCCACCTCGAGAGACTCTCCTGAGGCGGTCCTTTGTTTTCGCTTACGGCCGGGATCTTATTCAGCCTTCTTCTTAGTCAAGGTGCCGCGAATTGGGGTCAGACCGATACACAGCACTAGACCAACCCGCTGGAACACGCCAAACAGGGCGCCCTGAACCTCCACCCCCTGTCACGGAGCAGCGGGCACACAAAATACACCAGCAAGACACCAACCGCGGGTGCACGTACACGTGTCGAAAAGACACACGGCGGGCGTGAGCTGAGACGTGTGGCCAATTCAACAGAAGATAACAGTCACACGACCGCTACATGACGCGTCGCGTGTTCAACCATGATGCCGCAAGAATCCGCGGCCTCGAGCACCCTGGCAGCCAATCGAGTGCACAATCACATAGCTCCGAAAGTTAAGCTTGCCTAGAGGCCGTCGTGCACGGTCCGGCAGCTATGCAAATTTCCAACCGCTCATTCTCGAATGATAGACAACCCCGCATCAAGGTCATGATGTTGCACGGATAAAGTAACCAACCATCTTAATGTCAAGCCGACAGACGTCACCTCATGACGGTGATGATCACCCTAGGAAAATATTGCCAGTTTGAATATCAGCCGCGAGAAGAAGACGCCATTGGCCCATGACTCAGGGGACAATGTAGACTCGCGGTTGCTCATCAATCGAGCGGCGCCACGTGTCTATGAAACGGTCGTCGTTGTGGATCCAGGATTCCCGTCCGCTGGAGACTTTCAGGGTGCCCGACAGCGGATGACCCAATGCTGCACAGGGTTTCTGTCGATGCGTATTTCTATAAAACCATCCATGGGAGGACACTGGCCGGGCTGTATGAGCCCGTCCGTGAAGTTCCGCTTCGCATTGGCCAGCCCGACGTTGGAGACATTCTTTTTGTTGTGAGTGTCACGATCATTAGCCACGTAGATTTCAATATGCTTCTCCTTTGTATGCAACGCCCTCATGATGACGATGATCAGCTGCTCAGAGTCTGGTTGCCTGAGCAACGGCGAAGGTTAACCATACGTGCGCTCTAGGTCCTGCTTGAGTGTAATGTCATGTAGTCAGCGTCTAATGCATCAGCGGACGCGCACACATCGCCGGCCATGGCCATCGTCCGATGCGACCTCGCCTCTTGCTCGTGTACGTCACGACATGACACCGGTCGCCGGCGTAGTGGAGCAAGACGACGTAGGCGACCTATCATGACGGATCGTCGTTGGAAAACTTGAAACTGGCGTCGTACCGTCACATGTGTGGCAAATCCCTCGCCAGCATCGTTTGGGCCAGGACGCGACTTCTGGTTGCCTTCGCGTGCTCTTCGACATTATTTCACTCCTTCATTTGTCCCTGGGACACGAGCACCTCCGTCACCTGCGATGCGCTGTTGATGGCTGAGCACTGGTCAGATAGATCGTGTGCTAGCCACGTACAGCCAGCACGCGCGCGCACAAATTCCTCGTTTCTTTTGGACGATGGAAGGCGCGTTGGGGCGTCCATGTACGTCACCTGGCCAAGCGTAAAAGAGCGGTACCCTAAGGCAAGGCGCGTGCTGATACACGGATGAAGAGAGACGCGTCCTATACGGAAGTTTTTGACTCGGATCTGTCTAATGGTTTCTGCAACTTCCCGTTGCCAACAATGCTTTTGTCGACGAGGAAAGCTCCCAGCATCCCTTCAAAGTCGTTATTGTCCCACTTGATGAAGAGCGCCCGGTCCCTAGTCAACGGGTGGTTCTCCCAATCCTCTTTTGAGTGAGTCGAAAAGATCACGTCTCAGTAGGCACGAGAGCCTGAAACACCACACAGAAACTTGAACAGTCGTATGGTTTCGCCACCCTTTTGCCTAAAGTAATGGGCGTCGCTGGTGCGCACCCGGCGTCACTGTGCCCATGGGACAGCTCTCTTACTCTGAAGATATCCGTGGTTGACGTCACGCGAGAAGAGGCGACAGACGCCCACCGCAATCACAGATACGATGAAATGCGTACAGCTGTGGCGTAGTGTGGAAAGCTTTTGCATGATTACCGGCTTTTCCTTGTCACCGCAGCCCTGCGCAACGATGTGAAACTTTCATTTCTCCGCTGGCTTTTTCTGCTGCTTATTGTCGTTGGCAGAACGGGCGCCAAGAGAGATGGCGCCAGCTGGAATGTCCTTTTCGTGCCTTCACCCACGATCTTCATCAGGAAGGGCATAAGGTCGAGATGAGTAACAAATAAACGAGAGTTAGTTAGAGCGTCTTGCTGAGAGAAAGCGTTCAGGTTGAACGCGACAGAGCTGACGCGCTCCGAGCGCTGCAATGACTGTCGGATGTGGGCTCCGACCCGGACGCAGGACAGGAGCACAGGGCGCTTCTCATCAGGGTTGTGATCCAGAGAAATTTGGTACCGAAGAACACGACTGAAACGCGACCGTCGGCGCCGTAGGGAGCCTACGGAAGAGTCTGACTGAGACTCCATCATTCGCAGTGCCCGTTCAAGCCAGAAAGTACCGGCTGCTCGATCTGGCAGATGCAGCTCTGGCGGATCAGATCAACAGGGCGCGAGCGAGATTGGATGCTTGTGAGCGATTCGTCATCCGAGGGTGGCCGGACGGCTAACCCAGATATGAAACATGCCGATGCTGTGCGCCAGTCGGATGTGGGTCGGACAATCCTGTGTCGGCCGAACCACACACTTTCTAAATTTGGTACCCAAGTCGCAGTTGCAGAAGGTCTTGAGTGAGAGCACTGCCCAATGATGCGGGCTGCCTTCTGGGTGATGAGTGTGGGGATGGGCCGCGGGTGCTTTGTATGCAGCGATTGACCAGGAACGACGGGTTGCATGAGTGACCACGTTTCTATTTCTTCTGCAGAAAATATTGACTGGGAGGACCGTGACCGTTTCTGGTGTCAATCACTGTCGCCGCAGGCAGATACTGCCCGAAAAAGATACTTACAAACCGTATCAATTGACACGAATCGGGTCATATGATCCAGTCAGGGGAGTAGACACTCTCTTGCGAGCGATGCCCAGTCCTAAGCGAGCGTTTACGAGCGATTTGGGGAAGAAACGGGTTTGTGGTGGATCCAGCGTATAGAAGGCATGCTTTCGAACCGTCATTGTCCAGTCTGTTGTGTCGTGTCAAATGTCGGACTCCACGGAGCACTGGGGCAACCTTTTCGTCGACAATGGGACAGCAGTTCGACGCGCTCTGAACTTCTGGCCTTCGCGAGAGCGCGCGCCCTGATATGGAGGCATGTCACTGTCGGGAAATCCTACAAACGCTCTGGCACCCGTCGTCGCGTCCCCATCGTGCGGCACACCTGGACCGTCCCCACCGGCGTGCCCGCTGCCAATGATGACTCCTCCGCCTACCCCCCCCCTCTCCCCCCCGCCCGCAACCATGATGATGTGTCCTCGTGCTGTACTTTCTCCACGAGGGAGACAAAAGGTGGAGAGTTTCTTTTCCATTCATCTCGATCGTCTGCTCCGGCTCTGCAGCCACACTACCATCCTTTAGGCTATATGTCCAAAGGCTGGTTTGGTTTCTTCTTTCTCTCTGTCCCGCTCTGCACCTGCCTTGTGGGTTCCACACCGCTGTGCTTCCACCGTAGACGAACCTGACCTCCCCCCTCCCTGCCTCCCTTCCTCATGATGCCATCCCCCAGCTCTTCTGTTCTTGTTCGTGATTTCTTCTTTCCCTTCTCCCTCGCGTCGGCGCCGCGCCGGGTGCTCTGGTTTTCATATCAGCGCTCTTCTATGCCTGGATCCGGGTCTTTAGTCACGTCCTTTCGTCGCCGGTTTCGCTGCTGCTCGGTACTGCGTGTTTGTCAATGCTGTGTCTCTGTGCTAGTGGCTTCCACCACCACCCCCCTTACTCGCACGGCTCGCTATTGTTGTGCTAATTGATCCTATTTTCTGCGGCTTCGTTCGATGCACTGTCATCCTGCATGCTCTTTGTGTTATGTTCGATGACCGTAAATCTCCTCTTTCTTCAACTCCCACATGTGTGTGGCCCTCTTTGTTGTTCCCACTTTTTTTCGTGCCTCTTGTATGCCAGCAGGGGCACTACGTGCCATCCGTTTCTCTTTGGATGCAATCTGTCCGCCACCATGAATTTGAATGCTGCCGCGACACCTCGGAGACGACTTGTCCATCAGGAAAGCGGATAACTTCTGCACCGAATGCAGGGTTGCCGTGGCAGGACACCGCAATTTCGAAAATATATGACGTGGGGGCCTTCGTTGGGGGGCGGGTGTGCGCCTGGGCGGCGGGAGGAGGGGGATGGTGGCGAGAGGTCCAGCCACCGCTCGAACTCTCGGTGTGTGGCGTGTCTCGTCTCTGGCAGGAGAAGCGAGATCTTCTTAAAGACAACAGAATTTCACGTAGCTGTCAAGCCAGATGCAATGCTACAGCGTAGACGCTAGGCCCTCCCTACGACCCCGCGAACCACCCTTCCATAATTCTCCAAGCCGTCGAGCATACTGTGCCCGACAGCTTCGAACTCCTCTGTGCCCAGATTTCCAATGTCTTCGTCCTTTTCAACAATAGGCGGCACTTCCACCTCAGCCATGTGTTTCGCGTCGGCCTGCCCCCCCAAGCGAATCCCCCCTTTATCGCTTTTCCCCAACCCCTTCACGACTGCCACGCCGTCCTCCGCCGGCCAAGCTCCGCCGTCCACATCAGTCTCCCCCGCCGGGAACCCCGCAGCGCCGGCAGCGCCGTCGGCAGCGGCGGCCTCGACGGCGGCAGCATGAACGAACGTCAGCCCGAGCTTGGCCAACATGTCAAGCTACCGGTGAGTACGCCTGTACTCTCGTAAAATATCGACGCGCTCTATCTGCGCGGAGTTGAACGCAATGTGGGTCTGCATGTCCGCCTTGTCGGACGACAAGCGGTTGCGCAGCCGTGTTAAGGCCCGTTTAATTACCTGAATTGACCGCTACCCGCCCTCCGCCAACGGCGGCAGATTCACCATGCCCATGGACAGCGATCGCAGGGAGGGGAAGGCCTCGCCGTCCAGGCACCTCCAGTGGAATGGATGCCCTGCCAGCCCATCAGACCCGACCGGCAGGTCCTTAACAGGCGCCAAGAAGGAGGCGAGGTCTGCCGATAGCCGAGCCCGATATTCGACATCGTCTCCGGCCCACGAAGCCAAACCCGCCTCTCGCAAAACTATAAGCCTATTGCCACTCCACTCCAAAGCAGCACCCCGCATGCGCACCTCCACCAAAAACGCATCTTAATACATGGCGAGCGCCAGCATCGGAGCTTGAATTAATCTCTACCCAGCGGCCGTCGACGTCTGTATGGCAGCTGGATCGAGTTGCCAGTAGCAGTTCAGAAAAGCAGGAGGAAAGGCACAAGCGCAAAGCACTTAACAGACCGGCAACAGTTGATAGCGGGGCCCTGTCAACCTCAATAGTGGCAGTGCACATGGATATCATCCTCAGAAAGGGAAGGGCCCGCTCCACTCCCGCGTGCGGGCCCGGTTCGTTCACTGCCACCGTCACGGCTGCATGGATAGCGACCCTTTTCCGGACGTGAAATTTATCCGACAGCGTGCTCCGTAAGGTGCTGATGCTGCCTACCACAGATGCAATCGATGCCGTCTCTCCGACCCAGCGCGTCCGGCTGTATGTCTCAAAGTACGTCATGTGCTCGCCCGCCATCCGCAGCTTCTGCACGCTGGCCAACAGCAAGGTCATCCCGCGCGTACTCCGCGTGAGGGGGACCACGATGATGACCGCGTTGATGCGGGAAGCTTGAAACGGCTCAATCGCAGAGAAGTCCTTTCCCACCAGGTTGGCGGCGTGCGTCGCGCACCCGCACTCAAACAGCGCCATGTCGCTGACAGCGACCAACAGACGCAGTGAATGCACGACCGTAGGGTTGTCGGAGCAAAAGGTCAGCATCTGGCGGCTTTTCAGGTGAACCGCACCGCAGGGGCGCGCTCCGCCCAGAGAAAAACCAACACGCAACACGTGCGCGGCACGCAGGGTGGCTGGCGCCTCCAGCAGGTGGGAGCGTATGTTCTCGGCGGTCGCCCCCACAAAGAAGGGCTCGGAGATGTAGAAAAGTATGTTGTACATGACTTTTCCTGTCGCGTCCACCAACCCGTCGATAGAGCATCTCACTGTGGACAAGACCCCCAAATTGGAACCAGCAGCTGCACCTACGGCGGCTGCCGACTGAACAAAAAGCACCCCGAGGACTCGCCAACGACGCCCAAGCCACGAAAACCGCCCGCCCGAAATGCCCATCAGTGAACTTTGTCAATGGAGGGGTGTCAAACTGGTCTAGCGGCATGCACGAACAAAACATTGATGTAGCAAAGATGATGTACTCTTGGGAGATTGTTTTGTCGTACGTCTGGTGGCCCCCTACCGGCTACACTGGAACCACCCGCGGCGGCGATCTCATAGAGGATGTCTGGCTTCCGAGAATGCGCGTTGGAGCAGGTGTACAGATGTACAGGAAGCCGTGTATTCTTCTTGTACCTGCTGAAGTGGAAATCTAGTGCCCCACAACTTATCCTGTTGCCGTCGATCGTCACGTACTTCCGCGCTTTTTCGGGGTTCATCTTGACATTTGGGGGAAGCGGAAGCACGACAAATCCGAAGGGGGCGGGGGGGAAAAGCGAGTAGTGCAGGCGGGGTGGAGTTAGGGCAGAGGAGCAAGGACCACACGCGTAGAATGGAGTGAGGGAGCGCGGGACAGGACGCAGAGCTACCATGAGTCTCCGTGGAGGCCACCGCCGTCGAGACCTTGGCGGAAATCTCTAGCCTGCTGCTGCCTGCAGAGGTCTCAACGGTGAGCTCACACTGTGCGGCTGATCACCAGATGGGGACTTGGGCGCTGATCGCCAGCAGACCCAGACAGCCTGCCCTTAGTCGTGTTTTAGGGATCAGCTCGTAAGCACAGGATTGAGGGGGGGGCGTATGATAAGTTGTGACATGATAGGGACATTCCTTTTCCAAACATTCGGGTAACGAGGTCGTGAAGAGCCACACGGAAATGTCCTGGAAATGTCACAACGAGGCTGGAAAAATGTCTCCCGTCATCTAGCGATGAGGCGCAGCTCCCAGTTAAGGGCGGACATTAGTATGGAAACACGTGGCGAGTTCACAGCAGCCACGTCGGATTCGCCTAACGAGTGGCCCGCAAAGATCCCATTTCCCGGCGATATCATCCTTCTTGGCACTCCTACACACGTTCTCCCAAACCTCCCGCACTGACACTGTTGCAAAAGAGTTCTAAATTGGCCACCTCGACCCCGCAGAGGCCGATTTGGAATACCTTTGGAACTGTTGCAGCTCCTCTCGATCTACCGCACCTTCCCCGACTCGGAGCAGGTGACGGCGTGGAACCGCCGACTCGCGCGCTTCCCCCGTCGAGTGGCTCTACCTGCCGGGTGTCTGGTAGATCTTCTCGCCCTACTCGAACGGGAGGATTGGGGCCAAGTCGACCGCGTACGCCGGTGCCTCTCCCAGAGTACGGGGGCAGACGAGGTGGCGGCGGACCAGCCAGTGGTCGAGTGGCGTTGGTGTTTCCAGGCCCCGCCCTACTTGGCGACGGGGGACCCGCACGTCAACCTCCCAGCCGCCCAACATGAGTATGTCTGGCGGCGTGACGAGCGCCACCTCGTCTCGGTTCTCCAACTCGAGTTCCCCCGCGAGCGGGACCATCGTCGCGGCACATATGTCGTCCTGCCCAAGTGGTGGAAGGACGTGGAGGTCCCGATGGGCTTCCCGGCGATGCTCCCGCGCTTCCTCGCGTACTACTCGTCGCGGATGCGGCCGAATGAGGAGGGGCACCGACTTTATGCCATCCTCGCGACGCAGTGAGTCATTGAGGTGGTGTCCGTGTGGGTGGCGTCCCTCAAGTCAAAGGGCTACCTGTGGCATCTGTCTAATGCCTTGGTTGAGGGGATGTGCACTCTCACCCCTGATCGCCTGGTGGATGGGCGGGACGGCGACGATGCCGAGCTCCTCAAGGAGATGATCATCCTCCACAACTCGTTGAATTGGGTTTCGATCCAACCCGTCCTCCGTCGGACTGCGACCGAGGGGGGGGCGGAAGCGACGAACCGCGGCTTCGTCCATTGCTTTTGTGGGCTCTCGAGGGGCAAGTTGCTCCTCCGAGAAGGCCTGGGGCTAGACTCTTACCCCAACGGCCCCGCCATTGGCGCACAGTCGCCGCCGCCGGCGAGTGGCTGGGTGGTGTCGGGGAAGCGCCATGCGCCCCCCAAGAACACAGAGCGACGGGTGACGCACCCACCGCCTGCCAATCGGAGCTTCCGTGGCCATGGGCCAAGCGGCAAAGCGGGCCCTTCCCGAGCCGGGCCATCTTAAGTACGGGCGGCGGCCTACGTCGACCTTGACGCGCCGGCGGCGGCTACTTTGCCTCCGCCCCAGGTTGTCCACCGGAGCTCGCCGAGTACGGCGGCCGCGGCGGTGGTCACGCCGCTGGAGCCGCCGGCTTTTGCCGAGCCCTTCCCCGCCGCTAACATGCGGGCGGATTTCTGTCGTGCCCGGAGTTTGCCGGAGCAGTGCACCCGGGGGTTGCTGACTATGTTCCCCCCGGTCGGGGCGGACATCTGGGATGCCTCGCCCGTCGTGGCTGTGATCGCCCTCGCCGAAGTCTTGGCGAGGGGCAGTCGTTGGGTATCTACCTTGGCGGTTGACGTCCACCAAGCGGGGCAGCCGGCTTTTGCCCAGCGCCTCAGTAGCGCCTTGTCGGGGCGGGCTCTTGGGGACCAACTGCGTGTCCAGATGTCGACTTCTCTGTCGCAGCTGCCGACGTATTGGTCGGAGTGTGGGTCTACACCTCACTCGATGTCGACCCCCCCCTCGTCAGGCGGCCACGACCCAAGTGGTGGGGTCGCCCCTGCGTCCGGGCAGCAGTGGCACAACGCTCCCAACTATGGGCGGGCACCGGCGCCTCCGCCGCAGAACAATGGGCCGGCCGGGGGGTACGGCCACTATGCCGGCCCCCCCTCGGGTGGGAGTCACGCCCCGCCGGTGCCGTACTACCCCAACGGTCCGCTGTACCGCCCCGAGAGCCCTCGTACTCGGGGTGGTCCCACTGATAACTACTCGCATCAGAAGGGCGGCCACAACAACAATAACCGCTCCGACATGCAGTCGTGAGGGGGGGTGAGTGGCTTAAGGCCAGGTAAAGGATGGCCTTGTGGTCTCATGTTTCTAGTCGTACATGATTGGGTGGGGTTTCGTGCTTGTTGCTAGTCATAGTATACCATCATGCTACATCCAGACAGACTTGTGTATTTCTTGGGTCCCACCCCTGCCTGGTGTTGAGACCTTATAGTGGGGATCGTTTCACGGTGAAGTCGACGAGAGTTCGTCGACGCCACGTCTTTGCCTCACGGCTAGTTGATGCCGTTGGCAGTACTGTCGGACCTTCTCAGTCGGAAGGTCCTCGACATACTCCCATGTGTCTTCCGTTGGTCCATACCCGAACCAGCGGAACTTGAGCATAAAGCGCCCGTTGTTATCATGCCCCTGTCCGACAAACTGGTTGAAGACAGCCTCCATCGTGTTCTCACTCGAAGAAGGGAGGGATGGTACACGCCATGCCTTAAGAGCGCGTTCCCACGCCGGATCACCCTCCGGCGGATCCGGCGCCAGTGTGGTGTGGTTACCGTTTATGGTACGGATCCCATCGGTACTTTCGATGGTGAGACAACGGCCATCAGTCTTGAGTATCTGATACGGCCCCTTCGTCTTGATGATGAGTTTACCTCCCTAGTTCTCGTGTGACTTCACGAAGACCCAGTCTCCGACTCGGAGAGCTTCTCGCCGGCTCTTGACTCGTTCGTCAAAGTGCCGTTGATAGCGGGCCTGGGCCTTGTCCATTGACTTCTGGACAAGAGGGATCATCTCATCCAAGCGCTTGCGGAAATTCTCGCGCGCTTGTCCGGGTGTCGAGGGAGGGGCCTCTTCACCCGTGCCTTGGGTAAGGCGCTCGATAGCCACCGGGCTGATTCTCGGGGGGCACACAAAGGAGAAGGGCGCTTCCCCTGTGCTACTATGCACTTGGGAGTTGTAGGCGGTGACCAGTAGGCTCACATACCTGGCCCAGGCTACGACATGTTCACTTACATACTGTCTGAGTTGCTGTACTAGCGTCTTGTTGAAGCGTTCCACTTGACCATTTGTCTGTGGATGGTAAGGCGTGGCGTAATTAGTACTTACGCCAAGCATTTTCAAGACTCCTTGGTAAAGTATGGATGCAAATTGCGGTCCGTCATCTGACAAATTCGAGTCAGGGATGCCGTAACTGGCAATCCAAACGTCAATGAAGGCACTGAGATCATCTAGTGCCGTCACATCTCGAAGGGGTACTACCCTAGTCAACTTCGAGAGGCGGTCACACATGACCACGAAGTACTCATATCCCTCTGGAGTTAGGGGGAGAGGACCAAGGAGGTCGATGGCTACTGCCTCGACGGGTTCCGTAGCCGGGAACAACCTCATAGCGGAGGAACTTCGGACCTCCATCAACCGGTTCTTTGCGCAAGTGGCGCTGGCCGCGACCCAACCGAACACATCGGCTGCGATCGAAGGCTAGTAGCACCTTCGTCGTAGGGTCCGATACTTCTTGGTCTCCCCCGGGTGACCGCCTACGGGGGAAGAGTGTTCCCGCTCAAGTACGTCAGCTACGAGGGAGCGGGGGACAACCACTTGTTGTGTTTCCTCTTGTTGGCCATGACGGCAGAGTATGCCGTCGCCATTCTCATAGAACTGAGTTCGTACCGTGGTGTCCATATCCTTACGGATCTCTTGGCAGAAGCTATCGGCCAGTTGCTCTTTGGCCAACTCAGCCATCGAGATGGGTGCTTGTCCTTTGTTCTCTGGTCGGCGGGGGTCCAACACGGCTCCAGACCGCGTGGTCACCCCGACCGCGGGGATGTTTTCCGGGATTGGTGTAGTATCCAACCCCTCCGTCGGCATGCGGGAGAGTGCATCCGCTATGGCATGTTGTCGACCAGGCTTGTACTCAACGTCATAGTCGAACTCGGCTAGTCGTATCCGCCATCGATTCAGGCGGTTGTTAGTACATGCTGTGGTGGTGAGTATCCACTACAGAGCCTTATGGTCACACGGGACTAAGAACCGGGTACCCTCGATGTCGGGGCGCAGTGACGTCATCGCCCACACAACGCCAAGACCTTCTATGTCGGTCACGGTGTAGTTCTTTTCAGCGGGTTCTAGTCCCCGGTTGAAGTAGCCGACGGGGTGGTATTCCCCGGCGGGTTTCTCCTGCAGCAGAGCACAACCGAGTTGGTCGTAGCTTGCATCCACGTCTATGATATACTTCCCCTCCCGTCTTGGTAGTGCCAACATGGGAGGGCTACAAAGTTTTTCGCGGAGTCGGTCGAACGCTGCCTGCTCCTCCATACTCGGAGGGCAGTGCTTCTTGGGTAGCGAGGAGCTCACCAACTTATTCAAGGGCTTCGCGACCTTGGCGAAGTCCGCCGTGAAACGTCGATATACGTTACACATACCCAGGAACCTGCGCATTTACGTTTGTGTCTTCGGGTATATGGCCTTCCTGATAGCCTTCAGGTTTTTCTCATTCACACTGATGCGCCCCGGTCGTATGACATGACCGCGGTACTCCACCTCATTACTAAAGAGGTGACACTTCTTTGCCTTGAGGGTGACACAGTTCCCACCCAAGAAGGTAAACACCTTCTCCAAGTGGGAGAGGTGTAACTCCGCGTCAGCGGAGTAAACGATGATGTCGTCTCAGTAGACGGGGACATACTGCCATTTTACTCGGGCCAGTATCATGTCAATAGCGCGCTGGAAAGTGGCAGGCGCATTGTAAAGTCCAAAGGGGAGACGTGTACACTGGTACGTCCCCACATGAGTCGTGAAGGAGGTCAAATGCTTATCCCCCGCGGCGACGGGTATCTGCCAGTACCCCGCGTTGCAGTCCAACGTCGAGAGAAACTTGGCGTCTCCCAAGGAATCCAGACAGTCATCCATTCTTGGGAGCGGATACGTGTCACGCACCGTTCTATCGTTGAGTTGACGATAGTCGACGCTAAAGCGTGTGGACCCATCCGGCTTCGCTGGATCTTAAGGAGAACGGCTGTACGACGTCAGTATTGCTCCTGCTCCACCGTCTTCACAGACCCCCCCGGATCCCATACCTATTACTTCTGAAAAGAAATTGTGTGCATCTTCCTCTATTTTCTGCGCCGGCGGGGTCTCTTTCGCCTGCCCCGCTCCTACCGTGACGTCGTGGTCTGCCGCCGCGACCCCCCTGCCGTCGGGAGCGCTATGGTTCGTACATATGGATCTGAACTAAGCATGAACCAGACAGGTTTTCTACTGTCTTGTACGCAGTCTTGTGGACCTTTTCATGCGGATCAGTCCTATATAGCTTTCGTTGCGATTCTGAATACTCCTCCGCTATGCTCAAAGTTGCTTTTCTCGCCAATTTTGCTGGTTTCTGACACGGCGAGGGATCAGCTGGGAGAGAAGCAGCTGTCGCTACCGTGCACAGTGCGCCGCAGTGAGACCGCCCACCCCTTCCCAGTCGTCATGGGCGCCGGGGAGCACAGGGGTAGTCACCAAACACTCATATTCTGATGCCGCGTCTTCTTTTCCGAGACATGCGCCATGTCGCCCGCCGCGGACTTTTTCTCGGAGACTTCTCACTGCTTTTGCTGTAAAATTCCCGATTTATCCGGTAATACGGAATTTTGCCGCCTTCAAATTTGTCGTTTCGCTCTGCTTCCGTTTCCATTGGACCAAATCTGGCAGAGACAGTGAAATGTGAAAGAAACGTGTAGTTCCTGCTCTCACGTGCCAACTACAGCATTTATGACAGTCAAGGCAGCCTTCCTGCAGGGACCAGAGGACACATTGTACCTCGACATGACAGTCGGACTGCAGGCTGCAAAAAACATAGTGTTGAATCTGTTCTTCCCGTCATTTGGTGCGCTCGTCCGCAGTTTCCAAGTGGACTGTGACGCGCCCAGAGTTCCAGGAACTCATGTTGCGCCATCTTTGAAGCCCACAATCCTGGCTCGGATCATCTCACCTCCAATGGGCTTCCTATCGTGCAGCGGCACATATGGTCATGCGGTGTGTCACCGCCGTCGTTCCCAATTAAGAGCCAGGGCGAAGTTGAATGGGGCACGCGATTGGCCTCGTCGGCTGTCTTTCTTTGTCTGAGTGAGGCGGACGGTGCAAGAGACTGTAAACGTTTGGGCTCCCACAGCATGCGAGATGGCCACCACAGGTGGGAAGCTGAGACACGAGCGCTAGACATTGGACACGATGATATTTTTATGACACGCATGCAAAATCAGTTTAACACGTTGGAAAGTGCTCACATCAGCCTATGTAGCCAATAGATGAGCCGGAATCCTGAAGTCCGGATCTTAGCCATGTGAACTGGGCGTGGGGCACTGCTCAGAGACGCATCACCTGCGCCTCGTCCGCGCCGCTTTCGCCCTCGCGCTCGTGCTTCACGTATTGAAGACCGCCCAATTTTGGCCGATCCGAACAGGAACACAAGCACTCATGCGTTTTCAAACGTTCCTGATATCTCCGCACTTATCCCGCATATATCGAGGCATGTCTCACAGAGAGTCGAAAAGAGAATAAATTCTGAGCTGGCGGTTGTACAACAGCCGGTGGTCGGCGACCCGGCCGCCATCGTGCCGACCGCTGTGCCGCACAGCGTCCCCCCACCCCCCCCCCCCCCC
>Ga0209093_1000187_pt1 | contig 31088 bp, 41 predicted proteins | sample SidtaG_4_FD_187450 | JGI IMG/M metagenome (GOLD analysis project Ga0209093, IMG submission 187450) | Marine algal microbial communities from Sidmouth, United Kingdom - Sidmouth_Male1 metaG (SPAdes) (version 2) | ecosystem: Host-associated > Algae > Red algae > Unclassified | place: Sidmouth...
CAGATATACAAGACGGAAGTAACCTCCCAAAGGGCGAGCCACAAGTCAGTTCAATCCTCCACGTGAATACTGACCAGTCAGGGGGGCTACCGGGCCCAATATCCAAATATTAAGGAGATATGCTACACAGAGCGTGGCGTGCCTAGCGACGGGGGTAGAGACGGAAGGGTATTCCCGTCTCTCCCCCCCCAGGGTGAGGGGGGCACAGGCGGAAGGGCATTCCCGTCTCTTCCCCCCAAAGGAGCGGGGGGGATAGAAGGAAGGGCATTCCCATCTCTCCCCCCGCAAGATGCGAGGGGCGCAGGTGGAAGGGAATTCCCACCTCCTCCCGCCCAAGGTGTGGAGGGTGGAGCCGGAGGGTCATTCCCGCCTCCCCCTCCTCTACCCCCGGTTGAGCGGGACCAAGCAGTTCCCCGTCTACCATGGGGACCTTACGACGGGCGGGCGAGAGCCGCCGGCCCACCCCGCACACCTCCTCGTGGAGGTGGTGGCCGAGCTTCACAGGGGGCCCAAGATGCGGCTGCCAGATCGGCAGCCCTACGGGATTCGTTGGACACTTTGATTAGCCCTTCACATGAGCGGCTGTCTTTTATTGAGACAGCCATCGGGACCACGCGGCGGTCCCGCCACCGCCGTCGGCGGGTGAGTTCCTCCTCTGCGGATGACGAGTACTCCGGGGGAGATGGGGGCCGCCATGTGCCCCGTCGCTCTGTGACTCGAGCCCTAGGGCGCGAGCTAGAAGGGGAACTCCGTCGCCGGATCCCCGAGAATATCGTCCCAGCGGATGATCGCTACGCTGCAATCCTAGATTGCACGACGTATGCTTTGGCTAATACGGATGTCCGGTATGACCAGACCATGGCACACGGCCTAGGCCGTTTGCGCAAGGACGTCTCGGCCACCTTTGGTCGTGACACGGAATGGGATGGGACGCCCGCACTAGGCGTCTTCGAGTTCCTAAGCCGCTTTGTAAAAGCGGGGAACAACAATGATGTGTCTGAGGGCAGAGCCCTCTACCTCCTCCCCGAGTTCACCAAGGGTGACCTCAAGAGGGAGTTATATACAATCATGCCGTCCCTCCAAGGGGGACGGAGCGGAGAGGTCAGCTCCTATCTGGGGTTGATCAACTGGCTCCTCCGCAAAAATGCGGATGAGAATTCGCTAAGCGATAAAGATGCCCTATTTCATGGAGCCGCCCAAGAGGCGGACGAAACCGAGAGTGAGTACTATGTACGCCTTAGGGGGCTACGTCGCCTGTGTGGATATATCCACACAGAGGGCCAGATGAAAAGCCGCCATATGCTGGGGCTAGGCTGGGAAGTTCGCGCAGGTGTGCGCGAACATAATACCGGCACTATGCCGATGGACCTGCTTGTGCAATATGCCCAGCAGAAGGGTGACGTCTGTCGGAGACGTCACAAGGAACAGAGAGAAGAAGAGACCCGACACGCCGAGGCACGTCGGGAGCGCCGGGCAGCCCGGCCAGCACCGCGGAACTATGTAACCGCGGCGATAACGCCCCCACACAAGGTGGGGGAAGCCCCTCCGGGTCCATCCCGATGGGGCCACCTAAAGTGGGGGAAGCCCCTCCGGGTCCTTCCCGATGGGGTCAACCTAAGGTGAGGGAAGCGCCACCGGGTCCTTCCCGGTGGACTCCACCCAAGAGGGGGGAGGCAACCCCGGGTCCGTCCCGATGGGTTCCCGCTAAGGTGCGGGTAGTCCCCCCTGGGCCTTCCCTACGGACCCCCTCCAAGGAGGGGGAAGCCCGCCCTGGTCCTCCCCGGCAGGACAAGGGTCGCCCCGGGCGACCCCGGTTGAACAACTGCCTCGCATGTAATATGCGGGGGCATTTCTTCAGAGAGTGTCCCCGCCTAGATGCGGGGACCAAGGCCCTGCTCACCAAGGCCTTCCTGGAGCGGTGAGCAGAGCGCCACAAGAGGGAGGAGGAGGAGCTCCGGCAAAGGCAGCCGGTAGCCGCGGTGGCCACCGGCAATGGGCCACCGTAGTCGTCCTCGGACGACTCGCCCTCCCCAGGGAGGGGTGAAGAGGAGCAAGACGAGGAGGACAACTCCCCCTCGGGAAACGAGTAGCGGGTGGGATGATCCCACCCCCCCCCCGGGCCGAATGGGGATATATCGGCGATACAAGGCTTCCTTGCGAGCCGGGAAGAACTATCCTAGGCGGATACCAGGGGCCTCCCAGGGGAGACCCCCGGAGGGCGCGCATTGTGCTTTTTTGCCCTCTTCAAGGTACCAACTAGCCGTCCGGTTATTCCTGAAGGCAGGGTTTGATCTCACTACCCGGGCTATCTTGGATACCGGGAGTGGCCCTACCTTAATATACCGGCGGTATCTGCCGGATAACACTCCGCTACAACCCCTCGGGGATCTAGCGAAGGTGTCTCACGACGTCAATGGGGGCTGGCTCCCAATTGTTGGTTCGGTTTGTTTATGTGTAACCCTTGGGGGTCAGATCTCCTACATCTCTTTTGGAGTTGTAACCAACATGAGTGTCCCAGCCATCCTGGGCACTTCCTTTATTGATGCCGCAACAAAGAATATTGCGACGCAAGAGCAACATGTGGAACTTCTCAATGGCACCAAGGTGCCAATCAAGAGACGGGAGGGCCCCAGGGGGCGCCCCGATGCATCCACCTCGGCGGTCTGTGCCTGCCCTGGAGGGATAACAGCTCAGCTGAAGCCGGCGAGGAAGACCTGGGTCCAACCCGGGACCATTGCCCATGTTCCGGTGCGAAGCACATTCACGGGGCATGGCCTCGTGAAGGGGCGACCCCCCTTGTATCATAAACATGGGATACAAGTCGCCCAGGGCCCCGCCATAATGACGGCGGGTGAACCAATGGCCATCCAGGTGATGCACCTGGGTGTCACGCCGTTACGCTTAACAACCGATATGACCACAGGTTATATAGAAACCCATGAAGGGCCGACCTATGAGGTCACGGAGAGCGAGCTCGAGGAGCTCGCCATGCCCATAAAGGGGGTTAAGGACCCCCCTCTCCCTGAAGTTGACGTTTCGTCGGTCCCGACGGAATGTACCGGGCCCCTAGAGGTTCTCCTCAAGAAGCATGCCTCCCTTTGGGAAGGCAATCTTGGATTGATCCGCGGTGTTGAACACCGGATCCGACTGAAGCCCGGGGCTGTCGCCGTGCGACAACACCCCTATAAGGCCGGGTCTATGGCCCGGGAAAGGGAGAAAGCGGAAGTCGAGCGCATGCGCTCGATGGAGGTTATCGAACCCGCTAGCGGAGAATGGGCTAGCCCAGTGGTAATGATACCGAAGCCAGATGGCTCGGTACGCTTCTATATTGAATACAGAAGACTGAACTTGATGACTGTCAAGGATGCGTACCCCATCCCCAGGATGGACGAGTGTATAGATTCCCTAGGGGACGCCAGGGTGTTCTCCACCCTGGACTGCAACGCGGGCTACTGGCAAATACCAGTAGCCGAGGAAGATAAATACCTTACGGCGTTCAAGTGCCACACGGGCGCGTGGAAATGCGTGCGCCTCCCCTTTGGGTTGTGCAACGCCGCCGCGACCTTCCAACGCGCCATGGATATGATCCTGGCTGGCGTGAAGTGGCAGATATGCTTAGTACATCTGGAAGACGTGATCGTCTTTTCGCGTTCCCCAGAGGAACACTTGCAGCACCTCTATGAGGTGCTGACCCAACTCGGGAAGGCAGGGGTCACCTTGAAGGCGTCCAAGTGCCACTTCTTCCAGGAAGAAGTGGAATACCTCCGTCATGTTACTCGACCGGGACGAGTACATGTCCTGAAGAAGAATATCCGGAGGCTACGTGGTCTCCGATACCCGGAGACCCAGACCCAGATGAAGAGCTGTCTGGGCATGTGCGGCGTACACCGCCGCTTTGTGGCAAGCTTCGCGAAGATAGCGAAGCCGCTGAAAGCGCTCACTGGCACGAAGCTTCCTAAGAAGCGGCCCCCTCCTTCCGGGGACGAGACCGAAGCGTTTGAAACGCTCCGCGGGCGTCTGTTGGACGCCGCTATCCTTGCCCTGCCCCAGAGGCATGGGCATTACATCGTCGATGTCGACGCCAGCTACGAACAGCTGCGCTGTTGCTTACAGCAACAACAGCCCGACGGGGAATATCACCCCATCGGCTATTACAGCCGTGCGCTTCTCCCTGCGGAGAAGAACTATTTCGCTACGGAGATCGAGGCGCTAGGCGTCGTCTGGGCCGTTACCTGTTTACGTTCGTACCTAGAAGGTGCGGAATTTGTGGTACGGTGTGATCACCGTGCCCTTTGATCGGTACTCACTAATATGAGTCCGAATGCGCGGATTAAACGATGGAGACTCCGGTTGTCGGAGTACACCTATGAGATCCGGAATAAGGCGCGGAAGGATCATAAGGGGGCAGACGCGTTATCGCGTCTCCGGAAGGAGGGTCTCGACACCTCGCCCTTGGACGAGGACATCCCCGTCCTGGCCGTCTAGACGCGGGCCAGCGAAGCCTTGAATGCTACGGAACCGGAAGAGGTCCCCATGGGGGCCTTGTCGGCCCAAGAAATCATCCTTGGTCAAGCCGAGGATGGCTTTTGTCTGGCCAGGCTGAAAGAGCTCGACGCTCTTCCGCCCCCCGACGCGACCTGGAGTCGGCAAGCGTTCTTCTTCCGGGAGAAGAATGGGCTACTGTGCCGCCTCTCCGTGTACGGGCGGGAGACCCAAGTGGTTATCCCGGAGGCGCTGAAACAGCGCCTCCTGCACTATCAACATCACTCAGTGCTAGTCGGGCACCCCGGCTCGAGAGGGATGTACAATACCCTTCGTAGGTATGTTTACTGGCCGAAGATGGTCGCCGACGTATACAAGCACGTGGATCAATGCCCAGCGTGCGCCAAGAACCGCCTCTCTGAGAGGAAGCACACTACGATGATGAAGCTATTCACAGCCGACGAGCCCTTCTCGGGGCTCGCTATGGACCTCTTAGGTCCTCTGCCTACCTCCCGAGGTGGGCACAAGCATGCTCTGATCATCTGTGATCGGTTCCCCAAGCTGACCAGAGCCATCCCCTTGAGGGAGGCTACGGCATTGACCGTAGAGTCAGCCTTTATCGACACATGGGTTGCCGCATACGGCATCCCCGACACTGTCCTTACGGACAAGGGGCCGCATTTTGCCTCCGTTTATTACAAGGGCATCCTAGGCTTTCTAGGTATTGCGTCAAACTATACCTCTCCCTACCACCCGCAAACAAACGGGCAGATAGAGCGGTATAACCGCACCCTCGTTTGACAGCTCCGCTGCTACGTGGCGGAGCACCAAGCTGAATGGGACAGCAATCTGTCCCTCTTGACCACTGCGTATACTACGCAGGTCCACTCTAGCACGGAGGAAGTCCCTTTTGCTTTCGTGAGCCCGAAGCGGCTCCAGCTTATTCGTATCGAACGCATGCCTCGGCTAAGACAAGCCGAGGAACGACCCTCCGACGCCAGCTCGGCGGCGGAGCAGTACGTAGAGGACCTGAAGATCCTCATACCAAAGGTCCGAGAGCACCTGGGCAAAGCCCAGGCCGCCTACAAGCGTGCGTTCGACGTACGCACACGGGAGAAGAACAACCAGCTAAAGGCTGGGGACTGGGTATATCTGGATGCCCACTTTCGCTCCCCGAAGAAGCTTGGGTTCATGACCCAAGGACCCTATATGGTACTACAGACCGATGGGTATCGGTCCCTGGTGGAGAGCCCCCGGGGGATCCGGACGGTGAGCAGTGACCATGTCACTGAAGCTCCCACGCCACCGGCGCGGGACGCCAGGTGGACGCGTTCCCTCAGGGCACAGGCCCTCTTTAAAGAGGGAGACCAACTTACGGATGGTCCAGAGTTCGTGTTTGAATAGTTTATCAAGCGTGGTTGGAATGATAACGGGCAACTGAAGCTTCTCGTCAAATGGTTCGGGTTTCTCGAAAAGAAAGCCACGTGGCGCTTTGCCTCTTCGCTCCCAAGGGAGGCCCTGCGTAAGTATTGCCGTCGCATGCAAATTAAACCCCCCGCCTTGACGCAGGAAGGCGTGTTCTTTTCTGACCAAGTCAAGAGAAGGGTACAGTTCCGGCAAGCTGCCTTGTGCGGCTAGGAAACAAGAAAGACAAGGTGAGGGGCTAAGCCCCATTTATTCCCTACGGGGTCCTCTCGCACTCTCCCGTAAAGCGCCATCAGCCCTAAAAAGTGCGGTGGAAAGCAACAGACGAGACAGGAGAGGGGAGGGGACACAATGGCCCCCAACAGCAACTCAATAACCCCGAGAGCGAGGCTCATAGCGCGGGCTATCGCCCTGGCTCGGACCCGCATCAGGGGTGTAGACCCCGGCCCCGAGGGGCTCGGGGGGTGGGCAGACGGCCTTGTGGCCGCCCCATAAAGGGGCGCCGCCGAGGCACCCGAAGCCGCCCCATAGTGGGGCGCGATATATGAACCCGACCCCGCCCCTTAACGGGGCGCGGCCGAGGAGCCAGATCCCGGCCCGTAATGCGGGGTCGACGGACACGGCGGACGCTGGTGCGTCGCTGGCGAAAGGGAACCGACGGGAGGACCCGCCGCCCAAGGGCGGCGGATAGACGAGCCAGCCAAGACGGTGTTCGTCTCGGCGACGGCCACCCCATACTCCTCCGCCAAGATACGGCGGAGTGAATCGACTGTACCCAAGGAGTACAGCCTGTCCGCGTCACGGTCCCCCATTGGACGCGACGCGACCGCGACCATCTCGTTCCGGAGCCGCACGTAAGCGCGGCTCAAGGCCATGATCAGGGTATGATCCACCCCATTGTTCATTATGGGGGGAAGCTCTCCTAGGGAGCGACCCAAGCCCGACCATACGGCCGGGCCCACAGGCTGAGCGGCCGAAAGCTGGGCCGACCCCTCCCAAGAGAACAGCGGCAGGGCCCCCAGCGGGGGACCCGAGCGGCCCCCAACGAGGGGGGCCGAGCCATATTCCCCCGGGGTGTAGTCGCGGCGGGCCCGCGTGTTCCGCGCGCCCCCACGGGCGGCATACGGCGGCCGAGCCACGCCCCCCCAAAGCGGTGGCGTCGAATGGGCGACCACCGCGGAGGACGCGGGCGGCGGCGAAGCTAAGGCCGCGGCCACGGCCGCGGCCGGACCATAACGAGGCGGCCCGGAGTCGGCCACTCGCGTTCCAGGGTGCGGATGCGCAGGTCATGACGAACATGCTTCCCATAAGGGAGGCACGGGTCCCCAAGCCCCTCCAAGAGGGCCAGAACCCCGTCGTCGTTAACCGAGTTTGAAGAACGGAAGACCCCTCGGGGGCTTCTTTCCGCCTCCATATACCCGGCAATCCTCCTTGTTGCGGAGGAAGGGAAAGTCCGTAGCCGTCCCCTCGGGGACGGCGTAAAGCGTTCCATACATGGCCCGGATGGTTGTCCAAACGGAGACCATCCGGCGGCTGTCGACAGCGGCGAACCGCTGCTCGACGAGAGACACCCCCGGCAGTTCCCAGGGAAACCAGATCAGTAGGAGGGCTGTACTGATACGGAACCCCCCCCCCCCCGACGTGGCCGCAAAACGCGATGTGGGCCAAAAAACCGCCCACCGCCAAGTCGTCAACAGCCGACTCGGACAGCAGCAGAGCACCCGCCAGCCGACCGCCTGGCCGCCGCAAGCCGCCCAACCGCCGCAAAGTCGACGCACACCGCCGACTCGGAAGACACGCATGAAGCTGGGCTGTATCAGTACAGCCCTCCCCCCGCCATGCAAAGAAGAACAATGTCCGCCCAGTCAATCCCCGGTCGTCGCGGACAGCATCGACGAAGCCCTTAGCCGACCGCCCGACCGCCGCAGGCCACCCAGTCGGCGTAAAGGCGACGCAAACCGCTGCCTTCGAAGCGATGCAAGGGCCTGGAGCTGTATGGGTACGGCCGTAACGGCTACCGCCCAGCCGAAAAACGAATTGACGCGGTTGTCCAATGTTGATCGGATCGTCCGACGAAAAGATCGGTAGACATCGATTCGACCGGCCGCCCTCGACTCGATCGGCGAAACTTCGACTTGATCCACGAAGTTCGGCACGAATCCGGCTCGGGCTGTATCAGTACAGCCCGCCGACAATCGGATCCCGATTCCGAGGAGGGCTGTACTGATACAGCCCAGCCCCCGACCTCGCCGCAAACCGCCAAATTGACCCGAAGCCGTTCCGGGCCACCGAAACCGCCACTCCGCCGCCAACCGCCGCCCCCTCCCCGAGGGGGTTCAGTACTGCGGCGGAGGACGTAGGGCCCGCATGCCGCTACTCCCCGAAGTGCCCAGATCCGAGCCAACGCCGATGACGCCCCGGAAAGTGGTGAACGCCGGGGCCGGCAGTGGCTTCGTCATGCCATCTGCCGGCATGTCTGCGCTGGGAAGAAAGTAGAACGTGACCTCCCCACGCGCGATGTAGTCGCGCACCATGTGGTATGCAGCGTCTACGTGCTTGGTACGCCCGGTGGCTTCGGGATTGTTGACCAAAGCGAGGCACGCCTGGTTGTCCTCCCCCATGGGCACGGCGTCTCCGTCGACGCCCAGCTCCGACAGAAGTTTGCGCAGCCACAGCGCCGCCTTGGTCGCCATGGCGGCGGCGACGTACTTTGCCTCGGCCGTTGACGTCGCCACGGTCGACTGGCGCTTTCTCGTCCACGATATCGGCCCGCCAATGAGGGTGAAGACAAAGCCCGTCGTCGACCGACGAGCGTCAATATCGCCTGCCCAGTCTGCGTCAACGTACCCTTGGAGAGGCTTGTCGTCGCCGTACACGACTCCTAGGCGCGTAGCCCCGCGAAGATATCGGAGCACCCCCTTGGCCGCGCGCATGTGGTCTTCCTCGGGGCTTGACATGTAGCGGGACAGCACGCCCACTGCAAAGGCAATGTCTGGCCTCGTCGTCGTGGAGAGGTACAGCAACGAGGCAACAAGCTCGGCGTACCGGTTGCCCTCGGGCAGTAGATTCTCCCCCGTCTTGAAAAGCTTGGCACCTGACACCATGGGCGTCTTGTTAGGCGCAGACTTGTCCATCTGGAAAGCCTCAAGAAGGGAACTGACATGCCCCAGATTGCTCAGGGTGATCACTTTGGCAGCCCGATCTCGCATGATCTTCATGCCAATGAAGTCCTTGACCTCACCCATGTCGCGCACGTCGAAAGACGCCGACACCGACGCCTTGACCATCGGGACCCCTTTGAGGCTTTTTCCAGCCACAATGAGATCTTCCACGTTGACGAGGACGTAGACAAGCCCGTGCACAGGGTGGCTCCACGTGTAGAGGCACGGGTCCACCTTGGACCGGACCGCTCCGATGGCATTGAGCTCTTTGTTAAGCATGATGGCCCACAATCTTCCCGCCTGTTTGGTCCCATAGAGAGCCAGGTTGAGCCGGCGGACGTCATCTTCCTCCCCCGGCTCGGCTCCGACCGGAAGCTTGATGTACATCTCCTTGGCCATCTTTGTGTTGAGGAAGGCCGTCTTCACATCCACGTGGTGAACGTCCCAGTCCTTGGCCGCCGCCACCGCGAAGAGCGCGCGTGTCGTGGCCGAGCTGGGCGCTGTTGCCCATGTCTCATCAAAGTCGCGCCCCGGCACTTGGTTGAAGCCTTGCCCCACCAGTCGCGCGTTGTACCGAGTCATGTTGCCCTCAGAATCGTGCTTGATGTCGTACACGTACCGCGTTTTGACAGCCTTACGCTTGTTGCTGCTCCTGGTCTTCGACCAGGTACCAAGCTTCTTGTGTGCGAGGTACTCTTCCTTCTCAGCTGCTTTCCAACGCGGCCAGTCCGATCGCGCCCGCGCCTCCTTCGCATTGGCTGGCGCCTTGGTCAGGTCCCATCCCAACGGAGCTCCGCCCTTGGGTCCTTCTGCAACGTATTCCTTTGGGCTACGCTCCCACCAGGTAACCTTTGGTGCCGGCTTGCGCTTCGACCTCCGGAGTGCTTGCACCCCGTCGGCACCACTCTCTGTGGTGGAGCCAGGCAGCACGTCGTGGCCATCATGATCGTCCGCGTCCTCTCCGGCGTCATTGTCATCGCCGTCTTCTGCGTCAAGTCCAGCAGCCTCGTCCGGCTCAATGTCGCTCTCTGACGACTGCTGCGACGCCTACTCGTCCCCTCTTGGGGCTTCTGCGTCCAGCGTGTCCATGGCGCCATCTTCCTTGTCACCATCCGTCTGACCGGTCAGGAAAAGGGTGGAAGCAGGTCCAGGAATAGAGGTCATCTTGATGGCTTTGCTTGAGGTCTCCTCCATGAGCACATCTCGGCGCTCAAAGACCTTGTTTGAGTCATCCTCTAGGATGCGGTAGGCCTGTCCACCAACAGTGTAGCTGACAAAACGGCCGACGTCGGTCCGGGGTTCCAGCTTTCGCTGCTGCTGCTTGGGCTTCAGAGCACATGCCCGGCTCTCCCAGACGCGAAATACGTCGGGGCGTCTCCCCGTGAGGGCTTCGAGCGGTGTCACATCTTGACCCGCCTTGGGGGATCGGTTGAGCACGTGGATAACGGATGACAAAGCCTCAGCCCACAGCTCCTCTTCCGCTCCGGCGTCCAGAAGAGCCGCACGGACGCGCTCCATGATGTACCGGTTGGCGCGCTCTGCCTTCCCGTTCTGCTGCGAAGAGTACGGCGCCGTCTTCTCGGACGTAATGCCTTTGTCCTCATACCAGGCTTGGGGGTCACGGCTTACGTACTCCTTGGCGCCATCATGACGAGCCCGCTTCACCTTGAGCCCAGTCAGGGTCTTTAGCTGCTTGATGCGGGCCTTGAGGACATCCGGAACCATGCCCTTGGACTTGATGGGCGTCGCCATGATGAACCCAGTGGAGTCTTCCATCAGAATCACGAAGTAGACAGAGCCGCCCAGCGACGCCGTCAACGGGCCATCAACGTCCGTGTGAACAAACTCGCACTTGGTGGTGATCGTTGTCGAGCGATGATGCGGAGAACGCGCCATCTTTCCGTCGACACAAGGCACGCATACCGTACCAGGAACGCGCTTGGCGTCGGCTTCCGTCGATGGAATCCCATCGACCATCCCAACCGCCCGCTTGAGGTTCTCGAGACCCAAGTGGTTGAACCGGCGGTACCACAGCTCTGCCTCGCCGTCCATGTGTGGGGAGGCGGCTCTGGCCGACGCCGTGACCGGAGGCACCTTGAGAACGCAGTTCTCCGACTCGTTGACGGAGCCGACGACCGACGTGTTGCTCAAAACTCCGCTCGCGAGCACCGCTTCCCCATCACTGAGGATATACCAGGCGTCGCCAACGAACACCACGGCACCGCCGCAGCGGTCGACCGCTCGGACCGACAGAAGGTCGTCTGTCAGATCCGGCACAAGCATGGCCTCATCGAGGACCATGCGAGCCGTGTGTGGGGGAAACCCCCTGTCAGGGGTGGCACGACCCCCCGGCATGAGCCGGGGACGGGTCGTGAACAGTCACGCAACACCCCCCGAGGGGGGTAGCGTGGGACAACCCCCTTGAGGGGGTGTCCAAGGAGCCACAGGGCCACACATGAAACGACCACTCTAGAGGGGCGTGAGGCGGGGAACACCCGATCGGGCCCCCCCGGGGGGGTCTGGCACACGCAAGGGAGGCACACGTCATCCCGAATCCGGGCCCTCTGGGGGGACCAGGAAGCTTGTGGAAGCTTCCGCAATCCGAGCGTAAGCCGGACCGAGATATGATCTCGACCAGGGATAAAATCCCACCGGAATTCTATCCCGGAAAATTGAAAAATCTTGGGATAAGTCCCGAGGTATTGGTTTTGGGTTAATCCTGAAATCTAGGAAGTCTTAGTGACTTTCCTGGTTCCGCCCGAGACGGGCGGGGGTCCCGTTCCCGTGGAAGGGCTGTCAGGGACGCTGGGCAAGGGCCACTAGAGGCCCGGGCCTGAGACCGTGGCCAGTTGGGTACCGGTCCCCCCATGGTAGCGCCAGGAGGTTGGGATTGTGCGCGTCCTGCGTCTTGTTTCTGAGGGTATATGAGAGTATGCTTTGGGGTCATCGTGCGTGTTCGAATAAATCATCGTTGCGTTTGCGTTGCTTCCGTCGTTTTTGTGCGCTTCGCGCGCAGTGATCCCGGCGTTCGTGTTGTGACTCGGGCGTAGCGTCCCGCATCCTGTGCTGGGTTTTCCGACGGGGTTATACCCCGTTGGTTGTGAGGGCAGGATCCACTACAGGGAAGAGTTGTACGCGACACTAATGCATTGCAGCCAGGGGGGCTTCACCGAGAGCGGCTAGAGCATTGCGCGAGCGTTCTACAACACCGGGCGACCCGCTGACGCCCACCTACCGCACGTTACGACCGTGCGTACGCGCATCCTTCCCAGTCCTCTGCAGCGCTTTGGGCTGACGCCCTCCATCGCCCCAGTCGGGGGGTTTTCCTACATCCATCCAAGCGTCCACGAGAGGCGGAGCTTTGCATTTCTGGCCACTTTTGACAAGTTCTTCGGCGCCGAGGACCGTGTCGAGCTGCTCCGCGAGCGCGCGCCAGAGTTTTACGACACCTTCTTTATCCAAGACCGCCGCCGGCTCGTGCTCATGACTTTCCCGCAGCTGATCCAATTCCGCCTTGATGGACTTCACTTGTGGCCGGGCGCGTTTGTGGACGTCTGCCTAGCTGGAAACGTCGTGGTGCACCAGGCGTGCATCACCGAGGCCTGCTATTCCGGCTCCGGGTACGGTGTTGGCACGGACAAGGGGGTGCATGCCGGCGATCTGGTATTCAAGTGCAACGACACCGCCGGCGAGGCGTTTGGCAGCCTGGTGTGCCGGCACCGGCGGCCGGTGGGACTCGACGCCAGTGTGTGGATTGACTCTTCAGCGGAAGCTCCTGTAAGAGTCAAAGAAATCCACCCGAGTGCGGTGGTAGCAGTCTCGACGGCAGCCCACCAAGGAAACGACACTGGGCGTCATGTCTTGGCGCTTCGATCGGCCTGACTTCCCGGACCTCGAGTCCCATAGCTGGTGTTGCGCGAGCGGCCGACATGGCCGTTACTGCCCTCCTCCTGACGTAAACCCCCTGATTGTGGTACTACACTTTGCGCTCCGAGTGAGGCCCGCTGTGCGCACGCGGTGCGTGTCGCGGATACACACCTGTTTCGGTACCAGAGTCGGGGGACACTCGTGGGTTGTGTTGCGACGCGGCGACAAAGGACATCCGATCGATACGCGGGCCACGCATTCATGGCTCGCGGATCTTGCTCATCTTCCCCGATTGACGGGGGCGCTCTTCCGTTTGAGATGCCCGGCAATAGCAGGGTGACGGACGCACCACCGGCGGGAGACCACGGGGCAACACTAGCGTTGGGCGCCGTGTCCGTCGTTGGAGGTGGAAGTGCGGTCCCGATTGGCGGCCGCGGTACGGTGGCAGGTGAGTCGAACTCCTCGCCCGAGGACCCCGGCCGCACGCCGACCACAGGGGCTCTCCCTCATCCCGGTGCGGGACGGACATCTACGCTGGCGGAGTCCCAGCGTAGATACTGGGTACCCTGGACGGGCAGAGCCCGGATGGGGCGCCGCCCTTTGGCCCGACCCGCTCGGAAGCGGTGGGCAGCTCTTCTGGTACCATGGCTGGCGGGACTCCCGCCGGACTGGGATAGGGCCGTTCAGTGGACGCACTGTCGCTGGAGGAGGAGAAGCGACAGCGCCGGGAGTTACAGAGAGCGTTCGGGGTCACCCCGGAAGACGTGGCCCGAGCACAGTGGCAGCGTTTCATCTGGGACCACTGGTCGCTTGACGTACCGTCAACGGCGGGCGGGGCGAGGCTCAGCTTGCATGGGTTCGGCGGCTTAGCAGCCCAAGAGCTGTCGCGGTCGGCGGCTGACAGCGGACGCCTGCGCCACCTGGCTCAGGTGTTCCGAGACGCCGCGGAGAAGGCGTCTTCCGCGGCATCGGACGGGACCCCGGTCCCTGGGGCGCAATGCAGCCGTTGGCACGGCTCTCGCGGCGGCCCAGGGGCCCTCTACTATGTCCGCGAGCGCGGGCTAACCGGCACCACCGGGGCCCGGGTCGGGCACGTCCGGGGGGCGTCCCCAGGCCGGGGGCCGCGCCGTTACGGGATCCGCCTTGACTGTGGCCTCCAGACGTACCGCGCGCCCTACGCTGTCGCAGGCGCGGCGGGCCGCTGATCGTCGGAGCCCAAAGCAGGTCTCCTCCAGGGGCCACCGACGGCGGCGGCACTCACGATGGGACAGGTCGCCCCATTCCTGAGGGCCCTCCTCGTCGACCGAGAGCGATCAGAGTCCGTCAGGCGCATCCTCCGACCCCAGTGGGGCGTATTCTTGGGTCAGCAGTAACGGCTTGACCTCCTCCTCCGGCACTTTCAGCAACCCCGGGGCAGATAGCCGTCAACGACGGGCGCGCGGGGCCGACGAGTGCCCGCAGCGCGCCCTGGTGCACGAGAAGCTGCGCGCCTTCTGACGAAAGCAGCGGGACGATACAGTGGTCGACAGCCGCTTCAAAGGGCTCCTGTCGCCGGAACTGTACCGGTGCGCAGAGCGAGGAGGCCACCTACACCTCCCGCGAGGCAACTCCATCCGCAGAATCCGCGCAGACGTCCAGGTCTTCATACACTCCTCGCGGCAGCTCGCGGGCGACATCGCGCTGTGGCTGTTGGCGTGCGTAGGGAACTTCCAGACGGCGTGCGTCGGCAGCGGCTCGAACTAGGGGACGCCAGTGACACTGCTGCAGTACGTCGTCACAAGCGAGGTGCTCGTGGTGCTCCAGCGAGCCAAGGACACCCATGCCTCACGGCAGCGCATGTACAAGCGTGCGGTCCGCGCCCTGCTCAACGAGAACCTCGACGGGGACGACTTGTTGGACCACATGCAGGTGCTCATGCAAGCGTCCCAAGAGAAGTGGGAGGACGAGCACGAGTTTTCGAACCGCATCCTTGATGCTAACCGCACCCTGGGCTCGGTCCTGCAAGAGGCCGAACTGAAGAGTATCCTACCCAAGGGCGTCGGACGGGAGGTCCGGGCCCTGGGGCGGAACTTCAACACCCAAGACCGGACCTTCCCCAAGCTATGCAAGGTCCTTGCCAAGACGGGAGTAGCCACCCGAGAGGCTCGGGGTCTCAAGGTACAGGTAAAGCCCAAGGAGAGCACCTCTCGTTCCGCAGCCGGCGAGGAGCGGGGGTCCCGTCGGGACCGTCCGGCGGCGTCCACGGCCCTTCCGTTGGGAGCGACCTCTGCCGCGACTGCCCTGGCCGTCACGGATTACGGCACCGCGGCGGAACGGGCCGCGTGGGCAGAAGTGCTGGCCGCGTCGGTGGCGCTCCCCGAGTACGGGTCTTCGGGTGACGCCCCGGTAATACCGGTCGACAGTCTGCCGCTCGCGTCGGGGTGGCAACAGAAACCCGCGTGGGGCAGACTCCGGGAAATGTACCCCGCCCACACTGGTGTGGGATGTGGACGCGGCACCGTTTCGCCGGAAACCTCGGGCCCGCCGCGCGCGGGTACCGTGTTCCCGCACTCGGACCGCCCTCCCCGGTTCGCTCGCAGCCGGGTCCCTCCGTCGCACGGCTTCGGAGCGGGCTGTGCGCCCGATTTGGCACCCCCACCGCGGCGGCCGGGGGCCTGCTCATACTGTAAAACTCTGGGGCCCTGCGTGTGGGAGTACCCCTCCCAGTCCTCCGAAGGGCGCGCCCACGTACGCGCCCTGCGCGAGACCGTCGCGGCGCACCGAAACGGGCGGGGGTCCGCACCGCCACCGCCCTCGCCTCCGGGCGTGGGACGGCCAGTCGAACGCCGGCCGCCGGCCGTTGCCGAAAATGGGTTCGTCCCGCCGGGTACAGCCGCGTTCGTCCACGCCGTGGAAACGGATGACCGCGCGTACCTGGACGCTGCGGCAGACGAGGGCGGAAGCTCCTCCGAGGAATGGGCCGCGGGAGACGACGAAGCGGTTCACGAGCACGGTTGGCCCTGCCACGCCCAGGGAAACGCGTCAGGGGCAACCCCCTGAGTGGGCTGCTCACGGACGTTCTCTGCCTTAAGGCCCACCGGCACTTCTTCATCACGGAGAGCCGCCTGCGCCAGGTCCGCAAGCATCGGGCCGCAGCGGGATTCCCGCCATCGCCCGCTTTCTGCCCCCGCATGCTAGCGCGGCCGGGGGGGGCCAGAGGCTTCTCGCTGGGGGTGCCGGATCGCCACCCCATCTTTGCAGCGCCGGTGGTGGCTACGGCTTCCCCACCGTTACCTCCGGTCGCCACACCGGTTCTGGCCCGTAGGCACTCCGCCCCCCGCGTGTGGGGTGGTGGGGATGGCGTCCCGGCGGACGTACCAGCCAGCGGGGCACGCATCGGGGTGAGGCACCGGCCGCGTCTCGATAGGCGCGCCCGGTGCGAGCGTGACCGCTTTCACCGGCACTCTGCCGCCGTTTCCATCCCCGCGGGGCCCCCGGACATCTCATCAAGGGGCGGGGAGGTGCTGCTGTTCAGCATGCACAACTACCGCATCGTGGCCTCTCTGGTCCTGTACAAGCTGTCCCTCGTCCCGTTCGGCGTCGTCGTGGACACAGGGGCGGGCCCCAATCTGGTCCGTCGGAACGCCCTCGTCCCTGACTGGCTCCTCCTGGTGCTCACCTCCCCGGTACACCTCTGGGACGCTAACAACGCGCGGTGACACACCCGCGGTATCTTCACGCTGTGGCTCCAGACGGGCGCACGGATCGTGCCTATGACCTTCCTCGTCTTCGACGACCTGTCGGTTCCGGTCGCACTGGGTTGTATGTCATTCGAAGACAATGCGCACGCCATCCTGCCCTAGGACCGGTCCATCCGTGGGACTGACGGCTCATCAACCGCGATCCTGCGGGGGCCGCTGGACGACGGCGAGGCCGGCATACCATGCATGAACCTGGAGACGGCGCACCGTGACCAATCGTCACGTCCGGGACCGAGGTAACGACTGGTTCAGAACGAACATAAGAACAGGCAGAGCCAATGAGAGGGTTAGCGAAAAGGTTAGTGTTGGTTCTCGTGCGTCCTCCGATAACCAATACGGGCGACGGTCTAAAAGCTGACAGATGTTGCCTTAGTTGCATTAGAGCTCAATGATTAGACAATAACGCATTAAGACGCCGCATCGACTCGGGTGCGCGATCGTGTGCGCGCGGCGCGGGAAGAACCCGCCTAGAGGTTGCGCTTCGGCGACCATGGCGTTGCAATACGTGGCCTTTCTCCCGCGGGTGGCGGCTGGCCGCGCGGGAGGTTCATGGACGGAGGGTCGCTCGTCGACGCGTTGGTCAGCGCTGTCGCTGCAACAGTCCCGGGGGTACATGGAAACCACATAGAGGGAATAGAAGCGTCTGTCACAGGGGAACCAAGGGGTGCTGGACGCTGCTTTCCCTTCTATCTGCTCCACTAGTGTCTATTCCCCTGAGAGGATCAATTGATCCTTTCAGAATCAAATGATCCCCTATTTCAAGTACTCATAGCTCCGCCTGGCGCCAGTTCTAGTCAATTCTGACTCCAAAAACGGAATCAGCGGCGTCTGTGTACCCATCGGAACACTTGGGAGTCCAAGAAAACGCGGGGTGTTCATGCTAGAGTCGTTTGAACGCAGACGTCCTGCGCCCTCTGTACCATCCTCCCTGTCTGCCTTCTCCCCCTTTTCTCTTTCTCCCTTTCCCTCATCAGCCTCCGTCCGATTCCACAGGCGCCTCCCGGTGGCACTGTTGCCCTCTGGCACCCGTGATGGGCCGGTGTGACGACCCGCGCCTCGTGGTGGGCGCCACGGTGCACGCAAAGGCGGTGCACATCGTGCATTATGCTGAGTGTGCCCGTCTGTACGGGTCACTCGCGGGTACCAAGCTGGTGTCTGGTACGGTCACGAGTGTTACTCGTCAGGTCAAGAACGGCCGTTCCATGACGGGAATCACAGCTACGTGGGACCTAGCCAGCGGGACCGTGGAGAAGCACCTGATGCTACTGAACGTGAAGCGCGGTGGGGCTCCGTCAGTGGACCACTCGGCTGTGGACCCGGCCTCCCAAGCCTCTGTGAGGGCAGCAATGGGGTCCGGGTCGCAAGGCTGTGCCGCGCTTCCCCCTGCGCGTGCCACTTCTTCCCAACCCGCTGCCCCACCCCCCACGGACCACTCGCCCCCGGCATCTCATGCCCAAGAGCCGGCGCCTGCCCTGTGCGCAGGTGCGCCCCCCGCGGGTGAGGTGCGCGCTCACGACTTTGTGTGGTCCTCTGAGGCCGTCACGCTTCCAATTGGGGGAAGCGTTCCGCGCCGGTCGTGGTCCGTGCGCCTACTGTCAGGCGAGACGATCGTCGAGGAAGGTGACGCCATTGGTCCTGGGCGCACCCGCCGGCCCCTCGACTACTTTTTGGCCATGTTCCCGCAAGAGCAGCTGGGTCGAATGGTTCGCCTGACATCTGCTAAGCTCGCGGCCCGCCGGTTCAACACCACGACCGCGGGGGAGGTCCTTAAGTTTATCGGGGTGCTTGTCCTGGGAACCCGCCACGAGTTTGGCTCTCGTGCGGACCTATGGAGCACGGTGTCGCGCAACAAGTACATCCAGGCTCCTAGCTTTGGCAAGCTAACTGGTATGTCGCGCGACCGCTTCGACGCGCTATGGTCCTGCATGACTTACAGCGCGGAGAGCGTGGACCCCACTGTGAGCTCCGAGCGTCGACGCTGGTCACTGGTGGATGACTTTGTGGGGTCATTTAATGCCCACCGTGAAGCGCACGTGCAGCCGAGCGATCTACTCTGCACCGATGAATCGATGTGTAAGTGGTACGGGCAAGGGGGCAGCTGGAACGACCGTGGGCTGCCGATGTACGTCGCAATCGATCGCAAACCCGAGAATGGGTGCGAGATTCAGAACACGGCGTGCGGACGGAGCGGCATTATGCTGTACCTGCATCTCGTGACTTCGGCTGCGGACCAGCGGGAGCGCCAGTCCGGAGCTGAGACAAGCCTCTTGCACGGCACCACGCTTTTGAAGCGCCTTGTGGCCAATTGGACGGGGTCGGGGCGTATTGTGTGCGCGGACTCGTACTTGTCCAGTGTGGAGGCGGAACTCGAGTTGAAGGGCCTGGGCCTACGGTTCATCGGTGTCGTCAAGAATTCGACGACGCGCTATCCGATGACGGCCTTGTCAACGAAGGAGATTCCAGCTCGATGTTGCAGTTCGGCTTTGTACCATCGCGACGGGGCGGGACAGATCGACCTCATGGCGGCAATGTGGGTGGACCGGAACCGTCGATACTTCATTTCGACGGCCTCGACCTGTTTGGATGGGACGCCGATTGAGCGGCTGCGGTGGCGGCCGGACGGCGAAGAGTCGCGACGGTTGGCGCTGACAGTGCCTCAGCCGCAGGTGGCGGAAGTGTACTACCAGTGCTGCGCTCAGATTGATCGCCACAATCGCTGTCGGCAGGACGATCTGCGGCTGGAACACAAGTACGGGACCCACGATTGGTCTAGTCGAGTGAACCTGTCCATTCTCGGGATGTGTGTCGTCGATTCGTGGATGCTGTACTCTGGGTCTCGAGGGCCCGCAGATCGCCCAATCCAGGCGCACTTTTACGAGGACCTGGCAGCGGAGATGATTGACAACCGCTACGACTCGGTGGGTTTGCGCGACCGGGCTGCGCCAATCCCTGAGGCGGGGCCGGCGGATGATCCTCCGTCCTACGGTGTCGGCACGCATTTGACGCCGACAACGAAGCGCCGGAAGCTTACCGGTACTTCCGATTGCGGTTTCCTCGCACAGCGCAGCTGTCGCGTGTGCAAGATTCGACGCACAACTCTTGTGTGCTCGACGTGCCGCGAAAGTGGGGGGGCCGAGGTGTTCTTGTGTGCCCCGCGGGATGGTCGCCAGTGCTTTGCGCAGCATGTGCGGACCGCTCATGATGTTGCGCTGTGAACCAGTGCGTGGAGAGGGCAGATGCCCGTGGGAGGTCAGGGGTGGGGGTGGGTGTATGACCGGCTCCTGTGCCTAAATGTGTAGTACCAAGCGCCTTTTTTTTTGGAGGAGTGTGTCTCATGGGTGGCTGACATGTCAAGCAGCATTCGTCGCCGCGATGGAAGCCGGCGTGTGCGTCTCCGCAGGCTGTCAAAGGAAAATAGGACGGTTCTGGGGCCGTACGGAGCCCGATCTGTGGCTCCGGGTGCCCAGAATCGACGATTTTGAGTGAGGAGCAAATGATCCTCAAGACAGGATCAATTGATCCTCAGGATCAGGGGAATAGACACTAGCCTCGACGACGTGTGGATGCCTTGGAAGGCGGCGTGTCCGCGCGAACAACGGGCGTCCGCACGTGCACCGGGCGAGGGCACCCGGGCGCATGCGCCTCTCCTCACTCACAGACGCATTCCCTCCAGTAGATGTCTTGCTATTCACGCTCTACACGCGGTCAATGTGGACGAAAATTGACGGACGTCAATCCTACGCAGTCGACGACAGTCAGCGCCGTGAGATCGCCCTCGCCCATCACTTCCGTCCATTGCACCCCCACCTCCCATTTGTTTCTCCGGACTCGTTTCATTGCGGTGCACGTCCCCCCTCTCCTCTCCCGACCGGCCCCTCACGGACGCCTTCAGACCCCATCGCGAGCATCAGCACTTCAGACCCCATCGTGAGCATCAGCACGCACGAGATGACGACGGACGCCGGTGTGAGTGATGGCGTTCCAGCCGCGAGGGACGTAGTGACATGAAACTCTGCCAACACCTTGGACAAGCTGTTGTGGGGGAGGACGTATGCACATGTAAGCATAGTGGATGACAACGGCGCCCGGCTATGACAGGGCACACGACGATGCGTTCGACGGCCGGTTAATAGGCTTCTTAGTATTGCACTTAGCCGGGAGCTTACAGAAAGATCCATGCAGTTTAGTATGTAGCCCCTTCTAAAAGGAGTTCTGCCCAGAACTCCTCCCGTTCCGTCGCATTCTCGTATTTCAAACAAATGCCAGGTTTACGCATGGTATGCCGGCCGACGGCGACCGCTGGATGGGAGTCTCCTGCGTTCTCCGCTCTCTACGCAAGACACGGCTTCTGTTGAGGCAACCCCTCAAGCCCGCACTGGTAATTCGCAGTTATTGCGGACTGCCTGCGTATTTTCAGAAGTAACGATTCGGTCTTCGGCTTGTTCTTCTGTACCTTTGACGTGCATTGCTGTATGAGGGTGGTGTATTTACTGGTTCTTTTATCTCGAGGGGAGCTCATTTTGGAGCTGAGCTCGGGCAGTTTCTCGTGGGCCCGTTAAAGAGCGTCTCGATTGGTCGGGTGGTGAGAGCATGTACCCTCCAAGAGAGGGAGCTCTGCCTCGGGAGGTGCGTCTTGGGCCCTGTCACTGTGTTGGCGAGGGTGTGCCTCCAGGACGTTGAGAGAGGGTCACACGGGGGCGGTAAGAGGCTGCTGGCCTCGCGCCCCGGACCGGTCTCGAGAAAAGCAAGGCATCCACCAACTTACCTCTCGCTTCACAGCCTCCGCCGTGGGTGGCCACGGTCGTCTGGGCGCGGACCATTTGGGCGCGTCCGGGCCAGGTTTTCGGCACCTCGCGCCTGTTCACAGCGCATGGTGTCACCATTGCCAGCGGCGTGCACGAGATTTTGCCAGGGCTGTCCTTCCTGGTCATCGCGACCAACTGGGGCACTCGCGAGGTCGTCCTCCGGCAGAAAGCCATCGTCGGCCACGTCGAGCTGCTCACGACGGGCGTCGTGCAGGTGCCCCACGGGGCGCCCCACCGGACGGCACCCACCCCGGCTTTCACGACGCCCACAGCCGCAGAGGGCATGGTGGGGGCGGTATCAGGCACCCTGTGCGAAACCGGACCGGGAAGGAGCCCGTGCCCGGAGGCGCCCGCGGGAGGCACGCCCGCGACCCCAGCGCGGCCCCGGGATCCGGGCGAAAGGGGCGCCTTGCCGGCCGCAGCGTAGCCCGCGGCCTCGCCACAAGTGGAGGACGAGGACCTACCGGGTGCCGACCCGGCGCTGCACGCCCGGGTCCGACGCATGCGGGACCAGCACGGGACAATGTGGATGGGCCAGGATCTGGGCGTCATCAGACCACCCAGCACCGCATAGACCTCAACGCCGGCACCTGGCCCGTCCGCTTTGAGCCCCGCCGCGCGAGTCACACTGCGGAGGATGCAGAGACAACCGAGGTCAAGCGGTAGCTGGAGGCGGACGTCATCGAGCAGACGTTGTCGGAATGGGGCTTCCCTGTCGTCCTCGTACCCAAGAAGGACATAACCCTCCGCTTTTGCGTCTATTTATCGACTGTTGAATGTCGTGATCAGGAAGGATTCCTATCCGCTGCCCCGAATGGTCTAGTGCATCAAAAGCCTCGGGCAGACGACCATCTCTTCGACGCTGGATTGCAATGCGGGCTTCTGGCAGGGAGCCATCGCGACCGAGTACCGGAAAAAGACGGCCTTCTTGTACTACGAGGGCACCAACGAGTATAAACTGGTGCCGTTATGCCTGACGAACGCGCTTGTGACGTTCCATTGGGCGCTGGACATCATTCTCTCCGGGGTAATGTGGAAAAGCTGCCTCATCTACCTCGACGATGTCGTGGTGTACTCCAAAACGGAGGATGAGCACATAGGCCATGTCGACCGCATCCTTCGCCTGTTGCGCGACGCGGACGTGACACGTCGCCTGCCCAAGTGCCATTTCTTCCGTAAAACCGTCGAGTGTCTCGATAACGAGATCAAACCGGGACTGCTCGGCTTGATGGACGCGCATACACGCGCGCTGCGCGAGGCGCATTTCCTCACGACCCGCACGCAAGTACGGAGTTTCGTGGGGATGTGCAACGTCTTTCTCGGATTCGTGCCAATCTTCTCCGGGATGGCGGCGCCATTAACGGACTTTATGGGGTCCACGGCGCCTTTCCCAGTGCCCCCCGCACCGCGCTTGCAGCATGAGGCGTTTTACCGGCTTACGGAAGTGCTCACGATCCCGCCGGTCCTCGCCCTCCCGCGGTGCGGGCTGAAGTACGTCCCCGACTAGGTCGCGTGTGGAACGCAGGTGGGCGCCACCCTGCTCCAGATGCAAGACGACGGGAAGCTCCAGCCCTTCGCGTACATCAGCCGACGGCTGGCAACGAGCGAGCTCCCCTACGGGGTGACGGAGAAGATGTGCCTGGCAGTCGTCTGGGCGTCCGTCAAGCTCCGCCGCCACCTCAAGGGTGACCACTTCCTCGTTCGCACGGACGACGACATCTTGCGGTGGATGCTCAACATCGAGGGATCGGAGAACCCCCGCTTGGAAAGCTAGCGCTTGCGCCTGAGTGATTTGGAGTTTGTCGTCGCCTACGATCCAGGGATGACTCACTACATGGCGGACAGCATCTCCCGCCTGGAGTCCGGGGGCAGCGACGAGAGGGCTTTCGATGACGCCGTCCCGGTCTTCGCCGTGCGGGCTGACACGGTCCGGGGGCTCGACGCCGCCAACTATGTTGGCGGCCCCACGGTCCGTGGCATCAGCCTCGATGCGGTGCTCCTGGCCCAAGCCGCCGATGGCAACTGCCAGGAGATCGTGAAGGCCCTGAACGCCGGGCGGCGCATCCCGTTCTTCGAGGACCCCGATGGGGTCGCCTGCAGACGCGCGGCACCCGACGGCGCACGCCTGGTGGTGGTCCCGGCCTCTTGTCAGGAGCAGGTGCTCCACCTCGAGCACGACGCGACCCTCGCAGGGCACCCCGGAGAATTCCCGCATGTGTGCGGCGATGCGGCGGTACTCCTACTGGGTGGTTATGGCGGCAGACGTCGTCTCCTACGTTAGTAAGTGCGACAGCTGTGCCGGGCAGCGGGTTCACCCCCTGGCGCGGCGCTGGCACCGCACCCTGCTCCCCGCCACGGTACCCTCCCAGGACACCGAGGTGGACCTCTATGGGCCCCTCGACAGGACGGCCGCCGGTCACCGGTTCATCCTTGTGATTACAGATCTGTTCACCAAGCTGGTCCGCGCCATCCCGATGCACGTCGCACGCGGGCCCTACCGTGTGGTATCCACGAACGGGCCCGCGGTCCTCCTGGACGTGGATGGGGAGCACCGCCGCGAGAACGTGCCGCATGTCGTCCGCGCCTCGGGCGCTGCCGTCGCGTATGCCGTCCAGCACCCAGCGCTGCGGGAGGCCCTCTCCATCCACGGGGCGAAGGCCGATGGCCAACGGTCCGCCGTGGACCGTATCGCGGACCACGTGACGTTTCCCGACGGGACCCTCCGGGTCCAGGTTTACTGGACCGGATAACCGCACCCCACCTGGATGGACGCCACAAACGCCCCGCACGAGACGCTGCGCGTCTATCCGGACCGCTCCGCGCGCGTGGGGTTGCCTCACATGTCCACCGATCCGCCTCCGGCGGCCCCGTGCGATGCGGTGCCCGCCGTCGGCGCAGCTGAGGGCGTCTCCGTGGCGCCGACCCCTGCCGTCCGTGCCTGACCCCTTGGGTCGGCGCGGCGGCCGGGCGCGGTGGGAGGTGATGGGGTTTCATTGGGTTTGTTGGGCGGTCGGGGCTCTGGGATCAGCGGAAGAGGAGCGGCGGAGCCACGAGGCGGCGCCACTACGGACCGCATTCACTCTTTGGGGCACAGTGAGAAAGCCCGCGGCTTTATGACAAGGCATACGACGTCCTACCGCCGTCCAAACAAGCGCGGCACCGACGGGGCCAGGGAGACCCCCTCAGTCACGACCGCGGTACTCCTACACGTGAACGGGGCGGTCCGCCTTGCACAGGATGCGTCGCAGGGCGACGTGGGACCGCTTTGACCGAGTACGCGGGGACTCCAGGCCGGGCGGTACGACGCCGGCGAGCCCGACACGGGCGTACTCCACCATGGCGGCAGTGATCTCAAGGGGACCCACCTCGGCCCAGTTCACGGCCGCGTCGTGGCCAAAAATGGCCCAGACCAGCCCGGACGTAGGCGAGTCCCGCCACGCCGTGGCCGTCACCGGGGTAGGGGGCTCCCACAAAGATTACAACCACCAATCGTAGGCGACGTCCAGCTGCCTCGGGACGGGGGTCATCTCGGGGCCCGCGACCCTCAAATCCAGCGGCGCCATCGCGGGGCAGTCTCTGTCGGGACCGGCATCCCAGCCCGCGGGGCGCGACCCGGCGGCCGCTCCGGCGCCGGCGGTCGGATATTCCCCGTTGCCACACCGGTGCTCCGGGCCCCAATAACGGTCGTCGCGGGCATCGCCCCCGCGGGCTTGGCCGCTGTCGGAGCGCCACACGGGCCCGTCGCGGCCGGCGGCGGCATGGCCGCGACCGTCATCCGGACTGGCCGCATGCCACGCGTGTTCACCCCGCGCGTCGGCATCGCGGCCGTGCCCGCCCTCCCAACGACTCTCGTCGTCGTTTCGGGCGCCAGCGGCATCGCCGCCCGACTCGGACACCCATCCGCCACCGAAATCGTGGCCTTCAGCGCCGGGGTGGTCGTCACGCCGCGCCTTGGCCCAGCTGCGGTCGTGGGCCGGCCCGGAACCGTCCTCACCGGCAGCCGTGCGCTGCCCCCACTCGGCGCTGCCCGCCGGAGCCGTTGCAGCTGAGCCGCGGTGGCCGACGGCGGGGCCCCAGCAACCCCCTATGCTTGCCTCCTCCTCGTCCACTCCAAAATCTCGGGGACCCGGCTCGCAAGCGGGCACCCCGGACGCAAGGATGCCGGCTGGCCAGGCAGCGTCACCCGGCGACGCGACGGCCTGGGACCGAGGGGCATGCGGCCCGGGTTGGGCCGGGGCGCCGCGGACGATGTCGGCGTGACGTCGCTTCCGCGCGTGGCATGAGGCCGACACGGCCGCCTCCTCCACCGACGGCGGGACGTCACCCGGGTCGGGTGAGATGAATCCGGCGGGCACCGCACAGGCCTCCCACGTCACGAGCAGCGTCCGTGGAACGACGTCCGCGAGCCGTGGCTCCGCCAGGATGACCCCCAACGGGGCTTGCGGCGACCGCGGGACGCTCACGACACGGACTGAGTGGCACCGGCGATCAGCGACGGTACCCACTTGGTGGGGCAGCAGCGTGCTGGGGGCTGGACGAGTGGGGTCGTGCTGGAAGGGCAACCGGTCAAAGACGGCTGCCCAGGACACCGCCCTCATAATAGTGTCGTACTCCAAGGTGTCCGCGGCGGAGCGGTCGCCCGGCGCAAGCTCGTCGACCGAGAACTCCTCCGTCACGGCGTAGTAAGACGGCGACGGCTCGAAGACGCGGTGTGTCTCGCGGTACGCGCGGAGCAGCCCCGAAATGACGTCTGCCGTCGTCATGACGTAGGTCGTGGCCTGGATGGGATGGAAAGGGAACGCTTGAAGCAGTGACTGATGCTGGTGCACGACGGGTGGGTACTCGTACGTCAGCAACCGCGGCGTCGCGCACCGCGCGGCCATCGCCGGCGGAGCGGGAGCACGCGCCGGCGCCAATCCGATGCCAACGAACGGGAAAGAAGATGGTCCCGTGCCCCGACCGGCGGGCGCTCACATGTTCGCCACGCGAGCGGCGCGCGGCTTCCAGCGCCAAGTCTGCCGGGGCGGTCGCCGGTCTCACCGGTTCCAGGGCGTGCAGGGGGCCCACGCCCCAGAAAGAAACGAGCGCCAAAGAGTAGCCGAACGGGACCGCGGGGCGGTGGCGCAGACGGGTGTGCCAGTCCTCGAGGTAGGCGTACTCTTCATCACCGGCGACAAACGGTAGCTCGGCCGCGGGGTGCGGTACCAAGAAAACCCGGCCCAGGTTACACCGCAACACGCACCGCAACCACCCCGCGCTGTCGCCGACGGAGCGGACGAAGGACACAAAATCGCGTTCGGCAGCCGGCCGGGCGTCGTACCCCGCCGCCTCGACGAACTTCCGGAAGGCCCGCCACACGGCGTGCGTCCCGTTCACGTAGTGGAAATGGGCTGGTTGGAAGCAGGGGCATTCATGAATAAAAGGCACCCTCATATAATGGAAAGATATACTCGGATATACTCATATTCAAAAAGAACCAGCCCAACTATACTTACTCGTACCTGAATGGTACCGCCATCTAATGGCTCCGAAGTGGATAAACGGAAGTCCAATGACTTATCTCTCGCAGGATGCAGGCACCCAACTACTGCAGGTAACTGCTGACAGGCGCGTCAGAACTCTCGAGTTCTAGACCAAGAACTCACCTGTATGTTCCAACAGCTCAGAATAGTAGCGAGCCAGCCCAGGGCCGATCGTCCACAGTGTGGGCGTCTGACAGACGCGGCGAGGCCTCGTCTCGCGTCGTGCGCGGTGGCTCATGCGACATCCACAAATGTGGGATCGCGTCTCAAGACACTAGGTTTACCGGGGATACCAAGCTGCGCACCGAGGTCTAGACCCCTTGTCTCGCGTTTAAGGTCACGAGCTGACAGCCCGTCATAGTCTCGCGTGGGCCGCGTTCAGAATTTGCACCACAACCGGCTCTCTGCTATTTCTTGGCAATGTGCATTGCAAAGACGTCTTGTCGGACATACTTGTTCAAGAATCTGATATATTCTAAAGAGAATCCGTATTTTTGTTCATACCAAACTTTTTTGGCTGTGGATCTATATGCTATCCGTATTCAAGAAGATGTGGCAAAAATATTATTTGATTCGAGAATTGCTGGGGTTGAGTATATCCGAGTGGTCCGAAAATTGGTAGATTCATAAGCCCCTTGTTGGAAGACGTCGCTGACGAGCGGCCAGTCGGCCGTGGCAGCGGTCGCTCCTAGCGGAGCGAGCCACGCTCGGACTGCGGGCGGCGCCGGCCGCGGCCGAAGCGCGGAAGCAGCCCGCCCCAGTAACGGTGGACGCTCCTCCGGCACGACCGCGGGGCCCTTGCCTGGAGATGAAGCGGGGCCCGCGCTTGCTGCGGGCACCAGGGACGTCGCAACCTCGCCCCCGGCGCTAGCCGTCGTAGCTGCTCCCGCCGGGCGGGGCGGCTTCAGCCACTCCCTGCCGTTGGGGTCGAGCGGCAACCGCAGGCCCGGCGGCACCGGCGGACGTATGGGGAGGGCCGGGCCGTTCCCGGCAGATCCCTGCGTTGCCGCCACGGCGGGCGCCGGCACCGCTCCTGGCGCAGCGGCAAACGCAGACGGTCGGGCCGGGGATGCGGCGGACGGCGCCCCGACGGGGCCGGCGGCGAGCGAAACCGGGGACGGCTCCATCTCAAGTGAAGGGGATGTTGTACTACGGGTGCTCCCTCTGTGCCAGGGGGGCCGCCACGGCGATGTCGGGGGCGCCGGGGGCGCGACGGCCGGCCGGGGATGGCGACGCTGGCAGGGGTAGTTGCAGGCCGGACGGCGACGCGAGAGCGGGGACGAAGGGCCCGTCTGTGAACAGGACCGAGCCACCGGCGGAGCGTACCGGCCGCCGCGCTGCGACAAGCGGGCCCCACGCGGGGCTGGGTTGTCGCGCCCGACAGTGCGCGGCAGGCGACATCCGACCGGGCGCCACGCGGCGGGTGCAGCGCGTTACGCGCGGAATAGTCACTCCCCCTCGTCTGTAATGATCGCCTCGGGGGACTTGATAAGCATGGAGGGAATTATCTGCATCGTTTGGCGACTGCCCGGGTCACTTCCCATTCGGGAAACTCAGCCCGGGTAATGGTTTCCGCCCTTTTAGGACGAAGGGCGACGACGGTGGGAGGCACCGTCGTCGCCGGAAAGTAAACCGTGTCTTCATGTCTTGGCGCTTCGATCGGCCTGACTTCCCGGACCTCGAGTCCCATAGCTGGTGTCGCGCGAGCGGCCGACACGGCCGTTACTGCCCTCCTCCTGAGGTAACCCCGCTGATTGTGGTACTACATCGTTGGATGTCGCAACTGCGAGGGAAGCAATACCTCGGTGGAGAGCTGGTGAATGTTTTGGATCGGATGGACTGTGGAGAGCCAGGTCAGCCGACACGCTGCCCGTTTGCTTGCGGTGACCCCGCCTGGTGCGGACGGGGACGCGGTGTTACGGATGCTTGAAGCCAACATGGCGGAGGCCACAAAGACCGGCTAGGTTGTCGCCGACACGGACGGCAGCTGCCTGTGCGGCGTGCTTGACATGTGCTTCGTATTGGGTACTACTTGCAGGTGTCGAGTTCCAGCCACTTGCGGGGCCACAACGGCGTGGCCCCGTGCTCGCTGTGTGCATACCACAAGCCTTGCGTCTAGGGCGGACAGTACGGATCTAGTGGGTCTGCCGCAGGCGCCGGCCTGGTGCGCACCTCGGCGAGAACGGCTGCAGTATTGGAGGCAGTGCGGGCATCGGATACTTAGACAATTGTCGTTTGCTTATGTGCCGGTCGCATTACAGACGGAGCCGGCGCCGCCACGAGCACGTTTTCGCCCCTCCCATTTGTCTCGCCTGGGATTCTCTGCGGGAACTACCAAAGTAGCAGCGGCGCGTTCTGGCGCACGGGATGACACGGGCGGGCTCCCAGTCTTTGGACATGGTGCCGACGTGGTCCGCTCCATCCGCCCGGCGCCCCCCCCTGCCCGGTCGCCGCGCCGACTGGCAGCCCGCGGCCAACTGGAGCGCCACCGTCGTCCTCCCCCGCCCCGTGCGCGCCGCCGGTCGGCCCGAACCGCGGCTGAGAGGAGGGGATGGTGGTGAGGGGTGGCTCCCCCGCGCATGCTCCGCACCCGCCGGTCAACCCCGGCATGCAGGCGCGTCGGCCCGGCGCCTTGGGCTTCCTGGCACACGTCTCGGCGGAGGATGCGGTAGCTGCGGCTGCCACCGCGGCCACGGGTGCCTTTCACCTGACTGGCGCGCCCGGGTGCGGCGGGTGGATGGGGGGAGGGATGCGGTGGGTAGGGGCGACAAAGAGCGCAGAGGCGGAGGGGCAGCCGGGGCGATTGGCTCGCCATCATCGGGGGGGGCTGTAGGACGGCGCCCGCGCGCCGTCGGGGGTGGTGCCGCAGCCCGCGCCGCCACGCCCGTGTCGCCCGGGCGGGGGGAGTGGGAGGACGTCGTGGTGCAGCGCCGGCTGGCTGCATCGACAACGACGAGGGGGTGGCGGGGGGGGCGCACCCCTCCCCCAGTCGCCCCCCCCGCCCGTCTGACCCGAAGCTGCCGCCCCGGACCACGCACCCCCCGACGCAACTGCAACATCGGGTGCACCGCCCGCCGCACTTGCTGCGTCTCGCCAGCGGGGTGCGGCCGCCGGATTCTCTGGTATTTCTCATAAACAGCGAGGGGGATAGAAATCCCGTCGGTCGCGTTCTTGCGTCCGACGCCAGGGGGGGTATATGGCCGCTTTTACGCCGACATCGGGGGAGCGCACCTCGTGCGTGCTCGCGGAGGGGCGAGAGGGGGTCGCCGTAGACTCCAGGGTGCTTGACGTTTGTGAAAGGGGGGGGTTAGGCGGCGCCGCCGCGGGGGGGAAGGGGGGGAGTTGAGGACGATGGCAACGAGGCAGGCGAGACGGGAGAGCCAGCAGCGACGACTTAAGGGGGTGCCGGAGGCGGCGGCGGTGACGGCGGCGGCAACTGCAGCCGCGGCGGTGGTGGCGGCGCCGGCGCCGCGGCCGCCGCCCGGGGGGAAGCGGATGCCGCAAAGGCGAAGCCCAAGTAGGGTGCCCGCGGAGGGCATGCAACATAACGGCTACGCAACCAGCCCCACGCGTATAAATCACGCCAGTACGGCCTCTTGGTTTTGTAGCCCGCCCTGGCACCCGACACAGGTGGCCGACCTCACCACCCAGCCGCAGCTCCACTGGCTACCCTTCCATCTCCACAATCACCCCCCCTGATCACAGTCACCTGTTGTGTAGCGGTGTTCTCTCTTCTATCCGGATAGGAAATCGACAACCACTGGGCCCAAAGGAGGAAGGCCCAGAAGGAACCGGAAAGGGAACAGTGCAGTCCACGCCCGTCCCGAGGAGGAGGGCAAACTTATGACGGCACAAACCCGAGGGAGCAAGGCACCCAAGGCACGGTTGGTTTTTCTTCTGGACACGAGGGGGGGGCCCAGACCTCCTCTTAACAGCCCCCACTGGGGACCCCGAGCGGGGCCTGTGAAGTCGGTGTGGTCAAGTGGGTGCGTTACTTTACTATGGCAGAGGTCCTGGGCCGTGTCCAGCCACCTAATGTACCCCAGGCGGCCCCACGACAGGTCGTCGGGAAGCCCGCTCTCGGAG
>Ga0209093_1000189_pt1 | contig 30991 bp, 21 predicted proteins | sample SidtaG_4_FD_187450 | JGI IMG/M metagenome (GOLD analysis project Ga0209093, IMG submission 187450) | Marine algal microbial communities from Sidmouth, United Kingdom - Sidmouth_Male1 metaG (SPAdes) (version 2) | ecosystem: Host-associated > Algae > Red algae > Unclassified | place: Sidmouth...
TTACGTTTCTATCTGGCCAATGCAATTGGTACACATCTATATAATCTGTTTTTAAACGCTTTAAATTTAATTCTACTGTATTTAAAAGTAATTCTTTGGTAAAAGGTTGAGGTTCTCTAATATGGCTGTACACAGGATTTGGACCTGTTATTTTTGTTGCCAAAACCACCTTATCTCTTTTCTTATTTTTTAACCAACTCCCTATAATCTCTTCTGACTTTCCTTGTGTTTTAGGAGCACTGGGTATGGCATACATTTCTGCTGTATCTATAAAATTAATTCCTTGATCAAAAGCATAATCCATTTGTTCGTGACCTTCTGCTTCTGTATTTTGATTTCCCCATGTCATACTACCTAAGCACAACTTAGAAACTTTGATATTTGTATTGGGTATGTGAGTATATTTCATGTTTTCCTTATTTTTCTAAGTACTAAAAGTACATAAAAAAAGGTGTTTCGAAAATTCGAAACACCTTTTAGATTTTATATTAAGGTATTTAATTTATGACAGAGCTGCAATACCAGGTAATACTTTACCTTCCATGTACTCTAACAATGCTCCACCTCCTGTAGAAACGTAAGAAACGTCCTCTCCAAATCCTAAGTTATTAATAGCAGCAGCAGAATCTCCTCCTCCAATTAATGAGAAAGCACCACCTCCTGTAGCTTCTTTTACAGCTTTTGCTATTTGAATAGTACCTGTAGCATATAAAGGAATTTCAGAAACTCCCATAGGTCCATTCCAAATTACTGTTTTAGATTCTTTAATAATTTTAGAAAATAATTCTATAGTTTGGGGTCCAATATCAAATCCCTCCCAGTTATCTGGAATAGTTCCTCTAAGTACAACTTGTGTATTTGCATTGTTAGAAAAATCGTCTCCAATTAAATTATCAATAGGGAAAATTAATTTTACTCCTTTAGCTTCTGCTTTTTGTCTCAACTCATTTGTATAATCTAGCAAATCATTTTGACATAAAGAATTACCTATTTGTCCGCCTTCTGCTTTTGCAAACGTGTAAGACATTCCACCTCCAATGATGATATTATCAGCTACATCTAATAATTTTTCTATAATTAAAATTTTATCAGACACTTTAGCACCTCCCATAATAGCAGTTACTGGTTTTACTCCACCTTTTAAAACTTTATCAGCATTTACCAGTTCTGCTTCTATTACAAAGCCAGCTAATTTATCTTTAAAGAATTGTGCTACAATTGTTGTTGATGCGTGTGCACGATGTGCAGTTCCAAAAGCATCGTTCACATACACGTCTCCTAATTTAGACAATTGCTCTGCAAAAGATAAATCTCCTTTAGTTTCTTCTGCAGCAAATCGTAAGTTTTCTAACAACAATACTTCTCCTTCTTCCAAAGCAGCTACTGCAGACTCTGCTTCTGCTCCTACAGTTGCAGCCACAAATTTAACCTCAATACCTAAAATTTCTGAAGCTGTTTTTATGATGTGTTTTAATGAAAACTTATCTTCAACACCTTTTGGTCTACCCAAGTGAGACATTAAAACAGCAGAACCACCATCTTCTAATATCTTAATAATTGTGGGCTTTGCAGCCTTTAATCTTGTTGTATCAGTTACGTTAAATTCTGCATCTAACGGTACGTTAAAATCAACTCTTACTAAGGCTTTTTTACCTTTAAAATTAAAGTCTTTAATGGTTTTCATTTGTCTGTCTAATTAAAATTCATTAACAAATATAAGTCAAATTCAAAAAAACAGGTCTGTATTAAAAAAAAAGCTACTACAACGTTTTTGTAACAGTTAATATATTGAATTAATACCTGTTTCTTATCTCTATTTATACAAGTCTATTTTTAACTCTATAACGCAGATTTGCACCGCTATTCATTTACTAGATTTTCTTTTTTATTCTAGTTTAGAATAAAATGTTTTTAAATTGTCATAAATTAAATCAACGTCTAATTTAATATCTCTATTATTTTGGGTTTGTTCCTAAATTTATCAGTAAAATATTTTTTATAAAAACTTATTTTTACAGGCAGAATTAAATTTTTAAAAAGAGATTTTCCGCTTTTAATTATATATTATATGCTACAAAAAAACAAAAACTAATCACCTAATTTATTTATTTTCTGTAAAAGTTGTAAAGCACGTACAAGGCTAAAGAATGTAGAATACATTATATTTGCATATGCTTTTTAACAAAATTATAGGTCAAAGACATCTTGTAAATCATCTTAAAACATCTGCAGATAAAGGAAGGATTGCGCATGCCCAACTTTTTGTAGGAAAACAAGGTGTAGGAACTTTAGCTACTGCTATTGCATATGCCCAATACATACTTTGTAAGGATGCTGCTTGTAATTTAAAAGTTGAAAAACTACAACACCCTGACTTGCATTTTGTTTTTCCTACGGCAAAAAATGATAAAGTTAAAAAACATCCTGTTAGTAATTTGTTTTTAGAAGATTGGAGGACCTTTGTAAAAGAACAACCGTATGGGAGTTTGTTTCAATGGTATGAACATTTGGGAATAGAAAACAAACAGGGACAAATAGGTGTAGATGAAGCTTTAGAAATTGTAAATGCACTAAAATTAAAGTCATACGAGGGAGGTTATAAAGTTATGATTATTTGGATGGCTGAGAAAATGAACAATTCTGCAGCCAACAAACTTTTAAAATTACTTGAAGAGCCGCCAGAAAAAACCATCTTTATTTTAGTGGTAGAGCAACAAGAATTATTGATAAATACAATTTTATCTCGATGCCAAATTTTAGATTTTCCTCTGCTAAGTGAAGAAAATATTGCCAACGCTCTTATGGAAAGAGAAAATTCTTTTCCTGCTGAAGCTAAAAAGATTGCACATCAATCTGAAGGGAATTATACAAAAGCTCTTGACCTACTAAAAAAAGAAGGAAATGATTTAGAGTTTGAACATCTTTTTATTACATGGGTTAGAGCAGCCTTTAAAGCCAAAGGAAATGCAAGCGTAATACATGACTTAATTGATTGGTCTGATACCATAGGAGTTATGGGACGTGAAAAGCAAAAACAATTTTTAGATTTTTGTTTGCAGTTTTTTAGACAAGCCTTACTGTGGAATTATGGAGCTAAAGAGTTGGTTTTTTTTGAGCCGCAAACTAATGGATTTTCTATAGATAAGTTTGCTCCTTTTGTACATGGAGAAAATATTGAAGCAATTAACAAAGAATTAAACGATGCTGCTTACCATATAGAGCGAAACGGAAATGCTAAATTAATTTTGTTAGATATTTCTATAAAACTTACCCGATTGTTGCATACCAAAGAGAATACGTAGTTTTTAAATATACTATAGATATACACAAGAAGAAAATAATAGCATCTTAAAAAATTATTAGAAATATTTTTTTTTTGATTTAGACAAATCTAATCAACGATAAAGTAGTATATAACAGCACTTTAAATAAAAAATATTTAATTCACACCTGGTAAAAACCAAAGATCATAAACTTTTCTTAAAAAATGTTCTGAAAAACGTAGGGAAACAAAAGTGTTTGTTGTCTTAATTATATAACATTAATTAAACAAAACTATGATTTGTAGCTACCCAAACAACTTATCGCCCATTTATCTCTTACGAACCAAAACAAACAAGTTATAAATATATTCTAAAAAGTTTATATTTTACACTAAGTGTATTTTAGATTACCACAATTAACAATCTTAATTAAATAAAAATGAACCTATTTTATAAAATAACATACATATTTGTATTCATTCTATTAGTTTCTTGTCAAGAAGAAGTAAACGAAGAATCTTTAAACGAACCTGCATCAAACCAAACAAAAAGCCTTACAGAAGCTTCTATCTCTAATTTAGAAAAACTAATCGTAAATACAGAATCTTCAATTCAGTATCCAGTAACTGTAACAACTTTTTATACAGATTCTCAACAAACAGGAAGTGCTAATTTTGAAAATGATACAGATCTTTATAATTACCTACAAAGCTTAAACAACAACAATGTTTTGGTAAATCTTAAATACCCAATTACGTATTGGGACAAAAATCAAAAAGAGGTAACGTTAACTAACAACCAAGGATTAAAAACAGTATCAGACTTAATTTTGGTCCCTAAAAATGAAGATTATTTAACATCAGAGATGATAACAAAGATAAAGTCATTAGAAGAAACAAACAGTACTTTTTCATATCCGCTTGAATTTAAAATTCGTGTTAAAATTCAATCGTCAAACCCTACTATTACTACTAAAACAATTAATAATAAACAAGAATTAATGGGGTTGTTAAGTAAGGAAGATAAAGATCATAGATCTTTTGCAATTGTGTATCCTATAAATGTTTACGGTAATTTACAAAATCAGATTGTACTAAAGAACAATAAAGATTTACTTGACTTAGAAATATCTGCTTCTGAAAATGAACAAAAACCAATCAAAGATTTAAAAAATGTATCTAATGAGTTGGTTATGTTACTTAATAAATATGTAGAATCTGGTTCTATTCAGTCATTATTACTAAATGTGAGCTATACTAAAGCAAACAATAGCGCAAATAAGTTTGTTGATTTTGATGTTGATTTGGAACAATACAAACAAATTATACGCGGAGGATTTACAAACGTTCTTATTGGATATCATTTTTATATAAACAATGTAGTTGTTTATAACGACGCTGAATTATTGAATTACTTAAACTCTCTAGAAAATTCTAATGAAAATGAACAAAATAATGAAGCCCCAGAAGATTTAAAAAATGTATCTAATGAATTGGTTATGTTACTTAATAAATATGTAGAATCTGGTTCTGTTCGTTCTTTATTATTAAATGTGAGCTATACTGATGCAAATAATAGCGCAAGTAAGTTTATTGATTTTGATATTGATTTAGAACAATACAAACAAATTATAGAGGGAGGATTTACAAACATTCGTATTGGTTATCATTTTTATATCAACGATGTAGTTCTTTATAACGACGCTGAATTATTGAATTACTTAAACTTATTAAATAATTCTAATGAACAAAATTCAAACGTAAATTTACAGTCTAATTTTATGTTTCAGTAAGTATATATATTCAGAAATTGTTAGATATAGCATCTATTAATAATAAAGATGTAGCGTATTTAATAAGATAAACATCATGCAAGCGGTACCATTATACTAAATTTGTGTTGGGTTTGGTTTTTAAATAATCCTTTTAACCTTTGCTAACAACACTAATTGATAAATTATTTAAATAGCTCTAATGTTCAAAATAATTAATTATTGGTAAACAAAGTTTGTGTTTAAACCAAAAACCAACACTACCGCTTTGGTAGTATTGGTTTTTTATGAAAAAAATTGTTATGAAAACTAATTTGTGTGATAAAATAGGTTTTGAAAATTTTTACAAGCACCATTTTAAATCCGCTAACAATTTTGCATTTTATAAGTGTGGAAATTCAGATGCGGCATTAGATTTAGTTCAAGATGGTTTTTCTAAAATTTGGGAAAACTGTTCAAAAATTGATTTTGATAAAGCAAAAACATATTTATTTACCAGTATAAATAATCTCTTTTTAAATACTGTAAAACATCAAAAAGTGGTGTTTAATTATCAAAAAGAAACACCTAATTTTGATAGGGATAACCAAAATCCTGAATATATTTTAGAAGAAGAGGAATATAAGAAACAATTATTATCAAAAATTGCTGCGCTACCTGCTAACCAAAGAGAGGTGTTTTTACTAAATAGGATTGAAAACAAAAAATACAAAGAAATTGCAGAGTTATTAGATATATCAATAAAAACTGTAGAGAAAAGAATGTCCTTAGCTCTAAAGGCACTAGGTTTAAAAACAAAATTCACCAAATAAAATAGATACCTATGACAAACAAAGAAAAAATACATAAGTGGATGAATGGTGAACTTGAAAACGAAAAGAGTGAAAATACGAGTGAACTTCAAAAAATTAGCCATTACACCAAGTATATACAGCTGCCTAAAACAGACGTAAATTTTGCTTTGCAGCAATTTCAAAACCGAAAAAAACCTACAAAAACAATTCGCTTAAAATTGTTTTATAAAATAGCAGCTAGTTTACTGTTATTGATAGCTCCTGCATATTATTTGTACTCTATCAATAGCACCGTTAGCAAAATAACTCAAGTTGCACAGACAACTTTTGTTGATTTACCAGATGCCTCTCAAGTAAAATTAAGTGCAAACTCTAAACTACAGTATTGCAAAACCAACTGGAACAGCAAAAGGATGCTAACGTTAAAAGGTGAAGCCTATTTTAAGGTAAAAAAAGGTGAAAAATTTACAGTAAAAACCAAACTAGGAAATGTAGAGGTTTTAGGAACACAGTTTAATGTAAAACAGAGAAATGCAATTTTTGAAGTAGTTTGTTACAAGGGATCTGTAAAGGTAACTTCTGGAAAAAAAACGGAGGTGTTACTACCTGGAAACGTGTTTCAAATTATAAACAACAAACAAACAACTTATACAAAAACCAAAGATCAAAAACCAAGTTGGACACAAAAAGAATCTTCTTTTAAAAATACACCTTTAAAAGATGTAATTAATGAACTCAAAAATTATTATTTAGTTAATGTTCAGCTAAAAAACATCAACAATCAACAATTATTTACAGGCGCTTTTACACACACTAACATAGATGTTGCTTTAAGAACAATTACACAATCTTTGGATATTCAATATACAAAAACAAATAAAAATATTATTTTATTCAAATAAATGTTTAAAATTTTAGACACAAATTGCTAATTACCTATATTAGAGGTTCGTAATTAGGCTACCTTAATGGAAATTTTACAAGATCAAAACTTTTTAGAGTTTGCTGCTCGTTTTAAAATAGATGTAAATACTTTCTACTCGCTAACTTCTGTAAAAACGTCAGAAAGTTATAGCTCTAATCTGCGCGTGTATATTAAAACTCAAATCCGCAAAAAATTACTTAGGATCTGTAATTTTTGTAAATCTATTAAAAGTTCTATTGTTGATACCCTATTTTATCATGTTCGTTTTAGGCTTCTTAAAATCTTTTATATTTGCTGTAAAATGGCTGATTCTACCAAAATAAATCAATCTCAACCTAAACAAATTAATAGAAACGTTAAAGCACAAAAAATCACAATATTGAATTTAGTGAATAACTAATGACTTACCTTTGTAAATATTATTTTATAATTAGTAGTCTTTTGTGTTTTGGAAAAGCGCTTGCTCAACACAAAAAAGCCAAAATATTACTTGATGATTTTTTGCCTCAAATAGAACAAAAATTTGAAGTAAAGTTTTCTGGTGCATCAAACAATACAAAGGATATAAAAATTACAATTCCTGATTCTAATTTAGGCTTAGAAAATACACTTTTATACCTAAAACAAAACACAACATTAGACTTTAAAAAAATAAACGATAGGTACATAACAATTGCTCGTAAAAATAAAAAAACTGTATTCTTAAGCCCTGTTACATTGACCCGATATTTAACAAATGGGATTCGTAAAAAACAGGATGGAAGTATTGATTTGGATATCCAAAAATTTGGAATTTTACCAGGACTCACAAATGTAGATGTTATTCAATCTATACAGGAAATACCTGGTATAGAAAGTGAAAATGAAAACATCAATTATATAAATGTTAGGGGAGGAACTAACGATCAGAATTTAATATTGTGGGAGGGAATTAAAATGTATCATTCTAGTCATTTTTTTGGATTAATTTCTGGCTACAACGTAAACTTTATAGACCATGTAAATGTTATTAAAAATGGTACTACAAGTAAGTACGGTGGTGGTGTTTCTAGTACAATAGATTTGTTTAGTAGCTCTAATATCTCTCCAAGAATACATGGCGGATTAGGAATCGATTTTATTAGTACAGATTTTTTTTTTAAAATACCCATTGGCAAAATAATGCAGATAAATCTAGCCGTAAGAAAATCAATTCAAGATGTTAAACAATCCATTACTTATTTAAATTATTTTGAAAAAAGTTTTCAAGATAGTGATATAAAAAAGACGACGAAAAACAATTCAGATCAAGTCAATTCTTATTTTGGATTTTATGATATTACTGGTAAATTTATTTACAATGTAAACAAAAAAAACAAACTTATATTAAATTTTATTGCCATAAAGAACAAATTGAATTATGACGAAAATACAGAATTAAAAAAACTTTACAAATCTAGTAATTTAAATCAGCAAAAGACAGCTTTAGGCTTGAATTGGTTGAGGAAGTGGGATGAGAAAATTAATACTAAACTTAAGTTTTACACAACTAATTATATTATTAATTCTTTAGATAAAAACATGGATTTGGATCAGAATATTACACAAAAAAATAGTGTTGTAGAAAATAATTTTAAAATTCAAAACGAATGGAAACTAACCTCAAAAATAGACTTAAATTTTGGTATTGAGTTAAATGAAACTGGCGTACTAAATCGTACGGTTGTTAACAATCCATTTTTTAAGAAAAATCAGAAAAAAGTTTTGGTTACAAGTTCGTTATACTCAGAAATTGAATACAAACAAAAAAAAACTTATCTTAGAACAGGTTTGCGATTTAATTACCTACACAATTTAAACAAAACACTTTTAGAGCCAAGAATTGTACTAAAACAACAAATTGTATCTAATTTAAAATTTAAAGTGTTGGGAGAATTTAAAAATCAAAGTATCAATCAAACTGTTGATTTTAAAGATCATTTTTTGGGGGTAGAAAATAGACGCTGGATATTATCTAACCAAACAAATACTCCAGTAGTAAAAAGTAGACAAATCTCGTATGGTTTGGAATGTAACAAAAAAAACTTAATTGTAGAATTAACAGGTTTTTATAAAAATGTAATGGGCATAACCGCCTCTAGCCAAGGTTTTTACAATAGGTATCAATTTGCACAAGACTATGGAGGTTATACTACTTATGGTACAGAATTTTTAATAAACAAAACCCATAAAAAAATGAGTGCTTGGTTTAGCTATACGTTAAGTGACAATACGTATCTATTCCAAAATTTTGACCCCAAAATATTTCCTAGTAATGTAAATATTCAACATTCTTCAACGCTTGGTTTAAATTATTCTGTTCTAAACAATTTACAATTTTCGCTTGGTATAAAATGGAAAAATGGAAATGTATACACACCACCAGTATTTGAGAAAAATACAATAAAAAGAAATGGGATCACAGAAATAAATTTTGACAAACCTAATATAAAAAATTTACCCAATTTTTTTAGAGTAGACACCTCCGTAAAATATAACTTTACAATATATAAGAAAACCAGAAGTGTTATAAGCGCTGGAATACTAAATGCTACTAATAAAAATAATATTATTCAACGTTATTATAAATTGATAAATAATCAAGTTGTTGAGGTGAATAATCAATCTTTAAAAATAACTCCAAACGCAAGTTTTAGGTTATATTTCTAAATCTAAAATGTACTATAAAACTCCTGAATTATTCTTCTTTTTTTAATGTAAAAAATCCAAAAAATGTTAGCTTTACAGCAATTTTAAGCCTAAAATTACACAAAATTTTAATTGTAATTTTTACTTTTAAAAACCATTTTATTTTTAAATTTAATTTAAAAAAAGTGATGTAAAAAAAATTGTTATTTTTTGAAAACAAATAGCTTTTAGAAAACGAATTTAAATTCGAATAAATAAATAATTTTGTGTGCTATTTTTTACTTTTTTGTAGACTGAAAAATCTTGTTTTTTTTAAACAAAAATTTATTAAAATTTAATGTATATAACTACTTTTTAAAATTGAAGTTACTATCTAATAAAAGTTATATGATGCTTACTAATTATTCATCTTTTCTTATGTGTACAATCATCTATAAAAACCATCTAAAACTTTAAAAAGTACACAAAATTTTAATTGTAATTTTTACTTTTAAAAAACATTTTATTTTTAAATTTAATTTAAAAAAAGTGATGTAAAAAAAAATGTTATTTTTTGAAAACAAATAGCTTTTAGAAAACGAATTTAAATTCAAATAAATAAATAATTTTGTGTGCTAGTTTTTACTTTTTTATAAGCTGAAAAATTCTGTTTTTTTGAAACAAAAATTTATTAAAATTTAATGTGTATAACTACTTTTTAAAATTACAGTTACCATCTAAAAATAAATTAAAAACACTTAGTAATTATTCATCTTTTCTTATGTATAAAATCATCCATAAAAACCATCTAAAACTTTAAAAAGTACACAAAATTTTAATTGTAATTTTTACTTTTAAAAACCATTTTATTTTTAAATTTAATTATAAAAAAGTGATGTAAAAAAAATTGTTATTTTTTGAAAATAAATAGCTTTTAGAAAACAAATTTAAATTCAAATAAATAAATAATTTTGTGTGCTATTTTTTACTTTTTTGTAGACTGAAAAATCCTGTTTTTTTGAAACAAAAATTTATTAAAATTTAATGTGTATAACTACTTTTTAAAATTGAACTTACCATCTAAAATAAATTAAAAACACTTAGTAATTATTCATCTTTTCTTATCAATATTGTGGTTAAAAATAGTGAAGTAAATTTATTCTTAGCACAAATTTACAAGAAAGGATAAAATTAGTTGGAGTAAAACTTATTTCTCACATAATTGTAATCCTTTAAAAAGTTAAAAATGTTATTTTAAGAGAGTTCCTAATCCCTTTTATACTGGTATATATTCAGAACAATCTTTAGATCTATACAACGCACTAAGGCAAGTTATAGTTTAAATGCTATTCTTTATAGTAAGTGTTATTTTTAACCTGTTTAACAAACAAAATAAACTTATTTAAAGTGTTAGTAGAATCAATTAAAAATTTAGAAAAATGAACCTCAATATTTTTATGGTAACTATTTATAGTAATTTTAAGTATACTTACCTAAATAAAAATAGTAACTATTATTAATAATAGGTGTAAGTATAATTCTTTCTAATTTTAAAAACAAGTATTAAAAGATGGATAAACCCACCTTTTTAATACTTGTTTTATGTTACTTATTTAAATAAAAAAATCTCCTTATAACTGTTAATTATAGGAGATTTTTTTATATTTATTAGGTAATTATTACTAATTTTAAATAAAAATTGTTACAATTTACAACTCTGAATTTGTTCTTACCCTTCGTTTACTAATACTAAAACGTCTAATAATTAAACGAGAAGCTTTGTTATAACTAAAGTAATTATACACCCAATTTATCAGTATTAAAATTCTGTTTCTAAAACCTACCAAAGAAACCAAGTGTACCAACATCCAAATAAGCCAAGCAATAACTCCTCCAAATTGAAGATTTTTTAAATCTACCACTGCTTTATTTCTACCAATGGTTGCCATAGAGCCTTTGTCGTTGTAAACAAAAGGTTTTAGGTTGGTATCTCCTTTTAAAATTTTCTCAAAGTTAACCGAAAAATGATTGGCTTGCTGAATAGCGGGTTGGGCTACCTGAGGATGTCCAAACGGATAGTCTTTTGTTTTCATCATGGCAATATCTCCCAAGGCAAAAACATCTTGATAGCCATTAATTCTATTGTATTCGTTTACATAATATCTTTTACTACGGCCATCTACAGCGCTTTCTGGAAATCCTTCTATATTATTTCCTACCACACCTGCAGACCAAATTAAAGTACGTGTAGCAAACTCTTTTCCGTCTTTTGTTTGTACTAATTTTCCATCATAATCAGTAACAATGGTATTGGTATGTATTTGTACATCTAAATCTTTTAAAAACTTTGTTGACTTTTTAGATGCGTGCTCACTCATAGGAGGCAATACTCTATCTGCTCCCTCTAAAATATGTATTTGCATTAACTCTGGATCTAAATCAGGAAAATCTAAAGGCAATACACTTTTCTTAAATTCTGCAATAGCTCCAGCCAATTCTACTCCAGTAGGTCCTGCACCAACAATTACAAAATTTAATAGAAACTTTTTTGTTGCAATATCTTTTTCTACTGTAGAACGTTCAAAATTTTGAAGTATCAAACTTCTAATATTCAATGCCTGCGGAATGGTTTTCATAGGCATGGCATATTTTTTAATTTTTTCGTTTCCAAAAAAATTTGTTGTAGTTCCTGTATTAATAATTAAATAATCGTAGCTTAACTCACCAATATCTGCCTTAATCATTTTATTTTCAGGGTCAATAGATTCTACATCTGCCAATCTAAAATAAAAATTCTTGTTTGTTTTGATGAACATTCGCAATGGATATGCAATAGAATCTGGATCTATTCCACTGGTAGACACCTGATAGAGTAGGGGTTGAAACGCATGGTAATTGTGCTTGTTTAGCATTACCAACTGAATGGGCAAATTACGTAATTTTTTTACTAAATTTAATCCTGCAAAACCACCTCCAATTACTACAACTCTGGGTAAATTTCCTTTTGGAATATTCATAACTTCTTAATTGAATTTTAGTTGACTAAGATAAAACAAAAAGACTGCATAGATGTGTCTATACAGCCTTTAAAATAAGTTTAAAAACAGTTATTATTAACTGCAAGCAATTTTAGCTACTCTATTTTGATGGCGTCCACCTTCAAACTCTGTATCTAAAAATGTTTTTACAATACCCAAAGCTTGCTCTATAGATGTATAACGTGCAGGAATACACACTATATTAGCGTTATTGTGTTGTTTTACCAGCACAGCAATTTCGCTTGTCCAACACAAACCAGCTCTTACGTTTTGGTATTTGTTAGCTGTCATGGCTACTCCGTTGGCACTACCACAAATTAAAATACCTACATCTACGGCTTTGGTAGCAACATCGTTAGCTACTTTGTGTGCATGGTCAGGGTAATCTACACTGTCAAAAGTATCGGTACCGTGGTTTACTACTTCTATTCCTCTTTCTTGTAATAATTTAACAATTGCTAATTTATAATCTGGTCCAGCATGATCGTTTCCGATAGCTATTTTCATAATACGTATTTTATAGTTTACTACAAATTTACAAAAAGCGAACGAGTTAGCTAATTTTACAAAATAAAACGCCTACCCTCATAACTTAATAAGGCTTAGAAACTAATCAGATAGGTATTCTTTAGGGTTGTTTTACTAACTTTTTAGTAGCAATTCCATTAGTTGTTTTAACAACTATTCTATAAACATCCAGTCTTAAATCTTCAATATTTTAGAGTAGGGGCTAGGGAATTTTTAAGTTAATATTCCTAAAGTATAAAAAAAACATTCTACATTGGCTATGTTTTACTGTTGCCAATACTTAATTGTATGTTGGTAATGTTTAAACCAAAATCTTATTTTGTAAATTCTGTACTATTAATACTTGGTATTACATATTCTATATAAGTTTTAATTTTACAACTATCAACAACCTTGTTTTATAACTCACTAACAAATAATCCTCCTTTAAAAGGCATTAAATTTAGTATCATTTATCTTTGCATAGCAACTTATAAAAGTAGTTTACCATTGGTAAAAAACAACTAACTATTGGGTGTAAAAATGGGCTTGTTAAATAATAATAACCTACAACTAAATTTTAAAACAGTATTTATAATAAACTACTGATAATCAACTAAATAATAAATATTTTACTATTGTTAATTTACAAGAATTACACTTATTAACATCTAAAATAACAACTATTGCTGGAACTCTTTAAAATCAGGTACTTATAAAAAAACTCTTTTTGTTGATAACATGTGGTTAAAAAAAACAAACTAAATTTTGATATAAAAAGTAATATAACAATACAAGACTACTACTATACAAAACAAATTTATTTACTCTAAAGTTACCAACGGTTATTAACAATTTATACACGGTTTATAAATAATCTTCATCCTCTTTTTATACTACCCAAACCAAAAAATAGCATTGTTAACAACTGTGAATAACTACTACTAATTACTTTAAAACAAAGCTATTATACAACTAACAACTTGTTTACAAAGTAAACCAATTGTAAACTAAAAATTAAATTAAAGAGAGTTATTGTACAAATCAACACCTAATAATACCCTATAATTTGTTTTATAAATTTTTAAAAAAAAAAAAATTAAATATTATATAGTTGTTAAAAACATTTGAGTTTCTTCAAACTCAATAAAACAAACTTTCAATCTTTTAATATACATCAGTGGTATTTATTATTTTTGTTTTACAAAAAATAAACAATGAAAAAAAAGTTACAACTAACAAGTGTGTTGTTATTTACCAGCATGTTAAGTTTTGCACAGTGGACACAAGTAGGAGCCGACATAGATGGAGAAGCTGCTGGTGATAGGTCAGGGTCTGGAGAATCTGTAAGTTTAAGTAGCGATGGAAATGTGGTTGCTATTGGAGCTTATAATAATGATGGAAACGGAGACGATTCTGGTCATGTACGTGTGTATAAAAATACAGGAGGCAATTGGGCACAAATAGGAAAGGACATTGATGGAGAAGCTGCTGGTGATGAGTCAGGATTTTCCGTAAGTTTAAGTAGTGATGGAAGTGTGGTGGCTATTGGAGCCCCTAATAATGATGGAAATGGAAGTAATTCTGGTCATGTACGTGTGTACAAAAATACAGGAGGGATCTGGATAAAAATAGGGAATGACATTGATGGAGAAGCTGCTGATGATCTATTAGGATTTTCCGTAAGTTTAAGTAGTGATGGAAGTGTGCTTGCTATTGGTGCTACTGGTAATGATGAAAATGGAAATGAATCGGGTGATGTACGTGTGTACAAAAATACAGAAGGGACTTGGATACAAGTAGGAACTGACATTGATGGAGAAGCTTTTTTAGATTGGTCAGGATGTTCTGTAAGTTTGAATAGTGATGGAAGTGTGCTTGCTATTGGAGCTACTGGTAATGATGGAAATGGATTTAGTTCTGGTCATGTACGTGTGTACAAAAATACAGGAGGTACTTGGACACAAGTAGGAAACGACATTGATGGAGAAGCAGCTTATGATCGATCAGGATTCTCCGTAAGTTTGAATAGTGATGGAAGTGTGCTTGCTATTGGAGCTTATTTAAATGATGGAAATGGAAGAGATTCTGGTCATGTTCGTGTGTATAAAAATACAGGAGGTACCTGGACACAAGTAGGAACTGATATGGATGGAGAAGCTGCTTTAGATGATTCAGGACGTTCGGTAAGTTTAAGCAGCGATGGAAGTGTAGTTGCTATTGGAGCTCCTTTTAATGATAGAAATGGAAGTAATTCTGGTCATGTACGTGTGTATAAAAATACAGGAGGAAATTGGATACAAATAGGAACTGACATGGATGGAGAAGCTGCTGGTGATTGGTCAGGAAGTTCTGTAAGTTTAAGTAGCGATGGAAGTGTGCTTGCTATTGGAGCTCATTTTAATGACGGAAATGGAGAATATTCTGGTCATGTACGTGTGTATACAAACACAGACCCAAAAATACTTTCTAGTTCTGCAACTACTATAGAAGGGTTAAGCTATACTGTAGTAAACGGAAGTTTAAGTACCAACCAAAAAGAGGTAATGATAAGCATTACAGATGTTTTAGGCAAACCCATTGCTAATAAAAATTTACAAGGAATCTATATAGTTACTTTTGCAAATAACAAAGGAGAAAGACAAATTAACAAGCTCTTAATAGAGTAGTTTGTTACAAGCACAAAACGGTAAAAAAACACCTTAAAAATTTATTTTTAAGGTGTTTTTTTATGGGGTTTAGATAGGTTAAAATTCAATTTTATAAAAAAAAGAAAGATGAAAAACAGCTATTTAACTGTTACATTACGTTTAATTACTACCTTTATACAAGCTAAATAAAGAAATATGCCAAGAGGTAAAAAGAAAAGCATCTTTAAAAAAAAAGGAAGAGTGATAAAAGACTTAACCAGAAAGGTATTTAAGGTGTTGAATGAGAATAGTGGAACACCTTTAAATTACAAACAAATAGCAGCTTTGCTACATTTAGAAGATCATGCTAGTAAGCAACAATTGTTGGTAAAATTAGAAGAACTAAAAGCTCAGAAAAAAATAAAAGAAGAAGGAAGAGGAAAGTATGTACTAGATGCAGAAAAAAATTATTATATAGGAACGCTAGATGTTACAAGTTCTGGAAATGCTTATTTTATTTGTGATGATTTTGAAACCGATGCTTTTATCAACAAAGGAAGTGTAGGAGGTGGTTTAAACGGAGATACGGTAAAAGCGTACGTGTACAAACGCAAGCAACGTAACAAGTTAGAAGGAGAAGTTGTAGAAGTTATAGAACGTAAAAAAACAGATTTTGTGGGAACGTTGCAATTGAGTGCTCGTTTTGGTTTTGTGGTGGCGGATGATAGGCACATGAACAACGATATTTTTATACCAAAAGATAAAATTGGAGAAGCTACAGATGGAGACAAAGTAGTGGCTAGTATTACAGATTGGCCCTCAGAATCAAAAAATCCTTACGGAATTATTACCCGTATTTTAGGTAAAGCTGGTGAGCACAATACTGAAATTCATTCTATTTTGGCAGATTACAATTTGCCTTACGAATTTCCGATAGAGGTAGAAGAAGCCGCAAAAGAGTTAGATTTAAGTATTACAGAAGCAGAAATTGCCAAGCGTAGAGACATGAGAGAGGTGTTAACCTTTACCATTGACCCTCGTGATGCCAAAGATTTTGACGATGCTCTCTCTTTTCAGAAATTAGAAAACGGAAATTACCAAATAGGAGTACACATTGCAGATGTATCTCATTACGTGCAAGAAGGAACTATTTTAGACGAAGAGGCTTACAACCGTGCAACTTCAGTTTATTTGGTAGATAGGGTAGTGCCTATGTTGCCAGAAATGTTATCAAACGGAGCTTGTTCTTTACGACCAGAAGAAGAAAAATTAACTTTTTCTGCAGTTTTTGAATTGAATGAAAAGGCAGAAATTAAAAAAGAATGGTACGGTAGAACGGTTACGTATTCGGACAAACGTTTTGCTTACGAAGAAGCACAGGTGGTTTTAGAACAGCCAGAAGAAAGTACGCATACCATTCCAGAAGAAATATCTCTAACGGGAGAAGCTTATGAGGTAACTCCTCAAATAGCAGAAGCGATTCTAAAAATGGACGAACTAGCAAAAATTATGCGTGGAAAACGTATGAAATCTGGTGCTTTGGCTTTTGATAAAATAGAAACAAAATTCAATTTAGACGAAGAGGCCAATCCTGTAGGTGTGTTTTTTAAAGAATCTAAAGATGCTAATAAATTAATTGAAGAATTTATGTTATTAGCCAATAGAAAAGTGGCAGAGTTTGTTGGAAAAACAAAAGCAGGTCAGGCTAAAAAAACATTTATTTACAGAGTTCACGATGAACCCAATACCGATAAATTAGAGGCTTTAGGGAACTTAGTCCAAAAATTTGGATATGGTATTGATATTAAATCCAGAATGTCTACTTCTAAATCTTTAAACAAATTATTGAGTGATGTACACGGTAAAGCAGAATCTAACATGATTGAAACGTTAACCATCCGCTCTATGAGTAAGGCAGAATATACTACCGAAAATATTGGGCATTACGGTTTGGCTTTTGATTATTACGGACATTTTACATCGCCTATACGTAGGTATCCAGATGTAATGGCTCACAGATTGTTACAACATTATTTAGACAAAGGAAAACCAGTTTCTGCGGAAGAATTTGAAGAAAAATGTAAGCATTCATCAGAAATGGAAATGTTAGCCTCTAAAGCAGAGCGAGATTCTATAAAATACATGCAAATTAAATACATGCAAAACTTTAAAGGCAAAGCTTTTAAAGGGGTAATTTCTGGAGTAACGGAATGGGGAATTTATGTAGAAGTATTAGAGAACAAATGCGAGGGAATGGTTAGAACTAGAGATATTTTAGGAGATCATTTTGTATTTGACCAAGAACAATATGCTTTGGTTGGTCGTAAATATGGAGATATGTATCGTTTAGGTGATGAAGTTTGGATTAAAGTAAAAAATGCAGATTTAGAACGCAAACATTTAGATTTTGTTTTAATTGAAGAATAAGGCACATAGTTTGATACTTACCCTTTAAAATTTATAAAATGAAAAAAATATTTTTAGGATTACTTTTTGCAAGCCAATTTATTTTTGCCCAAGATTTGTCTAAAAATTTAAAACCTTTTAAAGCCATTACAGTTACAAGTGCAATGGATGTAGAATTAATTGTAGCCGATACTTATAAAATTGAAGTTTATGGAAAAGAGGCAGAGCAACTTAAAATTATAGAAAATGGAAAGGAATTAAAATTAACTACTTCTTTAGGTAAAAAATTTAATAGCAAATACAAAGTTAAAATTTATTTTAAAAAGGGTTTAAGATATTTAAAGTTGGCTAATTGGGTAAAAATTACAAGTAATGAGCCTATTATTGAGAATTTTTTAGAATTAGAAACTATAAACAACGTTAAAGTTAATTTAACGCTTCAAACAGAAGATTTTATAGCTAGATTAGACTTAGGGAGTATTATTACCTTAAAAGGAGTAACAGAAAGCCAAAAAATTGAAGTTATCAATAAAAGCTTCTATGATGCCTTTAATTTTAAAAGTAAAAAAGCATTTATCAAAGCAAAATCAAGTCAGGCTGCAATTTATGTTTCTGAATTTTTAGATGCAGAGGCAAAATTTAAAGCTGAAATTATTTATATGGGTAATCCTTTCTCTATTAATCAAACCACTTTTTTAGGAAAAATAAATTCTAAGAAATAAGAAAAATAAATCTCAATTATTTCTGAAAAGATTTTACGTATATTTGTACATCTAAAATAAATAAGAAATGAATACTTTACATATATCCTTAGGTTTTGTTGGACCACAGTCAATGATTTTAATAGCTGTTGTTGTATTGTTGTTATTTGGAGGTAGAAAAATACCAGAATTGATGAAAGGTTTAGGCGGAGGAATTAAAGAATTTAAAAAAGCCACTCAAGAGGATGAGGAACCAAACAAAATAGACAAAAACAAAGAGTAGTTTTAACTCTAAATTTATATACAAATAATACCTATTCTGAAAAGAGTAGGTTTTTTTTTAAACAATGGATATAGTACAAATTATAAAAAAATCTTTTCAAGATTTAAAGTTTTTTTGGGGAGTAGTTTTGTTAGCTTCCTTACCCATAACCTTACTACCTAATATTTTTTTAATACATCAAACTCTTGGTTTGTTTTTAATATTGGTATTGTCTGGTGCTTTAAGAGCAGGTTTGTCTAAAATATGTTTAACTGTAGTAGATAAGAAACCTATAAATTTAGCTTTTATTTTAGACGGTTTTTTATACTTTAAAAATGCTTTAGGTGTTTTTTTATTATCTACAGTATTTATTGTTTTAGGTTTATTTGCTTTTATAATTCCAGGTATTGTAATTGCCATTCTTTTATCACAGTCTTATTTTATTTTGGTTGAAAATCCTGAATTGGAACCTTTAGAAGTTTTTAAGAAAAGTAGAAATTTAATCAAAGGATTTGAACTTTCATATTTTTCACTGTTACTTTTATTTACAAGCATTACAGTTCTCTTTTTTTTAATAAACCTCCCTTTTTTAAGTATTTTTATTGTTCCTATTGAATACATAGTAATGACTAATTTTTATAAGTCATTAAAAGAAAATACAAAGTAAATTTTATTTTTATACCAAATCTTATATTTAGAGTGATATGATTTCATCAATTTAGATACTAAAACAGCTTTATTTTGATTACAATTTAACAATACGAAACTAAGTTTAGTTTTGTTTACAATGCTGTAACCGTAACCAATTTTTGTATAGGATTTGATTTAGGATTTTATAAAGAAACGATAAAATATTTTGACCTTTTTTACTCTCAAAATTACTACTAGAATCTATTAAATATAGATTATCTATCATTTAAAATCTCCTAAATTTTAGTGTTTTAGTTTTTATCATAAATGGATTTATTTTTTAAAAGAGGGCTAGTTTTAAGAATATCTTATTCTTACTTACCTTTTACCTGTTTAAACTTTATATAATTCCCTAAAGAAGTATTTACAATTCAGCTTTAAAAATTCCATCTTATACTTATATATCAAATAATTTTATCGAACTTAGAATAGTTTAAAACCTAACAAGTTATCATAAAAAAAAGGCTAGGTAATTAAATTATCTAGCCTTTTTTTAATTTGTGTATTTTAGTTACACTTTATCATCTATTTTATTGGCAGCAGCTAAACTTGTTACCATATCATTTAACATGCTATTAGCCGCATTTGGATTGTTTGGCAACAAAATTAAATTACTCTTACTATCAGAACCAATGGATTGTAAAGTATCGTAATGTTGTGTAATTACAATTAATGCAGAGGCTTCCTGACTGTTAATTCCTGCTTTGTTTAAAACTTCTACAGACTCTTCTAAACCTCTTGCAATTTCTCTACGTTGGTCAGCAATTCCTTTTCCTTGCAAACGTTTGCTTTCTGCCTCACCACGTGCTCTTTCTACAATAGAAATTCTTTGTGCATCTCCTTCAAATTGAGCAGCAATTTTTTCGCGCTCAGCAGCGTTAATTCTGTTCATAGCCTCTTTTACTTGTGCATCTGGATCAATATCTGTAACCAATGCTTTTACAATATCATATCCATAGTTTAGCATGGCTTCTCTTAGCTCCCTTTGTATTGCAATAGCTATATCATCTTTTTTTTCAAAAACGTCATCTAACTTCATTTTAGGTACTTCCGCACGTACTACATCAAAGATATAAGCAGTAATTTGATCGTGTGGGTTTTGTAACTTGTAGAAAGCATCTTGTACTTTTTCTCTTAAAATTTGAAATTGCACAGATATTTTCATTTGCACAAACACATCATCTTTTGTTTTGGTTTCTACCAATACATCCAATTGTTGAATTTTTAAATTTACTCTTCCTGCAATTTTATCAATTAAAGGAATTTTAAATTGTAGTCCTGCTTGTCTAATTCCTACAAACTTTCCAAATCGTTCTACAATTGCGGTTGTTTGTTGTTGTACGGTAAATACTCCTAATGCTATTATAATAATAAAAGGAATGATAAAAGGTAATGCTCCCATATTTTTGTTTTTACTAAAGATACATTTTTATTTGATGTATTATTAATTGAATTTTCTATTTGTATCTTTAACCTTTAAAGATATATAAATTATGAAAAAGTTTTTATTTGGTTTTATTGGATCTGTGGTATTGGTAATTGTAGCTTATTTTTGCGTTATTTATTTTGTTATTCATAGTAACGGATTTAGATCCGGACAATTGGTTAAGGTTTCTTACAAAGGGTTGGTATTTAAAACATGGGAAGGAGAAATAAGTCAAGGTGTTTCAGAATCTCAAATTTTTAAATTTTCTATAGAAGAAGAAGAAAAAGAGGTAATAGAAGATTTAAAAAACTTACAAGGTAAAGTGGTAAAGTTAACTTATAAAGAAAGATATTCAACATTTCCCTGGTTAGGAGATACCAAGTATTTTATTACAGAAGTAGAAGAGGTAGGCGATGCTCAATTTCAATATTAAATAAAAACCCCGATGCTTTCACATCGGGGTTTTTTATTACAATTCGGTAATTGCTTTTTCAATTCTGGCGAGTGTATTTTCCTTACCAATCATTTCTATAATATCAAACAAATGTGGCCCTTTCATAGCTCCCACAATAGCCAATCTTAAAGGTGGCATTACTTTACCAAAACCTAATTCTTTCTCAGTTAAATAACCTTTTATTTTTGTCTCTATTTCTAAACTTTTAAAGTTAGCTATCTCTTTTACAATCTCTTTTACATCCTTCATAATAGAAGCTGTATTTTCCTTCCATTGTTTGTTAGTTGCTTTAGGATCGTAGCTATCAGGATTAACAAAAAAGTAATCAGACAATTCCCATAGGTCTTTTGTAAACACAGCACGTTCTTTTACCAAGCTAATTACTTTAGTTATATAATCTTGTTCAAAACCAACTAATTTATCAGCATATAATTCAGTAAATAATTTAGAAATATCTTCATTACTTTTTTGTTGCATGTATTGTTGGTTAAACCATTTAGTTTTGTCTGGACTAAATTTAGCACCCGCCTTAGAAACACGTTCAATTTTAAATTCTTTAGCCAGTTCATCCAAAGAAAATATTTCTTGTTCTGTACCAGGATTCCAACCCAACAATGCTAACATATTTATAAACGCATCGTTAAAATACCCTTCTTCTTTGTAACCTTTAGAAACTTCCTGATTTTCTTGATTTGTATAGTTTAATGGAAATACTGGGAATCCTAATTTATCACCATCACGTTTGCTTAACTTCCCTTTACCCACAGGTTTTAATATCAATGGTAAATGTGCAAACTTTGGTTGTTGCCATCCAAAGGCTTCATACAAAAGGGAGTGTAGTGGAAGCGAAGGTAACCATTCTTCACCACGAATTACATGGCTAATTTCCATCAAATGATCGTCTACAATGTTTGCTAAGTGGTAGGTTGGCATACCATCAGACTTAAACAATATTTTATCATCCAATGTATTTGTATCAATGATAATTTCACCACGAATCATATCATCTAAAATTAATTTTTGATCCTTTGGTGTTTTAAATCGGATTACAAATTTATCTCCTCCTTCTATTTTTTGAGCGACCTCTTTTTTACTCAAATATATTGAGTTATTTAATGTTTCACGTGAAACATTATTATATACAAATACAGATTTTTTTGCTTCAGCTTCTTTTCTCAGCGTATCTAATTCTTCAGAAGTATCAAATGCGTAATAAGCTTGATTACTTGCAACTAAAGCTTCTGCATATTTTCTATAATTTTTTTTTCTTTCAGATTGTCTGTAAGGACCCAACTTTTCGTTTTTACCAGGTCCTTCATCAAAAGGAATCCCACACCAATCTAAAGCATCTTTAATATATTGCTCTGCATTTGCAACATAACGTGTTTGGTCTGTATCTTCTATTCTTAATACAAAAGTACCTTTGTTTTTTTTTGCAAATAAATAATTAAATAAAGCAGTTCTTACACCACCTATATGTAAAGGTCCTGTAGGGCTTGGAGCGAATCTTACACGTACATTTTCCATATTTTTTATCTTTGTGATTTAACTTAAATTTTATCTACAAATATACTTTATCTACTTGCTTTATATAGATAATAAACTATAATTTATTGTATCCAATATCTAGTTGTATTTTTATACCTTTGTAAATCAATATTTTACAATGATAGATTATAGTTATGAATCTGATTTTGAGTTATTTAAACCTATTTCTCATACAAAATGGATTCAAAAAGTATTACAAGAAGAAGGTTTTGAAGAAGGAGATATCAATTATATTTTCTGTGACGATGCATATTTACTAAAGCTAAATATTGAGTTTCTTAATCATGATACTTTAACAGATATTATAAGTTTTGATTACGTGATGGGAGAGCTTGTTTCTGGTGATGTATTTATATCTGTAGAAAGAGTTCACGAAAATGCCAAGGATATAGGCACTGATTTTAATGATGAGTTAAATAGAGTGATGGTTCATGGAATATTGCATTATTGCGGGTATAAAGATAAAACTACGGATGACGCAATGTTAATGCGAGCTAAAGAGGATTATTACTTATCTAAATTTGTATAGTTCCACGTGGAACATTAAGTAAAAGGAATTACTAATTTAAAGATTTTAAGAATAGTTACTTTAAGTCTTTTAATTTTATAAAAATAAATATGAGTTTATTTACGGATGTATACGATGTTATTGTAGTTGGAGCTGGTCATGCTGGTTCTGAAGCAGCAGCAGCAGCAGCTAATATGGGTTCTAAAACTTTGTTAGTAACCATGAGTTTGCAGAATATTGCACAGATGAGTTGTAACCCTGCAATGGGAGGAATTGCAAAAGGGCAAATTGTTAGAGAAATTGATGCTTTGGGTGGTTATAGTGGTGTAGTTACAGATAAGACTGCTATTCAATTTAAAATGTTAAACAAATCTAAAGGTCCTGCAATGTGGAGTCCAAGGGCACAGTCTGATAGAATGCGTTTTGCTGAAGAGTGGCGTATGATGTTAGAGCAAACAGAAAATTTAGATTTTTATCAAGATATGATAAAAGGTTTGGTTATAGAAGATGGTGAAATTAAAGGAGTTAAAACTGCTTTAGGTTTTATCATTAAAGCCAAATCTGTGATTATTACTGCAGGTACTTTTTTAAATGGATTGATTCATATAGGAGAGAAGTCTTTTGGAGGAGGACGTTCTGGTGAAAGTGCCTCTACGGGTATTACTGAAGATTTGGTAAACGTAGGTTTTGAAGCTGGTAGAATGAAGACAGGAACACCGCCCAGAGTGGATGCCCGTTCTTTAGATTTTTCTAAAATGATAGAGCAACCTGGTGATCAAAATCCTGAGAAGTTTTCCTATTTAAAAACAACTACTCCTTTGCAAGAACAACGCTCTTGCTATATGAGTTACACTTCTCAAGAGGTACATGATTTGTTACGAACTGGTTTTGATCGTTCTCCTATGTTTAATGGAAGAATCCAATCTACAGGACCAAGATATTGTCCGTCCATAGAAGATAAAATAGATCGTTTTGCCACCAAAGACAAACATCAAATATTTGTAGAGCCTGAAGGCTGGAATACTGTAGAAATTTATGTAAATGGTTTTTCTACTTCTTTGCCAGAAGATGTTCAAGATGTAGCCTTGCGTAAAGTTGCAGGTTTTGAGAATGTAAAATTCTTACGTTATGGTTATGCTATTGAATATGATTATTTTCCGCCTACACAATTAACACACAGTTTAGAAACAAAATTGGTTAAAAATTTGTTTTTTGCTGGACAAATTAACGGAACTACGGGTTATGAAGAAGCAGGAGCTCAGGGTTTGATGGCGGGTATAAATGCAACTTTAAAAGTTCAGAAAAGACCTCCTTTTATTTTAAAAAGAGATGAAGCTTATATTGGTGTATTAATTGATGATTTGATTACTAAAGGTACAGAAGAACCTTATAGGATGTTTACCTCTAGAGCTGAGTACAGAACGTTATTAAGACAAGATAATGCAGATATTAGATTAACCCCTTTGTCCAATGCTATTGGTTTGGCGTCTGATGCGCGTTTGGTTAGAGTTCATGAGAAAATAAAAAAGTCTGATTTGCTAGTTTCTTTTTTAGAGAAAACAAGTATCAAACCAGAGCACGTAAACCCTATTTTAGAAAATAAAGGTTCTGCTATTGTCAATCAATCTGTAAAAATGTACAAGGTTGCCTCACGTCCTCAAATTGATTTTACAGACGTTGTTCAGTTTCCAGGTGTTGCCGATTTTATTAGAGAACATGATATGGATAGCGAGGTTTTAGAACAGGCAGAAGTTAAAGTAAAATATGCTGGTTATATTCAGAAGGAAAAAAACAATGCTGATAAATTGCAGCGTTTAGAGAATATTTCCATCCCTACTAGTTTTGACTATTATAGAGTTAAGTCTTTGTCAACAGAAGCACAACAAAAATTAACTAAAATTCAGCCTGTAACTATATCACAAGCAAGCCGAATTAGTGGAGTTTCACCATCTGATATTTCAGTTTTGTTAGTGTATATGGGACGATAAATATAAAAAGTTCCACGTGGAACTTTTTTTAATATTTAAACTGACGCTTTTTAAAGTGTCAGTTTTTTTTTATTCTTCTTTTTTGATTGTGTGATTCTATAAAACGTAAATAATATTTTTTAGTATCATAAATTACTCCTAATAAAAGCTACTTCAAGAGTTTCTAAAAAGATTTAAATAATGATAGCTATTATTATTCTACATATAGGGTAGAGGTAAAAGCTAATTAACTATCATTTTTAAAATATAATTAAGAGATGTTTTTTATACAAATCAATATTTTTTGAGTTTTTTCTAAGTTTAATTATTTACATCTATTTTAAAATAGAACAAGTGTTAAATATAAAACTAGTTATGATGAGGCTTTATTATTTAACAGGTATTTCCACAAACATGGTATGATTTTGATTATTATAAAATTATGATCGTGTGAAAAGTAATATCTTTTTATTACGTATCAACCTTAGATCAAGTGGTTGCTGATGACTATTTGCTGAGTTTTTTTTAATAGTTTATAAAATTTTGTCAAAAGAAAAAATATATAATTAGAATCTTATTTTAGATATACGTGTTGTTTAATTTACCTTAAATTAAAAAGATAATAAGAATACTATGATTGCTTAAAATCTAAAATTTAAGTACAAATTTAATAGGATGATAATAGAATATATGTGCAGAACTTTTAGCTGAGGAAAGTCGATAAATATAGGTGTATCCATAAAAAGTTGTATGTTACTGCTGATGAAAATAAAAATCAGGAGTATTTATCCTAAAATAAATTATCAATTTAATAGCGAATTTTTGAAGATGTTTTAGATATTATTGGCGTAACTAAAAAGATATTCTTAAAACAAAAAGGATTGAAATTTTAGGAGAAAGAAATCTTAAAGAGTATATAAAACAAGTAATTATATTTTAAAATAAACTTAAATACATAGCCTGATAGACGCTACTAAGTAAAAGCGAAACTTTTTTATAGAAATAATAAGGTAATTTTATAGGGTACCATCAAGATAAAAAAGCAGAATTAAAAATGCACACATTAAGTTTTACGGAAACCCTCTGTAGCAACTTATATTAAATTACTGATTGGGTTGTGTTCAATTCTGATTGCTAAATTTCATGTATTAATACATTGTAGAAAAAACCTGTTGTGAATCTGTTTTAGGATATTAAGTTTTTTTGTTGATTGTATAGATCATTAAAATCTACTACAAGTTTTTTAAAACAAATTGATAGATAAGAATTTTAGTAGATAGGGTAGTGTATCTATAATTTTTTACATTTCTAGTAAAAGCTGAAAAATTTAGATAATTACATATTCCAAAAATCTAAACTAGAAGTCTTGTTTTGGTATTATGTAAAATGCATTGATACTATAGTTTTTAATAATTAAAATAAAAGCAATAAATAACAGATTAAGGTATATTTGCAAGAGTATTTAGCAAGATTGCAAAGTATTTGTAGATTTATTGTTTAACTTAAATCCTATTTTTAGGTGAAAATCAGTATAAAATAATGGCGCTAGAATTGTATTTAAAAACCAAAGATTACTCTATCTCTAAAGAGAATTTTGAATTGCTTTTAGATGATAGAATTGATTTGTTAATCACAAATCCAAGACCCAAGAAAGAGCTATTAGGAAAGTATTACGAAAGTGAAAATTATAGATCTCATTCCGATAGTAAAAAATCTATCACAGATGTAGTATATAATATTGTTAAAAAATACTCGTTAAATAAAAAATTAGAATTAATAAATTCTTTGTCTGTTGAAGATAAAAAGGTTTTAGATATTGGTTGTGGAACAGGAGATTTTTTAAATATCTGTCAACAAAATGGTTGGAAGGTTTCTGGAATAGAGCCTAGTAAAAATGCTAGGGACAAAGCTTTTGAGAAATTAGAAAATGACACATACATTTACACCAATATTCATGCTTTTTTTGATGATAATTTTGCTAAAAAAGAAAAAGAATTAGATTACAAACAAAGTTACAAGCAAACAAAACTATATCATCATTCTGAACATATAACCAAAAATATTGAAGAAGAAATTTTAAAGTTTGAGGATAATGAAAAATCAAATAACAAGAACCCTTACCAATTTGATATTATTACCATGTGGCATTCTTTAGAACATGTGCACGATTTAGATATGTATATTTACAGATTGAAACAATTATTAAAACCTAATGGAACACTAATAATTGCTGTGCCTAATTATAAGAGTTTCGATGCGAATTATTACAAACAATTTTGGGCAGCTTATGATGTTCCAAGACATTTATGGCATTTTTCTCAAACATCAATGCATAGACTTTTTGGAACAGAGTTTCTAAAAATCGTAAAAACAATTCCAATGAAGTTTGATGCATTCTATGTTTCCTTATTAAGCGAAGAATATAAAACAGGTAAGAAAAATTTTATCAAAGCAATTTTTAATGGCTTTAAGTCAAATAACTCTGCAAAACGAACAGGAGAATACTCATCTTTAATTTATGTCTTAAAAAACATGAAAAACGATGAATAAACGCTTTTAAGATAATAACTGATGACTTTTTTATTTGTATATATCTAAATCCAAAAAAACCTCTTAAAAATAGTTTTAAGAGGTTTTTTTATTGTGCTAAAACTTATTAAACTATTATTAGTTATAAGTTTTAGCTATAACGAAGAATTATAAATTTAGGCAATCCTATTTTTACATTTTTTTCATGGATATAAAAAGTGTTATAAACAAGCTCACCAACTATAATTTTATTTTAATTACAAGATTAATAAAACAGATATTACGATTTTTGAGAAGCTAAAAAAAACACAGAAACCAGTAAATTTTAGTATCAATTATTTTAGTATTTATAATAATTAAAGCTCACGTTTTTAATTTATATTTTCAAAAAGAAAACAGTCAATGTGAACTAATATTTTTTTAATTTAAAATATTTAAATTCTGAATGAAAATTAATGTAGTGTGTTTTACTTTTTTAATAGTAAAACAGTACAAATATTTTGGATTATTATGCATTTTTTTTACTTGTGGTTTATCTATAAAATAAAACTAAATTTTGTTATTATGCATGTAAATAAATATGTAAAACAGAACCTCAAATTCTAGTTTAGATTCGGTTATATACAAGAATAACATTTGTTGCTTTTACACATAAATTTAGAATAATCATAAGCTGTTTAAGAGTATATAAACGGTACCTATTTATACAACCAATACAAATTCATTTTTTTATAAGAATTAATTAAGTTTTGTACTAACTTAAAATACAAAGTAATATGTAAATCCTCATGTTGTAAATTACTTAAAAGTATCTGGTTATTCTTTGTTTCAATATACGTATTCAATACATCGCTACTGTACATTAGGTATACTAAAATATACAAATATTTAATAGTATAGAATAAGCGATGTTAAAATTAGAATCGTTGAATAAATAATACGTATCAATACATATAAATGTGTTTCTATCTTAATAAATTTTAATTTTTTTAAAAAAAATATTTGTTTACTGAAAAGTGAAAATTAGTTTGTAAAAAGTATTTGTTTTTTGATCTTAAATTTATGTTGTAACCCTCTTTTTTTGCACAAAATAAATATGATTTTAAGATTCATTATTTTTCGTTGGTAAACGAAAAATAAAAGTGTTTTTAAAGTTAAAATTTTGTCAAATTTTCATGTTACAAATCATTTTATTTAATTTATTTCAGATCAAATATTTATTATAAATTAGCAATTCCAAAAAGTTCTTTGACATATTTAATTTTACTAGAAATTTTATTTTTATAAAGAAGATTCCATTGTAAAAAATCACAATCAAAATTTTAAAGTTTGAGATAGTTCTAATTGTAATTTATTTTCAGTTTTAACCTTCAATTTCAATATTTTTTAATTCACAAAATAGGAATTTACCACTCAAAAAAAAGTAAAAACAAACACACAAAAATAATTTATTTTTACGATTTTAAACTCGTTCTGTAAGATCTCTGTTTTTAAAAATATATGAATATCCATTCACATCTATTTTGTTGTTGGATCTAAAAACAAAATGGGTTTTGAAAGTTAAAAATTACAATTAAATTTTCATGGAATTTTTAAAGATTAAGATGTTTTTCATGGATGCTCAATTATGAATATAATAGATAAATAAAGAGTCTATATTTCTTATTTGAATAATGTTACTCAAAAAGATCTTTGATATGTTTATTTTCATTACAAAATCTATTTCCATTAAGACATTATCTTGCCGTAAAAAGTAAAAACAAACACGCAAAAGTTATTTATCTAATTGAATTTAAATTCGTTTTGTACGAGCCCTATTTTTCAAAAAATTGAATATTTATTTACATCCATTTTTTCTATTAGATTTAAAAAATAAAATGAGTTTTGAAGGTAAAAAATTACAATTAAATTTTCCTGTAATTTTTAAAGATTAAGATGGTTTTTAGGGATGTCTTACTTAATTAGAAAACATGAATAAAGATTAGATATTTCTTATTTGAACAATGTTACTCAAAAAAGATCTTTGACATGTTTGTTTTCACTATCATTTCTATTTCTATGAAGTCGACTATATTGCTTATAAAAGCAAAAATAAGCATACAGAAATTATTAATTTTACGAATTTAAATTCGTTTTGTAAAATCCCTAATTTTCAAAAAATTAGAATATTTATTTACATCTATTTTTGTTGTTAGATTTTAAAATAAAATGGGTTTTGAAAGTAAAAAATCACAATTAAAATTTTCTTAGAATTTTTAAAGTTTTAGATTGTTTTTATGGATGATTAATTACGATGATAATAGATAAATAAAGAGTATATATTCCTTATCTGAATAATGTTACTCAAAAAAGATCTTTGACATATTTATTTTAATAAATTTTTGATTTTCAAAACAGGTATTAATTACCAAAAAAAGCAAAACTTACAAACAGAAATTATTATTTTTTACGATTTTAAACTTGTTTTGTAAGAGTCTCATTTTCTCAAAATATATGAATGTGTGTTACATCTATTTTTGTTATTAGATTTAAAATAAAATAGATTTTGAAAGTAAAAAATTACAATTTAAATTTAATAGAATTTTTAAACTTAGAGATGGTTTTTATAGATGTTCAATTATGATTACAATAAATAGATAAAGAGTCTATATTTCTTATTTGAATAATGTTACTCAAAAAGATCTTTGATATATTTATTTTAGTAAATTATTGATCTTCAAAACAGAAATTCACCACCCATAAAAAAGCAAAAATAAACACACAAAAATTATTTATCTAATTGAATTTAAATTCGTTTTGTAAAATCACTATTTTTCAAAAAATAGAGTATTTACTTACATTCATTTTTACTATTAGATTTAAAAATAAAATGAGTTTTGAAAGTAAAAAATTACAATTAAATTTTCTTAGAATTTTTAAAGATTAA
>Ga0209093_1000190_pt1 | contig 30938 bp, 45 predicted proteins | sample SidtaG_4_FD_187450 | JGI IMG/M metagenome (GOLD analysis project Ga0209093, IMG submission 187450) | Marine algal microbial communities from Sidmouth, United Kingdom - Sidmouth_Male1 metaG (SPAdes) (version 2) | ecosystem: Host-associated > Algae > Red algae > Unclassified | place: Sidmouth...
TCGTCCCCCTAGAGACCGTAGGAGAGGAAGACGATGACCACCAGCGACAACTGGGCCCATAACCTGTGAAGCGGGCAGTACAGTGGGTGGGTGCGTTAAGGTTCTATCATGGAGGTGGCGCGAGCCATAAGGGGGCAGCCTGAAGAGACTCAGGCGCCCCCACGCCCTCAGCACCCGCAGACACCCCCACTCCTAGCATGCATACACACACCACGCACCTCCGCGGGCGGAGGGCGCACGAACCACGAGCACACACGCTCACAGCCCCTCGAAATCCTGACCATGCACCTCGCTAATCTCCCGGAGCTCATCCCCTAAAGGGTGCCCCCACAATCAAGTACACGCGATAACATCAAATACAATGTCAAAGTACAGAACAAGTTGCAATGTGACATCCCGCCAAAGCATTGAGTGACATGGAATTGCTGACCAATGCTCAACAGCGGAGGATCCCCTCGGGGTCCTCGAAGAACGGGATGTGCCGCCCAGCGTTCAATGCCTTCACGACCTCCTGAGAATAGCTGTCCGCGGCCTGGGCGGATAGCGCCTCGTCCCGGTTGATGCCACGGACCGTGGGGCCACCAACGCAGTTGGCGGCGTCGAGCCCCCGGACCGTATTGGCCCGAGTGGCAAACACCGGGACGGCTTCATCGAACACCGTCCCGTCGCTGGCCCCGGACTCCAGGTGGGAGATGCTGTCCGCCAGGTAATGCGTCATCCCCGGATTGCAGGCGACTTTAAACTCCAGCTCGCTTGGGCGCAGGCGCCACCGCGCCAAACGGGGGTTCCCCGAACCCTCAATGTTGAGGATCCACCGCAGGCAGTCGTGGTCGGTGCGCACGAGGAAGCGGTCACCCTCGAGGTAGGGGCGGAGTTTGAGCGACGCCCAGACGACCGCCAGGCACTCATTTTCCGTGACCCCGTAGGGGAGCTCGTTCGTGGCCAGCCATTGGCTGATGTACGCGACGGGCTGGAGCTTGCCGTCGTCCTGCTCCTGGAGCAGGGCGGCGACCACGTGCGTTCCGCACGCGTCCACGTCGAGGACATACCTGCGCCCGCGTCGCGGGAGTGCGACGACCGGCGGGGTCGTAAGGGCCTTTTTAAGCCGGTCGAACGCCTGCTGCTGCAGCGGCGTGGCGGGGGGCACGATGACCGGGGCCGTGGACCGCATAAGGTCCGTCAATGGCGCCGCCATCCGGGCGAAGCTCGGCACGAACCGGCGGAAGACATTGCACATCCCCACGACGCTCCGTACTTGCGTGCGGGTCGAGGGGAAGTGTGCTTCGCGCAGCGCGCGCGTGTGGGCGTCCATGACGCCAAGCCGGCCCGGCTTAATTTCGTGCCCGAGGTACTCCACGGTTGTGCGGAAGAATCGGCACTTGGGTAGTCGGAGTGTCCCTCCCGCCTCGCGCAGCAGACGCAAGACATGGTCGACGTGGCCGATATGCTCTTCCTCCGTCTTGGAGTACACGATGACATAGTCGAGAAAAATGAGGCAGCTCTGCCACTTGACCCCGGAGAGGATGATGTCCAGTGCCCGCTGAAACGTCGCGGGTGCGTTGGTGAGCCCGAACGGCATCCGCTTGTACTGGTAGGCGCCCTCGTGACACACGAAGGACGTCTTTCCCCGGTCCTCTGGTGCGATGGCGACGTGCCAGTAGCCGGCATTGCAGCCCAATGTCGAGAAGATGGTCGCCTCGCCGAGGCTGTCAATGCATTCGTCCATCCGGGGAAGCGGGTAGGAGTCCTTCTTGGTCACGACGTTCAGCAGTCGATAATCGACGCAGAAGCGGAGGGTGCCGTCCTTCTTGGGGACGAGCACGACAGGGAAGCCCCATTCCGACGATGTCGGTTCGGTGACGTCCACCTCCAACTGCCGCTTGACCTCGGCCGTCTCGGCCTCCCGTGCGGTGGGCCCCGCGCGGCGAGGCGCGAACCGAACGGGCCGGGCTCCGGCGTTGAGATCGATGCGATATTGGGTGGCTTTTGATGACGCCCAGCGCCTGGCCCATCCACATCGCTTGGTTCTGGCCCAGCATGTGTTGGATCCGCGTTTGCAGTGCCGGGTCGGCATCCGGGAGGTCCACGTCCTCCACGTGGACCGACGCCACGGGCGATGCGTTACCCGGGGAGGGGTCCGCTTCGCCCGGGTCCCGGGGCCGCGCCGGAGTCGAAACTCCTCCCCCTGCGAGTATTGCCGCCCCCGGGTGCCGCTTGGGGCTCGGGGGACCCCGCGTGGCGGCCTCCGCACCTACCACGCTCTCCTAGGGGGTAGGCATGATGAAGGCCGGGACGGCCGACGCCCCGGGATGCGCCGCGAGGGGCACCTGCAGAACGCCCGTCGTGAGCAGTTCGACATAGCCGACGCTGGCTCGCTGCCGGAGGACGACCTCCCGAGTGCCGAAGTTGGTCACGATGACCAGGAAGGAGAGTCCGGGCACAATGTCGTTGACGCCATTGGCAATGGTGATACCATGCGTCGTGAACAGGCGCGAGGCGCCGAACACCTGGCCCAGGCCCCCCCACATGGTCCGCACCCAGACGACCGAGGCCGCCGACGGCGGTAGCCGTGTCTTTCAGGTGGAGCTTAGCACGCATGAGACGCCCATCGAGCGGTCGCCGTCGTCCAGCGGCCCCCGCAAGATTGCGATGACGGAGCCGTCCGTCCAACGTATGGACCGGTCCTGGGGCAGTATGGCGTGCGCGTTGTCGTCGATGAATGCGCAGCCCATGATGATCGGAACTGACAGGTTGTCCACGACGAGGAAGGTCACCGGGACGATCCGTGCCCCCGTTTGAAGCCACAGCGTGACCGTACCGCTGGTACGTAGCCGCGCGTTGTTGGCGTCCTTAAGGCGAACCCGCTTCTCTTCCTTGGAGGTGACGACCTGGCGGAGCCAGTCAGGGGCAAGGGCGCTCCGGCGGACCAGGTTTGGCCCCGCCCCGGTGTCCACGACGACACCTACTGCGACCAGGGACAGCTTGTCCAGGCCCAACGAGGCCACGATGAGGTAGTTGTACAGGCTGAACAGCAGCACCTCCCCCTCCCCCCTGAGGGCACCCGGCGGACGCGTGGAAGCCGCCACGGTGGCCGCGTGGCACCGGAAGCGGGTACGCTCCCGGCGGGCGCGGCCTCCGAGGCGGTGCCCGCGCCCGCCGCCCACGCGCGCCTCGTTGGCGGGGGGATCGGCCGGGAAGCAATCCCCACCGCACCACGGCCGAGAGTCGGAGTGGCCCAGGGCCAGGACCGAAGCGGCAACCGGTGGCATCGGAGACGGTCCCGGACCATCCGCGGAGAGCGCCCGGACCGGGGCCCGGTCCGGGCCCTCGGACGATGCGCGGGGGGCCCCCCCCGGCCGCGCCAAGAGCCGAGGGCAGAAGGCGGGCGCTGGCGGAAACGCCGCTGCGGCCCGCCGCTTGCGGACCTGATGCAGGCGGCTCGCCGTGATGTAACAGTGTCGGTGTGCCTTGAGGCGGACGACGTCCGTGGGCAGCCTACTTAAGGAGCTGCCCCTTACGCGTTTTCCTGGGCGTGGCCTGGGTGCCCGCCGTCACCTTCGCCGGCGGACCACTCCTCGGAGGAGTTCCCGTCGTAGTCGGCTGGGCCGTCCGGGTAGGCCCGGTCGTCGGTTTCCACGGCGTGGACGAACGAGGCGGTGCCCGGCGGAGTGCCCCCGGAGGTGGCCGCGCTCGGCGGCGAAGGCGCAACCGGCGGGCCCGCGCCCAGAGGCAGGGGCGGGGGCGGCGCGGGACCGCTCCCGCTCCGGTGCGCCGCCACGGCGTCGCGCAACGCGCGCCCGTGCGCCCGAAATTCGGGGGACTGAGCGGGGCACTCCCAAACCCAGTGCCCTAAGTGGCCGCAAAAGGAGCAGGCCCCCCGCCGACGCGGCGCCGGCGTCGAAGCGAAAGGACTGGCGCCTCCCCCACCGCGTGGCGCGGGCGCCCCGCCGCGCGGAAACCGGGGCGGCCGGTCGGAGTCCGGGAACACGGTTCCAGCACGCGGCGGAACCGGAGTACCCGGCGCCAGGGTGCCGCTGCCGCGGCCCACCCCGATGTGAACGGGGTACATCTCCGGGAGTCCACCCCACGCGGGTTGTTGTTGCCATCCCGACGCGGGCGGCAGGCTGTCTACCGGAAGTACCGGGGCGTCCCCGACCGGACCGTGTTCGGGGGGCGCCACCGACGCGGCGAGGACGGCGGCCCACTGAGCGCGTTCCGCCTCCGTCCCGTAGTCCGTGACGGCCAGGGACGCGGCGGCCGAGGCGGCTCCCACCGGGAGGGCCACCGGGGTGGCGGTCCGGGAACGTCGGGGCTCCCGCTCTTCGCCGCCGGCAGACCGGGAGTTGCTCCCCTTGGGCTTGGCTTGGTGCTTGACCCTCTGGGCCTCACGAGTGGCGGCGCCCGTCTTTGCAAGGAGCTTGCGCAGATTGCGAAAGGTCCTACCCTGGGTGTTGAAGTTACGGCCCAGCGCCCGGACCTCTCGTCCGACGCCCTTGAGTAGGATACTCTTGAGCTCGGCCTCTTGTAGGACCGAACCCAGGGCACGGTTAGCATCGAGGATGCGGTTCGCAAAGTCATGCTCGTCCTCCCACTTCTCCTGAGTCGCTTGCATGAGCGACTGCAGGTGGTCCACCAAATCGTCTCCATCGAGGTACTCGTTGAGTGAGGCGCGGACCGCGCGTTTGTACGTGAGCTGCCGCGTGGCATGGGTGTCCTTAGCGCGCTGGAGCACCCCGAGCACCTCGCTCGTGAAGAAGTACTACAGCAGTGTCACTGCCGTCCCCTCGTTCACGCCGCTGCCGTCGCAAGCCGTCTGGAAGTTCCCTAGGAACGTCACCAACCCCAGCGGGGTGTCGCCGACGAACTACCGCCAGGTGTGCATCAGACGCTGAAGTCAGCGCGGATGCCGCGGATGGAGTTGCCGCGGGGGAGGTGCAAGCGTCCCCCCCGCAGCGCGAGACGGTACCGTGCCGGTGACAGGAGCCCCTTGAATCGGGGGTCCACCACGGTGTCCTCCCGCTGCTCTCGTCGGAAGGCACGCAGCGCCTCCTGCACCAGGGACCGATGCGGGCGCTTCTCGGCCGCGCGAGCCCGTCGTCGACGACGTGGCGCCCCGTTGTCGCTACCGCTGTCGGCGGTTGAGGTGGAGCTGCCTCTGCTCTTGGTCGAGTCCGTCCCACTGGGGTCGGAAGACGAGCCCGGTGGGCTGTGCTCGCTCTCCGTTGAGGAGGAGGGCCCCGATGATGGGGGCGACTTGTCACGTCGCGAGGGGCGCCGATGGCGCTGCTTTCGCCGAGCCCCGTCCCTCGGCGTACGCGCCGGGGGCACCTGCCGCGAGCGCGATCGCCGAGCCCCGTCCCTCGGCGTACGCGCCGGGGGCACCTGCCGCGAGCGCGATCGCGGAGACCGTCCGCGACGGGTGGCGCCCACTGCCAGGGCGGGCGCCACCCCGGCGCCACCCGCATCCCGGGACGACCTCTCGTGTGTATCCGAGCCGGGGCCCGGGTAAGCCGTTTCGCCCGCGCTCGCAGACAGCGACGAAGGACCCTGGGCGGCCGCGAGCGCCGACGCGACGGCCGCACTGCGCCCCGGTGCCGGGGTTCCGTCCGAGGCCGCGGTTGACGTCTCCTCCGCCGCATCTCGGAACACCTGGGCCACTTGGCGTAGGCGTGCGGTGTCGGCCACGGGCCTCGACAGCACATGGGTGGCACCGCCACCGACCCCATGTAGGCTGGATCCCGACCCGCCCGCCGCCGACGGCGGGTCCAGGGACCAATGATCCCGGGTGGAACGCTGCCACCGGGCCCGGGCCACCTTCTCCGAGGTAACCCCGAATGCTCTCTGTAAATCCCGGCGCTGCCGCTCCTCCTTCTCGAGCGACAGCGCTTCCACTGATCGGCTCAAACCCGGGCCAGTAGGTATCCCACCGGCCGGGGCCCCCGACGAGCTGCCCACTGCGGCCACACGAGGCGGGCCAATGGGCGGCGCCCCGTCCGGGCGCTGCCCATCCAGGGGCGAGGGGTGAGCCCCTGCGCCCCCACGGTGGGACTCCGCTAGCGTAGACGTCCGTCCCGCGCCGGGAGGAGGACGAGCCCCGGTGGTCGGCGTGCGGCCGGGATCCTCGGGCGAGTAGCTCGACTCACCCGCCACCGTACCGCCGCCGCCAACCGGGACCGCCCTTCCACCCCCAACGAGGGCCACGGCGCCCAACGCCCGCAGTGCCCCGGGGTCTCGCGCCGGTGGCGCGTCCGTCACCCGGCTAGTGCCGGGCATCTCGAACGGAGGAGCGCCCCAGTCGAGCGGGGAAGATGCGGAAGATCCGCGAGCCATGGAAGCGGGGCCCGCGTATCGATCGGTTGTCCTCGGTCACGGCACCGCAATACAACCCACGGGGATCCCCCGACCTTGATATCGAAAGCGTTGTCGAACCGCATCACGCACCGCGTGCACACAGCGGGTCTCACCCGGAGCGCCAAATGTAGTACCACGATCAGGGGGGTTACCTCAGTAGGAGGGAAGGAACGGCCGTCTCGGCCGCTCGCGCGACACCCGCTATGGGACTTGAGGTCCAGGAAGTCGGGCCGATCGAAACGCCAAGACATGAAGACACGGTTTACTGGCCGGCGACGATGGTGCCTTCCACCGTCGTCGACCTTCGTCCTAAAAGGGCGGAAACCGTCGCCCGGGCCCAATTTCCCGATAGGGACTTGACCCGGGCCGTCACTAACCAATGCAGATAGTTCCCTCCATGCATACAAAGTCCCCCGAAGCGATCATTACAGACGAGGGGGAGTGACCGTTCCGCGCGCAACGCGCTGCAACCGGCGCGTGGCGCCCGGTCGGTTGCCTCCTGCCGCGCCCTCCGGCCGCGGCCACTCGGACCCCGCGGCGGGGCGTCTGGGCCAGGCGCGCCCCTTCGCGCGCTCGCACTTGCGCTCATAGGCGGGCCCGCCGTCCCCGATCCGCCCGAGCCCGACCTCGTCGGCACCGCCGACCCCCCACCGCGTCCGCCGCACCTCTGGTGCTCCGCCGGCCGCGCCACCGCCGACGGCGGGCTCCCGTAGTACTACAAATAAGGCCGCGTTTCCAGGCCATATGAGAGAGGGCCTCATTTGAGCCTCATCTGAGCCGCATTTGACGCCCTATTCATCCGTAAAATAACAGCCGTCCCGCAGACTCTGCTGAAACAACCTTCAAAAAGACTGTCGCATTTCCAATCACAGACAACCAGGAACGAAAAAAGAAACCATACTCAAGCCTAGTTTGTATTCTACTGGCCGCCTCATTTGAGCCGATTCCCCTCATTTGAGGCAGTTTTTGATGCCTCACTGTGACCATGTTTCCAGCCTCGGCTGCTCTGTCTGAGAATAGATCTGGACTCAGCGCAATACACGTACGCATGGGCCAACTCAGCGGCTGTTTAAGAAGAAAACTCGGAGAGGGTGCCCCAGACACCCCAAAAAGGCCGCGTTTCCAGGCCATATGAGATAGAGACTCATTTGAGCCTCACATGAGCCTCATTTGAGCCTCGAGATCAGTAGAATGGACACTAGCCGTACCGTGAGTGTCAGTCACAGAAAGAGACGCGTCACGGCCGACAACTCAAACTTCAGAGCGCAAAACAGAAGCGCATGACTCCTCCCCGACACTCCACGCACGTACCAAGGTCGTCTTTTGCACTTGTCGAGCTGGAAGCTCTTCTTCCTCACACAGTTGCATCGCTGAATGCTATCGATGGAATTCAAAGTCAACGTGGGAGTGCGTCTTCTTGGCAGCTTCCTCCGTCATATTGGAACAGACCATGAGAGGGACGCACGTCCGGGTGTTGACGTTGTATCCCCGACAGCGGCCCGCACCAAGAACCGTAGTTGTGGCGGACCCCTGGCTGTCCCCCAATTTGCAGTGGCTGTGTCGGAAGAAGCTCGCCGCATCTGCGGCATGCATAGAAACGACATGTGCAATCACGGCGTCACTGGTCCTAAGATACGGATCCAGCTCGTCCCCGTGGATATAGACTTCCCCAACCTTCTTTTTCTCTGAGATCTGGTATCAGACACGAAGCACATTCAACAGAGAGGAACACAGAACAAGATCCCCTTCATAGATTCTCGTACGTCAGAAAGAAAGACTACATTGATTCGCGATGCACGACGCTACGACGTCAAAGAAGCAACAGTAGACTTTATGCTATGAAAGAGCAAAAGAACGAGGCCATCAGCCACAACGACATACCCTGTACTTCCCGGGGTCCTCCTTCGTCAGAATGAAGACAGGCTCGGCCTCCTCGGGCGGCGATGCGGGCACCGTGGCCGCGGCCGATGCCGACGGCGAAGTCTCGGTGCTGCCCGCCGCCATCTCGGATGGATCGGAAGACGTCATTGGCACGTCCGCTGGAGAACCAGCGACGCAGAGACCGATGGAGTGAACTCGAAGAGAAGATCAATCCGGGTGAGGCTCCAGGGCATCGGCGGCGCTCGAATGGTCATATCGCCGCGCGGTGAATGGCGAGGGGGGTGAGGGAGTATGGGGTCTGCCGAAGTGGTGGCCACGATGTTGATGAGAGGGGCACATTCGCAAGCCCCGCGAGGCCATTCCATCGTCAGCGGTGGAAAGAGCAACTGGAGAAAGCGCGGCATGTGGCAGTCTTCAAATGGGCGCGCACCAGCACAGGTGCACCGCCGTACTCAACAATTGCTGCCAAAACGGCATGCGCACGCGCAATTGCGCATTGAACTGAACCCCACGTCAGCACGTTTTACCAGATGTCATCTCAGCCGCTGCACTTCAGCACTCCATCTTGAAACCCCGCTTCCACGTCAACTCCAGGATCTCACGTGAACTCCGCCATCAATTTCTTCCTGAACTCCACCTTCGATCCTAGGCCCCTTCTAGCGGGCTGTGTGGACGGTGGTGGTGGGGGGCAACGGCGTGAAGCATCAGATTTCGTGCTGCATCGGATCGCGCAATGAATAATATACAGGCAGACGCGCCGTTTTCTTCTTCCCTCTACGGCCACTGTGCCCCTAAGTGGGCCGTCTTGCCCCTATTTTTTCGGGGCTTGAGCAAGAAGCTCAACTGTTGCGCATCTTGGGGGGGGGGACAGGGGCGTGAAGAAAACGAAGACAACAACATGCGAGCAGCAAGAGACAGCCAATCAGCGATCGAATTTGATGTACGAATATGTTGCGTTGCAGCCAATCAACACGTGAGGAACTGTAACCGGGTCTCCTTCGGACCGCTGGCGTTTCCAGTGGCCCGCATAAGGTCGTTCGGCGCCCCCCCTGCAGACCCGTCGTTCCCCTTGGGTTCCCGTCGATTCACGTCGTTTCTCTGCGTTTCTCGGGCGTACCGCCTCAGATCTGCGTCCAACGTCGGATCTGGGCCGCCGCAAGCTTGGAAAGCAGGCTGGATCCAGGCAGATTTGTCTTAGAGACAGCCACAACGAGAAAAGTGGGATGATCATTCAGTGACCTTGAAATGCTTTCGAGCTGGGTTCGGACCAAATCGCATGCACCAGGGCAGCCAGGGCACCCTCACCTTGATCAATTTTCTGACCGTGTGATTCTCAGTCAGATGTTTCCCAGAATCTGGCCTCAGATGTAGTTCGATTTTGTCCTTGAAAGCTTTCAGTCCGTACTTCGCACTCTTGTTTTCGTTTCCCTACTGCTTGTGCTCCTCTTCGGCCAAAATTGGGGTGTCTGCAACGGGTCCACTGGCCTCTACTGTGTGATGATGGCAGATTGCGTCCCGCGGTGGTCCGACTCGCGGGGTAAAAAACGACCTACTTGGTCCAGAACTACCGTAGTCGACAGGTCGTGGAGCAGAGAATCGATGAGAGCCGAGTCCACACCGGTGAACAGAAAGCGACTTGATCAACAGAATATATTGAAAGTTAACGATCGATTGAAGTAAGATCAATGCAACCCTTTGCGCGCGACCACTGCACATCATATGCACCCCCGCACAGATTGTAGGGATGATCGTCGCATTAGGAAAAGTCCACCATCCGTACCCCGAACTCGGTGGGCGCGGATCGCCCCATCCGAATGGGGGTTAGACGGACATTCATGGGAGTTCTCTGTGGGAATTTGTGGCTGAGAAGAAGGCCCATCGGCGGATGGGCCTCTCGTTACGAGACAAACGCGTGGCGCACAATTACCGCGCATCACACTACCTACAAGAAGTACGAAACATCCGGAGTGTCGAACTTCTAATTCGAATGCGTCTGGGAAAATTGGATGCTCGACAGCTGAACGTGGCAACGGCGTCAAATCTGGTACTGGCACATTTATCACCCTTTTCTGTGTGAATCTTCTTGTAGCGGCGTCGAGAGATACATCTGGTTAGAGCCTGTGAGTCCGACACACTGGGCAGCGCTCAGAGAACAAGACAAGACGAGAGACAAGCACCGAGACACCGGGAGAAAAACTACAAACACGTCCGAGCCACCAGAAATACCAAAGCTTGATACACAAAAAAAAAAGGTGACAACTGTCCAAGGCCCGGTGTTCTTCTTGGATCCGTAGAAGTCTGCTTGGAGCCCACTGGCAGCCATGGAACACAGTTGATCGTCGTCCTCATCTCTTCGTCTAGGGGTGCATGCCGGCTGCAGCGCCACTGCAAACGCGGGCACGACGACGACAGCCACTCTACAGAACCGTACCGTCTCAATACGCCTCCCGGCGAGGCGGACAGCGTAGCAAGACAACGTAGGCAACATGGGCAGCGGCCAACAGTGGGGACGAATCAACACGAAGATTACGAAGAGAGGAAAGACACCACGCTATGTTAGAAAGCGCCGCAGGACACTAGCATCCTCAAAGGTCCGGGCCTCTCGTTTTCACTGTCCTCACTTTCGGGAGCGAGCACAAGGAAGACAGAACCGAACAGCCTCCTCGTCCAACGACTCGATCATCGGCAGTGGTGTCCTTGGATCACAGGCAGAAGCGTTCCCGCCTCCCTCACTACCCGCCAAGCGGATTCCCTCAAGAAAATGCCAGCCACGCCGCGGACATGCTTTCTGGCGTAGAGATCGGGTTGTCTACATCGCTGCGATGCGAAGAACTCAGGGCCTTGGTCGCCTTGATTGTCAGGATTCGGGAGGGCACCTGTGGGCCTCGCTGGAACTGATGCGGTACCGAAGGACGGTCGCTCGCCTGCGTTCGGGACCTCGATTGCAATTATGCGTTCCAATGTGCCATATACTTTGTGTAAAAATGCAAGCCTGTGTACGTAAATGGCACTTACGAGCACTCAATTGGCGATCGACAATCCGTTTCACTGACAATCGGTCGCGATCAACCCCACGATCGAGGCCAGATCAAGCGCCTTGCTAGCGCACCCAGACAAGACACAGCCAGGGTTGCGACATCATAATTATCATGCTTTGATTCGACCCCAATTTTAAACGAGAAAGATCAGAAGCATGGATCCTTTGACCTTCATTATCAAAGTAATGATGAGATGTACAGGAACATAAGCACAAAAATGAGGAACACACACACATCAGTGGATTGGTTGGCAGCCATTCCGCACCATGCCGCGAAAAGACGCAGCGTACCGGCTGCTAGGAGGCGACGAAAGCGACCATCAGAGCGTCAATGCTGGCGCGGGGCCGTCGGATCATGACATGTGCTCAGAACAGAGTTTTGACGACAGAATCGGGGTCCACAGCCGATCTCTAAAACTTCCCACACTCCAAGTGTTCCAAAAGAGCTCCAAATCGGCGTCCACAACCCCGCAGCGGCCGATTTGGAACACTTTTGGATCAGTTGGAGTGTGGGAGTTTTGGGAGAGCGGCTGTGCACTCCCACTTTACCTCCATGAGTGTAGGGGGAGCTGCTGTTCCCACGGTCCGAAGCGTACAGACGGCGGCACACCACATTTTTAGCTGCGCATTCCGGGTCGTCAGGTGCGCTTTACCGAGAACAAAGTGACCGATGACAGCGCCTTCTGCCAATACGGCTTTCCATCACTGGAAACAGGTATACTCAATACACATCCGTATGCGTCTTTCCTGGTTTCATCATTATAGCTGGAAATTATCATGATTACGCTACAATCTTCGAAGGATGCGATGTTTGTACGCCATTCTTGAAACTCTGGACAGAACACTGTCGTGGCTCACGTGCACAGTGGTAGTCTGAACGGCACACAGGAATGCCACAAACATAGATGCACGTGAGATCGAGCTGGGATCATCGGTCTTGCTACAACCACCAGGAAAGGTGGTGGAAGTCTCGATAGTAGCGATGAGTGGAAATTTCTGCTTTCCTCCTGTTCTTTGTATGCACCGAGACGCCAACCGTGCTTCAAGAAAGAGAATAGCTTGATCCCTCCTTCTCAATTTTAACCCTCAGACTGGGAAAGGGGCGATCACCACATCATGCGTACCCAACAGGCGGCACCCACAGTGCATAACATCACAGCACTACACATCTCCAGCCTACTGGCAGCCACAATCGCTTCCCCAAAACAGTTGAGAAAACCGAGCACCATTTGGCGTTATGGACGGAGCCTGGGATCTCCCACGGAATTAAACAGCACGTCGCCGCTGCCCGCTACCCCAAACAGACTCCCCCGCTTCGCAACGATGCTCAGTCGACATCAAATCCCGCGTTGATGACCAGCAGCCCCCCGCCCACACCTCATCCAGTTCATCGATGCCACCACCACCACCACTTCCGGCACCCGATGGCGGTGTGCAGGTTCTTGGTATGTTTCCCCGCACACATTCGTACTCGGGCTACAAGAATAGCCGGAAAACTTCCTCGGCCGAAAGCCGACAGCAATCCTGAGCCCATGTGCAACTTTGATTTCCATAGGTTTCTCCTGCGACCATTATTCAATCAACTCTGACCCAGTGCATCTTCGGCCGTTACAGCACACTACAAGCGTTTCCGGCCTCGAGATTCGGTCAAAATAAAGAACCCGGGGTGGTGCAATTCCCAATCCCAGAACGCTCGCATTGGGGTTCGGCTGGGCTCAAATCGCCCATCGACATCCAACTCAAACGCCGTTTGGATCGGAAACGGCCATGATTGGGATTGGATGGCAGCTCTGTCCTTTCTAAAGCATCGCTGCAAGCGGTGAGGGGGTGTGCACCTCCGCTTCCGTGTCCAAGGATAGCCGCATTGCAACGCTGCGCAGCGTGCGTTACTGGAGGACCCGGGGACCGCCAAGGTGCTGTAAGTGCATTTTGATCAGCTCATACATATAGACGTGCCCCCATTGTCAGCTTTGACTGAGTTGCCCAACCAAAAGCCGTTCTTGGTGGGTCTCCCAACGAGCTGGGCGCACTGGGGACGCGCTTTCAGTAGGCGGCTTTCTTGGCCGTTGTGAGGCTTCCGTTGTGACCCGTTCCTTCATTGGAGAGATCGGAATTTATTGGGCGATGCCTCATCCCAGCTAAAGTTGCTACTCAGAAGAGATCGCGTGGAAGCACGGACCTTCGTGGCCGATCAAGAGTTATCCGTGATGAGTGCTCGGTTAACTGGTACGCGAGTCGTAAGAGTGAGAAACTAGTTTTTACAAGGACGAGAATGAGTATTTCCTGTCACTTGGTCAGCAGGCCGACCCGCCTAAACAGTCATTGCGCATTTATATGTGTCCCGCTCATAAGGTACCCTGCTTTACAACTGAGCGCAACTCGATCGCTCGAGTGCGGGGCCCGCTGCACTTGATTGCACCTGAAGTGATCATCCACAGCTGATCTGCGATCGAGTATTCTGTGGCCTCAAGTCTGTCAGATTCTGCCTGCCTACCCCCCAGGAACACCTCATGAAAATTGAGATTTATGTCTTGCAACGTCCTTCTGTATCTCATTCTGCCGATTATCACCCAACTCCACGATCGAGCGCCATGAACGCATCGGGTCCTTGTCGTTTCGGAACAGATTGTCCAATCAGCTGCAAAATATAACATAGGCTACAAAGAGCTGCACCCCGCTTTACAAGCGCACATTGACTGTACAATACGCGGACAGGACGCTGCACTGCGGGTTGTTACTATGTCCTGAAGATAGTCCTCCGAATTACACACGCTCAATCAATAATGAACAGTTATCAAAAGTATCTTGCCAGCTGTTCCAGATTCATTCAAGAAAACAAGGGCACTGTGTTGTCATTATAAACCTGAAGACTATCTGCAAGCGAACAAACACAGATCTGAACGCTTATCTCAATGGCTGTAGTCTGAGCCACGATTGGAACGCCCTAGATATGTCCGGTACACATATTTGCCGGAGTGCGCAGGATCTGGACATGGGATCGCTCGACGCGAAGAGCTGGAGATTGTTTGCAGGGTTTATTGAGAGCGTTTTTCGGGGTCTTGCGGCTGAGCAGCTTTGCTGAAGAAACTTGGACAGTACGTCAAGTAGTATCGTGCATTTGTTTTACGTGTATTAGGGAAAGTACTGCTTGCAGTCGCCCTGCGCACTGCACTGTCGCTCAAATGTCGTGCAGATCAGAACGCCGTCTGCATGTCTTTTTCATGCGCCAGCCGGCATGCCATCTACTGGGACACTACCCTACTGGCCACGTCCGAGGTCATTCGTAGGCACCTATCGCGTACAATCCTACAGACTGCCCAGAAGATAGACCTATGGAGGAGCAGTACGACTATGCTTCCCACGGATCTGCTGGACAGCTTTTACCCTGACTTCGAGACTATCTGTGAAGTGCTCTCTCTGGTTGAACGCACGACACTCCCGGATGTCACCCCCGAATGCAACCGCTGCCATCATTTGTATGACAGATGTACATAGTGTTCCTCCGCTGGTACGGAGGCAGAACAGCCGCAGAGACTGCATGAAGTTTTAGAGGACGCCATTGTGTACGAAATGATGCATGTATCCATACAATGAAACACAGAAATCTTCGACAAAAAATACGTGAAAAGATAGAAGTACTAAACATGCGCGGACAAAGCGTACACGTAGTCACCTGTGCGACAGCGGACAGTGCTTCTGAGCCTTAGTCCATCTCATCCTCCGAAAATGTTAAGTCACGCGCCGCTGCGTCTTGAAGCTCGTCATTTAAGTTCCGCACCACAGCGTTGGGCACCTCGCCGCTCTCGGGGCGCAGGCAACGAGAAGATTGTCCGTGACCGTAAAAGTCTTCGACACAGGCGGCCCCGGCTGCTCGTGCCGAATTCCTCACGTCAACAGGGTCGATGCCCAGAAATGCGCCGAGTAGGGCAGCAGCGGTAGCGTCCAGGTCGAGCATGCGCTTAGTCTGTGGCCGTCGTGGTCCAACACGAGCCGATGACCCGTCGTGGTGCCAGGCGAAGGTGCGCTTGCCCCCTTCGCGTCATTGTTGGCCACCAGGCCGTTGGTGTCAACGACTTCCCGAACGCTGGATTGAGGCACGACTGTGTCGAGGTAGACGCCGAGCAGCCGGTAGCCGAGCACTCCACTGGATTCATGTCGCCGGATGCACTTCATGAGCAGACCCTTCTTGAGAGCCTTCTTGAGATTGATCTTGTTGTTGATGGAGCCATTCGGCCCTTGCGAGACGCCATTATTCGTCTTCTTGACGGCCTCGTCTATTACGGTCCGCATACACCGCGTGGTATCCTTGTGAGGACCTTCATGATGTCTAGGTGGGCTAAACCAGGTCAGATAATCAAGATCGGCGGCGCCCTCATTTGTGCTGCGCCTACCCGCGGACACCTCAGTCTTGTGTATCTTCTTGACCATGACTTGTCCGTTGCGCGAAAAATGCAAACATGCGTCATCATGTGTGGAGAGACCATCCTTCATGCATGCGTCGAAGCCATCGATGAACGCAAAAGAAAGCGTGAGTCGTCCGTACATCAGTGTACCGGCGTGGGGAGTACAGATTTCGTGAAGAATACAACTCAGACGGCAACTAGGGAAAGACATTCTATGGTTCAGTGCAGACTTACCCCATGAGTGGCCCACAGCTGCTGCTAATACACGGTCTGCTGGGCGCGAAGAACGCTCCCAGGGCTTGATGGAGGATTCGAAGGGACACCCTCGGAGTCTTTACCGCCGGACATGCTCCGAAGGACAAGAAGCTTAAGGGAGCACGGAGCGCGGATCACATAGCTCGGAGCATGAAGCTCAAAGACGGAGCAGGGGGGACGCGCAGTATGGAGCATGAAGCAGAAAGACGGAGCACGGGGGACTTATTCCGGAGCCCCTCGCGAAACACGGAACGAGGCATGTAGAAGAAACCTGCGCAGCGTATCCTACGAGTCGTGGAAGGCTGTGCGCCGCGAGAACCAGACATGCCGGCGAACAATCCAGGATAGGCCGAGAGGCCACAGATCCAGCGAGATTACAGCGCAAGTCACAGGTCAGCGCACCTGCCTGACCAAGGTTTTCGCCTCGCCAATAGCGAAGAACTGCTTCTCCGAGCAGCGACGCGTCGTTTCTACCAGTTACACAACCAGGCAGTACTCCCACTGCACGGGATAGTGTCAGGCCTAAGTTCGGCAGGTACATCAGAACCTGTCGACAGCTCCGGCGGAAAAAAGGCGTCGATGTGGAGTAACAAGTCACTGCTCGCATCTGATTAGGCGCGACAAAAAAAGTGCTCATGAAAGCATGTTACCAGTGTACGAGGATGGATCCAACGTCTGCGAGGAGCAATGATCAAGGATGTCCAGAACTGATGTCCTGAAATTGGAAGAACATTATCCAGTCTTTACATAAATGCTGGACATGCAATTGCGTTTTACGGGACGTTGCAGCTTGTATTTGTCCTCTGTCTGGGAGATAAGGACGAAGTGCATCACTCGAAGTTGCTGTAGGCCGACAGCGGCCTGATCGACATTTCCGTGGGCCGATCGCTGAGGGGTCGCGACGGGTCGCCGGTTGCGTTACAACACCGACCAGGCCTCAGACACCGACCTGCGTGGCAGGCCGAGCGCAGCCTGAAGACGCAGCTGCGCTTCACCGGCCGCCCCCCCCACGGTATACTCGTGCGTGCACCCTGTGGCTCCCAACATGCGCACACCGTTCGCACCCCGGTTGCGACCAGCGGGTATCTCTTCGAGGCAACCCTTTGGTGACAACTGTGGGCATTTCCATGCTGCGCGCGTTTTTGTGGCGGGAGAGGGAGGGAGCACCGAGAGTGTGCTCCCGCGCCGATAAAGCTACGGCGGATCGCTGACCGGGGGTCGACGGGGTGGATCTGTGTGCCGAGGTGCGCACGCTCAAGACCGTCTTTGCTCTTGTGGCGTTGTGGCTCTCGGCAGAGCCTCCGACTTTTGGCACGGTGCGGCCACAGGGTCTGTCTGCTCGGCTCTTTTTCGCCTCGCAAGCGCGACCACACAGGTGCGGGTTTCACAGGTGCCGGTTGAGAGGCACGTTCTTGTCGTAGACTCCGAGAGTGAGGATGATGGCGATCCTGACGGCTTCGCTAACGAAGACGACGACGCGAAACGTCAGGGACAGAATTATGTGATGCTTGTGGACGGTAGCTCTCCCTCGGAAGTCTAGAATGCTGCTCCCGGACCTCGTCGCTCTACACGTGAGCCATCCCCCAAAGTAACCTTGTGGAAGAAGGACCGCAAGGCCTACCTGGCCAGCGGGGCCGAGTCGGCGGCAAAGATGGCTGCGACTTGAGCAAGGCCCCTGCCAACTAGAAAAAGGCACGCGCTCGTCCGGAATGGCCGCTGTGGAAGCAGGCCATCAAAGAAAAAGTGGCGGCGCACAAGAAGCTCGGAAAGTGGTCCACGTGCATGGGCAGCAACAAGCAGCACAAGGCTGTCAAGACACGTTTCCTGTTCGAGATGAAGCACGACGGGGAAGGAACGGATCAGCGCTACAAGGAGCGGCTGGTTGCCCAAGGCTCCAACTAAGTTCCTCGGCGCGAGTTCGGAAAGACGTGGGCGCCTGTACACACCACGGAGACGTCACGTGCCCTGTTCGCCGTAGCAGCAGCCAAAGGATAAGATGTCCACCACGCTGACGTCAAGACAGCCTTCCTCAATGCTCAGATGGACAAAGAGATGTAAATCAAGCTCCCTGACGGTTTCGAGTCCGGAAAGCCTACGGATGTGTGCCTGCTCAACCTGGCTCTGTATCGGACCAGGAAAACGGGTCGGCTGCGGGGCATCAAGCTCAACGAGGACCTCGAGCAGATCGGAGCCACACGGTCTACGGTGGACCTGTTTCGTTTCGAGTGGCACCACCCTTTGCACGGACGCGTCTTCATCCTTGTCTACATCGACGACTTGATTGTGGCGGGCGAGAGTTTTTCTTGTGTGGAAGACATTAAGAATGGCGTCTCAGCCAAGTTATACGTGCGTGACATGGGGGAGGTCAAATACTTTATTGGCATCAAGGTCATGCGCCATAAAAGAGCCGACAAACTCACGCTGAGTAACCCCGGCCACATCATGGCGCTGATCCAGGCGTTTGGAATGCACACGTGCGCGCCCAAGAACACGGCGATGGCGTCGGGCGTCACGTTAAACAAGACGGGGGAGAATCGTATTCCCGACGACAACCGGTACGCGGAGATGGTCGGCTCTCTACTTGTCTTATCGAAAACGACGAGGCCGGACATTTCCTTTTCCGCGGTCGTGCTCTCGCCCTTTATGTACTGCCCTGAGAAAGACCGTATGCGCGCGGCCAAGGGTGTTCTGCGCTACCTTGGCGGGACAACTCTCCTTCGTATAATGTATGTCGGCAACGACGCGCTAGAAGGGTATGTTCACGCAGATTGGGCGGGCGACACCGACGGCCGTCGTTCGACAACAGGCTTCATCTTCCCGCTCAGCGGCGGGCCCATGTCGTGGGCGAGCAAGCGCCAGTCGATGGTGGCGACGTCGACGGCCGAGGCTGAGTACGTGGCCGCCGCGATGGCGACAAAGGAGGAACGCTGGCTGCGGAGACCGCCGTCCGACCTGGGCGTTGATGGTGGGGCCGTGCCGATGGGGGACTGCAACCAATCGTGCCTCGCGCTGGATAAAAAGACCCGAGGCGACGGGGCGGACCAAGCATGTCTTCATCGCCTACGACATGGCTCGCGACTATCAGGCGCGCGGGGATGTGGCCTTCTACTTCCTACCCAGCGCCTAAATGCCGGAGTACGGGCTCACACAGCCGCTGCCGTTGCCGGCGCTCACGGAATTCCGGGCAGCCGTCGGGGTTGGTGAAGACCTGGGCGCAGCTGCGCGGGGCGCAGAGCTTGGCGACACCCTCTTGAGGGAGAGCTGAGGCGCCATGGCCCCACTGGACGCGTCCAGTGGCGCAGCCCCTGATTCGCGGCAGCGACCTCCGTCCACATTGCGGCGGGCCGGTGTCGGTCGTGGACAGTTGCGCTAGCGTACACATGCTCGGAGACGGCAATGGGCCGCGGTTGAGCGGGATGCCGACTCGGGGGACGGCCGATTGGGACCTTCCTGAGGCGCTGCGGCGCAACTGGGGATGTCTATTGGAGCAGCTGCGGGTTCGCGGTGGTCGCCCGTGTCGCTTTTGGTGCAAGTCGATTTTGGCACCGAGCAGTAGGCCTAGTGCTCCGACGGATCGAGTCGATTTTGGTGAAAGTCAATTTTTGTGGTTTTGGGCGCGCATCTGCAAGCCTCCAGCGTCGGGCCAAGTCGGCTGGTCGGGCCCGAGCCGATTTTGGTGCACGTCGATTTTGGTCGGTGTTGGCCGGAGCAGAAGGCCTACTGCTCCAACGGGTCGAGCCAATTTCGGCCAAGTCGATGAGCCGCGTTCCGACCACACATTGACGGGCCGCCGATGTGCCGGATCGTCTCCGTTCAAGACGCGCCCGGATGCGCTGTACTCACCACGACGACTACTTCACGTCGGTAGGGATTTTGGCAATTTTGTCGGAGGTCGATCCTCCAGTAGTGACACCTGGGATGTGGGGATCGACTTCGGCTTGTTTCGACCGCGGATTTCGGTGAAATATTTCGCACTGGTAGGGACGGGCTGTGGTCGCGCTGGAGCGTCCATGGCGTGTACTGTGGTGCGCTGAGGGGAGTGCTGAGGCAGCCCCCCAAGCCCACGCAGGTACGTCGGAGTTACCGCGGACTGCCTGACTACTCGTGCGACTCACCAGACACCGCTCGCATCATCGCGGGGGGGGCCGTCGACGACGGGAACGCCGGCGAAGGCAAAGGTGTTCTTGGGGTACCCGCGGGTATGTGAACGACGCCTGTCGTGAGAAGTTGGACGTAACCGACGCTGGCGTTCTACCGGAGGACGATGGCGCGGTGTCCTTAATTCGTCACGATGACAAGGAACGACAGCCCGGGCATGATTGCGGGCGCGCCGGTGGCGATGGTCACCCTCTGGGTTTTGAACAGGCACGCGGCGCCGAATACATGGCCCAGGCCACCCCACATGGTCCGCACCCATACAAAAGTGGCCGCCGACGTCAAGAGTCGTGTCTCGTGGGGTGTACAGAGATCGCAGGACACCCCCATCGAGCGGACCCCGTCATCCAGGGATCCCCGCAGGATTGCGGTGACCAAAGCGTCGGCCCGACGGATGGACCGGTCCTGGGATAGGATGGCGTGAGCGTTGTCGTCGATAAGGGTGCACCCCAGAATGCCCGGGGCCGGCAGCGCTTCGACGACGAGGAAGGTCACGCGTACGACCTGCGCGCCCATCTGCACCCACAGCAGCGTGACGGTACGGCTGGTACGCAGCGGCGCATTGTTGATGTCAAGGAGACCCACGCGCTTCGCGATCTTGAGGTGGCCGCTTGGTATAGACAATCCGGGGCGAGGGCGGCCCTTCGGACCAGGTTCGGTTGCGCGCCAGTGTCCTCAATGGCAGCGGGAGACCGCTTGTCCAAGCCCAAGGAGGCCACATTGCGGTGGTCGGGGAGGCTGAACAACAGCACTTCCCTGCACCCCGGGTCATTCCCCGGTGCGACCGCGGGACGCGCGACGGTGGCGGTATGGCGGCGGAAGCGGGCGCGTTCGCAGCGGGCGCTTTCGCCGAACCGGGGAGGCCTAGCCGTGATGGGGCGGGCGCCGGCAGCGGGGCAAATTTCCGGGAAGCCATTTCCGCCCGCCCACGGCCGGGGATGTGTTGCCGACGGCCAGGACCGAGGAGCCAACCAGAGGCCGCGGTGCTTCAGCAGGGCCGGCGCCCGGCGCGGCCGGCACGGCGCGCGGAGCCCTTGGGCAAGGCGGGGCGCGGAAGGCCCCCAGAGGCCGCGGAAGAATGCGGGAGCAGAAGGTCGGCAGCCGCGGGAAGCCGGCGGCAGCTTTCCGCTCACGGAACTGGTGCAGATGGCTCGCCGTGATGTAAGAGTGCGGGCGAGCCTTGCGTCGGAAACCGTTCACGTGCAGCCCACACAGGATGCTGCCTCTAGACGTCTACCCAGGCGTGGGAGAGGTCGCCGCCAGCCAGGCTCGCCCCGGGAGGACCCGCAGCCCACTTTTCGGAGTAGCTGCCCTCCGCGTCCTCACCGCCGTCCGGGTACGCGCGATCGGAGGTTTTCACGGCGTGGACGAATGCGCGAGCACCCGAGCGGTTGGCGGCATCCGAGAAAGTGGAAGAGGCGACCAGTGCCGGCGGTGGACCCGCGCCCAGGGGCACGGGAGGGGCCGGTGCGGGGCCACGACCATTGTGGTGCGCAGCGACGGCCTCGCGGCGCGCGTGCCAGTTCGCCCGAACCTCAGGGGACTGGGCGGGGCACTGCCACACTGCGTTCCCCAGGGGGCCGCATAGCGAGGAGGCCCTCCGTTTTTTGGGCTCGGGAGCAAAATCGGGGCTGTGGTCACGCCAGAAGCCGTGCGGTGGAGCCCCCTCCCCTCGGAAAAAGCGGGCGGGGCGTGGCCAGCGGAGGAACATGGTGCCCGCATGAGGGGGCACCGGCGTCCCGGGAGCCAGGGTGCCGCGCCAGCGCCCTGCAACTGTGTAGACGGGAAACATCTCCGGCGTGCCCCCTCACGCGGGTTGCTGCTGCCACCCCGAGGCCTTGGGCAGGCTGGAAGCTGGAAGCACCGGTACCGGACCCAACGGACCGTACAAGGGTGCCTGTGCTGTCGCGGACATCTCAGTGGTCCATTCTGCGCATTCCTCCTGGGCTCCATAGTCGGTGAGGGACCAGGCCGCGGCAGCGGAGGCGGCTCCGACTGGGAGGGTCACCGAGGACGCCGTTCTGGCCCTTCCGGGTTCGCGATTTTCTCCGCCCGAAGAACGGGAGGCACCCGCCTTGCTTTTCGCTTGCAGTTCGACTCCCCACGCTTCGCGCGTTGCGGCTCCCTTTTTTAAAAGGTACTTGCGGAGCTTGGGGGAGATCCGGCCTTAAGGGTTGAAGAGCCGTCCGAGAGCTCGGACCTCCCGCCCGACCGCCTTCATTAATATTATATTCAACTCGGACTCCTATGGGACCGAGCCCAGCGCCCTGTTAGCATTTAGGATGCGATTTGCAAACTCGTGTTCTTCCTCACACTTCCCCTGGGTCCCTTTCATGAGCGACTGCAGGTGATCCACCAGGTCTTCTCAGTCAAGGTACTTGTTGAGCTGAGAGCGGACCGCACGCTTTTACGTAAGCTGCCGCGAGGCGTGGGTGTCCTTCGCCCGTTGAAGCACCCCAAGCACGTCACTCTTGACGAAGTACTGCAACAGATTCACGGCCTTCCCCTCTTTTAGGCCGCTACTGTTGCACGCGATCCGGAAACTTCCCAGGAATTCCACAAACTTCAGCGGGGTGTCGCCGGCGTACACCCGCGAGGTTTGTATCAGCGCCTTGACATTCGCGCGAACCCCAAGAATGGATGTGCCGCGGGGGAGGCGCAGGCGGCCACCTCGCTGCGCAAGCCGGTATCGCTAGGGCGGTAGGCGCACCTTGAAGCGGGGGTCGACGACAGTGTCCTCCCGCTGCTCCCGGTGGAAGGCGAGCAGCGTCTCCTGCACCTGAGCCCGCTTGGCCCGCCGGTAGGACCCACGAGCACCCTGGTCGCGGCGGGGAGGACCGCTACCGCGGCCACTGTCCGAAGAAGAGGTCGACCTGTCGGTCCTGGCCGTGAAGTCCGCCCTAATGGCGTCAGAGGGAGAGCCAGGGGAACACTTCCCGTCCCATCTGGACGAGGATGACTCCGTCGAAGGAGGCGAAGCGTCCCGGCGGGAGTCCCGGTGCCGGCGGCGTCCTTATGCAGGTCCCTCCTTCGTCCGACGACAGCCAGCGCCTCGCAAAAGCTGCGGCGGGGTGTTGTGTCCCGAGGGGGAGCCGACTTATGCCGGGGTGGGCACCACCGGGTAAAAGCGCCCATCTTGGGGGAGTCCCACGGCCGTACCCTTTCTGAGAACCGGCGGAGCCGCCTCCTCCGCGCATAAGGATGCTAGAGAGGGCCCCTTGGCCGCAACAAAGGCCAAGGCGACAGCGGTGGTGCGCCCGAGGACTGGGGTCTCGTCAAAAGCCGCAGTAGAGGCCACTTCCGCGGCATCCCGGAACACCTGGGCTAAGTAGCGCAGGCTTCCTGTGTCGACGGTCGTGCGAGAGAGCCCGGGGGCGGCAGCGCGGCCGACCCTGTGCAGGCTGGGCCCCGACCCGCCCGGAATCCAGGGTCCAAGAATCCAGCGTGACGCGTTGCCACTGCTCACGGGCCACTTCCACCGAGGAATTACCGAATGCTCTCTGAAACTCTCGGAGCTGCCGCTCCTCCTCCGCTAGCGAAACCGCGTCCGTCGGTCGACTCTACCCCAGGCCGCCGGGTGTCGTGCCGGTGTTGGGGTCTGAACCTCCCATTTCGTCCACGCAAGGTGGTCTACAGGCGGGCGCCTCGTCAGAGTGCTGCCCACTGAGGGGCGAGGGGCGAGAACCCACGCCCCCGCATTGGAGCTCAGTCGTCATGGACGACCGTCCCGAGCCTGGAGGTGGACAAGCCCCGTTGGTGGACGTGAGGCCGGGGTCCTCGGGCGGGGAGTTCGACTCACCCACCACCGTATCGCCGCCGCCGACTCGAACCGACCTTACACTCCCCACGGTGGCCATGGCGCCCGACGTCGACATCGCCCCGAGGTCTCCCTCAGGTGGTGCGTCCGTAACCCGGCTGGTGCCGGGAATCTCAAACGGAAGAGCACCCCCGTCGAGCGCGGTAGATGAGGAGGATCCGTGATCCACGGAAGCGGGGCCCGCGTATCGATCGGATGTCCTCGGTCACCGCACCGCAATACAACCCCCTCGGGTCCTGTGACTCTGGTACAGAAAGTGGCGTTGATCCGCGACGCGCACCACGTGCGTGCAGCGAGTCTCACTCGGAGCGCCGAATGTAGTACCGCAAATAGGGGGGTCTTCTATGGTGGACGGAAGTAACGGCCGTCCCAGCCTTTCGCGCGACACTCGCTATTGGAATCGAGGTCCAGGAAGACACTCCGATTGAAACTCCAAGTCAGACAGCCATGGTTTACTTGCCGTCGATGACGGTGCCTCCCACCGTCGTCGCCCTTCGTACTGAAAGGGCGGAAACCGTCGCTCCGGCTCAATTTCCCTATTGGGAATGGACACGGGCTGCCACCAACCAATGCAGATAGTTCCATGCACGCATATCAAGTCCCCTGACGGGATAAATCCAAGACGAAGGGGAGTTACTACTCCATGCGTTGCATGCTGCAACCGCCGCGTGGCGTCCGGTCGCCTGTCGGCTGCCCCGCTTGCGCCCGCCCAGACCCCTCGCGGGAGCGTCGGAGCTACTCCCGCCGCCGGCCAGCGGGGCGTGGGCCCCGGGCCCCTCCGTCGTAGCGCAAGCCAAGCGTCGGTTGACCGGACCCGCCGTCATGGGGCCACCACCTCTCCGCGTGCCGTGCCGCCCGTCGTCCCGACGGTCCTCGGGCGTGACGTGAGCGCCGAGACCTCCATGTTGCCCTCGCGGGGCCTTGGTCCGCGTCGCGCGGTAGTAATACAAACAAGAGGCCCTCGCCAGTGGATTTCCTTTTCGCAAGACCACTTCGCTCCAATGGCAGAGATCTCATATTTCATGCTTCTGGCCCCACGCCCTCATTGGTATCGCGCACGTGGCTTTCTCTTTCGCCTACAAACATGGCTCAGATCGATTCAGTCGAAGGGTATGTCAGCCACCTTCACCCCTATGGAACTGCCGATAGGCGCACACGTTCTTGGTGGCCCGTCCGTCTGGCACGAGATGCTGCCACGAAAGGTTCCTTCGCCTGACCCCCGCCCTACAGGAACTCTCCAAAAGCGCCTGTCCCAAAAACACCGGCCCGGATGCCAGAGCTGCGAGGACGCGTGTACGCGCTCCGGCCGCACTCACGCGCGGATCTCAGACACGTCGTCTTTTTGGAGGACAGCGCACCTGGCCCCAAGTGCTGTATTCGGACACCTGGCCCCACACCCTCGTATAAAACCAAGACAAGGCTTTACACCGCCCACCCACCTTTCTCTCCTGGTTACGATCGAGGGTTCCCGACAGCTGGACACGTCTGTTCAAGTGGGGCTTTGCTTGGTTGTCGTCCGACTGACAAAAGGTTCGTGTGATGCGTCATTCATGTGTACAACAAAATATTAAGGTAGCTATCGATTAAGGGGCCTCTACATCTCCAGATCGCAGTTTTGGATTCTGCACGTTGTCTCGGGTTCCTCTCTTGAGGAATCTTCTCTTCGGAAGAAATTTATCTGAGAGCGCATCCAACAAAGAGGACGCTAGCCTTTTTTCAGTCGTTTGAATTTTCGCTCTGTGGGACGTGCCGGCGAGGATTCAAACACATCGCATGTGCCGAGTGTCGGACAGCCGTCCCCGCTCCATGAGAGACCGGCCGGTTTGAATCTGGCCACGGGCCGTGCGATAGGCGGTTTCGCACTGTCGAGGGGGCGGGAACAACCGATCCACAGCTCTCCAATGGTGTCCTCTTCAGTTGACGGAGGGCCCTGAGCCAGAAGCTGTGATGTCTTGTGCACGCCCACTTAGCCCGACACCTCAGGGCGCCCCAAAATGCGAATGTCCTTCGCGCCAGCCCGCCAGGCTCCAGCTGCCGCGATCACACTGTTCGAATTGCTGGCCTCTGAACATCAGAGTTCTGGCGTCACCTCCGTGGCCCTCAAACTCGTCGTCGTGCCGTCAACCGACCTCGCGACCAACTTCGAGCCGCGAGGCGGCGTGGAGGTCCGGCTGGACAGCTTCGGTGGCAGGGGGCGCCGAGCGGCGGGAAGTGTGGAAGGCATCGCGACAGGTCCTGTCACACTGCGACGAGCCTCAGTCTACGCGGGGGTCCCCGCGTTGTGTCTTGTTTTTGTGACACAGGGGCGAGTTGTAGTGCATCGTGAGGTCTACGACGCCGACAGCAAGCGGCGCTGTGCAAGAACGTCTCTCAAGAAATCCTTTGTTGTTTCCCCTGGCTGTTCGCTGGCAGCTCATCTGTAACTGTCAACGAGGTCTTCCATAGGACTCCACCATGGTACATGCGGGCTGCATTTTAGCTGCGGCATTCAATTGGTGGAAGCATTTTCGACACAGCGGGTCTCCCAGGAAGGAAGGTGCAATCCACAGCACGCACGCGGATGCTGCTCGCTATATTTCTCAGTTTCTGCTTTCCTTGGACGGCTTAGTTCGAGCGCATCCCGTGATCGTTTTACGGAAGCTGTCGTCTACTTTCAAGCTGTTGGCCTTTATCCCGGACTGGGACGCACGCTGGCCAACCCGTTTATCATCCCATGGAGAAATGCTACGTCTGCTTGGCTTCTCTGTCAAGAGGTGGCGCGATTTGCGAGCGAGCGAAGCCTGGAGCTCGTTAGTTCCCACTTTCGGCTTGCGCGATAAATACCGGACGGATGCATCGTTGTCGCCGAAGAAACGCACGTTCACGGAGCGGCCATGATCCGACAGTTGGGCCGATACTAGGTCGGCCAGTCGCTCGAGGCGTCGGTTCGGTTCTATATCCGGTTCCGGAAGAGATCCTGACCTGTCACGGTGTGATGCTGCCTTACCTGCCACACTACCCTCCCAACTTGTAAGACCTCTGGCATTTCATGCCACGTGGAAACATAATTTCAACGTTCGATCCATTTAGAACATCACTATCCACGTGGCACGCTTCCTTAGTGACTCGCTGTACTCGTCCAACATTCGGTACAAAGACCTCCAAAGTTGTAACGGAAGCAACGAACACGCCGATCGACCTGATCCGGCGTGAGACCATCCAGCGCCGCGGTGACTCATCATCATGCGGAGTCTGACTCCAGATGATCTGGCGTCATCTCAAAGGCACCAATGGGAGTTGGTGTCAATCGCGTAGTCGAATAGGGATGCGACATCACTGTCAGCGTCCCTTGCAATTCAATAAGACGATCCGGGGCCAGTATGTCTGCGTCGGATATGACCTGCTGTTCGAATTGTCGAGCGCCGCACTGTCCAATGCGAGGTGCCCTCTGTTTTCGGCGCTCGTGTCGAGAGCCGCCAGATTCTCTACGCTTCTTTATCTGCGTTTCTGAGCCAGTTCGTGCCCAATTTCGGCGGTACACGCACGCCTCCCTTTGTTCTTGACCCTTTTAATGCCACACCATGTGGATGGGAGCGCATGCACGTTCTGGGGCATCTCAGGTGCCCCATGGGGAGTATACAGTCAAGCGAGCCGAGTTCAGTCGTTGGGATCGAGAGGGGAAGCCTCAGTTCTAAAGACAACCTTTTCCCTTGTGATCCCTCTTGACCTTCTCCACCGTCGCCGCACCCGTGCGAATCCTAAGTGCCCTCCGTCGTCGCCCCAATCGTCTTAGATGGGGTCTTCCCCGTCACTCGCTGCTTCTCCCGAGTACGTTTGATTCGCCACGTGTCCTGGCGGGTCTTACACAACTTGTCATCCATTGAACTTATCTTTGCCGATAGCAAGCGCAGCCCTCGGAACCTGAAGTAACACCACCCCTAAATGCCAGACCTATTGACGCATCTTCTTGAATTTTTGTCCGTTCCCCTCGCCGCGATGTAAGGCTATTATCGGGAAGCTCGGAGTGCGCTGTAGTGACGCTTGCCGGAGTTTACCGGACCTGGGCGTCCATTGCAAGGTGTTTTTTATCGCTCTCCCGATTGAGTTGGCTCCGCTGCAGCCGTGACGGTCAAGTCGAGAGTTGGGGGGCAGAGGGGACATCGGGTGTTTTGTGTGTTGCGTTTCTTTCCCCTGTCAAAGTGTGTATATTTCGCTCCTACTGTTCGTAGTCTCCAAGCCGACGCATATCTCAGGAGCTCGTAGCACGTCAGTCAAGCAAGTGTGTAGGATGCCGACGCTAGGGCGATGGGAGGAACCAGGTTTTGGTACAGACAATGACGATGCGGCTTCCAGCAGCTGTTAGCCAGCGAAGCTTGGCAAAGCGCATCAGCTGGTGCTCCCATCTTAGTCCGCCCTCTTTTGTGAAATCGGAAAACAGTCAGGACGATGACGGAGTGAACATATCCGATCAACTTTGTCGTTTCTGGTCCTATTCGTTCCATACCGCGGTTGCTCTGACCATATAACTCATCTGTGACGCCCACTGGGGGTCCTCCGCTCCTGTCTCCACGGAGCGCCAAGGATAGAACAGCAGCTAATCGTGCAGACGAGTAGAACGAGCCACAAGTAGATGACAAACTCGTAGGGGGACAAGAGAGTTACCAAGTCCCAGAGACAAGCGCACGGACTGCAGCCAGTCATGGTAGCTAGCCTGATGGGAGGCCAAGGTCTTATCGTCCTTTGAAAATGGGGAGAGTGGGTGGTCCGCAAGAGCGTCAGCGCCATCCGTCCCGCATACAGTCGAGCAGAGAACTGCATACGCCGCCGCGCCCTCTTCCACCTTTCTAAGAAACATCACTTTCTCATCTCCAGTCTCATCTCCGAATACGTGGCATGTGAGCGCCGTCGCTACCTGCGCGGGGGACATCTTTGAGGACCTGGCCCTCCGCGTATGTGGGTCTACGGGACTAGAAGCGATTGAAATCACGTCATCCTTGTCTGCTGCACCATATCCGGGGGCGTTCCAGTCGTCACTGTCACCCAGTGAGTGAGGAAATCTTGAAGCGCACTCAGAACAGACCGCTAGTCTCACGGAAGCTTCGGGGCATTTCAAGTCCTTTTTAGGTCAGTATCGTGGTCCCAAGCTTTATCGCGAGGCATCTGAGTCCATAGAGAGCCACACACGCTCCCATGTGGACCAAAGTACTGCGGACGAAGGAAGTGAAGAGGACAAGCAAGCCGAAAGAAAAGATAAACGTACAGGCGAATGGATCGGGAGCGTGTCTGGAGCGCTCGCGCAGAATCACGCAGACGAGCCGCAAAGTCCCTTTCCGCCGCTGCACGAAGACAGCTCAGAATCTCGAGAGCGTTTACTGGGGTATCGTCGGTGGTGACCCCGCTGGGCCTGCTGAGCGTCGCTGTCAGGGCCCTGCAAAAAGCACTGGCGGTCGCGCTCAGTCCAGCGTCGGCACACCTCGCCTGCTCACGCGTGGCGTCAACATTGACTGGCAAAACCGCCGCTGCGTCGGAGCCGACGGCCCCAAGGGTGTCCACAGCCGCCGAAACGGGATTGGCCGTCCCGAAGAAGTTGGCCACACGAGATCGCCGGCGCGCCAGGTGGGCCATTAGGGCGTCTTCCGCTTTCTGGTAGTTCTCCAGGGCTTGTCGCCGCTGAGACTCAAAGAGCGCCTGGCCCGACACGCTGCAAACAAAAAACTGGGCCGACAGCTTCTTCTTGTTTTGTTCTCTTGAATACAACGCCGTTCTGCGAGATCTCGCGCTGGAAGAGAAGGGGGCTGAGCTCAATCTTCAGGGGCGTGTGCCCGGGATTCAGACACTTTGTGCACCTGGGAAGCGTACACAGGAAGCGCAATATGTGGAAAGAGAAATAAAAACGATGGAACAGGTGTGGAGCGTGCGTGTCAGCTCGTGTCTGCATCGAGGAACATGCTTGATACACTGAAATCCAAAAGCAAGGAGCGGAAAGTTGTCGTGGACTGATCACGGAAAGGGAAGCGCGCAACTTAGGGATCCTTGCACGGGCACTTCAGAGCGCTACTTTTGGCACCCGTGTAGAACTCGTGCCCTTTCGGCAGAGCGGCAACGTACTGCACGTTACCAACCACCATCGTGCACTTGGGAAAGTGGTGGGTTCTGCCGTTCTCTGTCATCTTTATGTAGCCAAAGGCCCCGCGCGTCGCGTTGGCCCGCCCGGGGCGCTCAGAAAGAGCCTCCTTGGGCGACATATTTAGCGGGGCGCGGGTGAGATAGTGCTCCGCCGGAGATCCTCACAGTAGCTCAATCGTCCATGTCACGAACCCCACTTCCAACTCAACAACAGATCGGAGCTCTCTGTTAGAATCTTGTCATGAGGGGCAGTTCGCTGCGATGTGGCGAAACGCGAAGAGTCCACAGAGAAGCGTTGACACACACGCCACGCCCAAATGGAAGCGATTGTATCCAACATACCTGCGCTTCCGTCGCCGGATGTCCCGGTGGTGGTACCCGTGGCGGTGGCCACCGCTGCTGCGGAGCCGCCGGCCATCGGGCGTGGCCGGCGGGATATGCGAGGGCGTACTGTGCGGTGGGTATTCCAAAGCGCGAAGAGGATGGGCGTCACCACGGTGGCAACGAACAGCAGCGTGCTGCGTCAACGATGCGGGCAGTCCCAGCGCGGGGCGCCCTAAATGAGGACAGTCGATTGCCGTCCCAGCGCGGGTCACGGATGGCTAGCATTGACGGAATCGCCGGGGCGCGGCTGTTCTACAGCGATCAAGTCAATGTTCTTCGCCAACTCCTTCGAACCTTGGAACCAAACGTCGTAGATATCTTTGAACTGAATGTGTCGATTTGTATAGATATTGTGACAACTATAAATAGATCTTGTGTCGAGACATTTGTACAGGACGTTCGATCAAGCTGCGCTCCGGACTGGTACATGCTAAAACCAGTTCCCGTTCGAGTCTGTTTCTACCAATGAATCGCCGTTCGAGTCTCTGCTTCGGGCGAGGCCTGCGTCTCCGAAATCGCGGTTTCCTGGGTCTGGGGGCACATCGGTTCG
>Ga0209093_1000191_pt1 | contig 30887 bp, 43 predicted proteins | sample SidtaG_4_FD_187450 | JGI IMG/M metagenome (GOLD analysis project Ga0209093, IMG submission 187450) | Marine algal microbial communities from Sidmouth, United Kingdom - Sidmouth_Male1 metaG (SPAdes) (version 2) | ecosystem: Host-associated > Algae > Red algae > Unclassified | place: Sidmouth...
CCACTGCCACCACCGACGTCGCCGACGTCGCCGACGTCTCCAACGCCGCCCCGACGCCGGTGTTGATCGACGCAAAAGTGTTGGTCGTCCTTCCGCCGACGGCCGTTGCGCTCATCAACGCACACGCCGCTGGAAGTGTGGTTGCACTGCCGGCGGCGCCAACAACCACCGCGAGGTGTATCGCGCAACGATGGGGCGGCCCCCATTTCTTTCTGTCGTGCAGATGTACTCTTGACAGGCCGCCGCGCAACGTCGCTGTCGTCGACATCGCGGGTGTTGTCGGTGTTCGCGGCGACGATTCCATCCGTGGTGGCCGTGCGCGCGGGGGGGGTGACCGGCTCATGGGGGCGGCGCGTCTCGCGGGCCGGCGGGTGGCACAGAAGATGCGCTTGGGACGGCGACGGAGGGCGGGTTGGCGCTCATTCTCTAATTCTGGCCGCCTTCCTTGCCACTTCACTCGCGCTTTATGATGCTGCCACTGTTGTCGTGTGTCTCTTTGTTGGCTTGCATCTCTCCTTTCATTGCATTCGCTGCCTCCCCTACTCGCTGCCTCCCCTTTGGTTCGTTGCCGCGGTATGTTGTTGCAGTCAGAGGGTTGAGGTTGTGTTTGTGTTCCCAATGTTCGACCGGTGTCGCACTGGCACATAGGCAGCACAGTAGTCCTGTGTACTGCCCTCATTATTGTTCGTTTGTTGCCGTAACCAAGCCGCCGAAGTGCGCCTGGTGACCTCGTGCACGGCGGTGCTCTCCCGCCCACGCAGCTGTCACGTACCCCCAGAGCAGCTGAGAAAGCCAGCCACGTAGACGCAACCGATTCGATCAGCCCAGAATCCCGATGCCATCGGTCGATGAGATGAATTGCATCGGCGAAGTCACATCGGCGAAGCCATCCATCTCCATCCAATCCCCCAGCCGATGACTCGATCCTGTGGGTCCGAGATGACATCGGAATCGGGCTTCCGATGGCAATTAGTTCCCTGTAGACGATGTCACGCACCGCCGAGCACAGAAACGTAGTCGGCCCTGCGCTGGCATCGTGATTCTCATTTTGGGTCGCTGTGAGGCGCCATACCGGTCAGGAGTCACATGAATACAGGTCATTTCGGTGAGCCAGTGGCAGGCCACGATCTACTGGTGCGCGCTGATTGGTGCTGCGAGGGCTCCCTGTCGGCGGAGAGGAAGGCCGCCCAGGCATCGTCCAGATTGTGTGGCGCAGCCGGACGCCAAGGCTGCACCTCCCGCTGCCGCCGTCCTCTGGATCGTGTCATGGGAGGTCGAACAACCTCTGAACGGGAACTGCGTGGCTGCTCACACCACAGGAGAGAGGCTGGAAGCAGGCCTGGAAAGAGCCTCTTGGTGAGACGCATCTCACAAGAGGGCCTTGCTTGGACGGTGCCCCCCTTCACAACATCTATTGGTCTACAGTCTGTTTGTGTGGCGCAAGTGGTCAGCTCGTCTCTAGTACCACCTTGCACCATAGCGCGCCCCTCATGGACCGCCACCCCCCACCCGCCCCCACCACCGCCCACCGCCTCTCCCACGCCCAAACGCTGCGGTTTCCAGACCCCTCCCACTCGGTCTGATACCACATAGAGTGGATCCCGGACGCAGTGAAGCCTCTAGTCTGAGAAAACCGTTGTTTATCGATCGTGGATCATCTCGCCGCGCTTCTACCACGGTCGGATCAGCCCGCCGTCCCACTACGTCCAGCACCTGGACCAGTCCTCTCGATGTTGCTCACGCCTATGTTTTGTTGGTGTGTATACCGTATCTCCTGAATCATCTCTTGTTGCGGGTGCAGGTGATGCGCTGGAGTATTGCGGGTCTTTCTTTATTCGCAGGGTGTCGTTCTGCGTCATTGTCTGAAGAAAACTGCAGGCTATTTCTCTGTGCTGCTGCACTGTACTGCGCCCATTTCCTCCGTACTGCCCCGTACTGCCCCTTACTGCCCCATGTTACTCTGTTCTCACCGATGCGGCACAGTACTGCCCATTTATCCCTGTACCGTCCCGTTCTTTGGAAATCCATGCAAGTGAAGAGAAGGGCGGCAACGGCGGTGGTGGGGCGACTGGCGCGCGTAGTTGGGCGGGTGTTGAAAGCTATGTGGGCGGCTCCCGCGGGGAGAGGGGCGACGGGCTTGACTAGCAAGGAGGTTTCTTTTTGGGCTGGTTCCCGCCGAGAGCGCACCATGCCTCCTCGGCGTCAACCCGCTACAACTTCCGCCGAGCCGCGTTGATTGGACGCAGGCGCACGGACGCGTGCATACCTGCCCATTTGCTCTGTGGGGGGCGAGACTGACTTTCTGTGGTGTGCCTGGAGCGTACTCATGCTTGTGTTGTTGTTGTGTCTGGTGGTTATCTTCTTGCCCTTCGCTTGTTTACTGTGGCCATCTGGTATGTAGCTCTATGTGTTCATGTTGGGCGCGAGGGGCGCGACGGGGTAGTCGACGAGGGAGGGGACGGGTGGTGTTGGCGAGCGGGCGGAAAGAGGTATCAGACCCATGGGGCCGCGGCCCCGCCCCACCCGGTCCCTCTCCCCTAGGAGGCGTGACAGCGCATATAAAACGTATTCTCTTCTACAACGTTCTCTACCAGTGAGCGACAACGTGGCGGGACCGCTGCCCCGTAGGACAGTGCTCCTGCGCGCGCTGCGTATCGAGTGACAGGGCGGCCACGAATCGCCGTGGGAGGGCGTCACGTAACTCCTGGGTAACTCCATGAGGCGTCCTGTTGGGTGCCTCTGGGTGCCTCCAAAATGCCTCCGGGTGCCTCTATAATGCATACTGTGTGCGCGCCAAGGTGCGCACATGGCTCCCGGACAGGTCTCCGATCAGTGTCAGATCGTACTGGGGGCAAATCTGGCGAATCTGGGACCTTACCCATTTGGACGAACACTGTTGAAAAGAGGGGTCCAGTACGCGACAAAACACATGCGAATATCATGCTGGGGGCCCGTTTGGGATCGTTTCAGATCAACCTTCAATTCTGCTGGCCAAGTCCCAAGGGCGTTCTCAGTACATGGTTCATTTTCGCGACGATGAAGTCATGCATTCGAGTTCGGATCCGACGTTCCTGGTCGGAGTGAGGATCAGTATTAAAGTCGAATAATCTTTGGCTCCGATTCCGATTCTACTGTGTGTACCTAGAATGAATACATTCCATCCGAGGACGGTTCTGCACAAATATGGATCGGCGTATTGACGAACGAGACGCTGTCCGACGACGCCTGCAACAAATTCTGTGGCGCATTCCAACGTCATGCTTGAGGGAGTCTCAATCTTCTAAGAAATCAACGTGGTCCAGCGTTCCTGCGCAACCCCAGCGTGAACACTGAAAACTGCAATCTCTTCCTCAGACACCGAAGGCTTTGAGACCTTGCGGGAAGTGTTGCCTTCGTCACGATGAGCACTTGTCAGAGTGCAATCGTGGGGGACGCCAGAGGGTGTTCACACAGCAAAGAGGCGCCATTTGAATTTTTCTGGAAGCAGAGGGGTTTGTGTGGCGGTTGGGACCATCCGGTGGCGGGCCGGCCCGGGTGGAGGTGTGCATGGCGGTTGGATCGGCCGTGCCTGTGGCTGGACGGCTTTCGTGGGCCCTACGTTGGCCTCGTTTAGCGGACGGATCGTGGATGTGATGTCGCCGTGTGAGTTGCCCACATGTACTTGGACATCTTGGCTGCTGCTGGAGGCGGTTGTCCGAGTTGATGTTTCTTGGAATATATTTCGCAATGTTTGGAAGGAATTGATTTTCGCATTACGAGTGGCCTGCATTGGCCAGCTCCGATTGGAAGGCGATCCACAGGCTCCCGAGGGTCATTTGCTTGCACATATCTCCGCGGGTTGGGACCGAATAGCGGCCACCCAGCGAAGGCGCCTCGTTTACCTACTAGGGACCGGAGCGCTGGCGTGTGTTGGCCCTCCGTGGCCCCGCTAGGTGGCCTCCGTTGGGGCTGTTCAGGGGAGGTCTCAGCCTCCCCCTGGTGTCCAGAAGAAAAACCAACCGTGCCTTGGGTTTCTTTCTCCATTGTGTTTGTGCCGTAATACATTTGTCTTCCTCCTCGGAACGGGCGTGGACTGCACTTTTCCGTTGCCGGTTTCTTCTGGGCCTCCCTCTTTTGGGCACCAGGGGTTGTTGATTTCCTTTCCGAACAAAAGAGAGAAAACCGCTGCAGATTGGCTCCTCCGAACCTGAAGACGATAGTTACATGCTTTGGATACCCGAACACCTACACATCGTGCTCTCGGCATCCGGTTCGGGCGCGCCAGACACATGGCGCTAGTACTTGCGACGTTACAGCCACTATCGTCGAGCTGGTGGCTAACGTTGGCATCTTTTCCGCCTGTGCCATCCCAAGGGCTGCGTCAGAAAGCTTGTGCAGTGCACAGCCGATTCTGGGAGTCCTACAAAATCAGGCAAGGAACTCCACTTCGATTAAATATATCATGCCCTCGGAGAATCATTTTGGCGCATTATAATCGTCCGTGCATGGGCAGAGTACATTGTGACTATGCAGCTACCGGCACGGAATACGGATATATCCGAGGATACTGTGCGGATATATATCTAGCTCGCATTTTTCCATCTCAGCCCCTGGTTACCATCGGACGCCATCGGGACGCCGCCGTTCGTGCCAGTCACCACTTGCTTTAGTGGCTTTATCTGCTGCACGAACTTCCGCCGGTCGTCCCCTGCACCGACCACGCCGCCGGCGTCGTCTCTGCCACTCGCACTGCCGTCGGAAGGCACCGACTGCCGGAATTCTCGGGTCTCCAAAAGGTCTCACCGACGCAGAGTGCCCAAGCGGCTCAAGGCGGCGCTGGTAGCCAGCCAAGTGAGGGCGGCCACGCGGCGCGGCCACCGCCGCCGCCGGCCGACGCCGATGCCGAATCCGGACGACGGCACTGCCAACCAAGATGCCGCCTTACATCCATCTGTCCCGCCGGCTGATAGCCAAGAACACCGGGCCGCCCTGGACGTACCGCGGTCCGATGCTGCTAGAAACATGTCTTCACTGCTCATGACGGGCGTGAGCAACGCCGGGCGTGCCACGCTTCCGTCCGCACCTTATGCCGTTGCAATGTTGGAGTTGACGCAGGACAAGGACCGCGTCCCGGTCGTTCTCGGCGGCGGCGTCGTGCGCAGTAGCATCTTGCCACCGCTCTCATCGCGTTCGGCACTCTCGGAGACCCAGCCACTCGTTGCGGCCACAATCAACGAGTGAACTGCTTTAACGGTGTCCCGCATTGGCGCTCCGGGCCAGGCGCTTCAGCTTGCCGGTACACTCGTTGAATGTGGCGCACCCTCCGCTGCAGGGCACTCATCCTCTGCCGCTGCGGTGCTTCCGCCGCTTCGGCTGCCCGTATCAGCGGCTATGACGCCATTTGGGCGCACACTTCCCGTCGGAGGTGCCGCATCCGCCGGTACCAACCGCCCCCTTTCGACAATGGCGGCAATGCCGGCTAGACCACATCTTCCGCCTCAACAGATCCCGTTGGGCCGACTCCCGCCAGGCCGAGCACCGCCGCCGCCGCTTCCAGCAAACCGCCGACGCGCGGGCCACGCATTCGGGCGGGTGCCCCGGTCGGTACCGATGCCGCTGGGCCTCAGTCCGCCAGAGGGTCATGGACCTGATGCCGTCGCCGTCCACCCGCCAACGCACGTCACGGCGGGCCCAGTATGCGGGCTGGCGCCTCTGTCTGCGCCGATGCCGCTGGTCCGCGGCCCGCCGAGCCATGGCGGCGGCGACGCCGCTGCCGTTTACCCTTCGATGGGCGTCGCGGCGGACCCTGTGATCGGTCTGTCTCTTGCGCCGGCCTCGACGCCGTTCGGCAGTCGCCCGCCCATCCGCGACGGCGCCGCCGCCTCCGCCGGTCGCCCGCCCACGGGCAACGCGGCGCACGTGCTGGCGCCTCAGGCACGAGCGCGTGAGCCCTCGCCTCAGTTTTTGCAAGCCGTCGGGATGGCGGGCGGTGGCGATCGCGTGAGCAAGCGTCCGTCGACCGGCGCCGTGGCCGGCGCCGGACCGGAATCCGCACCGCGACTTAGGCCGATGGTGCCAACGCTCGCTAAGCCGCTGATGCGGCCGCCGCTGCTGCCGCCGCCGCCGCTACCGAGTGTGACGGTACCTGCGCCTGGCGGCGTGCCGTCTTCGGACGGCAGCCCCATGGGCGTGCCGCAGAATGAGTGGGACTCGATGTGTCTTCTCGCTGCCGACGTGGCAGCGAAGAATTTTCTCAGACGAGCCAAGTAGTCACATGGAGCAGCCAGTCTCATGTGTCTCTTTCGTCTCTCTTCTCGTATTTCTGCGCGTTTCATCATGCCGGCCTGTCTGCCTGTGCATGTTCTTTTGCAACCTGCTCCGTATCGTTCCACATCTGAGCGTACGCTTTTTTTGTTTGCGTCCTACTCCTTGCGTGACGCGTACGCGTAAAATATATAAGCTGCTTGTGCTGCCATGGGAGCGAAAAGGAGCGCCCGGATGTATGCGATCACGCGAAGCCAGCACTGCCGCGGCCCATCTTTGGCTCGAACCAACCCTCCTTGACATCACCCAGATGCCGCACTCCTCAAACCCCATTCCTCACGCCGTACCCCGCACCTGCTTCTACGCTCGCGTCCCGGACGCCAGCAACTCGGCCGAAACACGGAGCCGAAAGTACACCATCCGCCGCGCCGTCACGTCGGCCACCGCTTCCAACCGCGCCAGCGCTCACGCGATAGCCACCGCAAACACGCCACAGTCGTTGTTGTTGCTTCGCTGTGGAGCCCCCGCCCCGTGGTCGATCCGGACAGCAGGCGCCGGTGGGATCTGCCGCGGCTACGCACGGCGTCGCGGAACCACCGCCGGAAAGTTGACGTGACGGCGGGGTGCTCGCACCCATTCGAGTCACAGTGCTCGACCGCCCCATCTATGGTGTGGAAGACCGCGAGGGTCCAGTTGTTGCCGTGTTCACCCCCGTGATTGACGACTACAAATACGAGGTCGACTGATAGCAGATCCCGTCGTGCCGTCCACTGGCGCACCCGGTCAAAGGTGTACAGGCCCCGGCCGCCGTTCGTCAACTGCGGGTAGAAATAGGTACAGAGAAAGAGACACACCAGCACCGCCCGCCCAGCGACCACGTCCGACTCGTTGCGGCGCAGCAGCATCGACAGGACCCCGTTGATGTTCTCGTCCTCCAGCAGGCCCTGTCATGAGTATCGTTTTCAGTTTCGGGTACGGTATACAAAAATCGTTAAATTCGAGTACGTGTGCCGGCCACCTGTCTCGACATGTGTATCAATACGAGATATACCTGGAAAACACGGGTACGAATCAATTCTGGAATTGATCGACTTGGATGAGCTGCCAACCTTCAGCAGCGCGAAGCACCTATTTAGCCGAAGCATGTTGGAACGGTTCCGTCATGTGAGTGAACCTGTTCGCCGCGTTGTTAACGGCGATCGTGAGAATTCGAACGGGCGCCCCCTTGCGAGCACACCAGGGTTCTGACATTCCCCCCCGACCAGAATCGTTGCAGCAATGAATTCATGTCCAATAATTATCTGGTACTCGGCGGACGTGAAACGCCAAAATTGCAAGAGAATGGCAGGCTCTTCTGGCTTCAAGTCCGCTGGCAGTCGGAATTGATCGATACCCACGGCTACCTAATCATCTGTTGCTTTGGGTGCGGGTGCCAGCCGCCCTCCTGCCTACGGATAAGGGAGTTCAGACCCCTACACCCGTAAAAGCACCTGCTCACAATATACTTATGGTAGGGCCTGTCTTCGAGCCACTCACCGCGCTTAAAGAACCGCAACACGAGCCTCGTGATGCGCTCGTTGCCGAACCTACCGACGAGCAGCTCATCCTGCTCTGCCGCGCCGTACGCGCCCGCCACCCCTGCCGCCACGCCGGCGGCAATGAAAGACTTGGCGGCAGGCGCCACTGGCGACAGCGGGTCTTCCACGTCAAGGACAGCAGCGACACGCCGTGGGTAAGAGCGCAAGAGCGCCCCATGAACGACCTACGCCGGCCACTCGGTCGCGTCCGCGAGAATAGTCGCTCCAGACGCGGACTTCGTCGAGACCGTTTGGGGCCGCACGTGGCGGGAAACTCCGGCGTCGGGCGTGCGACGTGGATGCCCGGCTGCGGTTGCGCTGCACATGCGCGTCTTCCATCTCCTGGTCGGGAAGCCGAATGGCAGCGCCGCCAAGCAACAGGCGTTGACTGACACCAACACTGCGAGAAGGCCAAACGCGCTGGAGCTGGTGCCCACCACCTCCACCGAGATGATTGCGGCGCCGGCCAAGCCAGCACCCATGGATAGCCGCTCTGTCGGCTCTGAAACGATGCGCGCGCAGTGGAACGCCCCCAAGCCCATGTGCGGCGCCGCCGCGGCTACCGCCGGATTCTGAGACGCTTGTGCGACCGACTCTTCCAAGGCGCTCAAGCCCTCCTTCTCCACCAGCGACACGTTGGCAGGAAAAGGGCCGTCACGAGCCGCAGTTGCCGCCGCCAGGGCTCGCAAGCGGCCCAAATCCACTACCAGTTCAAGTGGCGGCGTGAAGGTCTGCGCTGTCTCCCACGTACGCGGGCAAGCAATAAACAGCTTGCTCATCTCCCGCACGCGCGTAAAGACCACGAACGCAACGCACCAAGAAAAAAAGGAAGGCCACGCGAGCATAGAGATGGAGTCGGTCGTCTTCCCCTGCACCTTGTACGCCGTCGTATCGAGGGTTGAAGTGACGGTAACTGCCACGCTGCAACCGAAACAGACACATCGTCGACTTTGACGGAGAAGCGCGCCTCCTTCCGCACGAGTGGAACCGTCTCATTGGGTAGCCATGGGGGGAAACCGTTGAGCTGCTTCCACCCCCGGGGCTCTTTCAACGGTAGCACGTACAAGATGTCCGCGTCAGCGGACGGCACCCGCATCGCGCCGCCGCCCGCTACGGCGACGTCCGAAAACTTCTTTCCCGCGGGGTAGTGGACGCACAACGGCCGCACTAGGCTGCCGTTGGCCGCCCCCGCCTCGGTCCCGATGTTTTAGTCTACCATCAACAGCGCCCCGTCAAGCGTCTCCAGTATCATGTCCTGCTTGAAGGTGCGTGACGGCGGTAGTGCCTCCTCTGCCGCCGCCACGGCCCGCCGATCCACGCCCACCCCCGCTACTTTCGCAATCCGCACGGTCGGGTAGTGCCGCACCGGCTTGTTCGTTTCCGTCAGCTTCCGGGCTTGGTCACCTGCACCCGCAGCGCGTTGGTGGCAACGATCATGGGACAAAAGCTGTCGGCGCCCGTCTCCGGCAGCACCAGCGGCGCCGCTGGCGAAACGAGACACTTCTTGTTGATTGTGTCAACGTCCGCCCGCGTCATCAGCCCCGCCCTCATGCGGTCGCACAGTGCAGCAAAAGCAGGGTCCGCCCCCTGCCGCATGTTCCGCTGCAAGAACAAAACCGTCTGGAAGCACCGCCACACCTGCAGGCCCCGCAGGCGGCGGACGTAGCGGGCGCTATCTCGCTCATCCTCCGCTGCCGGCGGACGTCCGGCTGTCCAAAGTGGAGTGCTGACGACTGATGGCAAATTCTGCAAGTCTCCGCCGAGCACAATCGACAAACCGCCGAACACAACACCCGCGTTCACCACCTGCCGCACCCGCTGCTCGGTGGCCGCCAAAACGTCGGCGCTGATCATCGAAAGCTCTTCAAAATTGACGAGGACGACACCGCTGAAGAAGCGCACCAGTGAGAGCGTCGCTGTTTTCTGCTTGTCACGCAGCGTCAGCTTGAGCAGGGAGTGCAGCGTTGACCCGTCAATGTTGGCGGCGGCGACGCCCGCCGGCGCGGCGCAAACGAAGCTGCGTGCCCGCGCCCAGCTCCGGGCAAAGACGCGCACCTCGTCAATGACGCTTAAATTCCCAGATCCCGCTGTGCCGCCGAGGTTCCTCTGCAGCTGTTCGTCCGCGGGTGTGTTGTCGATAACGTGCGCGACACCCTGCCGGGTGGCGAGATCGGAAGATGGCGCCGCAAATGTTCTCCAACGCCGCCACCTGCTGCAGCCCGTTGGCCCACTGCGCAGCAAGTGTTACCGCACACTCCTGAAACGCCCGCCGCTGCTCGGTGTTCAGAGTGAATGTTTCGGCGACGGCCGCGGCCGACAGCACAGGCGGCGGCCAGCTCCGCGGCGTCAAGCCTGCGGCCTCTACCTTGGTTGCGTCAGACACCTTCCCGCCAGAGTGAGCGAGGCACTGAGAGCCCTCCCGCAACGCTTCGAGCAGTTCTACGGTGACCACGGCGTGTGTGGAGGCGCCGGCAGGCGGGGCCTCCTCGTCAAAGATTTCGGAGGCCGCGGATGCGTCTCGCAGAGAGTGTTCCTCAAATGTGCGCTGCTCTTCGCAGGCGGCTTAGAGCATTCAGTCGAGCTCCTTGGCCGGTGGCCCGTCGCCGCCAACGATGAAGACGCCCGCCGCGGCAGCGACGCGTGTCAGCAGCAGCTCCACACCGTCGTCAACACGCAAAGTTGGCAGCGGCACCTCAACACCCGCCGGGCGACCGCGTCCCGCCGCAACCCCGACAGTGTGGACGAGCGAAACGGCTTTCACGAGCCCTGCCCGCTTCGCTTTTGTGCAGACGTGCCCACGGGCCAGTGGCATCTCGAAGCCACCCTCGTCAGTCCCCAAGCCTCCCAAAAAGTCCAGCGGCGCGCCTCCACCGCTACCGTCGCCGTCACCGTCGCGGCCAAGCCCAGCCTCGGGGTCGATGGGGACGGTACCGTCCAAATCTTCTCCCCCCTCATCCGACGAGCCCTCCACCGGCCACACGCCGGCCCCGTCGGCGCGCTCCGTTTCCTTTGATGTCTCGTTGTCAGCGCCGCCGTTGTCGTCGGTCCGCGCCCGCTGCCGCTTCTTGGCGCACCCGTTGGGTCAGGATTGGACGGTACGGAGCTTTGCCGCGGCGTAGGGCGGCACCTGCGTCGCTTGAAACGCGTCCCACCAAGACACGTCGGCCGTCCCGCGCAGGTCGCTCCGTGTCCGACACGGGGTGAAGACCAGGGCTTGAGGTGGATAAAGTAGAGCCAGACATATCCGCACATTGTACTCGTAATAATCGATAATCGATGCTGCAGCCGCGTATCCATACCGTACTCTGTTCATCTACCGCCGGATATACTGAGCCCTAATGACTCTCCAAAGGCAGGATATCAGGTAATCTGTATCGATTTACGACCTTGCTTATTACGGCTCACAGATTCTCCGCCGCATTGCTGGCGCGTGGAGATGCCTCCTCACCTGGTTGAGCTGCCAACATCTGGCAGTGCCAAGCGGCGATCTGGCCGCAAAATGTCCGAACGGTTCTGTCCCGCGTCTGACCCGGTTTGTATTGTTGTCAATGGCCCGCGCGCGAACCCGAACGGGCGCCCCTTGGTGAGCACACGAGAGTTCCAACGATGACTACTGACGAGGCCGGCTGCATCATCGAAATCAACTCGAACAACCAGATGGTACTGGACGGCGGTTCATCGCAAACAATGCTTGTGAATAGAAGTGTCTATTTTCAGCACACGTTAGGCTGTACAGGGTGAGCTGTTTCCTTTCGATAATTTTACCATGCGTCCAGATCCATCATCCAAGAGAATACATTCAGTCCGTCTATCCGAACTATCTCCGAAATGGCACTAAATGAGTATCCGAAAATAGAATAGATCCGTACTCTGTCCGGCCCAGCAAAATCCGAATTAGGATAGATGAAATTGTGAAATACTTAATTCAGAGTGCATGAAGAGGCATGTGGAATATATCCTAATGCAACAAAAAATGCCTGATTCCGAAGCCGCTGGTGAAGACGACCAGAGCAAAAGCGCCGTAGAGCTCCCGAGCGTGCTCCGTGTCCGTCAGCGCGTCTCTGTCGGGGAGGCGTGGACAAACAACTCGAGGCACCCGCAACGGGTCGCACCGCACAAGGTGGTGCGTCTTGTGCTGAGGGTGCTCCGAGAGAAATGCGAGCAGCGGGGGCGCCGCCGTGGTGGTGTCGAGCTTGCGCCCCCTACAGCCGCCGCCGGGCGCCTCAGCCGCAGCCGTCGTGCTCACCGCAGCTGCATCTTCAGCAGTCCTACTGCCGCCTACGCCAGCGGCGTCTCCCTCGCCCCCCCCATTGTCCCCATCTCCCGGAGTTTCTGCGTGTGCGCCAACCAGCTGCCGCCTACCCCGTCGCCCAGGCGCGGAAATCCGTCGCTTCTCGTACTGCTCGTAAATCTCATAGGGCGACAAACCCGAGAGGGCGACGGGGCGCAAGCGGTAGTCCAACGTCTGGGACAGGAGAACGAAGCTCCTCGGCCCGTTGCTCGTGGCATTCTCGACATCAGCAACTGGCAAAATGTCCCGGCCGACAGCCGTGGCAAGTGCGCCTTCGTGATCGGCATCAGCGTTGCGATTTGCTGCTGCCCCACCGGCGACGACCCTGCCACGCGTCGCCCCGCCGTCAACGTCCGCGGGGACCACCGTAGTAGACGCCGCATCGCCTTTGTGGAAGGCGAGCAGCTGAGGTACGACAAACGGCACAAGCGTGGGCGAGGCATTCTGGCCTTCTCGGTACAGCGGGTACATCGCGGCCAGCGTCGCTGGCATCTCCTGCCGCGCCGTCGCTGCATAGGCCAGCGAGCACACCCGCCGCGTCCCCGTGCGCATCTCGGTCCGTGGCAGCTCTGTCTGCTCAGCGCTCAGAACACGCCGGAAGCGGTTGATCATCTGGATGCTTGTTGACGCAGCCCCCTAAGCCCGCACTGGTAAGTCGGAGATACTGCGGACTGCCTGGGTAATTCCTGGAGTACTTCTGCGGTCTTCGGCTTGTTTGTCTGTACCTTTGACATGCATTGCTGAATGAGGGTGTTGCAATTACTTGTACTTGTATCTCGAGGGGAGCGCATTTTCGAGCTGAGCTCGGGGAGATTCTCGTGGGCCCCTTGAGGGGCGTCGCCACTTGTCGTGTGGTGAGAGCATGTACCCACCAAGGGAGGGAGCTCTGCCTCGGGAGGTGCGTCGTGGGCCCTGTAACTGTGTTGGCGAGAGTGTGCCTCCAGGACGTTGAGAGAGGGGCACGCCGGGGGGGGTAAGAGGCTGCTGGCCTCGCGCCTCAAACCGGTCTCGAGTAAAGCAACGCATCCACCCAACTACCTCCCACTTCACAGGTTCTGGGCCCAGTTGTGGCTGGTGGTCATTATCGTTCTCTCCTACGGTCGCGAGGAGGAGGACGTTGCGCGGGTTGCGGTGCGTTCCGGCGCTTGTTGGGCGGGTGCAGCCTCTTGTGTCGACAGGGTGGTACCGGTCGGTGCCACGGTCGTCAACATGTCGGACCACGGCCGCTTTGGCGGCCCGCGGTTTGCACAGCTGGACGACGACTACAAATTGTGGGCGGCGTATCAGCGTGCGCAGCTCAAGAGGGAGAAGCTGTGGAAGGCGGTCGTGACGGACCGTCCTGCTTCTGTGTCGGACGACAAGAAGGCCGACCCGGTGGTCGAAGAGTCGGACGCCAAGAATGAGGCGGCTCTTGCGACCATCCAGATGTCGGTTAAGCCCGTGCATCTTAACACGGTGACGTCGGTCGACACGGCCGAGGAGGCGTGGGACGCGCTCAAGGTCATGCTTGAGGCGCGCGACGATGCTCAGGTCCTTCGGCTCATGGAAGAGCTGAGCAGCTTGAAGAAGGGCGGCGACGAGGACATCATCAAGTTCGCGTCGCGCGCCAAGATGATCCGGGACGAGCTGTCCATGCTCGGAAACCCGGTGGACGCCAACACGCTCGCACTGCGTTTTGTGTCAGGGATCCCGTCCGAGTACGCGATGCTCAGTACGGTCCTGGAGAACAAGGACGTCAAGCTGGTCATGTCTGAGGTGACAGCCAAGCTGCTTCAAGTCAAACAGCGGAACATTGTTGGGGGCTCATCGAAGCCATCTGGTGGTGTCAAGTCGCAAGCTTTCACGGTGGCGGCGCCAAAGAAGCCCTTTGACAAGAGGTGGGTCGTGTGCTGCTACTGCGACATGAAGGGGGACATGAAGCGTGACTGCTACAAGCGGAAGGCTGAAGAGGCCGAGGGCAAGAACAAACTCTGTGGCCTCCGCAGTTACGGCGGCCATGGGGCCGGGCCCCGGTCAGGTGCCGCTCTGGCAGACACTGCTTCGGCCGGTCAGCCTGGATCCAGCAAGGCTCACGGGAGAACAAGCGGGTCGGTGACCTTGGTGCTCGACTCGGGAGCGACAAATCACATGGCCGCCGGGGATAAGGGCTCCACCGTCCAGGCGGCGAGGAGCGGGGCCCAGGTCACCTTGGCCAATGGCGACAATGTCCTTATTGAGGGGCACGGTCACGTCTCTATGGACGTTGGAAAGGGCAACCCCATAGCGCGCATGGTCCTCGAAGAGGCCATGCTCGTGCCCGAACTGGCTGGCAACCTGCTGTCAGTTAGGGCGGTTGACCGCAACAGCGGTGCCATGGTGGTTGTCGGGGATGCCTGCTGCATCCTCAGCGACGGGGGTGCCGTTAGTTCGAGCGGAGTGCTCGACAAGGTGTCGGTCGTTGGAAAGGTGAACAACCAGGTGCAGTACGTGCTCAAAGTGACGCCGGTTACGGCGTCGGCGCACGCGGCGTCCACGCGTATCGCAGGGGATTCAGAGCTTTGGCATCGCCGGTTCAATCACTTCGGTATTGAGAACCTCAAGCGGGCGGCCAAGATGGTCTCTTGGATGCCGTCGCCAGTGGCCGACGCTGAGCGTGTGGTCGGCACTGTCTGTGTGCCGTGCGTGGATGGAAAGATGGTGCAGGCGCCGCATCCGCGGTCTTCCACCAAGACCACCAAAAGCGAGTTGGTCCACACCGACATGGGTGGACCTCTCACGGAGGCACTGGGTGGATCCATCTACTTCATCACGGCGCTCGATGACAGCACTGGGTTCATCACGGAATCGCCCATCAAGAAAAAGGGGATGGCGTCGCAAGTGCTTAAGACGCGCATCAAGCAGCTCGAGACGTTCACTGGTGTCAAAGTTGTTCAATCGCAGTCTGGATAGGGGATGGGGGACCACAGTCAAGTGGTCGAGTGGCTTGAGCTTGTGTGTGTGTGTGCGAACGTGTTTCTTGGTTGTCCTAAGGTACGCCCACTTCTCCCGAGAGCACCTCTAGAATAGTCCCCACCGGGCCAAGTGCTCCCCCCTCTCGCGCTCACACGGACACCCAAGCCCTCGCACCGAATCGTATCACTCGCCAAATCAAAACGCCACCAGAGCAAAGCGAAGATCAAGTCCAAACACGCCAAAAGTAACGCCCCAAGATGACCCATGACGAATGTGAGAAACTTGACCACGTCTTGCAAATGTACCATCTGAGGTACCATGGGGGTCACCGACTAACATGCATCCGCGAACCGCAAGTGGAATCGTCGACGAGCATCACAGTCCAATCGAAGTCAAGCGCGTTTGTCACGAAGGTGCCAAAGAGTACCTCATCAATCACCTCAAGGCATGGTACGTGGGCAAAGCCACCACGTCTTAGACGACTGCTTCGTACAAGGCGCAGCAGAAGAGAAAAGCAGAGAGGGTCAACCGCACGCTGATGGAGCGCGTGCGTGCTGCACTGCTTGCTGCCGGGGCGGAAGCGGAGCTATGGGCTGAGGCCCTGGCTTCCGTCGTCCATGTCCTCAACCGGTCGGACAAGGCGGTGCTGGAAGTGACGCCGCTGGAAGAGCTGACGGAGCGACGCCCTAACGTGTCGGGCTTCCGCGTCTGGAGGAGCCGCGCTTGAGCGCTCAAGCCCAAGAAGCAGCAGCGCAAGCTGGAGCCGAGGACCGACGTGAGCCTTTTTGTCGGCTACACGATTGGTGGAAAGGCCTACCGCATCCTCGATGACGGGAAAAACGAAGTTTTTGAGCGTCGCGACGTCGTAATGGAAGAGAAGCCGGCCAAGACCGGGACTCCGGGCGACGGTTCAAGCGCTGGTCCCCAGCTGAAGATGACTGAAAGCAGCGACAGCGAAGGCGGCATGGACGAGGCAATGGACATGCTGAATGCCTAAGGAGATTGCGGGGAGATGAATATTCCTGTCGAAGCCTCTCAGAGTGAGGATGACGGAGATCCTGACAGCCTCGCGGACGACATCGACGACGAGGAACGTCAGGGTCAGAATGACTCGATGCTTCTCGTCGGTAACTCTCCCGCGGAAGTCGACACACCTGCACCGGGGCCTCGTCGCTCTACACGTAGGCCAGCCCCTAAGGCAACCTGGCGGTAGAAGGACCCCAAGGTGTACCTGGCCACCGGGTCCGACTCGGCTGCCAAAGATGGCTGCGACGTGATCAAGCTCCTTGCAAACGAGAAAGAGGCACGCGCTCGTCCGGACTGGTGGTTGTGGAAGCAGGCCATCAAAGAAGAAATGGCGGCACACAAGAAACCCGGCACGTGGTCCACGACCCAGGGCAGCAACGAGCAGCACAAGGCTGTCAATACACGTTTCGTGTTCGCCATTGAGCACGAAGCAGAAGGACAGAAGACGCGCTACGAGGCGTGGCTGATGGCCCAAGGCTTCAACCAAGTTCCTGGGCGCGATTTCTGCGAGACGTGGGCGCCTGTAACAAACACGGCGACATCACGTGCCTTGTTAGCCGTAGCAGCATCTAATGGGTGGGAGGTTCACCACGTTGAAGTCAGGACAGCCTTCTGCAACGCTAAAATGGACAAAGAGATGTACATCAAGCTCCCTGAAGGTGTCGAGTGGTTAGGACCAAGCATGTCGACGTCGCCTACCACATGGTTCGCGACTACCGGGCGCGCGGGGATGTGGCCTTCGACGTCCTCCCCAGCGCCAATATGCCGGCGGACGGGCTCACCAAGCCGCTTCCGTGGCCGGCGTTCACGGCTTTTCGGGCTGCCGTCGGGGTTGGTGAAGATCCGGGTGCGGTTGCGCGGGGCGCCGAGCTTGGCGACCCCCAATTGGGGGAGTGCTGAGACGCCATGGCGCCAGAGGAGGCGGCCAGTGGCGGAGCCCGGGTTTTGCGGCAGAGACCTCCGACGACGTTGCTGCGGGCCGGAGTCGGCCGTGGACGGTTGCGTTACCGTCCACTTGCTCAAGGCCGGCAATGGGGCGCGGTTGCATGGGGCGCCGACTCGGGGGACGGCCGGTTGGGACCGTCCTGGCGCGCTGCGGCGCCACTGCGGACGTCCAGTGGGGCAGCCGTGGGTTCGCGGTTGGCGCCCATGTCGATTTTGGTGAAATTCGATTTTGGCCGAACCAGTAGGCCTGCTGGTTTGGCGGGTCGAGCCGATTCCGGCGAAGTCGATGAACCGGGTTTCCGACCACACTTTGACGGGCCGCCGACGAGCCGGATCGTCTCCGGTCGAGGCGGCACCTAGTGCGCTGTACTCCCCTCGACGTCTGCTTCACGTCGATGGTGATTTTGGCGCTTGGTCGGAGGTCGATTTTTCCAGTAGTACACCTGGCGACTTCGGCGCTTTCTCGACTGCGGATGTCGGCGGGAGATCTTGCACTGGTCGGGACCGGCTGCGGCCGCGCTGGAGCATCAATCGCGCGGACTGGGGCGCTGGGGGGAGTGTTAAGGCAGCCCCCCAAGCCCGCACTGGTAAGTCGGAGATACTGCGGACTGCCTCTGTAATTCCTGGAGTACTTCTGCGGTCTTCGGCTTGTTTGTCTGTAGCTTTGACATGCATTGCTGAACGAGGGTGTTGCAATTACTTGTACTTGTATCTCGAGGGGAGCTCATTTTCGAGCTGAGCTCGGGGAGAGTCTCGTGGGCCCCTTGAGGGGCGTCGCCACTTGTTGTGTGGTGAGAGCATGTATCCACCAAGGGAGGGAGCTCTGCCTCGGGAGGTGCGTCGTGGGCCCTGTAACTGTGTTGGCGAGGGTGTGCCTCCAGGACGTTGAGAGAGGGGCACGCCGGGGGGGGTAAGAGGCTGCTGGCCTCGTGCCCCAGACCGGTCTCGAGTAAAGCAACGCATCCACCCAACTACCTCCCACTGCACAAAGGCGTCGCGGTCGGCATCGGCCATCGGTATGAGCACGTACATCACCGTGTACAGCACAAAGTTGTTGGCCTGCAAGATGCGGACGTCCTTGTCGCATCGCAAGGCAACCATCATCAGGCTGAAGTGCGGCTTGAAATACTCGCAGCCGACCGGGCGCCGCACCCAAAAGCCACCCTCTTCGTCAATATCCGCTGTCGCCCGCAGCACCCGCGTAAAGCCGGAACCGCACTCCCGCGGCCGTTCCGATCTCGTACGCTTGAAGCACGAAGCCGCGTGCCATTGAAAATGCAGCTGCGTCGCTATGGCGAGCGCCGCCTCGTACACACGACCGTGTTACGGGTGACCCGCGGCGGAGGCCCAGTCCGGCAGCGTCGGTCTGGCCGGCATCGCGTCGAGCGTGTCGCTCCCAAGTCACTGCTCTGGCGTCTCGTCTTGGACAGGCGCCGCGGCAGCGCTGCCGGCGGTGACGGCTGGGGTAGAGTGCACGCTGTCGGCGTCATCATGTGCTGCAGCGGCCGCACCGCCAGAAATGCCGGCGGCCTTGCACTGCTGTTGGCGTAAGACGGCGGCCGAGGTGAGCGTGCCGTCGCATGTCGGATGCACGCAAGCGGAAACGACGGGCGGTACCGCCGCACGCGGATGAACGCCGTGGTAGGAGGCAGGAACGGAGCCGGTTCGTACCGGCGAGCTGCACTTGTGGCACGACACAACCTCCGCCGACGTCGGCAGGTCGACATGGACGAGGTCCTGCGCCCGCGCCCTCCAGCAGTCGCGGAAGCGTTCGTTGCCGCGGAGCAAGGAGGAAGTATCCGTTTCCGACGGTGCGTGACCCAACAACCAGTTGAGCATGTGGATGTGGCGGCTGCCCCGAGCCTGCGCCTCGATTGCCCCGTAAAAGCCCCGGAACAGGCCGAAAACGCCACCCCGGGCGAGCGGGAGGCCGCGCGCAGAGCATCAGCCAACGCGGACGTCTATGACAATGTCAGTCAAGCGGCGAGAGTAATGTGCGCCCGCTAGCAGGTCGCGGGCCAGCGTGAAGAAGCGCTCCGACTTGCCGAGCAGATCCCCAACGTTGAACGATCAGAATATGTCGCCGCCGTTCGCTCCCCCGTGGTACGAGAGTGTCGCCGAACCGACGTCGTTCGGAGAAAAGGGTAAGAAGAGTTGCGGCAGCCCAAAGTGATTGCACATCGCGTACGTCTCTTTTAGATACCCAGCGAGCTGCTCATTCGAGCCGTCGCACGCCGACGCCGAGGCCCACACGATGCGGAGCAGCCGCTTGGCGTGAATGCCACCTCTCCGATGGCGGCCCTCTGTTGCGCCACCCTGGCCACGTGCCGCCGCTTCGCCCCCCGCTGCACCACTGCCGCTGTCACCGCCAAAAGCAGGAGACACGACGCGACCGTCCCCCTCCGTTGCATGCCGCCCCCGACCCTCATCTCCACCGTCTGCCTGCGCTGTCGCATGCGCAGCCGCTGCAGCACCACTCAGCGCGGCGCCGTTGCCAACCGACCTTCTAAGCCGCTTAGTCTCTCGCCGTCCGTCCCAAGCGCCCCCACTAGGACAGGGAGCACTGCTCCTGCCACAAACGTTCTCCGGTACCCCGGCCACTTGAAGTCGCTTGCGGCGTTTATCGCGCCGAAGCTCCCCACGGGGCTCATCCAGTATCACGCGGCACACCCTGCCAACGTCGTCGGGGCTGCGCTGCAACCTCAGGGAGCCCTTTCGGAGCATCGTGACGCCGGCGGCGCTGTCAAACGCGTGGAAAAGCATCAGCTGGCGGCGCCCAAACTCCCTGTAGCCGTCAATCATCTGCCGCCGCGTCACCTGCGCACCGGGCCCATATTCTTCGTCAAAAGCGCGTCTGCGTATTCGTGTTTTTGGTCGAACACGAAATCTGCAAACCGCCCTGGGGCTCTGTCACGGCTGGGGTTTCCCAGAAAGGGCGCCAAAATCATCTGTTGTTGGGCATCGATACATCTCCATTCGTAGAGAGAGAGTCACAGCATGAGACATATGCACCTCACCCTTCTAGAAAGAGAGAGAGATGGAGAAGCATCTATGGCTCTGCTAGCAGGCGCTATGAGTGGAGGAAGGCATGATTCGTGTTCTCGGAAACACAAATATGCAAGAACCTCACATGGGATGGGCTCTGAGAGCCTATCAAGGTCGGTCTCTTCTTTTTTTTGCACAGGAATTCTTTTTCTTCAAACAGGAACACGGGCCACCAGGCGGCTCGGAACACAAAAACGCAGACGTGCTTTTGACGACGAATATGGGCCCGGTGCGCTGTGGCTCAGAGAGGTACGTTCGCCGCTTCCCCAACGAGCCTCCTCGGGCAAACGGGAAGGAGGCCACAAACGCCGCCTCCACGCCGCTGTCGTCGCCGTCGCGCATTACGGGCCCCGACATCTGAACACGTATGGTATCGTCAAAGGCGGCACGGACACGCTCTCTCTCGGTGCGCTCGTCGCCCTGGACCACGACGGAATCGTCGCGGATGACCTCCAACTAACATCCACCAGCTGAACGGGCGGCCTCGTTGTCTGCCGCCGCCGCCGCCGCGGGCGCTTCGGAGCTAGCGGCGGGGGGTTGCGAGCTGCATCCAGACGCCTCGTCTGCGTCAAGGAAAAGCCCTTCCGGTACATCGCCGTCCGCTGCGTCAGAAACAGCATCGACGGCGGCTCTCTCGACAACGACATCGGCCTACAGATGATTGTTCTCCTGGGGCCACGCCAGCAGGTCCCCCACAAGCGCCGCCGCCGCATCGTAAACGTCCGCCGCGCAGCCGCGTGCTGCGCCGTGGAAGGCCGGGAAGTGAATACGACGCCGACAAGGCCATCCGCGTCGCTTACACTCAACATGCGGGGAAGCTTGGCCGCAGGCGGCGTTGGGAGGGTATCAAGGAGTAGCGTGTGGGCGCAAAGCTCAGGTTGGAGACCGCTGCGCAAGAAGATGATCGCAGCGCGATCTGACACGGTCGAAACAAAGTTGAACTCAGTGCTCGCGCTATCGCACAAGGTGCTCGGCATCCGCCTTGTTGCGTTGCTATGGGCCCGAGCTAACCGAGGGGGTCTACGTTTCGGATTCGGCCGCTAGAGAGAGCCGAGGCACGTGGCGCAAAAGATCAACGCCGGCTCGTTGCTGTCGCAGCGCGTGCCGCCGCACGTGCCGCTGCACGTGGCACCGCACGTGCCACTGCCAGTGCCGCCGCGCGTGCCGCCTATCGGGACGCCGGGCGTGCCGCCTGCGGCTTTGGTGTCCGAATAAGTGCTGCCTGTGCAGCGGCTCGCAGTGCCGACGGGCACTTCCCCTGCACGCCCATCAGCGGCGGCTTCCATCCGAGGGGAGTCCGTCGCGCGGCGTTCGGGCGCTGCGGACGGCGCGTTTATGCCCCCGCCTTCGATGCCGAGAGCGGTTCCCGCCGTGCTTTGCGCGTCGACCGACGAACTATCGGTCGCCGGCCCGCGTGCGTCCCCACAGAGCGCGCCGATGACGCCCAGGGGTGACAGTAACATGCCGCGGGTCTCCGAAAAGATCCCCGACAAGTCGTACTGCGCGACCAGTGCAAGAGGCAAGTCATCGGCTGCCCGCAGCCGCTCCGCCATGGCGGCCAGAGGCCACGCGGGTGGCGGAAACTGCACCGTGTCGGACACCGGCGTCAGCAACAGACACACAACGCAAACGGCCTCTCCCATCCCCTCCCAGCCCAGCTGCCGCTGGCACTCTTTGTAGAGATTTTCCGCGAGCTGTGCGTCGAGCGGCCTGACGGCACGCTCAGCGTCGAGCCGATCGGCCTCCTCCGTATTGAGAAGCTCCGCCTCGGACACCTCGTGCACGCTCTCTCCGCGACGGCGCTGAAGCTCTGAGCGGGTGGCCGCTAGAGCTGCGTCCGTATCCCGCGTGGCCTCGGACGCTGTGGTTCTTTTTGCAGTGGCGGCGACTTTGCGATGCTCCCGATCGTATTCCGTCTCCTCACGCGTTTTGTTGCGATCCTTCTCCCGCCTGCGCGCACGAGCCGCGTCGCGTGCGTTTGGGGTCATAGCCGCCCTGTGCCGCACATACGACGCGTGCGCTCGAGCCGCGTCAGCCGCAACCACCCCGAGGGGCCGCCGCCGCCGCCCCCGCCGCGCATCCTCCCGTCGTAGGTCTGCCAATGACAGGCGCGGCGGCTCCTCTTCGTCTTCCGTGTCTTTCCCGCTGCCGCCGTCGTGACTTGACGACGAAAGACCCTCGACGCAGTCTACATGGCTTTCCATGCCAGTGGTGCTTCTGGCGCACGGCGGGAGCGCGGTCGGTGAAGTCGGGGGGGGCACAGCCGCGTCACAACACACGAAGAATGCAGGACAAGAACTTCCTGAAACCAGCTCGCAGAGACACCAGGAATATGCACTGAAAGTGCGTATCGTCAGCAGATACATGCGTCCCAAGCGCGCAACGTGCTCCCCCCGGGACGTAAGGAAAGAGAGAACAAGCACTCGCTTGCACACTCGCTCCCATCCGACAGAGACGTGCGATGCATTGGCAGCGCACTTCGCGCGCACCCACGCACGCGGCAGCTGCCCCACACTCGGCCGCTCTAAGATACCGGCCACAGCAGGGAAAAGACCGCCGCTTCACCTCCGGGTCGAGGTGCGGTTGCCTGGACACCTGCGCTGCCGTGGCCACTGCGGCTTCGTGCGCCGTAAGTAGGCGAGAGCACGCCGGCATATGTACCAGGCATCGGCCAGCCATGGAAGCAGACTGTACGCCCAAGGCCCCCCACACCACCGTCACCTTCTGCGAGCCTAGGGCAACAACGCTCCTTGGGCTTCTTGAGAGCCATCGACCGGTGGCGTGAGGCCAGTCCCAGCAAGGCCATGCCCCTCTTCGGACCAGCGCGCTAACTGCCTGGTGAGGGTGCCGCGGAGGTGTTGGAGGCCGCGCGTAACGCGCCGCCGCGGGCATGCACCGCTGGCCCTGTCGCCCCCGCCGGGCGATGCATTGCTGCGGGGTGTCACGGTGGCGGTGGCTGCCAGGGCACGTGGGTGATGTGCAGCCGCCAGAGGACAGAGTGGCCCAGCGTTCCCCGCTGGGAGATGCATTCCTGCGGGATTTTTACGCAACTGCATTCTTTTTGGCCCACGCGTGAGTCTCCCCGTGTGTCCACGTGCATTTGATTCGCCCAGGGTGAGCGCCTGTTTCGCACCCATGCGCCACGCCGGACCTTCGGTGGAATCACCGCATTTTGCACAATAGGCGCAGGTGCAATAGCCTGCTGCGGGTGCCCTCTGCGCCCGGGTGTCTGCGAGCCTGGGCCGCCCTATTGCCGGTCAGAAACCTGTCGCTGTTTTCTCGGGATATGGCGACTCCGATGCCGGTACCTGGACTAGGGCCTCCTTTCCTCACTACCTCCCCACCACTGCGACCGTCGCGCTCTCTTCGCCCTTCCCTCCCCCACCCTCGCTGACGCCGGCAGTGGCGCCGCACCTATCCACGTGGACCAAGGCTCCGTGCACCATGTCGCGATGCTGCTTTTTCTCTCTGACTGACCGTTTAGCGCTCGCGCCGGACGGCTCCGGCCGGGCGCCCGTACAGCCTCGCGCGTCGGCCCTTCACAGAGAGCTGCGCCTGCTGCCCTGCACCCGCTACCCCGTCAAGGTCTGTGAGGATCGGGCAGCCGTCCGAGAGGCGACGCTTCAGATCGAGCGGGACATGAAGTTGTCAAACCTCTTGGCGGTGGACGTGGCCTGGTGGGCGCCCATTGGGGCGGGGACCCCGTTTGGCCTTGTCTGGGCCTACGGGGTTTTTTCTACGCCCCGAAACGCGTACATCACTATCGACAATGCAACCGACGTGAAGGAGATCTTTGCTCTTGACAAGCTCATGCGCAGCCTGCTCAATCCGCCCGTAGCGTGCGGCGAGGATAAGGTGTGCTCGCGCCTCGCCATGTACGGGTGGGCGGACAACCCTCCCATGGACCTCGCCGTGGTGGCGGCAGGTGCGGAGAAGCCCGTGCGTCCGTGGAACGGTATTGAAGCTGTCCTACGCACCTCCCGAGGGGAGTGGACGGACGATGGCGGCGATGCGCGGATGGCGGGCATCCCGTGCGCGGCTCGCGTGCCACGCTTCATTATCACGGCGCCGCAGCAGACTTTGCTCGCGACCTGTGCTTTCGCTCTCATCCGCACCGCCGATGCTGCTGGGATCTGCTTTGGCTCTCACTGGGAGCGCTCTTGGACTTCCCGCACGAGCAACGGATACGTTGCCGACATTCATGCCGAGGGGTAGGCCCTTTGCGTGCGTGCGAATGCTGGCGGGGGAGCATATGTCTGGCGAGGGAATGTCAACCAATGCTTTGGAGGGGCTGGCGAGGGTACGTCACCCAATACGTTTGAGGGGCACGCCGCGCAGCCGTACAGCGCGGGCGTCGGTAAGGTATAGGGTAGTACGACCCCAGGATGTGAGAAAAACGCATGTTGTGGATGGGCAACAGCAGCTTGTGCATCTGCAGTCGTTTTGCAGGCACTCTTTGCTACCGATGCCACTGGATGCTGTTGGTCGCTTTGCCACAACAGGCAAAAGGAGCCAAGGACGACAAAAAGGCCATATTGCTGTCTTCCCAATTCTGGCCGATCCCGTCGATGTCAAGAGGGGTGATCACCAGTGCGAAACTGTGTCTCAGCCATCCATTCGGCCGGATAATGTGGATCCGCGAATGGGCCGTGGACCGAGACCCTGTCTTGACTTCGACCACATCAGCCAAACTTGGGAAGACAGCAATAAACAATGCATTTGCTGTGCTACAAACCGCGTCAGAGACACTTTCAGACTCACAAGATAGGCATTCCAGCGACCTGTAGGGGCCCCAAGCCGCCGTCGCCTCCCACCGTCATACGCCGAAGAGAGCTTTCAGTCTCGCGCGGAAGTACAAAAGGCACACGCACATCCATCACCGTTGTGCACGCCGCTCTGCGGCGCCGGCAACGACGCACGCACGCAACCGTGCCTCAGTACGCGTGCGCCTTGAACTCCCAAGAAATCGTGAGGATATGGTTGCACCGCAAGCACTCGAGCAGGGCCACCGCGCCGCGGGGGACCCGCAGCCACGACTCGCCACACGCGAGAGGCGGCACTCTCGGACCACGCGTGTCGCTCGCGGAAGCGGCGCCACCGGTATTGTCTGCGGCACGCCTGTCCGCGGACGGCCCCGCGTTATTGTCGTACGAGACGCGGGCGCGCTTGCCGCGGGTGCTACCACCGTGTCCACCATCAACGCCGCTGCAGCTCAGCTGTGGATTCCGGACTTGTTGTCCGCAGCTGTCTCTGACGCCGCCGGCGATAGAAACAGTGCGTCCAGCACCACAATGGGCGTCGCCGCCGCCGCCGTCGCCGTCGCCGTCGCTGACGCTGCTTCTGCTGCCGCTGCCACGGCCGCCACCCGCTCCGCCGCCGGCCTTCTCCGCCTCGCCAGGCAGGTGCTGGAAGGAGACCGTGTCCTTGCCAGCCTCTTCGAGTCGCGTCAGCGCCTCCCGCAACCTGGGTGACATCGCTGTCACCTCAGCTCCCTTGCAGGAGTCCACCAACAGCTCGGCGGTTCCCTTGTGCGCCTCGCCCATTGCATGGTTCAGCACGCTGTCCGGCGCGTCGTTGAGCGTGTTGCACGTGGTACAAAACCAATGAAGACGCGGAGCGGCCGCGGCGCCCGCCGCAGTGGCAGCGGCGGCGGCTGCCTACATGTGCTCTGAGCGCTTGTGGACCCTCCCTGAGGCGTGCTCCGCTATGCTGTTGGTGTGAACCACCACAAGGCATACCGAGCACCAGACCGACCCAGGAGTAGCAACAACGTCCGCCCCCGCGTCCGAGACAAATGGGAAAGCCATGCTAGGCCGAGCCCCGAAGCAGAACAAAAAGAGAAGGCAGAGGAGGAGCCACGTAAAGGAAAGTGCGCAGGCGGGAGAGGAAGATGACGGAGGAAGGGAGGAGTAACCAGCGAGCGCACCGCGTACCTAGGCGCTACCTGAAGCAGGCGTTAGGAGCGGCACGAAGCAAACGGACCAGGCACCAGCCTGTGTTGCTGCGAGCGGGGCGGTCTTGCATGGTTCCTGTTCCGCCGGGGCGGGCTTGCGGGGTGCCCGTGAAGTAGGGACCATGCCCACACTAGCACCACTGATGTGGCAGCACCCGGCTCTGACTGTTGACTGAAATCCCTGTCCCTGCAAGTTGCACAATTGGCACTTCGTGACCAGGGGATGTCATGGATACATCCCTAAGGAATATATCCATGCAATATATCAGTATCCCCCTCGGATACGTGCCGAGTACGCATATCCTAAATGCATTATGTGAAAGAGATGAGAGAATGTCTCTATCCCGCCCGACAAAAATTGCCAGATTATTTCTGATCCGTATCCCGGATATGAGAGTCAGGATACAGGGAAATAAAATATTAGGAAACTTCTCGCGCCTGCAGAATTGCAGAAAAACGTAGTCGACCTCACTTTTCGCGTTCCGACAATCGGGGGATTCACGTGCAAGCATGCTGCAGCGACAAGCGGCCATCCTGCCCGACCCGAAAGGAACCGTTCAATCACGTGACTCGGCCCGCTTGCGTTTTCTTCGGAGTGTGACACGAGATTCAAAGTGGTCCGTCTAACGTCCGTTTACAAAAACGGCGGGGTACCGCCTGGACCGCGCCCGTTGGGGCGCACAAATGAAATGTGAAGTTGAAGTCGAACTTGACATCCGTTAAGCATTTGAATAGAGTCTGGATGGCGTCCTTCTCTAGCTCTAATTGTGCTGTCTGTCTGAATTGTGGAAATATGATCGGATACCATATCCGTATCCGGATACGGGTATAGTCTACTTGATAATCTGTTTCCGGAGGCAGATATCCGTATCCGGATCTGGGCTGAGGGAGTTATCCGTAATCAGATACGAAGCATCGGCGTATATCCGTATTCTATTACGGACCAAAATGCATGTCCTGAGAACCCCTGTTCGTTACCCAAAACGAACGAAGCATCACAGGTGTCGTTCACAACGTGCACTACTACCACTGCCATGGACTCAGAACCGGGCATCAGTTTTCATTCACTCTTTGTCTGAAGCAATACGCGCTGGACTTCCACCGCCTGAAGGCGACGGACAGACGCATATCAGATTTGATAGCGGTCGGCGCGTCTCTGCCAGTCTAATGCGACATCGCGAAACCGAGATTGTCGCAGTGCAGTCGTGACTGATTTCAAGAAGCCAACGGCCATAGATCCAGGGATCATGGTCCCGAGCGAGAGCGACGACCGCGCCGACACCAAGATCACTTTCCATTCACCGCAGGGGAAGCATGTCAAGCTCCCGGGACGGCCAGGCGCCGGCCGCGCGTCCTTCAAGCGCATTTTCTCTGCGCGCATGGTTATAGCTCGGAGCACCGTGAAGCGTCACAAATGGGGATACCAAAAGTGCCCGACGAATGCATCAAAGGACGCAACCATCTACGCGTTTACGCAACAGCAAATTCACCATAGCTGTTCACCACACGGCACTCCCCCAGAACTCAATCTCAGATAAAAGTGGCGCAGACCACGAGACAGCGGGCACGGCGTACGCCGTGACCGTGGCCGCTGCTTACGCGCGTTCGCCGCGGATGCGGCGCGCCAGCTGGATGTTTCTGGGCATGACCGTCACGCGCTTGTCGTGAACGGCACAAAGGTTGGCATCTTCCGATAGCTTCACGAGGAAGGCCTCGGCGGCCTCCTGCAGCGCCAGCACCGCCGTAGACTGAGAGCGGAAGTCCCGCTTGTAGTCGTGCGCCATCTCGGAGACCAACTGCTGGAAGGGCAGCTTGAGGATGAGCAGCGCGGTTCCTTTTTGAAAGCGCAGAATCTCGCGCAGCGCCAAAGTGCCGGGGCGGTAGCGACGGCGGCGCTTGACCGCCGCCTCGGCGGCTGCGGTCAAGGCCTGGAGGGACTTGCTGGCCACCGTCTTGCGCCCGACCGACTTTCCAGCGACCATTTTTCCCAGTGACCGTCTTTCCCCCCGTCTTGCCTGCTGGCGCCGCGGCGGCGCCCTTGCTCGCCAACCCTCACGGCTGCGTCATCCCAAGCCGCTCATGGACAGTTGGCTTGTTGCGCATGGTGGTGTCGACCTACGGCGTCGGCCGATCGACGACGCGCCACGCCGTGGCCGCAGCCAGCGTCGCGGAGCAGCACGCCCACGAAACGTGGGTGGGTGCGTCCGCGCCGGAGGTTGGCCGCCCGAAGATTTACCGGGACCTCCGCACACACAAGGGCCAGGCGAAGGTGGAACAATCGAGAGGAGCCCACGTGTCGAAAAGACGGCTTCTCGGCCGCTGCGGTCGAACGCACCTGTAGTGGATCCTGCCCTCACAGCCAACGGGGTATAACCCCGTCGGAAAACCCAGCACAGGATGCGGAACGCTACGCCAGCGTCAAAACGCGAACGCCGGGATCACTGGGCGCGAAGCGCACAAAAACGACGGAAGCAACGCAAACGCAACGATGATTTATTCGAACACGCACGATGACCCCAAAGCATACTCCCATATACCGTCAGAAACAAGACGCAGGACGTGCACAATCCCGACCCCCTGGCGCTACCACGGGGGGACCGGTACCCAACGGGCCACGGTCTCAGGCCCGGGCCTCTAGTGGCCCCTGCCCAGCATCCCTGACAGCCCTTCCACTGGACGGGGACCCCCGCCCGTCTCGGGCGGAAGCGGGAAAGTCACCAAGACTTCCTAGATTTCAGGATTTACCCAAAACCAATACCCTGGGACTTATCCCAAAAGTTCTCAATTTTCCCGGATAGAATTCCGGTAGGATTTCATCCCTGGTCGAGATCATATCTCGGTCCGGCTTACGCTCGGATTGCGGAAGCTTCCACAAGCTTCCCGGTCCCCCCAGAGGGCCCGGACTCGGGAAGACGTGTGTCTCCCTTGTGTGTGTCAGACCCGCCCAGGGGGGCCCGATCGGGTGTTCCTCGCCTCACGCCCCTCTAGAGGGGTCGTTTCATGTGTGGCCCTGGGGCTCCCTGGACACCTCCCCAAGGGGGTTGTCCCACGCTACCCCCCCTAGGGGGGTGTTGCGTGACTGTTCACGACCCGTCCCCGGCTCATGCCGGGGGGTCCTGTCAGCCCTGACAGGGGGTTTCCCCAACAGCACCGACATGTGGCCGCGACGGCGGCACCGGCAGTGGCAGTGAGAGGGGAGACACGCTAGCGCGGCAACGGCCGCGCCGTGCAAATGGTGAGCGCACCGGCTCCGAGGGTGGTGCCGAGTGTCTGTCGACGCCACGGGGCGCCGTTGCGCGACGGCGGCTGCCACCCGAGCCGTCGAGGCGCAACGGGCCAACCACTGGTTGTCGACCGCGGCGACTGCGACGGTGGCTGCAGTGACGGAAGGAGCGGTGGTGGGGGACGAGGTGGCGGCGTCGGCGCCCGCGAAGGAGAGGCTGACGGCGTCCGCGGCCGGCCTGCAGTTGCGCAACGGCGGCGGCGGCGGCTTGCGGCACGGTCGGCGTCCAACCGGTGCTCGACTTTTTAGGGCAGGTCAGCCCTTCCGGGCTGACCAACCGCCTCTCGCGGGCGCCTGCGCGGGCCTCACTCCAACCAGGCAGCAGATTCTCGCCGCACTGTTCCGCGGACTGCTCAGTGCAGGTGCGCTGACACGCCCACAGGCTCTCTCAGGCACCAGCACGCGCCCGCCCCCATCCTCCACAGTCCTCAGACGCAAACCATGCAGTGGCGCCCGTTGTGGCCGTGATCATCGCTGTTGAAATTCCGCAGAAGCATCCCACATGTGCATAGGCAATTTATTTACAATGGCTGATCTCGTCTGACACGCATCACGACCGCGTCATCAGCTACCGAGTCAATCACAATGCTTGCAATTTCTCTCACAGATTCTCCTTCGTGCCAATCCCTTGCCTGGCGCTCTGACGCACGAAAGGAGCCGATTTTCATCTTCGATGTGTAGGCAGCTAAATCTGAACTAAAATGAAACATAACAAATGCAAGGGCCTTGCTCCATCACCCCCAATCCGTGCGGGTTCTCCATTTGCCTGTATCTGTGGCTTTCGAAGTCCGCTGCGGCATCTGGCAGCATCCAAACGACAATATCAGGGCCCGGTTGCATGTGCTGCCCTGCGCAGCCATATCTCCCACCGCCTGATGCGGTCATCGCCTGTGCGCTTGCCTGAGCGCCCACCCCCGGAACGCCCTGCCGGAAGCGGTGCCTTGCTCGCTGCCCCCCACACCTTACGTACAGACCCCGCCAGGCCCCCTCCCCGCCTGCAGGCCCCGCCACGGCCGGTGCTGGTCCGACTCAATCCCGCCCCAGTGTTAGGCACCGCCAGACGGCCTTGCCCAACGGCGGCACGTGCCACCCGCCGCGGGCGGGTCGACGGGGAGATTGATCGTGGATGGATTGCGTGGGCGACTTGTGACCACGGACTGCGCGGGAGTTGTGATGAGTGTCAGCGAGGGTCCGCGATTGGTGACGTGAGATTCCCGGTCGGTCCGCTGGGCTGTCTGGGGGGAGATACGGTATAGGGGTGGGCGTGGCGCGGCCACAGCCACTCGCATAAACGGACCAACGTGCATGACTTGACAGGTTATGGGCCCAGTGCTGCCGGCGGCGATCCAAACGCCTCCGTCGTCACCGCTGCGCGCGATTCGACACACTACCCCGCACGTTCAAGCCCCTGCCCGTTGCCCGACAACGACAGGCGACCAGATCCGGATTTGACAGACCCCGCCCCTATGACGGACCCGGTGGAGACCAACGAGTTCCGGGTCGAGAAATTGGACAACGACTACGCCACATGGGCGGTACTATTCCAGGCAAGCCTGGAGGACAAGGAGCTGTGGGAAGCGATCGCCGACCCGC
>Ga0209093_1000192_pt1 | contig 30714 bp, 24 predicted proteins | sample SidtaG_4_FD_187450 | JGI IMG/M metagenome (GOLD analysis project Ga0209093, IMG submission 187450) | Marine algal microbial communities from Sidmouth, United Kingdom - Sidmouth_Male1 metaG (SPAdes) (version 2) | ecosystem: Host-associated > Algae > Red algae > Unclassified | place: Sidmouth...
TGATAAAAAAGCTTTTACAGTCAATACTTTTAGTTTAGCGTATTCATCCTGGGTTTTAACGCCAGGACGATTGCCACTCCAGGTAGCTAAATAAGGAGGGGTGTTAGGATCGGGAGGTACATCGGTAGTAAATTCAATGCCTTTTTTCCCTTTTGGTAATTTACCTATAAAAGCCTTAACTTTGGGAATATCGCTTTTATAGACATTGTGGGGGGCTTTTCCCCAAATTTCTAAGCTCTCAATTTGTTTTTTAATATCTTCTAAAGTTTGTGAGGAACTGACAAGACGGTGATAAGTAGAGATTTCGATGAAATAGTTCACAACCAAAGAATCTAGATAAATTATGTAGCGATAGAGCTTCAGGGGAGTTTTTGATGGGCAGTAACACTTCCCTTGTTCTACTCTTATATAATAGCAATGACTTTATAAGAATGCCAAGAGAGAAACTAAAAACTTTTATAAGGATAAATGCGATTGAAATAAGGAGTATGCGATCGCATTTCTACTATGAAGACAAAAAAGGACTGTTGTTACAGTCCTAAATGAAGCGAAAAAATAAGAATAAGGATTAATTTTATTGATTAATCAAATTTTGTTGTTGTTGTCTTTGTTTAAGCTTCTCTGCCAAAGGAATAATGTCTTCGGGTTGAATCTCAATGACATTACCATTTTCATCAGACTGAGCGATCGCGTGACCATTAAGGCGGTGTTGTTCTATCGCCTGGTCAACAGCTTCTTGGGCAATAGAGTCAAAGAGAGTAGACAATTTGTCAGGAATAGGATTAGTCATAGATTGGTAGAATCAAGAATATTTTGCCAGGTATCAGGTTGGTAAATAACAATAGGTTGAACGATAGGCTTCTCAGCAACTTTTGTTGTTTGATTACTATTATCATAAACAATCCAACGGTCAGCCAAAGGTAAATAAAGCTCAAAAAGATTATTCAAGCCTCTTTGATATCGTCTTACTATTGTACCTTGTGGAATATCATGACCGCCCGCAGCGACTCTTTTAGCGACCCTAGAAACGGCTAATTCTGGGCTATTAAGCCAAACATAAATTAGATTTACTGTATATTCTTTATCCTTGCACCCTCGTAGAAAACGAGCAAAAGAACGAGCAGCTAGGGTAGTTTCAAAGGCAAAATTTATTTTTTGATTGGCTAATACTCTCAAGCGATCGAGCATGATTCTACTAGCAGTTATGGCAACAGTATCGACATCATCGGGATTGAGTTGCGCTGCGATAATGTCAGCATTAACAAACTCAGGAGAGGGTTTGATTGAGGATAAAAATTTGCCAGCTATGGTTGAGTTAAACTAAGCCAGGTTGTTACCAACCCGACTCGTCTGCAAAACGGAGCGTGAACCTTTCGACTCACTCCGCTCCTCTCTATTCAGGCTCTTTATGAGTACCTAGATTAAAGTCGGAATATCGTTTACCCATTTCCAGTTCAAGCAATTGAACCATTTTCTGAGTTTGTCGGCTTCCTGTTTAGATTTATAAGCTCGAATTGCCTTCAAATCTTCTTTAGTCTTTTCATCGTGACAATGTTTGTGTAACAGCTGAAGATTGTTTTTGTATTCATGTCCTCCTATTTTTCGGGGAACAATATGGTCGCGTTCAATACGATCTCCAGGTCTAAAAGTTAAGTCGCAGTGGTTACATTTACCCTTTTGTTTTTGAAATAGTCTGGCTGTCGAGGCATTCATTTCAGGGTGTTTTCCCATTCTTGAAGCCCAGTAATTAGTGTTTCCATCATAGGGACTATAATTACCTTTCACTTTGATATGTCGAGTAATTTTTGTCTCGAAATGTTGAAAAAGAACATATTCTTTTTCTTTACGAGTACAACCGAAACGCCAGTTGTTCATCCCTATCGTACGCCAATACTTTTTAGAGACCCAGTACTTCTTCTTTTTAGGGTGTCTTCTATCAGCCCATCTTCTGAGTTTTTTATGAAGAAGGTGATATATTTTTGAGAATATATCACTACTACAAACTGTTTTGTAATAATTAGTCCATCCTCTTATGACTGGATTTAATTTAGCAATCAGTGAATGCTGTGGAGCAGCTGTATGGATATTTATTATTTCAACAAGTTTTTTATAGTGTTCTTTTACTTTTTCATCAGATGGTTTGATGATGGTCTTAAAACCGAGTATTTTTCCATGAGTGCCTTTACCAGATTGGTATTTACTCACGGAATATTGTCTAATATTAAATCCTAAGAAATCAAACCCTGGTTTTTGACCCTCATAATAATTGAGAGTATGTTTAATTTTGGTTTTTTCCTGACTTAGTTCTAGACCATATTCGGATAGCCATTTTTCTATTAATTTCTTACACTTCACCACGATATTTAGGTCTTGATGAAGAATCACAAAATCGTCTGCGTATCTGATGAGTGAAAGAGATTTTTGGTTATCTCTTTTTTTTCCTTTCAGACTTGCAGCGTATTCTTTAATTGCTTCTTCCATACCATGTAAGGTGATGTTGGCTAAAAGAGGGGAACATGGAGTAGGCACAAAGCGCACTTCCCAATCTTACGATTAATGTGTTTCTTCATACCTCTCCCCAAACCCAACGTGACAATTTCTCGTCATTGGGCTTTCCATCATTGTTACCTCCGACCAAAAGAAGGGGTTTGTGCATGACAGGGACGACATAATAGCTGAAGGTTATCTTCAGTATCTTTGCCCTTGTTTTTACGCGGTGTGATGTGATGTAAATCTAGTTTACCTAGTGCGCCACAACATTCGCATTTTGCACCCCTTATAGCTTTAATCTTCTCTTTGAGTTCGCGCCATGTAACATTCTCAGCATTACCCATCCAGATTTGGTTAGATAAGGCTTTTTCTGGCGGACTAGCTGTTGTTGTTCCAAATCCTTCTAGGTAAGGATTATCTGGCGAACGAGAACGGTATTTCTTTAAAGGCAAATCGCTCATCCGATAAAGGAAAAGGTAATTGTCTCCATTGACTACCCCAAAGTTCCATCTTTTGCCGTTTTCACGGAGTTTGAATCTGTCGAGTACTTTTCGTTTGGATACTTTATGCCGTTTACTTAACCAGAGGAATAACCTTTCATTGACCCAGAAATCTAGGTCTTTAGCTATCTTCTTGGTGTTGGTATGGTTAAATTCAGGCTTCATTGCCTCATACTGTAACAGAGTGCCAGTACTTTGCTCCTTGTTTCCCAGGCTTCAAACAGGTTCTCACTCATTGCCCCCTGCTTGCTGGGTCAGCCTTAGCACATTAAGGAATGTACTATCTCTTGGTAGTTTTTACTCTCCTTGAGTATTACCGATGTACGCTTCACAGCGCACAAATGCCACCTTGAGGTGTGCCTTCTGTAGAAGAAATCAGAATTTTTCCATCTACAATTCCTGCTTTTAACCATGCCTTAAGTTGTTTTCTTACTTTAGGAAAAGTATTAACTTTCTCAAGAAGTTTGCTGTGATTAATTTTGTCAAAACATTTGCTAATATCGGCATCTAGAACGAATTTTGGTTTTTGCTTGATTGCAGTAAATATTGCACCTACTGCATCGTGACAGCCTCTTCCTGGGCGAAACCCGAACGAATTAGGCTCGAATCTAGCTTCCCATTCTGGTTCTAATGCTGCTTTGACAAGAGCTTGGGATGCTCTCTCGTACATGACAGGTATTCCTAGAGGACGCTTTTTTCCTTTAGCTTTTGGAATCCATATCCTACGAACAGGTTGGGATTTATCCTTAAGTTTCAGGTTTTGAGCTAGGATAAGACGTTGTTTTGGGTTTAGAGATTTAATTTTATCTATTCCCGCAGTCTTCTTTCCCGAATTATCTTGGGTTACTCGCCTGACGGAAATCAATTTAGCGTGGTAAGAATTAATTAGAGTTTTTTGCAACCTACGTAACTTTTTGACATCATTGTTGATGCTGGCTTGATAGATTCTTTTTTGGAGCTTGAACACCGATTTCTCAACTTTGAGCCAATTAATCTTGTTCCATGCCACTGTATCTCGAAGATCAGTTTTAGCCATATTCACTCTTACTAAATCACTATTTTCCTGTATAAAGTTAGTACGTCAGCATATCTTGACCATTACAGTCGAGCATTAGCTTTTTACTAAATCCTACGCCTTCTATAACCTCCAGAGAGATTTTGCATCTTGGTTGACTACTCAAGGTTTTCGACCATCCTTGAGAGTTATAGAAGGATTTCCTCGTTCCGAAATTCCGTTGGTTTGAATCTTTAGGATGTGACTATCCACCGAGAGCAGTAGATGTTGAAATTTCCAGGCAAACATAGAAATTCTACTATTTTTGCTCTATCACCTTTTGGTTATAGCCTATCAGTCCATTTGGCTATTTCGGGTTAACGATGGTTCATCGTCTACTTCGCTTTCGCTATCCATAGAGTTCTTGCTTGCAATTGACCAGATTGGACTCCCAGTCAGTGTTGCTTTTATTCCCGCTTCAGAGATTGATGACCAGTCGCTACTCTGGGGAATATGCTTTTACCCCCAACATCTGGGGAGTGAGACTTGAGATGTATAATCCAAATTAAAATTATTAATTTTGTTATACTGATTTTCGCACTCACACGGAATATTCAGTTGTCATGGTTATAAATTGACCTGTTAACCTGAGTCAACAATTAGTCTTACCATGCTAGCCGTCCCTGTACTTGATAGTACATTTAGACCAAACGAGTCGCACCTTACCAGCCCCATTACAGCCGCCGAAAACGAAGATTTCAGACATAATTGAAGTGAGTTGTCTTTACTCTTATACAATAACATTACTGTTATATAAAATATAGATAAATTGCATTTATGTCAAATGTGACATAGAATGAGGGTATCAAGTAACAAAATTAAGAGAGTAATGAGTCCCAAGGATAAGGTGCTGGTCTGGTTTTCGGGTGAGGTAAAAACCCCTCCATTTTCCAGTGAAGCTCGTATTGAAGCAGGTTATCTCTTACGATTACTTCAAAAGGGCGAATCGTTATCCCTACCTCAATCTCGTCCTATGCCTAGTATTGGTAAGAGGTGTCATGAATTAAGGATTAATGATGAGAATAAAACTTGGCGGATTATCTATCGCATTGATGACGATGCCATCGTAGTTATGGATGTATTTGCCAAGAAGACGAACAAAACCCCTGATGCAGTTATCAAGCGATGTCAAAAAAGATTGACGCAGTATGATGCAATTTAGTGAAAAAAGTAGAGGAAAGTTATGGATGCCGAAAAACGTAAACGATTGGAAGAAGCTGGTTGGGCTGTGGGAGATACCAGGGATTTTTTAGAACTAACTTCTATTGAAGCTGAATTAGTGGAGCTTAAAACAAGACTATCTTTGTACGCCAAGGAACAGAGAAAAGCTCAGAATCTTTCTCAGGATGCTCTAGCTAAGAAAATGGGGTCTTCCCAGTCTCGTATAGCTAAAATAGAATCTGGCGATCCTTCAGTATCCTTAGATTTAATTGTTCGAGCATTATTAACTAGTGGGGCTACTCGTCAAGAATTGGCAAAAATAATTATGGACTAAATAGTAATATTTGATTGGGTTTGGGAATAGTTTAGCTTCGCCTTATAAAAATAGTAAAACTTATATAAGGCAAAGAAGAATTTAAGGAGTAATTGATTATAGGACTTACGCATTGACAGAAATAGAGAGTTATGGAGTCAAAGAGCAACAGCATGAGGAAGATTTTCGATAATAAACTGACGAATGACAGGCACAAATAACTGCCTTGATACTTGATAAAGATTATTAATTAAACCTTCAACTCGCATAGTTTGCAGTTGGCTAAAAGCAAGTAACCCACAGAATAAATGAGTTCTAATGCCTGATTCTGTTCGTACCTGAAATCGCTCGATGTTGCACACCTGCTTGATAACTCGGTGAAAACTCTCAATCTGCCAATGATTATCATGGATTTGGCGAAAGCTTTGACGGTCAATTTGTTTTAGTTCGTCTTCTTCTAGCAGGTACATAATGTAATGACGAACTTCGTTTTTGAAATTCTGACAAAACACTTTAACCCAACCAAATTCTTTCAGATAGACTAGCAAACCCGATTCAGGGATGGTCAATTTTTGTATCTGTAGAAAAGTACCTCGTTCAATTGAAACTTGACGATTACTGGCAATACCGAATAAAAAACCCACCTTCTCGTTTCTGAGAAATTTTAGATTTTCTATACTTGAATACCAACTATCTCCTGTCACCCAACCCAGTTCGATTCCCCATGCTTGTACTTCTTTGACCATTTCTCGAAAATAATCGTTTTTGGTTTTTCCCTCCCGTTTGTCGTAAAGACGAAAGTTGATTGGATATGAGACACCTGTGACATCGGTATAGTACAAAGTGATTAGATTGATTCCTTTAACGCTCTTTTTGTGTTTACCTGACCAAAAGTAATCAATTAACTGGCTTTTTTTCGGTTTGCTATAGGGTTTATCCAATACACTGTCATCCACACTGACAATACCACCCTCCAAAATTAGCTCGTCTTTTACTTCCTCAAACAAATCTTGTGGAGTGTAATTTTCTCTCAACAAAAATCTATTCACACTATCGTGACTGATGTCTTTCATGACTTCAGACAGGCGAACACAGCTTACATACTTCGGTTCAGCTAATAGAAATAGAATATACAGCGAGCGATTGCACTTTGCTGTTGAGGGTTTGGATTGTTCTCTCAAAACTTGTTCAAGGTAATAAGCAATATGAATATCATACCGCCACACATTTCCTTGTTACTGTCAATGCGTAACTTCTAGCTCAGTTAATTCAGGATAACGGTGCTGATTATTGTCTAGCATTGAAAGAAAATCAACCGAATCTTTTCTCTTCGGTAGTTAATCTATTTGATAAAGCAGAAACGACTGATTGGTCGGGAATAGAGTATGATTTCCATCGCACTATCAATAAGGGTCATGGAAGAACAGAAATCCGTCGTCATTGGACAGTGCCAGTCACAGAATTGTTCTTTGACGAAGAGAAGTGGGTTGGTCTTGAAAGTGTTGGCTTAATTGAATCAGTCAGAAAAATCGACGGTGAAACAACAACGAATAAACGATATTATCTCAATAGTTTTAGTAGTGATGCGAGCCTATTAGCTAGTGCTGTACGCAGTCATTGGGGTGTGGAGAATAATGTTCATTGGATATTGGATGTAGCCTTTAAAGAAGATGATTGCCCTATTCACTCTGACCATGCTCCTGCAAACCTATCTCAATTGAGAAAGATGTCCTTGAATCTTCTATCGAATGAGAAAAGCGTAAAAATTGGTGTGGCTAATAAACGATTAAAAGCAGCTTGGGATAATCAATATTTGGCTAAAGTTTTAAGTCTTTAACAAGCCTCAATTATCTCTCAATAAACATTGAAATGTTTGTTTTCTCGATCGCGAGAATCAAGCATAATTTTGAACTGACAAAATTCCCCTTATGTACCTTTATTTCTCTTATATAAGAGTCTTTTGGCTTGTTTCAACTTATCTGATAAGTTGATTTTAATATCTTAATCCTAACTCCTTTTTTCTCGTGATTAAGATGCGTTTGCCCTACCTATTATCTGGTTGACTTGTAGCTTACCTTTCTTTATTGTTAAAATAATAAGGGTAAACTAAAATTATATCGGGTATGGAAGTTGGTTAACTTACTAGATAGAGCCATATCTAAAGGTTCAACAGTCTGGCTTAAAGATTTATTAGCGTCTCAATTACCCAAACTACCTACAGATGTTGATGGTTGTCATACTTGGTTTAATGATTTGCTCGATGCTTTTGAATCTAGAGGCTTAATCGAACCAAAACAACAGAAAAACTTTCTGACTCAAGCACGTAATGCTATTAAAGTAATAGATCCTGACCATCCTGCGCTTAATATTGTCAAATTTGATAAAGAAACATGGGTTGAGATCAACAATGCAGCAGGCGATCGCATTGCCGAAAGAAATACTAAGTTTATTTCTAGTCCCGAAATAATAGTAAGCAGAGCTATCGAGCTAATTTCCTCTTTTGATTGGGCTTCTATTGCAGCAGGTTTAGCTGTTTTAACTGGTCGCAGAAGTAGTGAGGTTATCAAAACAGCCAAATTTGAGTATAAGACTAAGTATAGCGTTATCTTTTCTGGTTCTCTAAAAAGAAAAAATGAACCCATTGATGTTGTTTTTGAAATACCAACCCTCTGTGAAGCTCAACTCATCATCAAAGCGATCGCGAATTTGCGTTCCTTTCTGGGTGATGAAATACAAGAGTTATCAATACAGCAAATAAGTGGTCGTTACTCCAGAGCAGTTTCTAAAAAGTGTGATGAGCATTTTGCTTCTCTTGTACCGAGAAGAGAAGGAGAAGATAATCTTTACTCTCATCTATTTAGGGCAGTTTATGCCACCATAGCAAGCTATTGGTATTGTCCCCCTACTGTTCCTGAAATGGAGTATCGGGCAGCGATTCAGGGGCATTATCAAATATTGAATGAAAAAAATCGGGTTTTACGTAGATCCTTAGAAGCAGGAAGACATTATTTTGATTACAAGATAAGTGATGGAATGGGCAATATTGATGGCAGACTGGGAATTAAACTAAATGTCGAGGGCGTAGAAATCCTAGAACAGTTTACCCGTACTGCTCTACCTAAAACTTCAGATAAAGGTACTGAAAATCTTAATCTCCAAAAGCACACTACGAGATCGAATAAAGCAATTATGAATGACACAGTAACTATTCCTAGATATTTAATTTCTCGCCTAAACCTTTTAGCTCAAAAGCTAGAGATGAATGAAAAAGATACCCTAGAGGCTTTATTTGATTGGGCAGAGGTTAGCTTATCTTTGGCTGAGATCCTAGAGATTGAAGAACCCAAACCAAATGTACTTTACGACCGAGTAGAGAATTTAAAAATACAAGTAGAGCAGACTCAATCAAAGGGGCTATCTGATGTAACAGAAGATGAGAACAATAACATAGATGAGAATCTTCCTTTTGATAGCGAAAGTATTCGGGACCTTTGTTCGAGTGTTAAACTACTTTCTAAAATAGTCGCAGATGAAAAATCTTTTAATAGTGGCAGCCAGCAAGTAAAGACTGACAGCTTCGACAATTCGACTAATTCCACACCCAAAAAAACTAAAACTTCAAAGCGAGCGAGTTCAGACAATGTAGATCGAAGAAAAAACTCATCTAGAACCGCTGAAGCTGAATTGGTGATTAATCATGCCATTGACCAATTGATCAAATATAACGAAGTTGAGGGTATGACTCATCAAGATAAATTTAGAGTAGGTATTGGTGCAATTAGAAAAATTACTAGAAGAGGTGATGGAGTTATCAAAAGAGTATTAAACGCAAGATCTGATGAAATTGAACAACATCATAAAATACATCAGTTAGGTATTTATCATAATAGTAAAGGTAAGGAAGCAACTTCAGTAGATGAACTGGTTTTGTTAGATCGAGATTATCTTAAAGAACAATTAGCCAAACTGTCAGGAATCTCGTAGAAAGTGACTCCGCTTTAAAAAGACGGAGCTTGCCCTAAAGGACTTGCGTTGCGGCGCAAACCTAGTACCTGACCAGTCCAAGTCCTTCGAGGACTACGTTAACGGCAAGAGTTAAAGACCTACCTTGGAGTGCTTGCCAGCCCCAAGCTCTAGAACCGAAAAGTTAAACAGATTTATCGAGATTAAATCAGTGCTTTTTGGACAGTACCGACCGTTAACTTTGACGAGGCAAACCTTATCCATTGTTTGGAGAAAAGACGCAACTATGTCTAACTATGTATTTGTATTAGATACCAATAAACAGCCTTTGGAACCTTGTTCGCCAACAATAGCCAAAAAGCTATTGAGTGCAGGTAAAGCTGCGGTGTTTAGACAGTATCCATTCACAATTATTTTAAAGAAAGCAGTCCTAAAGGATACCGCTTCGCATATTCAACCAAAGGAGGTTAAACAATGTCAACTTAAATTAGACCCAGGTTCTAAGACCACAGGAATAGCTATTTTACAAGATAGCAAGCTCATTTGGGCAGCAGAATTAACTCATCGTGGACAGCGAATTAAAGACGATCTAGAATCTCGTCGTTCACTTAGACGTGGACGTAGAGGTAGAAAAACTCGTTATCGTCAGCCAAGGTTTCTCAACAGAAAAAGAGAAAAAGGATGGTTAGCTCCCAGTTTAGAGCATCGTGTTTTGACTACAATGACCTGGGTTAAACGATTAATTAAACTTTGTCCCATTAAATCAATAGCTCAAGAGTTAGTCAGGTTCGACACTCAAAAATTAGACAATCCAGAAATATCTGGGACTGAATATCAACAAGGCACTCTCTACCAGTACGAAGTTAGAGAATATCTTCTAGAGAAATTCAACCGTACTTGTGTTTACTGTGGGGCAAAAGATACCCCTCTAGAGGTTGAGCATATTAAGCCTAGATCTAAAGGTGGATCTAATCGAGTCTCTAACCTAACTATTGCTTGTGTACCTTGTAACCAAGCTAAATCTAATCTTGATATCCAAGACTTTCTAGCTAACAAGCAGCCATCAATTCTAAAGAGAGTATTGGCTACAGCTAAAGCACCATTGAAAGATGCAGCAGCCGTAAATTCTACTCGCCAGAAATTATTTGATAGCTTGAAAGAAACTGGGTTGCCTGTAATTACTGGTACTGGTGGACAAACTAAGTTTAATCGGACTCAACAAGGTTTAAGCAAGACTCATTATCTTGACGCAGCAATGGTCGGAAATACTCCACAACTAGAGATTCTGACCGATCAACCGTTGTTAATCAAATCTACAGGTCATGGGAATAGGCAAATGTGCGGAACAAACAAATATGGTTTTCCTGTTAGACATAGAACAAACCAAAAAAATCATAAAGGATTTCAAACAGGAGATATTATCAAAGCAATTGTTACGAAAGGAAAAAAGATAGGAACTTATACAGGCAGAGTTCTCTGTCGGGCTTCTGGTAGTTTTGATATTTCAACTCAAGCAGCAAGAGTAGCTGGTATTAGCTACAAATATTGTTCGCATATTCATAAAAAAGATGGTTATCAATATAGTTTCTAGGGCATTAAAATGCCCCGTGTCGAACTTCCTCCTCGAACTGAAGTTACGAGGCTTCCGTTCTCCCGTGAGGTTCCCGTGAAATCGAGCAATCTACTACCTTCTGCTTTCTACCTTCTTCTCAATTCACCTGTTTTCTTACTGAAAAATGTCAAAAAGAATTTGGATAATAGCCTGACGGGGTGACAACCCCGCTAAATAACACTCTGTATGAGTTTCATGGCTTTCAGACCTTGGAGGTAAAATGGTAGTTTATTGATAGCTGTTTTCATTAACTTTTCGACCCACCCCCAACATATATCCATGGATAATATCCATGTCGTACCATATAATCCTGTCCAAAAACAACTATGTCTTGGTCGGTTTTTTCCTTCAATTTTGAGACGATTAATATACTCTTGATAGCCAGTATTTCTGATTTTTAAACCTACTAAACAGCTTGCTGTGTAGGCGATCGCTATCAGTAAAATCAAATTAGTAAGACGTTGAGTATTAGCTTGGCTTCCTTTCTTTGATAAGAGTAACCAGTAAATGGTTGTGTCGCAAAAATAGATACTCTTTGTGTAGTACGCTAATATCTATAAACAGCACAAAAAAACTTGACTCTTGTAGATGAATTCAAAAGAACCCTTTAAATGGCGACACTTTCAAAAAGATGTAATTTTACTCAACGTTCGTTGGTATTTAAAGTATCCTCTGAGTTATCGGAATTTAGAAGAGATGATGTTAGAGAGAGGATTAAAAGTTGACCACTCCACTATTGGTCGTTGGGTTCTGACTTATTCTCCTCAAATAGATGAAAAAACTCGTCGCCACTTGAAGCTAACTAATGATTCATGGAAAGTAGATGAAACCTATATTAAGGTTAAGGGAAAATTGAAGAATTAAAATCAGATAAAGTTTTAGAAGAAAAAAGTAAAATCAGGCAAGTAAAATATCTCAATAATCTAGTAGAACAAGACCATAGAGGAGTAAAAAGAATCACAAATGCGGCTCTAGGATATCAATCATTTCACACTGCTTGGCGGACAATCAGAGGAATAGAAACTATGAGAATGATTTATAAAGGTCAAGTAAAAGAAGTTAGTAAAAATGATGTCTTAGCAGAAAAGAAATTCATAGATTCTCTCTTTGGGATTGCTGTATAAAAAATTAGGCGATCGCAGGTTTATTCTGTTTTTTAAACTTTTTGCGACAGAACCAAGCATTCCACTTAAAGCGATCTAACAAAACTATTTGGTTAATACCTGCCAAAATTACCCACCGAGGCGGATCGTCTTGAGCAAATATATAGTCAGAAATTAAATCCTCAAAATCGATACTTAGTAGTTCTGGATTGGGCTGAGGCGATGACTCATCATTGCTAAATTGAGCCTCATTCAAGCTAAGAGAAAGCACATCCACCGCTTCTTCCGTATCAGAAATAGCCTCAATAATCCACAATAAAGGCTGTCCGCTACTCTTCTTCACCTCAGCAACTATAGGAATTATCTCATCATCATCCAAAACTTTCTCAGTTGGTTGATACTCATAACCCAGTATGGAGAAAAACCGACTCAACCATTCCCTCTGAAGTAATAATCGCTCTGGAATATCCTTTGATTGGCTAATCTGACTGCGAGTTTTAAAATAATCAGTTTTCAAAGATGCGATCGCTTTTGGTGGCGACTTATCCCCAGTTTCCTCTGCTTGTTCATTCCAGCGTTTGACAACATCCTTAAGATCGCTTTGTAAAATAGCATCGAGGTAATGGTGGGAATAAAATTCATTCTCGTTAATAATTCCAGTTAAAACAGCCATTTTTTTCAAGTAATGAGTAATCGTAGGGGGCGGTTCGCGAACCGCCCGTACATGAGTAATAAGTTCGGAATTACTTATCAGCCACTACCTCTTAAAACAGCCACAATCTTGATATAGGGTGCTTTCTCAGTGATGGTGCTTTCTTCTACCCAGGAGTAATAATCATCGAAGACACGCTTAATGCGGTTTTGCTCTTTTTGTTTCTTGCTTTCTGTAATCGCGGTTGTGTTCTCAAACTTTAGTTCAAGTTGCCGATTATGTTCCCATCTAAGCTGTTCTAAACGATCTAATTGCTGGGAAAGTACGGGATTAATGCGATCGTTATACTCTTTATCTGCTGCGAGAATATTTTTAGTCGCTTCATCCACAGCAAGCGATCGCAATTCTAATAAAGACTCGTCTACCTCTTGATTACTATTAGGTATAGGTTCTTTGCCTATGTTAGTGCGATCGCGTGTAGTGGTAAATTCTTCAACTCTGATAAATTTATTCTGTTCAAAAACAACTCCCAACCATTTATTAATCAAAGGTTGTCCCCTACGGTTGGGAATTACTCCAGAGACAATAAATACAACTTCTTCGGATGCTAACTGATTCGCTAAAGTAATTACTGGTGCTTGATGACGACCGAATAAAGTAACTCCCCTGTCATTAAGCCAAGTAACTATCGGGTGTAATTCCCAGAGATATTGCAACGAAGACCAACTATCTTCTGCTCGCCTAGCTTCTTCTAAGTCACGAGCGATCGCTTTTTTGTCTGCCGATAATCTTAGTGGTTCGTTCTTGTCGGGTAAAATTTCTTTCGGAAAGCGTTTATAGCGATCGCGTAATTCTTTTGGCATAGTCAACTCAATTAAGAGTTCATCCTCCAGAATATTTAGCTGTAAATCTTGTTCCTGTTTATATTCTTCTAACGCAGCCACCACATAACTAAAATCATCCTCAAACAAACTAGGCATTTCTGCGATATCTGGTTCTTCTCCCCGTATCCCTGCTTCCTCATCTCTCCTTGTTTCTTCAACAGGCTCATCCAACAAAGCAAAGAAATCAAAATCATCATCCTCTGGCTGTTTTGGTTCAAGGGAACTAGCAAACTCATCTGCCGATGTTCCCGACTCAATAGCTTGGGAAGTAATCCTTATTTCCTCATCAACATCAAACACCCCCATAAAGACGGAAGGATCGCCAATATTCTTAACGGCTTGTTCATCCTTAACCAACAACACCTGAATAATTCGCTCAACCTCATCCATCTGAGAATTACTAGAGCGAGTTAGCATATAGCGAATCTGTGGCTGTTCCTCTTGTCCATAGCGATCGATTCTTCCATTACGCTGCTGCAAAGCCATTAACGACCAGGGAATATCAAAATGAATTAGACGATGGGATAAATAGTGTAAGTTAATCCCTTCTGAAGCCACATCCGTAGCTATCAATAACCTTAGAGGAGACTTCTCATTACCAAAATCCTCGATGATGCCCATTAAATCTATATCAGACATACCTCCGTCCAGTGTGGCGATCGCTTTTTCCTTTAGAGATAAATCCTCAATCAAGTTCTCCTTGAGGAAGCGCATTGTCTCCAAACGCTCGGTAAAGATGACAATACGGTCTTTTGAGTCTTTTCCTTTCCAAGCAAAACCATTATTATCTTTCTTTTGAATTACAGCTAACAGTTGTTGATATTTAGAAAATTCCGCAGGTGTAATTTTCTCTAAAACAGATTTGAAATTTTCCAATTCAGCAATATCTTTCTCTTGAGTGGGCGAACAATCTTTCGCTTCTACCTTCTTAATCCGCTTAACAACCGTTTCCAAACAAGCCATCGGACTAGACAGCATAGCTTTTAATAGTGTTGTCTTAAACAACATCCCTGCCTTCCCTTTTTTATTGAAAGAAAGAAGTTTTAAATCGTCTAGTATTTCAAACGCCGATTCTTCCAAACTGGAAGCGTCCGCAGGAATTGCGATCGCGCTTCGTTCGGGAAAATTCTTAGCCAACTGATCTTTGACATCCTTTTTGAAGCGACGGACATAAAGATCTCGGATTTCACTTTTACTATAGTCTGACTCAGATGCGATCGCGGTTGGATCGAGCATATTCATTAAGCTGGCAAAACTCTCTGCCCGACCATCATGAGGAGTAGCCGACAGCATAATTAGACTATCCGAACGAGTAGCCAATCTTTCTGCTAATTTAGCTCTTAAGGAAGTGCTTTGCCCTCTTCCCCGACGCGCTACATTATGCGCCTCGTCTATGACAATGACATCCCAGTAAGCATCTTCAATATAAGTACGATATTCTCGATCCTGCTTGAGAGTATCCACCGAAACAATTGCTTTATCGTAATAGTGAAATGGATTGTGATTGGTGGGAATGCGCGATCGAATCCTTTGAAGACCTAATGAATCCAAACGCACTAAAGGGATAGTAAAACGCGACCAAAACTCCTTCTGAAACTGAGTCAGCATACTCTTGGTAGTGACGACCAAAATCCGCCTTCCCTTACCCCGTCGAATCAACTCCGAAACTAAAATTCCTGCTTCTAAAGTTTTCCCAAGTCCTACTGCATCAGCAATTAGTATCCTTTGACGAGGCATCTTTAAAGCCTTTAAACTAGGGTCTAACTGAAAAGGCAAGGTGTCCATCGCTGCCTTTTGTCCAACATAGAGGTTGGAGTCAGTAGGAGCAGTTTGTTTTAAATTACCTTCAACAAACAATAAAGACTTTAAATAGCCAGAAGATTCATCTGCGACTAATTTAGTTTCTTTTGGATCTAAAACAACTATATCGTCTTCTAAATCTGCTATAAAATGCGCTATCTGATGCTTGATAAAATCACTGATACCAATAACTTCAATTACGACTCTACTTCCAGCAGCAGCTTTAAGAGTTTTTCGTATTAACCACTCAGAATCGCGCACGACAATTCTAGCTCCAGGGGCAAGCACAGTAGATTTAATCATAGTAATTTAGGAAAGTATAAAAATATATAAGCTTTAGTACTAGAAAAGGATATGAATTAGTACTTTTTATTAACTTGATTCGCTCAAATAGAGTTTTTATTATTTACATTTTTTCCAAAATATAAAATACTTAATAACTTAAAATAACCTTGTTTTGAATATTTTGCTACTCTAAAAAAACAGCTTAATAAAAGCATTTATTATATTTAAACTATGAATAAAACTATGATTACTCTCATTATTAATTATTTGATTTTCAACAAAGTATCCTATTTAAAAGTTGACATAATTTTCAGGGAAATATTTATAACGGTAAGAAAAAAAGAAGATCTCGTTCATGCTGCTCTTCATCTTCTTTCATCATCTGCCTCTCGATTGGGATTCCATTCAGTCCATTGACGATCTTCAGGTTCAACTTCACAAACTCTCTTCTGTCTTAAATCAAGATTCTTGAAAATTTTGGCGATCACTCTTCTCCTATTTTAATAATCTTGATTCAATACTCTTGAATCAAGATTCTTTTTTCTTGCCACTAAGAGCGATCGCATCTGTTTGTTTTTATAGGTTGTCGGCGCAGCGAATTTCTGTTGCGCCTGGATCTCTCTTCTTCACGATAATCTTCTGTTCACGCGCAATAGAAACAACAACCAACTGTATTTAAACCCGTTCGATAATTACTTTCTCTCTACAAAAATCGATTTGATTGTTAGAGCAATTCAATTTTAGAAGCTATTTCTTGTTTGGGTAGTAATTATTGTCACTCTTTACTATTTAATGTTCGGATTTTACCTAGAGATAAGATTACCGCTTACTTAACTTTAATTGAAGACCCTAAAGGTAAATTAAGAAGAAAAAAATCCACAATACAATCCCAGACTCTCACGTCTCAAATGATAAAGAACTTTTAGATCGAAGAGACTTTTCTTGCTACTGGGAAGTTCGTAGCAGATTCACTATGCAATTGGTTTAATTATAGTAAAGTTAGCTAAAAACAATGACTCAAATACCGCAGTCAAAACACGGCAAAACGGCAAACAACAGCGTAGCAGATATAACTAAAAAAAGCTTTTTCGATTTATCGACAGCAGAAATAGAACAACTAGCGGTTAAAGCTACTACAAAAGCTAGAAAAAGAATGCACGATAAGGGCATTTCAACTATTATCTCCATTAATGAAAACGTGTACGAAGAACATCCAGATGGCAGTCTAACTTTACTTCATGAGCGATCCACAAAATAAACCAGTTCTTGTCATGTTCGCTGAACCGTGCGCTCTGGAGCGCACCGCCATCGCTTTGGGATGTCGAATCACCGAAGGTGATTGGCTCTGGTAAATCTACCGTTACTCCACTATTTCAAAACCTGTGAAACATCGGTGTGCCTATCTTAATAATTCTCTTTTAGCTTTATAGTATTCTTGTTCTTACACATTTGACTTACTCCCATAAAAAGCTTCTTATTAAGCAAAATGTTCCCTTTTTAATTAGGATAAATCGAGTTTTATATTGACTAGCATCATTTTTAATTTTAGCTTTATAGCTTTAATCAAATAGTGGTGATACGATTTCTTTTGCCACCATCATTTAAAAGCTGAGGATAGTTAAAGCGGAAATTATGACCTCATCAATATTGTGTCATCTTCTAGTTGGTTTACCTGGAAGTGGCAAATCAACTTTTGCTCGACAACTAAATCAACAGATACCTAATTCCGTTATCATCTCTACTGATGCGATTCGTTTGAGATTATATGGTGACGAAAAGATTCAAGGAGACTGGAATACAATAGAGCAATCGGTAATTGAACAGGTTCGACTGGCAATAACACACGAACAAACTGCTATTTATGATGCGACTAATGTTCGACTAGATTGGAGAAATTCACTGTTGGACAAAGTTAGCGATCTTAATCCTGAATGGATTGCTTGGTGGATAAACACACCAGTAAATATTTGTAAATACTGGAATAAAAGGCGATCTCGTAAAGTACCTAATTATGTTATCAATGCTTATTATGACGATCTTCAGCAGTCTCCACCAACTCTAGGAGAAGGATACATCGCAGTTAAAGAAATAACGCCTTTGGGTTAAAGCCAAATCACTTGCCGATTTTTAAGTGGGGGTGGATTGATTGCGATCCGAAGGCTACGCGGTAGCGTAATCGCTTTTTGCTTGAACTTTGCTTTGAAAATACCATATCAGATTTTTTCTCTTATAGCTTAATTGTTAAATATAAGTGTAAGAGCTAAAATATAACAACAAATGTTACGCAATAGAGCTTAAAACTTGTCAAATATATACGAGCAAGCATCCGAGGAAGGTGCGAAGGTCTGGCTCAAAAAATTATTAGTAGAAATGTTGCCAGCCTTACCAAAGGATTTAGATGGCTGTAATCATTGGTTTGACTCTCTTATTCAAGCTTTTGAAGCCAGAAAATTAGTTGAGCCAAAGCAACAAAAAAATTATCTAACACAAGTACGTAATGCAATTAAAGTAATAGATCCCGAACATCCTGCTTTAGATGTGGTTAAATTTGATAAGTCTACATGGGTAGAAATCAATAATAGCTCCACCGATCGCATTGCCGAGAGGAATACCAAATTCATCCACAATCCCGAAGCAATAGCAAATAAGGCTAAAGAGTTGGTAACTAGTTTAGACTGGTCTGAGATTGCAGCAGGATTAGCCGTGTTGACAGGACGTAGAAGTAGCGAAGTAATCAAGACAGCCAAGTTTAGTTATAAGACTAAGTTTAGCGTCATGTTTAGCGGTTCTCTTAAAAGAAGAAGCGAACCAATTGATGTAGTGTTTGAAATTCCTACTCTTTGCGAGGCGGAACTAGTAATCGATGCGATCGCACGTTTGAGAAGATTTTTAGGAGATGAAATTGACGAGTTATCAGTCAGACAGATCAGCGGACGTTACTCAAGGGCAGTAGCCAAAAAATGTGACGAACACTTTGTGGGGCTAGTACCGAAACGGGATGGTGAAGATAATCTTTACTCCCATCTATTTCGAGCTGTTTATGCCACTATAGCAAGTCACTGGTATTGTCCGCCGACTATTCCTGAAATGGAATATCGGGCAGCAATCCAGGGTCACTACCAAATTCTGGAAGAGAAAAATCCAGTTTTACGCAGATCTCTAGAAGCAGGTCGGCATTACTATGACTACAGAATCAGCGATGGTTCGGGCAATATTGACGGTAGATTGGGAATTAAATTGGATCTATCGGGCGTAGAAGTCGTCGAACAATTCGCTCGCATCATTTCTGAGGATAGAGCGAAGGACGACCGAAATAATACTCCTCAAGAATTTGCTTTGATTTCCCAACCCCGAAGTGAGTCTCCTAGAGAAAAAGATCTAAATCAAATTCCCAAAAAACATTTGTTGAGAAGAAAAATAATGAATGAATCAGTGACTATTCCCAGATACTTAATGTCTCGTTTGATGGGATTATCTGAAAGGTTGGAGTTAGATGAAAAAGAAACCTTAGAAGCTCTATTTGATTGGGCAGAAATAAGTTTATCCTTGGCAGAAATCCTAGAGATAGAAGAGTTAAAGACTAATGTACTTTATGACAAAGTAGAAGGATTAATCGAAAAACTGGGACAAGCTGAGGTTCAGAGACCTCGACAGAAGACCGATATTAAGGGAACTACAGACGATAATATTTCTATTAATACCGAATCTATCAGAGATCTTTCCTCTTCGGTGAGAATTTTGTCCGAGCTATTAGCCTCGAAAAACCCTTTACCTCGAAGTATCAATGGTAAGAACACGACTACTACCCCTACAGTACAAAGAAAAACCTCTCAGCAAGGAAAGAACGAGGCAGATACGACAAATAATAAAGTGGTTCGACAAGAGTCAAGCAAGCCCGAAGCAGACAAGACCGAGAACGATAAGGGAAGAAAAGTTTCTCAAAGAACAATTGAAGCAGAAGCGATAATCAATGGTGCGATCGATAAAATAATCGAGTTTAACGAGCAAGAAGGTATAACTCACAAAGAAAAAATTAGAATAGGTATAGGAGGAGTGAGAACACTAACCCGAAGGGGAGATAACATAATTAGAAGAGTATTGAAAAGAAGAGAAGATGAACTTGAAGAGCATCATCTGCGTCATGAGTTGAGTTCGACCCATAACAGCAAAGGCAAAACTGCACCATCAATTGATGAAGTAATTGAATTTGACAAAGATAAGGTGATAGAAGAAATTTGCCAGTAAAAAATAAGTCAACTAAAAGTCGAGTTGGACTGGGTGAAAAGAAATTTTAAGGCAGATCGAGTGGGAAGGTACTATCAAGTTAACTATAGACAAGAACCTCAGTGATTTCCTTAAAACTCTATCGTTGTCTAAGAAAATTGAAAATCATATCGGGGCAATTTAGTATTTTGTCCCTCACAAAACCCAATTCCTCTGCTTTTGTGAGGGACAAAAACAGAGGGGAAAATCCTAATAAGATGAGCAGGTGTATTTTAAAGTTATAGATGATCCAAAATTAGTGCTTCCCAAAAACATTAATAAGTCATGCAGAAGTCGTGTAAATTTTGAATGGCAGGATAACTACACTATTACCTTATTAGTCTATAGGTTACAAACTTTACATATAAAAATGATTTGTACCATACACTGTAGCAACTAATTCGTTAGACTCTTGATTGAAAATCTCTGTCACCAAACTATCTCCAGAACCATAATAGACAAAGGAAAGATTGAAAGCTTCTCCATTGTTAGAACTATCTCCAATAATATTAATGTTGTCTCCAACTTCATAATCGCTAATTACAACTGAATTGCTATAAGAAGAGCTATTACTTGTAGGAATCACAAAAGTGTCATTTCCAGATCCACCTGATAGCGTAGTATGAACATTGCTATACTCACTACCTGGACTGAATAAACTGTCATTTCCTTCATCACCATAAAGATAGTCATTTCCACTTCCTGCTGAAAGAAGATCGTCACCCTCTTTGGCAAATACAGAAATTTGCTCGTCATTAGTATAAATAGAGTCGTTACCCGAAGTACCGTAAATCGTTGACATAATTTCTATTAATTTTCCAAATTCTTTTGCATGAATATTTATCTGCAAAAAAACTATCTACATATTCAAAAACTTCGCAATATTAATAAATGCTAAATTAATACAATTTCTCACAAAAATTCGACTCGATCATTCTGCTTTTACCCCTGGCAAAAGCAAAATAAAACCTATCTCGCAAATGAGAAACGAAATATCTAAGCTGTAAATAGTTTTATGTTAATGCTTCCCCAAAAAGCATTAATTTTGCAGAAGTTTTGTGAATCTTGAAAAGTACGTGAGATGCAAATTACCTCGACATAAAACAATGTAGCTTAAATATGATGCTAATTTAATTTAATAACATAACTTTTTTATTGTTAACAAAACAATAAATTTGGTTACTTTAATTTACATATTCCTTGATAAACAAGTACCCGCCAAGAGTATTTACGTTTTTATAGCACAAAGCAAATTCTGTAAGTTAGAGATCTAATAACAGCTTTAACTATGCTAATTTCTAAGTATTCAAAACTGAGCAATCTAGCAATGCTTCTGATTGCTCTACTTTGGTCATCTTAACTAATCCAAATATAAATAAGCTAATAACAAGCAATACACTTATAAGCGATCCTAATATCACCCACTTATCCCAAATCTTAGATAATTTCAATTTATTAAAAACAGCAATGGAATTGTCAATCTGAGAACTAGCCAACTCTAAATCTTTTGTTGTTCTACCAACACCTTCAATCAACGCTTTCATAACCTTTATATTGGTACTTCTTTCGGACTGAAGTTTAGTATTAAGGTTATTTAACTGTTCTATAGCATTTGTAATCTCTTGTGATGACTCTCGAACACTGTTTTCGACTTCAGTATTTGTTGAGAGAATTTCACTTACAAGTGATTTATGCAAAATACAGATATCATCTACGTTTTTAGAATTAATCTCTCCGACGCTTTGTTTAATGTTTTCTATCTGTAGTTTTTGGGCTTCTTGAACAAGAGCGATCGCTTCATGTAAATCCTTCATACTTTCAGAAACTTGAGCCTTCCAAACCCCCAATAGTTCGCGCAATTCAACAGGAGCAATTTCTAAAAGTACGCGAATCTGACCAGTCAATGCCAGCACCAAAAACATGGGATCGTTCGGCTGAACTCCACTAAGACTGATTACCTCGTAGATTTTAGCCCGTATTTCAGGAGATTCTTTTGACAGACAAAACTCTAAAATTTCATCCGCTTTATTTCTAGGCAGACTCACAGAGATCTCCTTTGTCGTTAGGTTCTTGCCATGCCCCCGTACTATCAAAAGCAGCATAGGCAGAATTGAGGAAATTTACCACTCTTTGCCGTCCCATAATAGTTAAATCGTGATGCTCTCTAGCATCTCCAAATGTTAGTTGATTTTTGTTGATAAAGTATCGTTCTGCGTATCCCAATTTTGGGAAATCAATCGTTTGAACATTATATTTATTGATTGCAGCTTGAACCTTTTCATCTTTCTCAACCTGCTCCCACTCATCGCAAACTCCAAAATTTCTTACTAAAATATGAGGCATTTTTTCACCATAGTCATCTAAAGATTTGAGAAACAGTTTAATGCTGTGATACTCACCATTAGTGACAAACCATTTTCTAAAGGCTACCCCATGCTGTTCGCCCAAATCAAACAAGTTGTTATTGTCAAACCATGCTTTTAATGCTTTTTGAACCTGAGAGGGCAAATTAACTATTACAGATCTACGAGTTGCAAATTCAAAAATACGATCTGCTCTGCCAGCCTCTTTTTCATTCTCAGTAAAGAAAGCGTGTTTACAATATTTTCTATATACATTAGACACATCAGGGTTAGAGCGATCTGCTTCAACTGCAATAAACTCATAATCACGATCTATCAAACACTGAATCGCAACCTTAGCAACAAGAGTCTTCCCAACTCCTCCTTTTTCTCCCCCAAAGAGATCTACAAACTTATAGTTCGAGCTATCCATATATTACACTCCATAAATTAACTTAATAGTCGTTGTAGCCACTCAAATCATCGTCATCATCAAAAAGATCGTCATTGGAGAATGTTGAGCCTTGAAGCTTAATAGCCAACGAACCCTGATTCTTGTTTGAAGAATCAGCTTCAAGATTTTCCGACATATCTAAGCGATCGCCAGCATCGACTTGACTTGACTCAGGCTGAGACACCGATAATGTCTTTGGCAAAGTATTGCTTGGATGCTGCCTATCGATAAAATTATTCCCGTCCCAATCTGAGTTTGCTTGAAACTCACTATTAATCTTTGTCTTCTCTCGATTTAGCAATTTTTTACTTGAACCACTATCTGTTTTAAGACTTTGATTAGATTCTGTTTTTAGATTCTTTCGGGTTCGATTTGTCTGATGATATTTCTTTAGCGTGCTTGGCGAGATTGTTACTTCTGTTTCGGAAATTGCCTGGGCTATATCATCATATTCACAACCATTCGCCAAAGCATCTTCAATCAATGAAAAATGTGTTTTTATCAAAGACTTAAGATAGCCAGGCTGTTTTGATTTTGGCTTAACACTCTTTATTTTTTTCCCTACTAGTTTTTCTAAAGGGCTTTTATAAGTCTTCATCGCCGCTTGATACGAGGTTATATATTTGCCTTGTTCATTATTTTGCCAAGTATTTATAATTTTGGATCGTTCACCTTAAAAAGAAGCCATACATAGCACGAAAATATTTGATTGCATAGATACAATCCATTCGGAATTTACAAGCTTAATTTTAGTCCGATTCATTCGTAACTTTCGACCCTCACACCAGACGCACCCACAAAAAAATTTGAGAATGAACCCAATAGATCTACTAATTGGTGATCGTATGATTAAGCTAAAAAAAATACGCCTTGCTTTATTTATTATTCATTCTGACAACATTTTAATTCTTGGCAATTAATTAAAGCTTTTTTGCCGTGTTTATCTTGAATTTTGGCAATTATGCCCGTAGTAGCTTGAACGATCCACGCACCTTTAACTTTTAGCCATTCAACTATCGCTCCTGGTTTTATTTGAATGTCCTCTCCGTGAGATAAATTATTATCTTTCCCTATAGTGGACACGGTAGATAAATCGCAAGTGTTACTGCTGTTCATTAATTTAGCCTGCATGAGAGCATTATCCCTTTGCAACCATGAGGCAAATATTTTTTCTCTGCCATCATCAGGAGGTGTAAACACATAAACCCTTTCCCGTTGCTCTCTAGAGCCTAAGCGACCAATATAAGTAAGTTTTAATCCCAGTAAACCTAATAATTTTTGAACAACTTTAATTGGGGTGTCTGATTTTACTATGGTCAATCCTAAAAAGTTCTTTAGCTCTCTTTTATTCGCATTAGCCAACTCAGCAATTAACTGAAGATTAGGGTCGCTACCTCTATATTGAACGTGAGGCACGCTGCTTTTTAAGCAGCTTGTGCAATCACGTTGTTGAACTCCAGGTTTGAGTAAATCGATAATCAATGTTTCTAGCAGCCTTAGTGATGTAGATAGTAAACTGCGATTAAAATCTGGTAGCCATAAACGGTTCTGATTGTATTTGACGATCGCCCTTGTTTGTTTTAGATCTCGTTCCATTAAATATTGTCTACCGACGGTGAGATAATAATGAGAGAGTAATTGGGAATACCAACCCTCATCATCTTTAACTACTAGTTCAGAGGTAATCGGCACATCATCGCCATAACGTTTTAGTAAACTACCTTTGCGTTCGATCCATCTTTCTTCTTTGGTTTTAGCTCGTTTATCTTTTAGTTTTTGATACTCTGAATTAGTGGTTATAGGTGCGTTAGCAACTTGGGTACATTCTGCTAAATATTTACTTTGAGCTATCTGTTTTAATTGTGTTTCTACTTCGGATATGGAATCAAATTCTTCTGTTTGAGATTCGGTAGGAGATATAACAAGATGTCCCTCAGCAATTAAACCATCAATAATAGAGTTCCGATAGTTCTGCATGGTGAGGTTGATATAGCAGCCTCTTTTTGCCCAAGTATGTAGAGATTCTGATTGGAAGTTGGTATCCAAATCTAAATTAGATAGAGAAGCATCAGCAGCCTGGAGAAAGCGAATATTCATACTAGCTTTATTTTTAGTGCTGGCAATCAAGGCTTTTTTAACCGTAGCTCCGTTACCCACCATACATTTATAAAATCCTCGTTTGGCTGCCCAAAGATAGCGAGGAACACCTGCACGAATACGGGCTAATGCCTGACGAATAGAATCAGCCGTTTGTACTCCCTGAGCGATCGCCCAAACTGAATCAAAATGAGATATTCGTTTAATTTTTCCTAAACTAGTACTCACCCCCCGTAGCAATAGCCCAAAAGCTAAAGGAACTTCAGAATAAGACTTATCCAATCTTTCGCATTCAATACTGACTCCTGTTTCAATTGAAGGGGAGGCGATCGCAATGTCGTATTGGGGTAAAACTTCATTGAGATGGGCAATGCACCCATAGGCAGGATGAGATGGATCTGCTACCGTTTCTGAATCTATACGTAAAATCTTTTTATCGGGAAATTCTTGTAGAAGATAAGATTCTAAGTTTTGAGTCCCCCACTTGGACTTAAGTTTTTGAGCCGAACAACTAATAAATGGTTTGCCACCAACTTTAATATGATTAACTAAGTCTCGAACTAAACGAGCGGGATTTTTATCTTCGTAGTTATGTATTGTCCAGCGTTGCTGTTTAGGGGGTTGCCAGTCATTAACTACAACAAAAGGTTCTACGTGAAATCCTGCTAAACCCCGAATATAATCGATAGCAACATCCGATAAATCTGCATCGGCTAGGTATACTTGACCGTTCCCTGAAAGATTGTTTTGGATTAAAGTTTTGAACTGGGCTAAAATCTCAACTCTGTCTGATTTACAGGTAGCGGAATTAAGCATATGCCAAATTACCTGTTCTGCTTCATCGATAATTACTATGCCGTCTTCCCAGTTATTGGCATTAAACCTTGCTCCTGAGTTGGGATGCAAAGAATCAATACAGAGTCCATAACCAAGGACAGTTCCGTATTCAACGGTTTTTATTTCTGTTAGATAAGGAAGTCCTACTCTTTGACATAGTGCTGCCCCTAATTGAATGCGGTGAGTCAACAGTAATACCCATTTTCCTTCTTTGGTTGCTTTATCTACTATCTGTTCGAGTAAATGAGTTTTACCACTGCCTTTCGGGGATTTAAGACAGACAAGTTTAGCTGTTTCAGGAATGTTTAGAAGTTTTTGTGTAGAGGTTTCCAGGCAGGGAGTAATAGATATGTTGTTATCTTCTCTTTGATCTTCTTGCCCTTTTCTATTTGCTAATGAACCCAAATAGCGTCTATTAACTCTAATATTAGCTTTATAGGTTAACCTAATTGAGGAACGGACTAACCAAGTAGAGAAAGACAATGCCTGACTATAAGCCAGATGAAAAGCATCTGTGCCATGTTGAACAATTAAATCGTCAACGCCCTTTGCCGATTCTTGCCAGTTAATTACCTTGATCTCAACACCAGCTTTAACAAAAAGTTTTCCTGTTTTGGCGATCGCACTATTGACATTGGCAATGGTGCTAGCTTTGGTATCTTTATCAAAAGCAAAATAGATTTTGCGTCCTGGTGTGGCAAATACTTGAAGTTGAGGAATTAGTTTAGCAAGTCCTATTTTACGCCCAAATTCATCTTTAGGTTGGCGATAGCCGTTAAAAACACCAGGTAGGGCGATCGCTGCATAACCTGCACTAAGTAAAGCAGCAGCTTTTTTAGCCCCTTCGGTAATGATTAAGGGAACTTCAGAATTATTAACTACCCATGACCAAAATGATGATTGCGAGGAGCGATCGCTAATTTCAATATTGTTTCGTAGAGCGATTGTCTGCCAAAGCAATTCTGAAACTTTGAGGGCTATTATTCCTGTAGGGTACTTGGGAGGACTCTCATATTTAATTACTTTTCCTTTATCTGCCGATCTTCTGGGTAGAAGTGGTTTAAATTGTCCCCAGAGATCGTCTGAGTATTTGTTTGTGACATCCACTCCCGATACCCACCAACCTCCTGCTTCAATGTGACGGTAACGTTTGAGGATGCTGTAACTAACTGCACCAGTGTTGATTCTTTTGAGTTTATTAGAAATGAACAGACGATCTAATGCTGTATTTTCTTCTAAGTGGAAGAAGTTTAACTTAATTAAATCGGGGTGAATTCCACTTCCGCAGTGGAGTTCTTGGTATTCGCTAGATGTCAGTTGATTTAGTAGTTGTTCTTTACGATCTAAAATGAATTGTTGTGTCATCGAATGTAGGCTTCTAAATAATAATTGGAGCCTAGATCTATGATTGGATAAGCACAGCAAAGCAGTTGAATGTCAAATAGAAAAATTTAACACTCATATACCCATGTCAAATTTCCAAAATTGACATAATATATTTAATAGATATGTAAATTGTAAATGTGCCTATTTCCCTGGCGGGGGAAATAACACTAATAACACTTAGGGGCTTAGATTTGTGCTTGACCGCATGGAGTCTAGGCTCTCTTTTACGTATGTACTCAAAAAGCTATTACCAGAGTTGTCGGGTACATTGACCAAATACTTAGGATTGATAGATCTTTTTCTTCTCCCGTTATATTGATTTCTGTTGCAGCTTAACACCGTCAAAAATACTAATTCAATAGTATATAAATACCAATACGCGAGCTTCACAGGTAAAACTGTACGCGAGCTTCACAGGTAGATTGAATAAAAATACGCGAGCTTCACAGGTAAAACTGTACGCGAGCTTCACAGGTAAAACTAATGAAAATCTCAATAATAAAGGATTTTTGATTTCAGAATCTCAAAAAAAATACGCGAGCTTCACAGGTAAAACTGTACGCGAGCTTCACAGGTAGATTGAATAAAAATACGCGAGCTTCACAGGTAAAATCGTACGGGAGCTTCACAGGTGAAAGTAAAGTTGTGTAAATTTTACCTGCCAATGTTTTCAAAACTAAACCACAATAGTTCAAAGTAATTATCCTTATGGAAGATAAATAGTCTACGATATTAAAGTAGTGAGTGAATATTCCAAAGATTTTTTCCCTGTAGATGGTCAGCTTCTGATGGTTATGCCACGAGCTTCTGCCTCTATTAGAAATTCTGAAGTGCAGTTACCAATTTTAAGAAAAGACAAAGCTAATTATTATCTTGAGATGCAGGTAAACGCTGACTCTGATGATGTGAGAGAATTAGCAGTCACTCGTCGTGTATCACTAGATGAGCTTTCTCAGGCTGAGTGGAAAGAATTAGAAGCTCAATATAACAATCTAGATTTAAGCATATGTAATGATATTGGAATCAATAAAGCCCTAGAAAATATTAAAGACTGTCGAATTAGGCGTTTATTTCTAGCTCTGCTAACTTTCTTGAATCCTAGACAAGTAAATATTATTCTTTATTTGTACAGAGAAGCAGCTATCCAAAATAATGGTTCGTTGGTTTCTTTTCGTTCTAACGATCTTCTCGATAACTTGGGATACAAAAGAACTAAAGATGGTGGATTTGCTGCTCGTGTGCGATCGCAACTTAATCAGGATTTAGTAGCATTACATCGGACAGAATTGGTTTTTGCGCGATCGCAGCAGAAAGGAGATCAAATTGGAGCAAAAGTATCTGTAAAAAGCATTTTGCGAATTCGCGATTATGAAATTGATAAAGTTCCCCGTAACTTCGATCTGTCGAAAGCTGCCGACTACACCTATGAATTAGCAGATGCCTATACTGTTGCTTTAGAGTTTTTTGAGGATGCTTCAAAGCATAATGGCAACGTACTATTTTCTAAAAATATTAATTTTAAAGAAAAGTTTGGCGGTAACGCTAAACGAGATTATAAAACAAAGTTACTGATTTATATTGCTAGCAGAATGAAATGGGATAAGTTAAGAGATGGTCAGTATTTGCTGATATCTAAAAATTGCTTGTTAAAGAATTTAGATCTTTTAGGTAGTAACAAATCTCGTAATAACAAAATTCTGTGGCGCACCATAGAGCAACTGAATGAAGACAACTATATCGTTGAAGCTCAGGAAATAACTATAAAAAGCAGGCGAGCAAAGATTCAGTTTCAAATTAATTCTCAAAAAATTAAATGTTTCAATATTTAGCTTGATTAAATGGACAAAAATTTATGTTTTGTTGCTTTAATTTATTACTTTAAATAGAAATTTTCCAACACTTGCAAGAGATTTTCTTCTAAAGTAGTTAAATAGGGTTTGTCTAATTTAGCTAAACCATTAAGCACCCACAAAGCTGCTTTATCTAATTTTCCTGTTTGGTGAAGTTCGGTCATACGCACGCCTATATCTTCAATATTTTGATATTGTTCTGTATCAAATTCTGTTGATTCTAGATTACTTAGTGGTACTTCTAACTGGTCATTCCAAGTATTGACGATACAACTACTATCGTTGACCTCTTCGACGATGCACCAACTGCCTCCTTTACCTTTTAGCTTGCTGTTGTCTTTAACCACAATTCGACAAATTTCGCCTTCGGTAAAAGGATTTAATTGGGTGTTACCTTGGTCTAAATACAAATTAACTGCTTGAGTAACAATCGAGCTTGAGGGAACTTTACCTTCTGCCAAAGCGATCGCCATATTCCATATTTCTACTTGAGCATTTGCTTCTAGTTTGGCTTTAACAATGGGTCTTAGCTGTCGTTGACGAGTCGGTAGTATTGGTTGCCAACCATCGGTCGGTAGATTATCGATGAGGTTTTGATAGACCCTAGCTGCTGCCATTTTAAGATAAGCATAGTCACTGCTATAACCAAAAGCATCTTGGCAAAATTCTTCAAAGCTGAGGTGAGTGCTGCGATAAAGCCTTAGTTCATTTAGTTCAATGAGTGCGAGTCCCGAACGATAAAAAGCAGTTTTGACATCTTGCTCCAGAGATAAACGCAATTGGGTCTCTTTAGCATTCAATGGCTCAAAGACAGATAAACGCAATTCATCTTTAGTAGTAGTTTTAGAAGCTTTGTATCTTGATCTTCGACCCACAATAAATCGATATTAAATAGATTGATTTATCAATAATTATAGGTTGCTGAGGGTATATCTGACTGAGAAAACTGAGAGTGTAGAAATTCTCATTATCACTTTCTCAACTCCCATAACTACTGCAAAATCATAGAACTTTGCCGATTGAGTCATAAATCAAAAATTAATGTAGACCTGAGATACATAAATAGTTAGACGTTTGATGGGATAATTCTTAACTAAATATGTACTGAGAATTTTCATGTCCGAGCTGACGAGTGTTGTTACTCGTTTAGAAGCATCACTAGCTACTCCTGTTGGTTCGTCATTCCCGATTGAAAGCGAACCAGATGTTGTTGCTCAATTATTAGCTCAGAAGCGATCGCCAAATACGAAAAGAGCTTACTTAAAAGATATCAAAGATTTTTTTCAAGTAATAGTTGAATCTGAACCCACAAGAGATTTGGTTCTAGAATTTCTTCATTTAGAACAAACTCAAGCGGTACAACTAGTACTCAACTATAAAGGAAAATTAATTGATAAAAAGCTAAAAGCTGCGACAATTAACCGCCGTTTAGCTGCACTCAAATCTCTGACAAAAATAGGTCGAAACATTGGAGTTTGTAACTATACTTTAGAAAATATTCCTAGAGAGAAAAATCAACCCTATCGCGACACGACGGGAATTGTGACTTGAAGCATAAGCTGTCGTAAGTGGAAGCATAAGCTGTCGTTTTGAAATGCTATAACCACCATAATTCATTACAGATTTTTAAACTACTTTAAATTTTGAGAACCATAAAGTGTCACAAAT
>Ga0209093_1000193_pt1 | contig 30676 bp, 31 predicted proteins | sample SidtaG_4_FD_187450 | JGI IMG/M metagenome (GOLD analysis project Ga0209093, IMG submission 187450) | Marine algal microbial communities from Sidmouth, United Kingdom - Sidmouth_Male1 metaG (SPAdes) (version 2) | ecosystem: Host-associated > Algae > Red algae > Unclassified | place: Sidmouth...
AAAAAATAACTGCGTTCTCACCTCCTTCCTCCCTCTTTGCGCCTTCGGGTGTTTTCCTAGGTGACCGTGTCACCGGGCGAGAGTAGAGCAAGGGTGTGCGGGTGGGTTCCCTCAGCTGGGCAGGTATCCCTAGCTATTTCTGTGGGCTGGGGTGACACGACGTTTTACGCGACAGACGCGTCCCTTGCGATGTGCGTGTGGTTTATTTGCGTGTGGTACACGCAATCACGCAACGGCTCTTCTGAACGATGAAGAGTAGCTGCGTCACGGCGGGGCGGGGGGGGGGCTGCTGCCGCAGCCGCCGCCACCGACGGGTCGCCGTGGGGGTGAGACGCGCTGCCGCCGGTGAGTGGGGCGGCTAAGGCCGCCCCGCCGTCGCTGCTGCGCTGCGTGTGGCCGCCAGATGGCGGCGGGTAGTCGCCGGCCGGCGCATCGCCGGCCGGCGGCGGCGTGGTGCTGCGGCCGCCGCCGGCGGTGGCTCAGGCGCTGCCCCCCGCCCCACGCACCGTGTCGGCAGAGCTGAAGGCGGGGGTGTTGGCGGCCGACTTGGCGACCGCTCGCCACCGCCGGCCCGCCCGCATCACACCAACACGCGCGGCGACACACAAAGCAGTGGAAGGGGAGGCGGCGGCGGCGAGGTAGGGTGCCGCGACGAGGAGCCGGGACACCTCATACTCGGCCGACAGGGCGAGCGGCACCCGCAGACAGAGGGAGTAGGACGCCGTCCACAGGGCAGTGGTGGGGGAGGAGGGGGTGGGCGCCCGCAAGTCGCGATTGTAGAGCCACCCGATGGCGGGCGCAGACAATCGGGGGGGAGAGGAATGCGAGAGATGGGGAGGGGGGGCTCGGGCCAGGCACAGTCGTTAGAAACAGAGCAGGCACCGGGGCATTTACTCTTGGCTCTTAAAAAGTACACTTCTGCTCATCGTGCCCCCACCTTCCACAAGACTGACACGGAGGCCGACCTGCACAGCTCTGGGGCCCCAGAGCCTGCTGGTACGTCTGCTCCAAGAGAGTTGCCGCTTCGACGAAGGAACTCTCGCACACACTTCCCAAGGTGATAAAATCCCGCGACACGGCCGATTCCACAAGTTCCATCACGTCCACGGCGGCTAGGCCAACACAGCTGTCCGCAAAAATAGCCACTAGCGGTCCAGCGTAGGTACTGTGACGGTCTGCGTTGAGATGAAGCTGACAAGTAACCCATCCCTGCCGCCAAGCAAGTAGTAGGCACGCCAGCACCGCCGCGCCCTCGGCGCCTGCCGTACTCCCGCCGCACGCAGAGTTGGTGATTTCGATGCGCAGCTCGTCTCCGCTCTTTGTCACAACGCAAGGGGCACCGGCCTCTTCCAGTGATCGCGCAGCATGGCAGCTAACTGGTGTTCCAGAGGTCTTGCCGGGGTTGGTGTCGGGCGGCCGCGTCGTCTTCAGGGGCTGCATCTGCACCCAGCCGGCGCCACCATCGTCACGGTCACGTGCAGCTAGCTCTCTCATTTTTGAAGCCACCTGCTCGACGGCGTCAATGACCGAGCTGGAAACGGCCATGCCACTGTCCTTGCACCGCCGGGCCAAGGCGACAAAAGCCTCAGTTGCTTGAGCATGGCCCACCAGCCAAGCAGTGAAGGAGTCAACGTTCAGAAGAGATTCTGCGCAGGCGTAGAAAAAGTCGGAGATGGTGGCCCTGGTCCAGATGTCATGGTGCACGCACATGCACTGGAACACAGGGGTGGTTGGAAGAGGCAAGGGTGCCTTGCAGAAGCCGGGCTTGATCAGAGCAAGCGATGCTGTTCGCGGACTGCGCGGAGCGGGGCAGCTGCAAGGTCGAGGGCAACAGATGGCACAGGCGGCGAGCGATCCGATCTTAGCAATGGACATAGTGCTTCCGACCTGAACCACGCCCGTCACATGCGATTGTCCCGTCAGAAGCAAGGGGGAAGAGAGGTAGGAGAAGAAAGATAGAGACGTGGGGACCTTGTGGGGGCACATGTGGATGAAGACTGTCCGGCCTTGACCTGCTGCGTTGCCGTGCGGTGGCGACGAATATGTAGTCAGTGACAGCACTTGAACGGGTGCTGCTGTAACCCTTCGTGCTTTGAGTCCTTCACAGAATGTCGGAGTAACATTACATGCAAGCATGCACAGTGTGTGATTCGTCTCTTGAGCGAACCAATCCACGCGTCGACGGTCGTGGCGATGCAGCTGACCGCCGACTGCCTCCTCCTCGTGCCCCCAATCGCGCGGGCGGCGACGGGGCCTCACGAGGATGAGCTGGACAGCAGCCGCTCGGCGCGCAAGCGGTGGGCGCTTGGCGTCATCTTTGTGCAGCTGGTCGTCACCAACGCGCTGTTTGTGGCGGCGGTGCTGTCCACCCTCCCGGCGCTCGTGCCGCACCAGCGGCTCATCGACGCGCTCGCGCCCGCTGGGTCAGTTGTGGGCGGCTGGCGCGTGGCCGCCACGCTCGTGGTGGGCGGCGGGGCGGCGGCGGTAGAGCGCTCCGGCGGCGGCGTCACCACCAACACCGGGAGGCGACGGCGGGGGCTGTGGTGGCGCTTTGCCGCCGAGAGGCGCCGCGGAGACCTCGGCGTCAACGTGTCGCACGTCGCCCTCCTCTGGGTGTTCGCTGATCTCCACGGGCGGCCTGCGGCGGTGGCGGCCGCGGCGGCGGCGGGTGGTGGCTTTGGCGGCACTGGCGGCGGCGGCGGGTGGTGGCTTTGGCGGCACTGGCGGCGGCGGCGGGAGCGGCGGCGGCGGTGGGGGTGGGGCCGGCGGCGGGGATGTGTCGTTTCCAAACTTCAAGCTCACGCACCTCCTCGAGCGCTCGCTCGCCGACAGCGCGTTGTTTATGCTCGAGCACGCGGCTCTGGGCGCCTCCGACGCGGTCGACACCATCTACGACCTGCGCGTGGCGCTTGGCGCCGAGGAAGTGACGACCGCGCCCAGAGGGGGGGCGGGGTGCCGCCGGTCCTGGCGGCCGCGTCGGGGTGTCGGGGGGCGGGCGGCAAGGAGAGCCGGGCGGCACGCCGACGGGCCTCCGCCGCCGCCGCATGGCAGCGGCTGCGGCGGCGACGGCGGGAACAGGGGGGGGGTTAGGGCGAAAGCGGGCTGAGTGGGGGGGGGTCGGCCGTGTAAACTGGGGGCCCGAGCACCTGTAGGTCGGACCGCTCCGGTCGTGGGGGAACCGCTGGAAGAGCCTGCGGCCGCGGACCGTCATCGAATCGAGTTCGGTTAGTGACGGAGTGCACGCGGCGCGGGGGCAGATGTGTTGCGTGTTGGTGCTTGAAAGGTGTGGGACGCCTGAGGGGGAGGCAGGGTGTGGGGGACAGCGTGCATGGGGCTGCGAGAGTTTTTCGGGCGTGTCGTGTGCGTGGCGGCGTTGACTACCTTCGCTTTTTCTTTTTTAGCGCGGAAGGGTGAAATCACGGAGCAGACTGGTTGGCGGCGGATGACCGAAGGTCAGGACGAGGCGGTCCTGTGTGCACATTCGACCTCCTTGTATCTCTCTCCCTTTTGTACTTTAGCGTTGCTGCCTGTCACATGTGCCTTTCGGTCATCTATTAAAAAGGCGCCGCCGCCCACCGTGTCTGTTCACGGCCATATCACCACTACAATGCGGGCCCCCCCCATGGCACGGTCAGTCTGGAAGTGCTCCTCCACCCGCTCTATCAGCGCGTCGACGCACGGCCCCGTCTTGCCGCGCGTCGCCTCGACGACCGCCGGTGGCTCCTCGGCGGCTCACACGAGCGCACCTTTCGCAGCGACGCGGAGCACCGGCAACCGTGTGCGGAGGGCCGGCTCGACCGCGAGCGCGTAGAGGAGCGCCTCGAGCGCAACCCCCGCCCCCCAGAGCGTCCCCGTGCGGGGCACCCCCCCGCCACGCCACACACATCGCAATCGTCCCGCCGCTCCGCCTCGTACGTGTTAGAGTCGACGCCGGCGGTGGCATTGATCAACACGGCAGCGACAGCAGCGGCGGCGGCGGCGACGGCGGCGGCAGTGGCGGTGGCGGAGGAGGTCTGGCGAGCACGCCGCCAGGGAGTGTGGGCGCGCCGGGGCGGGAGAGCGCCGCCAGTGGGGGGAGCTGCTCTTTCTCAGGCTGTGGCTCTGGGGGGGCGCCGTCGAGCCGAGAAACGGCGGTCGGCGGGAAGGGCAGCGGCGGTGCGGGAGGTGGTGATGGTTGCGGCGCGCGGCGCTGTCAGTAATGTGGTTACCACAAAAACGAGTGCGCTGTGGGCGCCCATGTGAAGACGGCGGGGGCGGCGCGGGGTGTAGACGGCACTCTCCGCCTCCGGGAGTCCATGTGAGCGGGCCCCTCTCGGCGGTGACGCGGCGGCGAGTCATTACGTGGGCCAAACGGGCGTCCCGCGGCGTGCGCGCCGCCAGGTCCGTCGGCTTTTATTCGCTGCCAGCGACGCGAGCTCCCAGGGCTGGCCCAGTCGCGTAGCACTGCGTAGGACAACACTCAAGCGTAGTTGCCGGAATACCAATGTGCAAAGAACAGCAGATGAAGCGAGTCAGATACATGAGCACGAAACGCCGTGCACAGTCTGGAACGGCTCTCAGTATGATGATGCAGGATTGTAGTGTCCGTCACAGGAAAACACACACGGTCGCTGTGGCAATAAGAATGTCACTGGATGACCTAGGAAAAGTACCATGCGGTCATCATACGCTGGCGACGACACAACACGATCGTACGACGAAGAGAATAAAGACACATCCATGATACACACCTTCAAACCAGAAACGGGGTTATCCAGACAGCCGGACGATATGCAGTCGGGAGCTACAAAGAAACCCGAAGAACTGTCCAACCACTGTGACACCCACCAGGTCGGCAACAGTGTTGACGCCAGGAGAAAGGAGCCCGGCCAGCACTCACGCCTGCGCAACAAGCTTGAAAATTCCTGAGAGGGAATCAGATCACTCAGACGCTGCACACTCCATGTACTAAATCGAGACAAGGGGTTGGCGGCCGTCATTAAGGCGCTACTCATACTAATTAGATGACAAAGATCAATTCCTCACGCGGGCGGCCCAAGTCCAGATCGCCTCGAGAGGCCAGTAGAAGAGAATGCAATCATTCACAGGTGCTACATACGCTGTGAGTATTGAGACGTGCGTGCTACTAGGGGCGTGCATAGTGCTCTAGCGCCATGTCTTTCAGGGCAACGTCGGTCGTGACCGGGCCTACCGAGGCTGCTTACATCCGGCCCTGCTGGCGCTGAGCGTCCCCAGAAAACCGCCAGCCCGGCGGTCGACGTCGAAGGCCACGGCCCGACAGCGGATGCCAAACCCAGTGCCACACCGGCTGGTGTTACCATTTTCCGGTGGGAAGCGCTGGTATCGGCTACTGCTACGGGGGGACCGGCCATGGCCAGGCGGCGGTAACGGGAATGTTCCCGCGCGAGGCAAGCCCTGCGGGAGCTGGCCCCAAACAGACGGGGATGGCCGAACGTGGAGACAGACGCGTCTTCCAGCCATTCCACTTAGCACCGATGCGCCCACGACTGCTGCATCCTTGCCGGCAGTGACGGCACAGAGGTTTTTGAGTCGCTCTGGACGCGCCCAGCATCGCCAGCATCATGGGCGCTGCGCAGCCGTCCGGGGCGGTCAGCAGAGCACGTACCCGCGCTCATGTCGCTTTCAACCAGATCCCTCCTTAGGTAGGTGATGCTGCGGCGCTGGCGTGACGGGGGGAACGACCGTAGTAAGCGTGCCTCGGCGGTGGTGACCGTCGCTAGCCACCGGCGGCTGACGCAGTGGCGGCCTGCAGCCGGCAACCGGCGTGGAGCGGCGGCCGCGGCGGGTGTTTGGCGAATTCGGTATGATGCTTTTTTGCTCAGATCAGTTGGATTGTGTTGCTTTTGATGGCGGTGCTGCCGCATCCTGGGTCTCGGCCTCTTTGCGGTGCTCTATGCAGGACCTTCACATATTTTTGGTGCCTCTCCACAATGAACTCGGCCGTCTTCAAGACGCTCCGTGTGCTTGAAATATGTATTCAGTGTGGACCCGTACTCTTACAATGTTCAGTCCGGCTATCGTCTCTGTGGCGCTTGGGCGGCGAGGCGCCGTCTGTACGCTTGTCGCCATAGCGTCACCGTCAAGACTCTCGGACAGCAGGTAGCAGCTCGGAGTAGTAGCAGGTGGCATCGTCGGCGAGTAGGTTGGAGATGCTGACGCGCTCGCCCTGCTTACAAGCACCCTTGAAAGAGGATGGTTCGAGACCTCCGTGGCCCACATCCCCTTGGACAGCGATGCAGGTTCGTGCAAGACCACGGCCACCGGCAGAGGACACAGCGTGCGTGCTCTGAACGGAGCAGCGTCCCGGCTCAATATCTGGCCTTGATACCGCGCTGATCCCCTTGAACGTCGCGGCATCGCACTCCGCCTTGGTCCGGCTGCTACTTTCAATTGAGAGCCCGACCAGGCCATGAGAACGTCCTTCCACGTTTGCGTGCATCACATCTCTTTTGCTTTCATCACGGCGCGTCGTCGAGCGCTTGACGCGGATGCCGCACGCATTGCACAGCATGAGCCGGCGCCCTGCTGGAGCATACAAAGTGCAATGCGAGCCACATCATGAGCCACGGACATTGTGAGCGATTCCATGGGACTATTAGAAGTCTGAGGTCTGTGCTCTTGCCGCGCATAATGCCATACTATCAGGGTCGATCCCATGCACATCAATGAGTTCTCATCATCAACCAGGCATCCGCATACAAAGAAAGAGAAGTACGATCGCAGTGGAATGGATACACCCGCACGTACCGGAACGCCGAGCGGACGAAGAGAAAGAGGGAGAACGTCGACTGCATTGCTTGGTCGTCTCTACAACACTGCGACAATCACCAAGAGCGAAGCGCCATTGCGACGTAGACGAGACGTTGCACAAAGAACACGAGCGGGTACCCAGAAGCTCCTGACGCTGCCGGGACGTCATTGGAATGAAACGCCCTCCATCACCGCGAGGACGCGTTTTACTGCGACGAGGTGCCTCCATGGCACCCGGGTCCGTCACAGTGGGGCTCCCCGGCGCAATACAACGGCACCCAGAGAGAGACCTTTCTGTTAGCGGAGACGAAGAGTGAGCGGACATCGCGTGTCGCAAGTCGACCTCCATACAAAACTCTGAAAGAGCTCATTGAGGCACAAACAGGAGACAGATCGAGGCAACCACGCCAGACACGTATATGCAACACACGGACACGCAGCCTTCGTCTTTTTATTGTGCGCCAGCAGGCGTCTGGGGCTCATGCGCTCGGCGTTCAAAGCACAGACCCGCTTCACGGACTCCACGAACTGATGGACGCCATAGAGCTTTCAACACGCCCCTATTCCGATCGTTGACCTGTGTCAGCCGCACGGCCACTCCCAATGGCCCAGCCCGCGCGGATCGTGCCCGCACTGGACTAATCCACACCACTCCACGGTTTTGTGGCGGCTTCTGGCGCCGGGCACTGGGGTCTTCCAATGGCTGCTAGTGTGCCGCGAGAGAACCCGCTCCAACGGCCCAGAGGTTTCTGTTTTGAGGGTCAGCTCCTGTCTAGCACTCATGCACCGTGTGTCCAGCGCACAGGCGGCTTGACTGCCTACATGGGCTGACGGGTGTCGTGCAACGGCTAGCGCGCACCTTGTCTGATTACTGACCGGCGTGCACCGAAAGGCCGCTCTCAGCGTGATAGCATCCGCGGCTCATGCTTCTCCGTGTCACTCGGACTCATCCCAGCGCCCAGCGGCATAAGGAGCGGTCTGGACGGCTCCACGGTTTTCTGGCGGATTCTGGGGCCAGGCGCAGGGGTCTTCCAATTGCTGCTGGTGTGCCGCAAGATAACCCGCTCCAACGGCCCAGAGGTTTCTGTTTTGAGGGCCAGCTCCTGTCTAGGACTCAGGCACCGTGTGTTCAGCGCATAGACGGCTTGACTGCCTATGCGAGCTGACGGGTGTCGCGCAGCGGCCAGAACGCGCCTCTTTTGATAGCTGACAGGCGGTCACGGCAGCGTCTCGCTCAACGTTCCAGCTTGTGTGGGTTGTTATCCTTGCGTCTGATAGCTGCACATGCACCATTTTCGGGCGGCCTGATTCGCGTCGTCGAAGGCCGGACGGACTGCGGGCCGCTGCCGTTGACCTGAACTCGGCTCGCGGAATGGCTGGTCGCCTGTCCCAAGAGGACTCGTTCGAGGGGCCCGGGGTCTTTTCTATTGGTTCTGAGCACGCTGGTGGCGATAAAAAACCATTTGCTCGACGTATAGGACGTCAAGGTTGCCTCGCTCTGCTGACAGAAGCCGTAAAACGTCTGGTACTTGTGCCGCTCGTATTGGCGTGTAGTCCCGGGTACTTGTCCTCCACTGTGTCGGCGGTGCAGAAGTTCGCCTGGTGATGGCTTTGGACTTCGGATGTATTGGGAAACTTACGCTTGTGAAAGTTGGAACTTGCTTGTACTTCGTAAGTGCGATACAGACGCAATGCTCGAGTGAGGACTTGTCTTCCCAAAAACCTGTTGCCCTACACCACCATTTTGATGAGTTACGGTAATCTATGCAGACAGTATCAGGAATTATGTGCCAGGGGCTCACTTTTTCCCAGCGGTACATTCTCAGTTTCTGAGCTCAGGGTGGGCATTCTGTTTCCAGCAGCAGATGAAGGCACGCCTGCCACAAGGGTGTACAACGACGAGTCCCAATGAGTACTCGGGCGGAAGATTGGAGTTCATCGCCCAAGTACGCTAGAAGAGGGGTGCGAGGTTGGCAGAAGCGGCCACGGAGACAGTTGTCAGAGAGTCCGCGGTGCAGAACTTCGCCTGGTGATGGCTTTGGACTTCAGCTGTATTGGGAAAGTTACGCTTGTGAAAGTTGGAACTTGCTTGTACGTCTTAAGTGAGATACAGACGCAATGCTCGAGTGAGGACTTGTCTTTCCAAAAACCTGTTGCCCTAGACCACCATTTTGATGAGTTACGGTACTCTATGCAGACAGTATCAGGAATTATGTGCCAGGGGCTCATTCTCTCCCAGCGGTACATTCTCAGTTTCTGAGCTTAGGTTCGGCATTCTGTTTCCAGCAGCAGATGAAGGCACGCCTGCCGCAAGGGTGTACAACGACGAGTCCCAATGAGTATTCGGACGGAAGATTGGAGTTGATCGCCCAAGTACGCTAGAAGAGGGGTGCGAGGTTGGAAGAAGTGGCCGCGGAGACAGTTGTTAGAGAGTTGCTGTCACTGGAAATGGTGGGCGATGCCGAGTCGGCCAGAGTGTGGGCGGACGCTAGGTGATACTTAGCCAACGTGACACCACATTTAACCAGGAGCAGCGTGGCTTATCCATGTTCCGAGGCACGTGCAGAGAAGTGATGGAATCCCACTTTTCAGTATGGCCGTCGCTGCACTTATGCAATTTCACATTCTGTACTCTAAGCGGCCATGTCATCTTCCTCTGAGTCTGACGACGTGATATCGCTCCTTGTGGATGTGGGCGTTGAGAATCTTTTCTTGAATTCTTCAATATGTGCACCCACGTCGGTGGTAAATCGCTTGCTCCTCTCAATTTCATATCTTGTAAGAGGCGATAAAAGCGTGATGTCCTCAAGACTTCTGACTCGTGATAAGGCAACGTACCACGAAGCTGGTGCACAAAAGTTGCTGCCGTCTATGACAACCGACTTCAGGGTGAGCGCCTGTGTCTTGTGGACGGTAAATGCATTTGCTTGAACAAGAGGCAGCTGATGTATAGTGGCTGGAAAAGGGGCCTGAATACGCTTGCAGATGGCAGAGATGGCAATTACGCGGGAGAGACCAGCGAGCACAGATGGGCCGCGATAGCAATGTTCATCCAGTTGTACGAGAACAACGGGCATAACGACAAGAGCGTTAGGAGAGGACATGCGGTCAACAGCTTCTGCAGCCGTCTCATGAGGATCAACGCTCTCAGGTGCGTACATCTTCACAATTTTTCCGGTTGCCCCATTCAACAGACCGATCTCCACGCATGCGTTCTCTTGCAGCATGACTCGCATACCCGCGTACAGGCACAAGGAATTTGGCACGAACTTCTCTTTCGAAGATGTGCGCTGTGTGCGAGAGAGGCAAGACCTGATAGCCGAACGCTTAGCCGCTGCATCCTGATGCTTCACAACCTGTTTCGACAGCGACACATGCGTCCAAGCCCTGCATGTCCGCTTTTTCTTTCCGCGACTGTCAGTGGCCGAGCAGTCACGAATAAGAGCTTTGTCATTGTGGCGCCTCACTTCCCTATTTGTCGCAAAGATGTGGACACTCTTACTTAACCAGGAGCCACCGCCACTGCTCTTCTCGCTCTGGGACCTACTATTTAGCAACGTGATGTCCTCAGCGGTCGCCAAACATTTGCGGACGCGCGAGAGAGCTTCAAAGAATCGCTCTCGATTTCTTTTCCTCTTTCTAAGCTCATAGAACTGATCGGCGTCAAGAGAAAGATCTCTGCCCATAGCTTCCTTCTCAGAGAGGCTCTTTGTGCATCCTTGAGGCCATAGCGTATTTGCTTTTACCGGGGGTAGCTGATATGGGTCACCAACAAGCCAAACGTACAGCCCTCCAAAGGGTGTGCTCGCATGTTGCGGGAACAGTTTGCACAACCGCTGGCTGATGGAGAAAAGATGCCGGGCTGACACAAAGCTGATCTCATCAATAACCAGCACCTTGACCTGCGCCCATTCTTGCTGTAGATTGAGCAACTCTTTGTCTTCCATGTCAGCGGAGATGTCAATGCCCTTTGCCCTGAGAGCATTGTGCAGCGTTATGCCTCCGACATTCGACGCTGCCACACCTGTGAAAGCTGCTTTGACTAAGGGCCCGTGTCGCTGGGTGGCGTGGAACCCACTGGCTTCTTGTTCACAAAACGGTGATCCATAACACCGCAAGAACTGCCCCAATGTGTCAATAAGATATGACTTTCCAGTGCCACCTGGACCAATGATCACTGAAGCCTTGTGCTGCAGACCGGCTTCAAAATCGGTCTTGAAATCCTCAACGATATTGCGCTGCAGCACGTTCAGAGAGTCTACTCTGTCAGTCAGTTCACGCTTCTGAGCCTCCATATCAGCGGAATGCTCCGCAGCGGCGGCGTCGTCGTCCGCTTCCATTCGACCTTTTCGCTGTACTATTCGTTTTGTTGGCTCCATCATCTTCTGAGCCTCTGAAGACAGCACACTGTGACTCCCCTGCTGCTTTGCCTGCCTTCCAACCATTGCATCGCTTTCTAATAACGGACAGTCGTGTTGGTCATCTTCTTCCGGGCACGTGCCTTCAAGCTCCATATGAAGATCGCATGCAACGGGACATGAGTCGTCTTCCTCGGAGGAGTCGGACAATATCGCATTTTGCTCTCGTGCGTCTCTGTCTTCGTCTTGAGCCTTATGATTCTGCAAAGCAATAGCAGAATCGTGAAGATCCCGATAGTGCGCCGACATGTCCCGAAGATGCCCGAAATGCTCACAGTCTTCCGCGCCCATTTTTTCGGCCACAGCTTGCACGCTGTCCAAATTTGGCGAGCAAAACTCCTGCATTTTCCGCCAAGGTGCGTGAAGGTAGGGTAAAAGGCGAGAGAATTCTTCGGGCTCATCCGGAGATATAGCCCATGGACAGATAACAATGGCATGCCGCTGCCTAGGGACTGCGTAGAGCTCCACTCCCGACGCTCCCTTCAGGCGCACTCCTCCCTGGACATGTGTGGACGATTTTGCGACTCGATACTCAGTCAAAAACTCAAACAGTGACAAAGTTTCTAGGTTTTCCGGTCTGTTCTCATAGTAGCCGAGATCGGTGCTGAAAAATGAACGTGCCTCCCCATCTGTCGCCACAAACACACTGTCTTCACTGTGACCATTGTGTACTTGCTTGTGCATGGCGGGGATTCTGACGAAGAGACGGCTAGCGCTACAGAGGTCCTTTCCTAGGCGTATCCACAGCGCTTCCTGGATACTAACCTCTCTGGAGTTCAGAATACTCATGATTACTCTCCGGGTCTGCTGCTTGACAGTCAAGCTGTCGGAGTTTTTAGACAGCTTATGCATTAGCCGCGCAGACTGTCTGCCTTTTTCTTGCTTGCACATGTACGAAGCTGTGTAAGCCGCCGCTCCAAAGCTATCTGTTAGATATTGGATATCCATGTTGGCAGCCCAGAAGGCCAACAAGGCGGGGCAGAAGGCATTTAATCGTGAATGGTTGCGCGTGGTTGAGACAACCATGCGTGTGCGCTTGTTGCGGTACACCATCTCTACAGATGTGACGTCTCGGTGTGGTCGCGGAAATCCAAAGCGACAAGCAGAGTGTCGCCCTGCTGGCTTGCAGTACGTTTTACAGCGATGCATTTGAACGGCTTGCGCAAGGCGTTCCATGTATCGGGTAGTGTCAGATGAGCGAAGGGGGTGTCCCTGGAGCGGCAACGAACAGAGATGAGTAGCTCCTTCCACAACATCCGCAGCAGCACTTAAATCTATCTTTGTGCAGATGGTGCTGTCGATGAAGTGCAAACAGCTCTCAGGAAGGCCGTCCGGATTGGAAAAGGAAAACCCTTCGGCCTCTTGAACCCATAACAGCATGTGCACATGTGGCGATTCTCGTTCCTGGAATTCTATACGCCAGAAGTAGTCAACGATATTCCCTAGCGGCTTTCCTTCTCCATTCATGATGTGCTGCCAAAAGGAGGTCCATCGATGGTCGAAGTGGTCTACAGCTAGATCTGCGTGATGAGCCAAGAGGTCGGCTTTCTGCACTGCGCTCAGTTTCCGAAGCTCTTGGTCGGACAAGGAGGGCTCCGCAAATCTGAGAAAGTCGATCCACAGCGAGTCGGCCGCTGTCAGAGTCACAAAAAATGTAGGTGCTTTCATTATGGGAGAATTCACCATCGACAAAACACGATGAGATTGCTTTTTCCAGTATCCCGCGGACCCTTTCACAGAGCTCATCTGAGGAACAAGATTAGCAACGCAAGAGGCCAAAGCGTCTTCAACGTCCTTCCTGGCCGCTATAGTGCAGTTCACGGTAGAAGACAGTTGTTGAAACAGGTTTGTGAGTTTTTGTGATTCGTCGACAGACGCCACTACTCCATTGACAAGTCTCCGCTCTATCTTCGAATGCGCAAAGTAGACAAACTGTGCATTCGAAGAGAACCTCCTGCGGTGGAGACGGAGTAGATGTGTGACCAACTCTTTCTCAGATACATGCTTATCTCGATCAGAACTGGGGCCACCTATGCCCAGGAAAAACAGACTGGGAAAAGAATGCTCGTATAAAAAGTCGGAGTGGTCGAACGAAACGAACGACCTCTGTTCATTCTCTCGTGTACAATCATCGTGGCCTGGCTCGTTTTGCCGGGGCAGGTTTTTTCCTTCGAATTCATTTATGGCCAGCTCTTTCAAGGGAACGGATTCATCATTGTTGAGAACAAAAACATCAGGAGGAGGTCTTCGCGGAGCTGACTCTGATTCTTCGTCGTCACTTGAGTCTATGGGGTCCGCGGGGCGTGGTTGTGTACCTGAGTTGCTCATTTTCGTGGCACCCAGTTGCGTAGCTGAGCAATCCGGATCACTTGCAGAAACAAACGTATCGCTCCCGTCGACGATGCGCCGTAAAACGCCCTCGTCAACTTGGACGCTCTTGTACCGCGCATTGTACTCCTTCAGGTATCTTATTCCTCTCATCATGTGCTCAAACCGGATTGGGAGGTCGTCAACCATGCTCTGCCGATGCTCATCCTTGAGTAGAATAACAGAAGAGGACTCTGGGATTCTGGGAATTGCGCTCACGACCGATTGACTTGAGTTCCAGAACGTCATTTTCTGCCCGATACCATGCAGTTGCTGGTAGTGATGGCGTCGAAAAATGCAAGTAGTCGGGATCACAATAGAGAGTAATTTTATCGCCTGCACATTTAAGGCAGAAAGCTCCTCTGGGAAGTCGTCGAACATATGAAAGCCATTGCGTTTCGAAAACTTGGAGAATGTTTTTCGCTTCAGGCACTCGTTACATGAAGCACATAAGGATATCTCGTCTCGTTCACGGTTGATACGCGCTGTGAAAATCCAGCTCTCGTCGAAGTCCTCATCTTCAGGCGCCAGTGGCTGCAAGAATGACAGAGATTTCGTAAACCAGTCTTCTAGAGAGCCCGCTGCACCTAACCTCTTGTACGGGTACGTGAAGGCCATGTTGTGCGTTGCGTACTCGCCACAAGAGCCGCAAGCATGCTTGCGAGCCGATCGCAAGGCGTCCGTGTACATCGCAATGTCTTCTTCACATACGTCTCTGAAGACGAGAGGTCGTTCGTCCTCTGATTCCGCGCTACGTTGGCACCGAGCACGCTTGAACTGCCGAAGAATTCTGCGGTCGAGACGACGTTTGCGACTTTTTGAGATATGATCGAGATCATATCATATTCCTCGGCGCTCACATGCATCAATCGAGAGCTCTGGAGAAGGCAACTGGGATGGATTTGCTGCTGGATTGCGCTGCCTTGGCTGTATCTCGTTTTCAGCAGAAGTGGGCTGGCCATTGTGTCCGGAATGCGGTCGTTCTTCGAGTGTTGTACGATGGTTTGTCCCTTCGACGCTTCGAACATCAACTGCTGATTCCATAGCACTCAAGTCTCGTGTGTTCCGCTGCGTTTATTGTTCATGCGGTGCGGCGACTGAGCGTTCTTCCACGCTTGTTGTGGCGACATGAGCTTGTGCGTCTGATTGAATGACGTTTTCTACTGGCGCTCCGACTCTTTGACTGGGATCTCGAGTTGTGTTCAATGGTGCTTCAGAGTTTCCCGTTCCCGTATGAGTCATCTCAGTGCAGTGGTTGTCGCCCGGCTGCGATGCGCTGTTGGAAGCGCACCGCACAGAATCCCCGTTTGGGTAGGTACTGGAATCTGTTAAAGGTTCTGTCATAGCCATCACGGATGAACAGCGCTTGAAACGAATCCCTGCCACACGAAGCAGCAACCAAGTCGACCACCAGGGCCTCTTTCAAGAGGTGCCAGGGCCAAGACGTAGAAGGCTCCTGCGCAAAGGGAGAGCAAGTGCTTCAACGCTGGAAGGCCAAGTGAAAGCTCAATGTGTCCGTGCCCAGCCGCAGCCGCACGCCGCCGTCCCGGATCTTGACGTCTATGTACGGCAGTACGGGGACAGCTTGTTAACAGCTGGTTTGGGGCAAGAGAACAAGACCGGTGGAGTAAGAGACCTCCAGCAAGATCCACCAAGGTGAGATCCGGGCGTGGTGCGTTCGAGAAGCACCAACAGACCAGAACGACGACATAGACCGCGTCAGCCGAAGCGGAGCACACCAAGAAGACCAGAACCGATGCAGATACAAGGACGCCGCGTCGGAGTCGGCAGATGCGTCCAAGTACGTCCTCTACACGGATTTGAAGCAGCTGCAGCGGCAGAGAGCCGTCGTGGACCTTGAAGTCTGTGCCGAGGTGGAGAGACCTCACAGTGGCAGTCCCCGGACAGACTGTCCGCTCACTCTGAAAGATGGCGCAGAGTGCGCGGACAGGCTGTCAAAAGAGAGTTGAGGAAAAGTGCACAGAAACAGTAGAGAGTCAGCTTGGTAGCCGAGTCCAACGAAAAGGCAGTTGGACAAGGAGCAGTCAAGACGCACAAAGAAGCCCAAAGAGCGTCAAACGCAGGTCCAGCCGCTGCGACACCCACGAGGTCGGTAACAACGTCGACGCCAGTATAAAGAGCCCTAGCTAACGTCTGAAGATGCACCCTCGCCTGTCCAACACGCTTGGCGATGCGTCAGAGTCACTCAGATGCCAGAGCACCCGCGCCCTTGATCGACACACGAGGTTGGCGGCCGCCGAGCGCCCAGTATCTGACGGCCTAGAGCTCTTGAAAAAGGGAGCTATCAGGGTCTCGTGAGTGGTGTGACCAGGACCAGCGACCATGCCGGCCTCACGCGACACGGCAGGTTCCTGTCCAGCACTGTCCTAGCCTGCTCCACTGGATAGCCCATGATTGTCAGAAACTCGCTTCCGAATGCTGGAAGCCCATGGCTCGTGGGGTCAGCAGCTCGCAGGGATCCACCGATTGCGCGGATAGTACAGGATGTGGCGCGGCACTGGCATCCATACCGATCCCCTGCGAGGTCTTGTGCAGCCCCAGCCAAATCGTGCACGAGTGCGGAGTCGGGTCGGTGGATCGAATGAGTCACGACTCTGGGCACAGCCCGACGCTAGGATACCACTCGTTGATCGACGTGCGTTGGCAAGCCATTGAAGAAGCCTACCGCAGAGCAAGGTTGAACTTGTCTGCCAGTGCTGGAGCGCACCAAAAAAGTGCTCGATAGTCGTAAATCTGACGGGAAGTGCCGACGTTGCAGCCCTCACGAGCCCAGCTGACAAAATCCAACGAGACAAGGTAGCCAGCATCTACGTTTCCGAGACTCATGCCAGATGTCGCGCGACCGGATTCGAGAGGCGACGGCTGGCAGAAGGCTATTCGTGGAGCGATAAAGCTCCTGAATCAAGCCCGTTGCGGTGCACGCCCCAGAGACTGACAATTCGTAACGAGCAGTGGTAGCCTCGACTTGACATTGCTTGAAATCCTGACAGATCTCGCATGATCGGATTGGCAGAGCGACGGCCGGGACAAGGCCGTTCGCGGATCGATCACTGTCTCGACCAGGGGCTTCGGAATAATGATTCGGATAAAGCACCGTTCTGTAAGCAGCGCCACCCTGCTCGCAGCAACATCTTATGTTCATCAGTCTTTCCACGAAGAGCCTAAGCATGAGGTGAGCGTTCCAGAAATGTCTTCCGTTTTGCTCTCACATTGGATGGCGAGAAGATTCCAACGGATATATCCGGATATATCTGGATATATCCCAGATTCTGCTGAAAAACCCGGAGTCTGAAACGCCCTGGTCTCGACTCAAGGGCAGCAAATGGAAAGCATCTGAGCGCGACGAAGAAAGACGAGCCGCGGTAGCGCCGGCTCCTGGACCGAGATCGTCACGCGTTTCGCACAATCCGATTGGCAACACGATGGATAAAGGATGGCTCTTCGTCGGTCGAAAGAGCTGCTGCCTTATGAAGCAGGGTGTAAGGGTCTCAAACTGACAAAATGCAACGAGATGTGGAAGCCGCCGCATCAAACCTGACGTAACGGGTGGCAAGCAATCGCGCCCTGCGCATCACGCAGCCTGGTTGCACCAATGCCATACGAATGGTGATGGCCCCATCACAATGTGGCCCGGAATCGTGCCTTGCCTTGCGCGATCGGGCTCGCCATGCGAAAAGCGATCGAACACCATTGGGTGCTCGATCGCGACACGTCCAGCGAAGTGTCACCCTGTATAATTGAGATTAGCCCGCGAGTCGTGGAGGCCCGGCATCGGCACAGCCCAGGATCGTGACAGATCTCGGTTGATGGGATTGTGGAAGCGAGTGCTGGACACAGCCCATTAGTTGATCCATCGGGCTGGCCGATCCAGCAAAGTATTGTGCAAGGCCCCTAGCGTGACACGGCCTAACTCGAGGTCACGGGCCCGTCTGAGGACTGCCCGGAATCGGTTCCATGCCTTGCGCGACGGGGCTCGCGATGCGGACAGCGGAAGAACACCATTGGGTGCTCGATGGCGACACATGCGGCAAAGTGTCACCCTGTATAATTGAGATTAGCTAGCGAGTCGTGGAAGCCCCGCATCGGCACAACCCAGAATCGTGACAGATCTCCGTTGATGGGATTGTGGAAGCGAGTGCAGGACAAAGCCCATTGGTTGATCCATCGGGCTGGCCAATCCAGCAAAATATTGTGCAAGGCCCCTAGCGTGACACGGCCTAACTCGAGGTCACGGGCCCGTCTCAGGACTGCCCGGAATCGTGCCTTGCCTTGCGCGATGGGGCTCGCGATGCGGACAGCGGAAGAACACCATTGGGTGCTCGATGGCGACACATGCGGCAAAGTGTCACCCTGTATAATTGAGATTAGCTAGCGAGTCGTGGAAGCCCCGCATCGGCACAACCCAGAATCGTGACAGATCTCCGTTGATGGGATTGTGGAAGCGAGTGCAGGACAAAGCCCATTGGTTGATCCATCGGGCTGGCCAATCCAGCAAAATATTGTGCAAGGCCCCTAGCGTGACACGGCCTAACTCGAGGTCACGGGCCCGTCTCAGGACTGCCCGGAATCGTGCCTTGCCTTGCGCGATGGGGCTCGCGATGCGGACAGCGGAAGAACACCATTGGGTGCTCGATGGCGACACATGCGGCAAAGTGTCACCCTGTATAATTGAGATTAGCTAGCGAGTCGTGGAAGCCCTGCATCGGCAAAGCCCAGAGCCCCATTCACGCTTTCCTCCAGCTTCCCTGCAAGAACCTGCGTCCCAGTAACGTGGGCCCACAATCTGCTGAACATGGTGGGATGCCTCGCCAAGCCTTCCTTCCTACCTCGGCATACAGTCAATCCTCGACGATGGCCCACCCCTACGGCGCGAATTGAGCCTGCCAGCACTACTGCCACAGCCAGTTTAGTAGGCTACTTCATCAACAATCGTGGCCAGAAGCTGCCCTCCTGATGCGATCAATACAGGTCGATCTCTGAAATAGTTCTCAGAGCCTTGCGCGACCTGAGAATGTGCCTTGATCGCCTCTGTGGTGGCGATCGGCGGTCGACTCGTTAAAGGCCCACCTGGGCCTTTAGCAGGTGGGACAAGGTCGGGGATTGACTGTATGCAAGGAATCGTCCTTAGGGACGGCCGCTCCCGCGAGCACTGAGGCTCATTCTCGTGGTGTACGGAAGAAACGGGCGAACAGCTATGCGTGAGCCAGACAAATCCACGAGGTGAAAACCGGAATTTGGTGCAGTATGGATCAGGCTTATGCCAGTGAACAACTACCTGCTACGGACTGGTAACTGCGCTATAAGTTCGATTCAACTATATGTTAAGTGAAGGTTGGCCAGCTCGAAGCACTCAACGGTCCCGTTCGACGCGAGTCCGTTGGTTCCAACCACCTTCCATTTTGGGGTGGATGGAACGTACCCACAACAGACGCGGTCACCGCTCTTGCAACGATGCGACGCGCGGCGACCACAAACCGGATCGCGTCTATGCCGTCGCGCAACGCGACACCCCCCCCCCTGCTACATGCACCAATGGCCTACGCCCGCCCTCGTATGCCATTGTCCTCTCTTTCGGCTCATTGTTGACCGCGCCGTATGAGAGCGCTCGCTTGTGTCCCTCATCCTCGTTGACTCCAGCTCTTGATGATCCACTTTGCTGAGCTCTCCCACACACCTCCCATCCTTTTCTGCCAATTGATCTTGTGCCACACACACCCACCCGCCTCACTATGGCGGTCGTCCCGGCCGACGTGCTCGACTGTCTGCGGTCGGCTCTTGCTGTCGAGCCGGCCCTGTCCGAGGTGGTGGGCGCATTGAGCATGGCCGAGGTTGCTAGTGGCGTGATGGGTGGTGGTCGGTCGCCAGAGCGGGACGGGCTGATGCGGTGGGTGTGTGCGATTCGCAGCATGCTTGGTTCGTTGGAGCCGACGGAGCGCGAAGGGTGGGAGGCGGTGCGACGAGCGCTTGCCGCCGTCGGAGGGAGTGTGGAGCAGGGGGAGCGTGGACTCGGGGGTGCGGGTCTGCTCAAGATGGCCAACTTGGCAGACCTGGTGGACATCTGTGGGCACGCCAACCGGGCAGCACCCTGTGCTCGGGACATGGTCAAACGTCTTTTTTTTAAGAGTGTCCATCAGCGCCGCTTTTTCGGTGATGTGCGTATGTCCCGCACCAACTTTAGCGAACTCGTTTCCATGACATCTCCGTTCTTGCGTGTCACTCCTCGTGGGCCTTGTGCACTTGATCCCACGTACCGTATTTTCGCGGTACTGTTCTGGTTGTCACAGGGGGGGAGGCAGCGGGTCATAGCCCGATGCATTGACGTCGCCGAGTCGACGCTTGCAAAGTACGTACGGCCAGTTGTCGCAGCGTCGCTCTGCGCGCTGCCTCCTCCCCGCTGGCCTGATGCGGTGGAGCGACGGGTGATCGGCACTGAGTTTGCCCAGATGAAAGGAGGCAACCTCTCTGGGTGGACTGGACTGTACGTTTGGTGTATGCCTTCTTGGCGTGCCTCCCGCTATGTGCGATATTCCATGGGTCATTGGAGGTACTAGTCGTTTGTCCTGTTGTCGCTCCCTGCGTGTTGCATACTTGCACGTCGAGTGCGTGCTGGTGACACTGTCTGACATGCGTTTTACCCTACTTTTTTCATGTTCTCCGTGTAGTGTTGGTGCTGTGGATGGGTGCCAGACTCCGTGTCTCACGCCATCCGGCGACCACAAAGAGTACTACACCGACAAGAAGTCGAACTGCTCCATGCTAATGCTCGCCATAACCGACACTCGGAGGGTGCGCCTGTTCGCTGGCGGCTTCCCAGGTTCGCGCGGCGACTCCATGGCCTTTCATGGCCGCTCATGGTACAAGGCGCTATCGCATCGCAACGCGCAGTGCCGGCCGCTGAGCCCGGGCGAGTTTGTCCTGGGTGATGCTGGGTTTGCCCATACCGTTTTTGTGGTAAGCTTGAAGCCCCATGTTTTGGTGGAGCGGGTCGGTTTCCGTCAGGTATACTTGACGTGCTGTCTCTTTTCCACGTGGGAACTGAACCCCTTTGTGGTTTTGGTCCTGTCTTTTTTGGCTTTGTGGGTCTCGACTGCTTCTCACACCTGTGGCTCACTTTCTCTCAGATAACCCCGTTCCGTGAGGTTGACATGACGGTCCGGAACGTGGCGTCAATGAGACGGTTCAACCATCTCTATGCAAAAATGCGCGTTGTCGTGGAGAATGCCTTCGGCCGCCTCAAGGGGCGCTGGCACGCCTTGCGTATGATTTATGCACACCCCGAGCTCGCCGCTTCTGTGCAAGAGGTGTGCGTGGCCCTGCACAACATTTTGGAGGAAAGACGTGGAGAGTACAACGCGAGCTTGGAAGAGGAGGGGGACGTCGGGACAGATACGAGTGTGGCCATTGAGGGCGACTCGTTCGCCCGCGCCCCGGGGGTTTTGAAGCGCATCGCCATTGCGAAGGCACGGGGTCTGCCCTGGGTTGATAGTGCTTAGTGCCTTGTACCCTGTTTGACTGCCTGCTGCCGATCAACTGTGCCCTTTGAATATTTTTTTTCAAGACCCGACGATCTTTGTCTCCCCCTCGGCGCCGATTGGCTACCCCTTTTCATCTCTATTTCTACGAACCAAGGGCAGGTGCTTGATTTTATATCGCCCGGATTTGTTCATGTCTGGGCTCTTACTCGATCCCTCCGCTTGACCATGAATGTGCGTGCACAGTGGCACCAAACAACAGCTACTTTCTCTGCTTGTGGCTGCGTCCATGGGCGAGTAATAGACAAATATGTAGCTGCGTAACGCACCTGGCGCGTCGCGGATTGTCCAGCCGCCAGCGTGGCAGACCGCTGGGGGGCCTCCACCGCCGCGAGGAGCGCCGTCGCGCATCTCACAGCCAGACGTCCCGCCCCCCGCTGCCCCCTTCGTCGTTCTTAATAATGTTCGGCTCGAGGCATTCAGACTCTACCACAGCAGTCTCGCTCTACACACTGGCCATGACCATTGACAACTTTTACGGGTGCGCACCTGGTGGCCGCTGATGGACCCGCACGCCCGGTGCGTCTGTGGCAGGTGTGACCTGTAGACGTCACGCCGTTCCCACCCCGCTCGTTTGCAGCCCCCTCTCGCCTGTAGCGGCCAGGAGACGGCGGCGGAGCGCCCGAGGGGGCGCCTCTGCGGGAGCCACGGTGTTGTACGTGTCGGTATTGGCCTTGGCGTTACAAAAGTGACGACGTATTACAGTCAGGCATCGGATTCAACGTATTGGTCGTTACATTGCCGGCTTCTTTGGTACGTCGATGTGCTTGGGGAGGGGGGGGGCTGGGTCGCGAATGCGAGTGCGCTACAGGATCTCGCCGCCAAAATGGGAACGTCTCTGCCGCTCAGTATGCACAATCGTGGCACAGGCATCAGAAAGAAAAGAGTAATACTACAAGAGACGTGCTGACCACTCGCACCATTCATATGGCCTGTAACTACTGCCAGCGCGCGCGCTCGGCGTACGCGTTAAACATATTCACCATCGCCCGGCGTAAATCGTTCTCGGTGACGGTGCTGTCCGTGTGGGTCTCTGCATCAAGCTCTCTCTTTACCGCGTCGCGCGCCGAGCGCTGCTCCTCTGCATCGATCTTGGTTTGGATGTACTCTCGGAGCACGCTGGCCGCCGTCTCCTTCCGCGGCCGCTTGCCCTTCGATCCCACCGACGCAGACGCGGCGGCACCAGCCGCCGCCGCCGTGTCAGGGGCTGGAGCAGCACACGCACCGCTCCTCGTGGTTTCGTGCGCCGCACCTGCCTCACCCGCGGGAATGCCACCGCCGCTGCGTGCCACAACATTGTGGGCACCCCCTCCAGCACGGCCAGCCGAAACCACGGTGCCATTGTGACCCCCAACACCGGAGCGACGAGCACCAGTGGTACTACCACAGGGAGAGGACCCACCGCTGGGTGTGCGGCCGCGTCTGCGACGAGTATAGACTGCTACGGAGGCACCTGCCCGGCCCATGCAACCACCGCGTACATCAGCAACAGTGTCGAGGTCATCCGAGGCATCCTCGTCCGCCTCGACTGACCCGTCAGCCGCACCACGCCGGCCGCCCGCGGCAGACTGCCGGGTCTCGCGCCATTTCTTCGACTCATTGGAGGACGTGCCACCTGCTTCATCGGACCAATCGGGTTCGTCACAGTTGGTGGGCGACGTCGGGGCGCTTGCGCGAGGCTGCTCCTCAAGAAAAACCGGCTCCCGCACCGTGTCCTCCGTAAAAATGGACAAATCCTTGAAAGCGCTGACAGCGAGTTCGTACAGCGCTTGGCCTTCAAACGCAGCAACAGCGTCCTCCTTGTCTTGTGTGGCAATTCCTGTCTTGCCCATCTCCTTCCGCGTGGCAAAGAGACTGGCGCGCAGGGCCTTGAGCTTCTTGTCCAGCTGCTCTACGGAGTGCATGGAGGCACGAGGGCGGTCCTGCTCGGGCGTGGACTCTATAAAGGCGTTGAGAAGGTTTTGGGACGTGCGCCGCTTCTTGTCACCGGTACGCCGACCGCGGGACAGCGCCCAATAGGATGCTGCTGCAGTCAGCGCCCCGACGCACTCACCCTCCGTCCACTTCAGCCGGGGGCGCGGCGCAGGGGCGCCGCACGCTGGGGCTTCGCCCGGCGTAGAGGAGCTTGGTCTTGTCCCGGTGGTGTCGCGGCCGGCAGCGCTTGTAGGCGCGGCTTGATTGGCCGCGTGGATAGGCTGGCAGTCGCCCCGTTTGTAAGCCACCGTTCCGCCCGAATCCACGCCGCCAAGATGGTGGAGTTGGTTGGTGGGCTCCGCCGGTTGGGAGAATGGCACCCCCGTTCCCATCATGCCGGGCAGCGAGGCGCTGTCAGCAAGAGATTGAGAAAAGGTGCCGCCGCCGCCACCAATGAGAGACCCCCGGACAGGCGAGTTCACCCAACCGGGAAAAGGCGGTGTCGAGCCAGGGCGAAGACGCCAAGGCGCGCGATGGAGTTGAGCAACGCGAGGAGCTCGCAGCACATATGCCGTATCGTCTTTGACTGGGGGGCTTGAGCGCCACTGGTGGTGTTTTACGTCCGTCGGATTGGTAGAAAGGACTGCTGCTACGCGGGCGTCTACAAAGCCCACAGTCGGCGCCACGGCACCCGCCGCGTCGTGCTCAGCACCAGCTTCGCCCACTGTCATGGTGCACCCATCGTCACGGGAGGTCCACGCATAGCCACGTGCCTCGTGCGACGCGGGGGCTGCCTCCTTGTTGATGACGCCGTCGCCTGCCCGGCAGGGGCTCCCAGCTGCAGCAACAGCATCGGGGTTCACAGACAGGTCCATGGTGGGGAGCATGGGGCGTAGATGGCGTGCCGGGTTGAAAAGCGTGGGGGTATCGATTTTTGAGGGGTGGTAGGAAAGGTAGTGAGAGAGGAGGCACAAAGCAATCGACGCCGCCTCGTGTCCAAGACTATTATATCTTGACGCACCACCAGCCGTCGTCCAACGTGGCCGGCCACTGAGCAATCGGCTGGCTCGTACCGTGCAGCGCTCACTCTACACCACTATATGAGGTTCTATCTACGACGTTCGCCCTCGGGTGGGTAGGCCCCGTTCCAGTGTGGCGGGCCGGGGCGGAGGACTCCGCCCCACTGGAGCCGTGATGTTGCTCGCGCCGAGCAGCGCTTGCTCCGCACCGCTCGCCAAAGCTTGTCCCCCACCCCTCGCCGTCAGCCGGGCAGCAAGCGCGCCAGAGTGGCACGTCGGCTGACGAGAGCACGGCCAAATCGGCACCGAGACTTCGCTGTGCCCCTTCCACCTTCCAGCACCAGCATCAGTAGTTTCTTACGACCGACTAATTTCCCTCAGTTGCCGAACACAAATCCGACTCAGTCACGTAAGGACCCTGTGTCAGTCCGCGTACCACAGGCCGGCGCGGAGTATCGCGCGAACTTTGTCCGCGTCGATGACCAACTTATACGTCGTCGCACCCACATCGTGCTGGAAGATGGTGCCAGGTTCTGACCTTTGCTCTGCCCATAAGCTTGCAGAGAATCTACGTTTTTGGGTCACTGGAGCGACCCTTAGAACTCGCCGTCGACCCCGGCTGCAGCGAGAAACCGTGAAGCGTCCTCAGGATCGTGACAGATCTTGGTTGATGGGATTGTGGAAGCGAGTGCTGGTCACAGCCCATTGGTTGATCCATCGGGCAGGCCCATCCGGCACAACATTGTGCAAGGCCGCGAGCTTGACACGGCCGAATTAGCGGTGATGGGCCCGTCTCAGGAATGCCCGGAATCGTGCCATGCTTTGCGAGATCGGGCTGTTCATGCTAACAGCGGCGCGTTCCCATTGGAAACTCGATCTCCTCAGGTACGGCATAGTGCCACGCTCTGTGCGGGAGATTGTCTGACGAGCGTTGGAAGCCCCACACCTGCACGGGCCAACATCGTGGCACACCTCAGTTGGTCGGAGTTGGGGAGCGAGGGCTGGGTGAGCGCCACTCGTTCATGGTTGCCGCGTTTCAGTTGTGCCCCGAGTCGTGTCATATGTCGCGCGATAGGATGGGCGACGCGAAGTATGGAAAAATACCATCCCTGGAGCGATTGCGATGCCAGATGGTGCCATACAACGCATGCCTCCGCAGGAAGAGGCTGATCGGTTCCTAGCACATCCAGTTGCGTGCCCCGATGGATGGATGGAGACGCTGGGAAAAACGAGCTTCACGAAGATGACGCTTTTGGGAGGACTAGGAAGCTTTTGCGTGCCGAGGCCCCGTGAGGGCTGCAGCAGAGGGCGAGTGCACCGCTTGAGAAAGCATAAGTAGAGGGCCATGGCAGCTCTCGACCTCATCCGCACTGGTTGCCTGCCGAACAGCGTTCCCGTCGCACCCTTCCTCACCGCAGGAGCTACGCTTTGCCGCACGCTCTCCTCCTCCGTTCCGGCCTTCTGCTTTCCCAACGCCGCCTTTTCCGCCCGCATCATGGCCACCCGCGCCGTCACCCGATCTTCGCTGGTGCCCCCTGCTGATGGCGGGTCTCAGCCTCCTGCCCATTCTGATTCCTCAGCCTCTGGCTCTTGTGGTAGTGGCAGCACGCACTTTGACTTGCCCAACTCTGGGAGTGGCCAAGGCGGGGATGACGCGATGGATGTTATCAAGCCCTCTCAAGTCGCGTCGTGTAGTGAAGGTGGGTCCAACGCTGAATCCTTAACCCAGGCGGGGGGGAACGCTGACGACGTACCAGCTGACATCGTGCCTGTCCCGGCTTGGGATACACGCCCCAATATCGGCCGCAATGCGAACAGCACGGGCGGCAAGACAAATGAGCGCGCGTCGGATGCTGCTGCGGCAAACTCCACGCATCGTCCAATTGGCGGCAAACGGATGAAGTTGCGCTGCATCGGCGAATTGCCGGCCGACTTCATCGGGCAAATCATCATGACGATGTGTCTCGCGGTGTGGTACTTTGCAGATGGCTCCATCGAGGTGTCCGATTGTGGCGGGACCATCATTTGGTACGATGCGAGCGCTCCTGGGCGATTTTGGCTTATCTACGACCAACGCCGAATGAGCGCCTACTTCACCGCTTTACGGACTTCATGCACTTCAACTACCTTCTCACCATGCCCACCGGGGCCCGCGAAGACGTACTTCAGATCATCAACGATGCTGAGGACGAGGCGACGCTCATCAATTGCTTCATCGTTGCGAACAAGAAGGAGGGCGACTTTGGTGTTCCCTTCCCCGCGCTGGGCGACGGCCCCTCGATCACGCTCGCGGCGTTCTTGCCAGCGATTCCCCGCTTGGTGTCGACCGACCCAGAGACGCGCCTCATCCCTGTGGAGGAAGCTGAAAAGCTGGCAGCCTTCTGGGAAGGCATAATGGACTCGGAGATTTACTCGAACCGGTTTGCCCATCTGCGTGCTGCCGGCATCGCTGCCAACGAGGCCCGTCGCGCAGATAAGCTGGCTGTTGGCTTCCGATCTCCCAATGACATCGCACGCGCTACTGCCGCGGGGGCTGGCAATGCATCTGTCGCAGGCGCGGAGGCTGGTGGTGGGTTGTGCGCGGGCAGGGCTGCCGGCAGCTCATCTGTCGCTGGTGGGGTCGCTCGCGGCTTGCCTACCACGGGCAGGGTCGCAAGCGGTTCGTCTGTCGAGGGCGAGGCGCCTGGTGTTTCTCCTACCACGAGGGCCGCTGACGGATATGCGACGGCGTAGAGGGCGGCTCCTCCGATCGAGAGCAATTGTGCGTCGTTTTATGTTTCATCTCTTTGCTTTGCATCACCCGTCCATTGCTCCTTCTTTTATGTTGCTCGCTAATTGTTGATCGTTGATTGTACCGCGGTTTGGTGTTGGTTCTCTGCTGCTCTTTAGTTGCTTGTTTTCAATCTTGCATGAATAGTTTTCTGTCAGGATGCTGACGTCAGCCTACTCCTGGTATAAAATGTGCATGTTGTCACATAGTTCATTCTCGTCTGCTTGAGGGAGGCGGCTGCCATCGTATTGTGACGGGTGACGCCTTTGCGGCAGATTTTGTGAAGAAGTGGACGGGCCCACATATAGCTTTTAACGGCAGCGTGCCGGCTGGGCGGCCGCGCAACGTATGCGGCCGATTTCTCGGCGAATGGGGGGGGGTGTCTGTGGCGGCGGCGACGACGATGGCGTCGGGGGTGGCCGGCGCCCACCGGAGGAGGCGGGGCGCCCACGCGGCGGGGGGGGGGAGGGGGCAAGGGGGCTCCCAATCCGGCCGGCCCGCGGGGGGCGCGCCGTGGCGCTGCCGGGGCTTATCGGCAGCGGCCGCAGCCGTTCGGCGACAGTGCCGGGCGGCGGGGGCGGCGGCCTGGGCGGCGCCCCCCTTCCCTCCTCTGCCCCGACGCGGCGGCAGCGCCCGCCCTCCCCCCGATCTCCCTGCCTCGCTCCTATGTCCTTACGCCACAGCGCCTTGGCGTGGCGGAGGAAGAAGAGAGCCGACGCGGCCAGCGGCCCGAGGAGCACCCCATACGAGATGAGCGCTGCGGTCAGCGGCCCGTACGTGTGCCGCGTGTAGTACTCGTACGCGATGTCCGCCACAAACGCGGTCAAGTCGAGTTCCTTGGCCGACAGCCACCGGCTGAGCGCGGGGTTGGCCGCCGCCGCGCGCGTCGCCGACTGCAGCGCCTGCTGCACCTCGTGCAGCTCGATGGTCAGCTGCCGGTTCTCCTCCGTAGCGTACGCGTGGAGCATGCGGAGCTCGTCGCGCTCCTTGTGGACCTTGGTCACCGCCGCCTCCAACGCGCCCAGCCGCGTGCGCAGCGCCGCGTGCTCGCTGTTGGCGGCCGCCACGGACTTTTTCGACGCCGGCGCGGCGGCCTTGGCGCAACGCCCCCCCTTGGCGGCCTTGGCGGCCTTGGCGGCCTTGGCCGCCTTGGCCGTTTCGGCGGCCACGCTCGTTGACGAGAGGCGGTCCATGGCCGACCGCTCCTCGAGCATCTTGGCCTCCATGTCCGCGTCCATGGGCAGCGCCGCCGCCTAGGCGGCAACCTGCCGCGACACGGCCTTGCGGCTGACGCGGGGCGGCGCGCGGCGGGCGGCGGCCTTAGCCGCCTTGGCCGCCCGGCATTTGCGGGCCTTGGCGGTGGGGGACCGACCCGCGCCCGACGGCGGCCGCGCGCCGGATTTTTGCGCCACTGCTGCGGCGAGCGACGAGGGGAGGGGCGCTGCCGGCACGGGTGCCGCGGCGCCGTGCCGGCTGTACTCCACGTCCTTGCCCCGCGCCTCGGCAATGGGGGGCGTGTCCGACCGCGCCGCCGCCGCCAACGCGGCGGCGGCGGGGCTCAACTCCCCCGACAGCGTGGCCACCCCATCGGTGAGGGGGGCGGCGGGGGCGCCCGCGGCGCCGCTCCACGCCAGCAGCAGCAGCAGGGCGGCGGCCACCGCCGACGCCACGTGCGCAACCTTCGTGGAACCGCAAGGGGAGTGACGCGCGTGCGCGTGCGGGAGCCTACACCGGGGCCGGGAGCGGGCAAGCGCGATGGCGTCGAGTGCGTGCCGGGAGGGGGGGGGGGGGGGGGGGGGGGGGGGGGGGGGGGGGGGGGGGGGGGGGGGGGGGGGGATGATCAACAAATGGGGTCTGCCGGTGGCGGCGCCGACGCGACAGAGGGCGCGCCAGCGGGGGCCTGCGGGTGCGCGCGCACCTCGCACCTGCCTCCATGGGCGTCGACCGCAGCAGGGCACGTCCCGTTCCGTCCAACGCCCGACCCCGGAGCCCAACGCACTGCCCCGCCGGGCCGCACGCCAGCACGTCGGGCGGAACACACGCGTCGCCGACGCGGGTGCACGCGTCGCCCCCACCGGCGGGGGATGGCGCACCGCCGCGGCGCGCCTTCGGCACACGGGGCCCAGCGGCCCGCGGCGGCCGGCGGGTCGGCCAACTCCCAGGCGGGGGTGCAGGACTGCCGACGCGGCGGTGGCCACCGCCGCCCCGTCGCACCCCGACCCCGGCCTCCTCCCCGCGGAGGGCTTCAGCGTGCGCATCGACGCGCCGACACAGCGGCCGCTAGTCACCTCTGCAGTGCGCGGCGTGTGGGTGCGGCCGTCGGTCAATCACGCGTCGGGGCTCGCGCAGATGTCCCTCGTAGAGGAGGCAGAGACGCTGCTAAGCCTCGGGCACCTGTGAAAGCGGAGGCTGCTCCTCGTGCGCGCGTGGGCGGTCCACGGCGGGCGCGTGCTGTCGCTGTCGGGAGACGCGGCGTGGGTGGCCGGTAGCAGGGAGCGGGGGGCGTCGGGGGGGGGAGCGTTGACGGGCGGTGGCGGCGGCGGTGGTGGTGGCAGCTGCACCAGCAGCTGCAGAAGCTGGCGACGACGCAGCTGACCATGACCAATGGGCGCTTCTACTCGGCGGGCGCCGGAGGTGCCGGGGCGGTGGTGGCGCCCCCGCGCGGCCGCCGCGTCGCCGAGCAGCGCGCCCGTCGACGCTGCCTCGGCGCCGCCCGGCGCGCCGACCACCTGCACGTTGCACGCGGGCATGGAGACGAGCGCGAGGAGGCGCCCGCCGTCGGCGGCGGCGCCTCCCGACGACGCGGGCGCCGTCGCAAAGCCGCCGCCGCTGCCGCCGCCGCCGCCGCCCACGTGCGTCGCCGCCAGGCGGGCGGCGGCCAAGCCCGCCCCAACGAGCGCGTAAAAATAGGGCGCGACCACGCCCGCGGCGCTCTTCACAAACGCGGTGAGGCGGCGGTGGGCAGCGTCGAGGTGCCCGACGCGGCGCGTGGCGGCGGCGACCGCGTCCGCCTCGGCCGCCGACAGGCGCACCCCCGCCGTCGGAGCGGCCGCCAGGTTCACCGTAATGACCGCCGCCGACAAGGGGAGAGCGGCCGCCAAGTTGACGCGCGGAGATGGGTCGTTGCCGAGGGCGGCCACAACCGCCTCGTAGGGGCCCGGCGACGGCAGCAGCGCGTCGAGTTCGGGGAAGCGGGGGGCGTAGGCTGCCCGCAGCGCCGCGTCGGCGGTGGCAATCGCCGCATCGACGGCGGCGGTGGCGACCACAGCCGCCGACACGAGCGCATAGTCGGAAGGGGGGGTGCCCCCGCCGCCGCAGCCGCCGCTGGGACCTTCGGGGGGGGCGCTGGGGGCGACACGGTCAAGGAGCGCGGCGAGCCGCGCCTCGTCAAGGCCGCCGGCGGGCGTGACGACGCTGTCGGGGGTAGGGCGGGCACCCACGGGCGGGGGGGCGGTCACCCCAGAGGTGGGACAATCGCCTTTTGGGTCCTCTACTTCTTGCATGTCCGAGGGCGGTAAGGACGTTTCATGATCAGCGCCATTGTGGGTGCGCTCCTCTGGGGGGCGCCCGTCGTTGATGGCCGCACCACCGCCGCCGTCGCCACCGCCAACGTCGTTGCGGTCGCCGTCGGCCGAACCACCGTCCGACGCGCTGCCGTCCGAGCCGCCAAAGTGAGCGAGGAACTATTCCGCAAGGGAAGCCATGTTCTTCTCGGGAAGGAAGCGAGGGGACGTGGGAGGGGGGGGGGGGCGCCGCCGGGGCGCGCTGGCCACCTGCCCAGTTAAGGGCGGACATTCGGATGCGGACACGTTGCATCCTTACAGCGTACACGTGAAACCCGTACCGTCTCCACGGTACCAAGAG
>Ga0209093_1000194_pt1 | contig 30612 bp, 33 predicted proteins | sample SidtaG_4_FD_187450 | JGI IMG/M metagenome (GOLD analysis project Ga0209093, IMG submission 187450) | Marine algal microbial communities from Sidmouth, United Kingdom - Sidmouth_Male1 metaG (SPAdes) (version 2) | ecosystem: Host-associated > Algae > Red algae > Unclassified | place: Sidmouth...
CATTCTTCAATAGGAAGCCCTTCAACGGCGCACCTATATCGGAAAGATTCGGCTCAGACGCTTCGTTTTCAGGCCTTCCGGCACACTGGGCGAGCCGCACGAGGTCATAGCACCGTTTCTCGCATTTGTCCCATGTTCACATACCTCGCGCATTCGATTGTACTATTCTGCGCAGCGCTCCAATGCTACTGGCCGAAGGTAGACGACCGTAAAGAGTATATCGAGAAGAAGCGTAACAGTTTCTTGCAGCGGTCCCGTGACAGGCGGAGGCTACTTCAAAATTCGCTGGTCCAAAATCTCAATCTCGTGCGCGCCTCTTGTGATCCTGATCCACGAGACCCCGCAGCCAATCGGCTTGCGCGCCAGCGCGCTTCGTCAGCAGCCAATGAGCGCCCGTGCACGGAAATTCCAAATTAAATCCAAGGCTGTCCTCAAAAGCCGCCATGCGTCGCTCAAGCGCCGTCCCCCCACGCCTCCCCCACCGTCCCCGTCGTGCCTCCCGCCCACTCCCCGCGGTCGCCGTCGTGGGGCAGCGTGTAGGTGACACTGCGACACTCCCCTGTATTCATCGGTGCGCACGGCGGGTCGCAATGTCTTTGACATCTACGGTCGCGCAATCGCCCCGTACAGTCGTGCGCGCGATGCGCCGCATTCCGGTTAGGGTGGTAGAGATTGCTGAGGGGGAGGGTGTTAAAGGTTTCAAAAATGATGAGGAGGAGGACGAGGAGTGAGTCTGGCCTGAGCGGAGGTGTGTGTAGCGGAGGAGTGTGGGATTTCCACCGTTGTCCAGGGATTCCTGTTTGTCGTGTAGTTCTCGCAATTGGGCTGCACATCAATCGTAGGACGCTGACAGTGGTTGACTTGCCTTGCGCTTCTCAGATACTTATCCTCAGTGAAATCTCCTTCTTCAGTCAGCTGTCAGCGTCCCCGCTCTTCATCCGTGCGGCATCACGAGATCTTAAAATCGAGCTCACGAGGCTGGAAAAGTAGCCTCCTTTTCCTTGCGTTCTTCCCGATTTGGTCGGTGATATATCGGGTGCTGTCGAGAATCGGGCGGATCGGATGTCCCTGATCGATACGAATGCGGAAGTGGGCACCAACGAGTGGGATCTGCTGCGCTTCGTGCTCCGTTTTTTTTCCTGAGAACCCGAGGGCCACCCTCTGACACTTCTACAAAGTTTGGGGTTGATTGGTGTACATGCGCCGAAACCAGAGCCGTTTTTCCAGAGGACTAATAAGATGAGATAGACTTTAGGCCCTCGGCTTCGTCTCGCATCCGTCCTATGGTGCCGCCGCCGTGATTTCCTTCCACTTCCATTGCCATCATCGGAGCATTGACGCTGTTTTGGGTGCTGCCGCCAACGTCGCGAGTTCTTCACCGTTGCAGAGGCGCCATCGCGGTACTGACGGCACCCAAACTCGATGGTCACCCCGCTCACTCCCAGCCCCCGCCTCCGATGTCGTCTACGCGGCTGCCACTGGTCGGTCCTCACTGGGTGCGTGCTTTCCGTCGCTGTTGGGGTGGCAGTAGCCGCGGCCAATGCAGCAGCCGGGGAGGGTGGCGAGGCCCTCACTGCTACCGATTCGGCCACTGTTGCCCACCCGGTGCAGTCCGTGTTGGCCTTCCCTGTCGGCTTCGGCATGCCGGAGGGGCGATGGGCGTCGGCGTGCTCGCTAGCGTGCATTATCCCCGGCGTCAACGCGACGCGAAAAATCATGGACCAGACTTTTCAGTTTGCGGACGACGTGTGTGTCGCTCACATTGACGACGCGGTCGCGACGCAGGGGTCCAACGAAGCCGGACCTGTTGCCCGTGTTGCGCTGATGGACGCCTTTGTCGCAGTGAACGCGAGGCAGAAACGCAATAGGGTCCGCTGGCCTGACCCCGTGGTCACGTACGAGCCTCATGCGGCCCGGGAGGACACCAGGCCTCACTGCCCAACCGGCAGCCGTCTTGTGGACGGGCGCGCATGGTAGCCAGCACACCTCAAGCTCCTTCCTGTCGCCATGGACGATGCTTCCGACATGCATCGGCAGCTGATGGTTGACGAAGCCATGGTGTTTGGGGCACTCGCAATGGGGCGCAATGTGCTACGCGGCGGCGTGCACAGAAAGGTGAGTGTGTACGATGTGTTGGCGGTCTCAGTTCAGCGGCTCGGCGTGTGCATTACTGAAATCTGTGATGCAGTGGCGGCGGTCGATACAACCCGGCCTTCCATGCCAATCACCCGCTGCGCAAACGGCTCAGAGACGGAGGGGAGCGCTGACACGAAGGGCGACAGTTGCACCTCATCTTCTGGGTGCCTGACGACGAACGTGCCGATCATCACTCATGTGGGTCCCGACGGCATCGAACGGCCTGTTGAGATGACGAACTTGGACGTGCTGGCATTGGGTCGTGGGATGCTGGGCTCTCCCGGATGGTTTAAGGACGCGGCAACGCCTTTTCACCTTGGTGGACAGCTGTCATTGCGTGGGCCAGCGATGGGCGCACCGATGGAGTCGAACTCGGGACTGCGCGCCACCTACGACCGGGAAGAGAACGCGGCATGGGACTTGAACGGGACGGTGTTGGAGAACATGAGCCCACCGATCAGCGGTTCTCTTCTCGCGTCGTCAACCAGCACCCCTCTCCTGGCACATCTTGCGACGCTTTTTTGTGCCGGAAGCCTGCGCTCCTTCATCGCCTCCCCGTCGGCCTGCGACGGTATCCGCCCGTGGGGTCGCATCCGACGAACGTCGGGGTCGGCTGAGATCCAAGGCAACCTCTTGGACCCCGGCGTGTGGGCGGGAGCAGGCAGGGTGGAATGGGAGGTCACGCCGACCATCTCGACCCCAGCTGCCATCGAGGATGCATCGAGGTCGCGCGCCCCCCTACCGTACCTGCGACCCGCATGGACAGTCGACGAGGACCCTTTGAATACGCTGATTGAGATGGGCTGGCTCAACAGCGAGCTGCTACGTGTAACGCCACACGAGCTCATCGGACGCTCCTCCCGGGAAGTGAATCCGTCGTCAGCTGTGGAAGCCAAGCTCGCCGGGTCTCTCTTCCAGCGCCAACTCGTGTTGCCGTCAGCCGTGGTTGCGGGGCATTCATCGCATCGTGGTTCCTGTCTGGACATGGACGCGGCAAAGGCAGTTTCCGGCTTAGTCGACAGGTCAAGCATGAGCGTCGAGCTAGCCCAAGAGCTTGACCGGATCTCCCATGTGTACGACCGCCGCGTCTTCCAAGAGGAGCATCCTGCCCCGCCCGTGTCGACTGCGGACCTCATGCTGGCCATCCTTATGGTCGTTCCTGAGCTCGGTGCCCTCCTTGTCCTACTGCTGACGACGAAACGGTGGGGCCGTGCCGCGTTGTTGGGCTTTTCTACGATCGTCACTCTCGGTGCAGTGTCCCTGTCTGGCGTCATTGCGCTGGCGTTACAAGAAGCGATGGGGGCCACGTGGCGAGCTCGAAGCACCCGCACAGCAACTCACGCCATCTTCTCCGCAGGGGAGCCCCTCACTTCGGGGGGGATGCCCACTCAGGTAGGCACGCTCGTGGTTGTCGAGAACTCGTTCCTGATCCTTGCACCAACAATGTACCGGCCAGCAAGCGTGCATCTGGTGGCTGTCGTCGTTTGTGGCGCGTACATGGTCGCCACGGCTGCCATGGCGGTGCGGGTGCTCTTTGTCGCCCGACAGCAGCGGTGCGGTCGCCGCGTCGACGTTGCGGGACTGCAGACCGGTGTTGCGAGAGAGGCGCAACTTCGAGCCCGACAGCGGTTGCGACGGCACGCTCGCGATGGCACACAGGCCGCGGACCGAGGTAGTGGCACTAGAGAAGACAGCGGTGGCGACAGCGGCGCGGCCGTGGAGGGGGCGTGGTGTGGCAGCGGGAGTATTGTCGCCTTTCCCGCCGACGGGGTGCCGCCCTGGCCGGAAGTCACTGGGGGAGGCTCTGCGCCACCGGGGTGGGGCGGCAACGGTGGCAGTGAATGGGTGTGAAGCAGGACCTATCAAGCGACCACCACTTGGCCAATCAACCGCGTACTTGCTTTTTGGAACCTCTGTCGTCGGCCACTCTACGCCGCTGACCCTTGAGACCAAAAGCATTCTCATGATTCGTGGCTTGAGAGCAAGGACACCAAAGTTGGGACTATGTTCTTAGATTCTCAATTGGGCATGCGACGTGGCGCCCTCTCAGAGGTCGCCTGTCGCGGGCGGCCGAAATGGAGGATATGTGAAATAGAGTTAATCGGGAGCGGGCTACCTTCTCTCCAATAGTCCCGATTGACGGTGGGTCGTTTGTGGTCTATTCCAATGGAGTATATCTCAGTGGAATCAGAGAGGCGCCAGCAAGACGAGATCCCTGTGATCCGCCCGAGATTCCCCTGCTCAGGCTGGTAGAAGGTGGCGATCGTCTGCCACGACGCAGACACGACACACATACTCGACGCGAAGTGGCCGATCGTGCTGATATACGACAATCATCTGACACATGGCAGCACCGCAGGCTGCCACCGTGCCGTGGGACCATATCTCTTGAGCCAATGCAGTTCGAGATGACGAAAGACAAGCCAAAGTGACGAAGAAGCGCTCTACGTTTCCCCTGTCGTGAGCAGGCGATGAGCGTCGCAAGCCCGCAAGGCTGTCAGAAGGCCAGGTCGCTCGTCACATGTGTGGCCTTGGTCGTCGCAACGGCATGCGGCGATGCAGCAGGCGGCATGACTCCGATGAAATGCGGCCACTCACTACTACTGCTGAGTCAGAGGTTTGACTAGGAGATCGTGATCTGTTGAGGGACGAGGCTCGACCGCCTGAAAAAAGTGACCGCGCCATCGAGCGAGGGAAACTGAGCTCGGTCTGACGTTTATGCGCGTACCTCTGAGTGACGCTACGCATGTTAAGCAGCCATCCAGAAGTGGCTAAAGTGACGATTGACCACGAAAGGACGGAGTGGAGTGGCCTGGAGCCTGTGACATTGTGTCCCCAGCCCGTCTGACAAAGCAACCGCCGAAACTGAATCATCGAATGACACCCTTTTTGTCTCGCACGAGGCATGGCTGGCAGCTTTTCTACGCCGAATTTAGCCGCTGGAAGTGCCTTGCGTACACCAATGAAAAGAGGCGTTGATACTGACCGTGTGCTGCCTGTCCGCCCCGCATCGTGGGCCCCAGATTTTGGCGCTGCCTACACCGCACACCTCAAACAGGCGGTGACGCGGCCACGCTCTCGCTGGCTGGGGCCTAGAATTGACGCCCCCACGTGGTGGACTCCCAGTCTGACAGGCGGACGTGAGGATGCGACGGCGAGATGGAGGTGAGGCAGCCGCCTCCTGTTGGTTGCACTAGCAAGGTGGCCCGCAGGCCAGACAGCCGCAATTGCTGCGCGGCTCCGCGCGGCCTCTCTCTCCTCCCATACTGGGTGGAGGGCCCGCCTCGATCAGAGGCTGCTCATTGGCTGCCGCCTTGATCAGAGGCTGATCATTGGCTGCTGTATCGGGCGCGGGGCATCGCCAACCGCTTTTCTTTGCGCCCTCGTGCGGGACAGATTGTCAGCACCCGCACGCGCGGGACCCCACAGAAAGGGCGCTGATGGAGCCGTGTGGCGGCTGGACGGCCTCTGGGAGCCATGTGCTCATGTGCCGCCAGTGGTGGCAGGGGCCTCGCCAATCTTCCCTCGCCTGAATCCCGCAACCATCCCACCGTCGCCTGCGTCCACCGTCGCCTGCGCCCACCTTCACCGTCTGCGCCCACCGTAGCCTGGGCCCACCGTCGCCTGCGCCCCCACCGTCGCCTGCGCCCACCTTCACCGTCTGCGCCCACCGTAGCCTGGGCCCACCGTCGCCTGCGCCCCCACCGTCGCCTGTGCCCGCCATCGCCCATCATCACCTGCGCCGCTGTCGCGTGGACCGCCGTCTTTTGCGCGCGCACTTTCCGCGCGCGCCTTTTTTCCTGCTCGTCGGTGCCTGCTTCGTTGGCGGGTATGTCCGGGGTGCCCCATGCAGCTGACAGCGGGTGGCGCTCCTGAGCCCTGGGCAGCGCCCGCTTTTCTTGTCCGCGTCTTGGGTCTCCTTTGGGCCGCGGTGGCTGCGGGATTGCCCCTGCCCCCCCGACCTCCTTTTTCTCACCTCTAGCTCCCGGCTTTTGTGGCAGCGGCTGGCGGCGGTCGCTTGTGCGGCTGCCGCCGGCGGTTAAGTGGCGCCCGCTCGGCTATCAACGGCAATTGGCCAGTGTCCGCGCCTTTTTCCTTCGCATCGGAGCCCTTCGCGGACGCGTTTCGCGGACGCCGCCTGGCCACTCCGCGGCGGCCGCTCGGACTGCCGACGTAGGCGGGTCGCGTGGAGGCGGGCAGCGGCTGCAGCCGGCCGGCACGGCCGGCTGCCGCTGCCGGCTGCGACCGGGCTCCTGGGGCCGCCGGATGCCTGCAAAAGGGCGGCTGCCGCTGCGTCCTGCGACCGCCATGACCCGCATGAAGCGAGTTGACAACACGGCGCGGCGGAGGGAGCAGCTGTCGCCCCCCACCTCGACCACTGCCAGTGCCAGTGCGGCAGCCCGCCGCCGCCACCAAGACCGTTGCAGCAAGGGGCGAGAGGCGGGCAGCCACTTCCTGGAGTTCGACGGCCAAGCCCAACAAGGAGGACGGGCGGGCAACCACCCGATCGCCAGCCGCCAAGCCCACCGCGGTGGACCGGAGGGCGACCGTCAAGCCCGCCAAGGTGGGGTGGCGGCCTGCCGCCAGACCGCCGACCGTCGAGCTCTCCAAGACGGGGCGGCGGGCGGGTTCCCGACCGTCGAACCTCAAGCACGCCGTGGTGGGGGGGCGCTCCGCCACGCGACCGCCAACCAACAAGCCCACCGCGGTGGACGGGCGGACGACCGTCAAGCTCGCCAAGGTGCGGGGGCGGTCCGCCACCCGACTGCTGACCGCCGAGCCCACTGCGATGGACGAGCGGGCGACAGCCAAGCCCGCCAAGGTGGGGGGGCGGCCTGCCGCTCGACCGCCGACGGACGAGCCCGCCGAGGCGGGGCGGCGGGCAGCCTCCCGACCTCCGACCGTCGAGCCCGCCGAGGTAGAGCGGCGGCCCGCCACCCGACCGCCGACCGTCGAGCCCGCCGAGGTGGTGCGGCGGCCCGCCACCCGACCGCCATCCACCAAACCCTCCCCTGTGGACGGGCGGACGACCGTCGAGCCCGCAAAGGTGGGGCGGCGGGCCGCCACCCGACCAACGACCGGCGAGACCGCGGAGGTGGGAGAGCGGGCCGCCGCTCGACAGCCTACCGCCGAGCCCGCGGAGGTTGGGAAGCGGACCGCAGCCGAACGGTTAACCTTCACGACCGCCGCAGCTGCGGCGGAATCCACATCGGGCGCATCGTCTTTCTCACTATTTGGCTATTGGCCTCCCCGCGAGCAGTGGGCCCAGCGGGCCCAGCGGAAGCGGCGGACCGTGCGGCCTCGTATTCCCGAGCGACTGGTGGCGAACCGCCATGCCTCTCTCGCCAACGCAACAGCAGCTGCCGTTGCCGCAGCGGCCAGGGAAGCCGCTGCGGCCGCCGCGGCCGCAGCCGCGTCGGAGTTCGCTCGAGCCTCGTACCGGGCGTCGGCGGCGATCACCGCTGCGGCCAAGCGCGCGGCCAATAACGCCGAGGCTACCGCAGCTAGGCTGGCGGTGGGCTCGAACAAGGCCGCGGCCGCCGTGTCCTACCTTACGGGAAGATACGTGCAGCAACCGGTTGTGGCGGCGACCGACGCCGGCTCGGGAGCGGCTGCCGCTGCCGTCAATCGGCCTACGCATGAACGGCTGGGCTGCGGCGGCGGCCGACCCCCCCTTCCACCGGCGTCGCCTCGCCGTGGTGGTGGCGCCGCCGAGTCGGTCGGCAACGCCGGCGGCGCCGCCGTCGGACACTATGGGGCGCGGCCCGGCATGGGCGGTGGTGGAAAACATGGCGCTCATCGACGCGTAACTGATCGAGGCCAACAATCCGATCCGCGGAACGGACCAGTCGGGCAAGGAGTTTTGGGTTCGCGTGCTCAAGGACTGGCTCCACATGCTGCGCAACGAGAAGGATGCGGGGGTGAGAGGGATGCGAGACAAGCGCGGCATTGACGCACTCCGCGAGCAGTGGGCAAAGATGGTGGCAGGTGTCATGGATGTTTCAAGCTGTATCGTGCAGGCAAGGCTGTCCAAACCTACGGACATTGCGACGCACGCCGACCTCGTCAGCTGCGCTGAGGGCCTGTACTGAGGTACAAACGTGTACGGCCGCATCTGCGGGGACCATGCTAACGACATGGCCAAGGGGAAGAAGACCAAGCGCCGCACGAAACAAGTGACGTGCCCGTGGGCCCAGTACTGGGAGAAGCTGAAGAACCAAGACCGGTTCAAGTCGGCGGCCGCCGACTTTGCTGCCCTGCAGAAGCGCACTGCTGCCACGCAGGCTTGTGCAGCGGCAAGGGCGGCGGCCGCCGCTGAGGCCGGCGGCGACGGGCCATCCGCTGAGCAGGCGGCTGCCGAGGGGTACCCGACGCCGGCGGCCGCCGCGAATGCGGCGGCGGCCGCCGGAAATGCTGACCAAGGTGCCGCACCTGCCGAGCTGGTTGAGAGCGACAAGGACGAGGAGCAGAGCTCGTGGGCAGGCCACCCCATCGGAACCAAGGCGGCCAAGCGCGCACAAGCCGACGGCATGGCCGATGACCGCACAATCGGCTGTGTCGCGAGCGCGGTGGAGAAGTTGGGAGAGGCAACGACGCAGCGGACCAACATGATGAAATTCAGCCTTCCGTTCATGCGCGAGACGCCCATGAGGGCGGCGTTTTGGGCGCACCAAGCCAAAAGGATGCTCGCGGCGGAAGGCATCAAGGTGTCGTCGTCCAAGGCGGCGGCAGACGCATCGGTTGCTGCCGAGGGTGCGACCAGCGGCTCCAACCCCAGCACTGTGACAGCGACACCCCCCTTGGGCGAGGCCGTCGACGTCTCTGCTACTGGGGGCGTGGCGGCGGAGGACGACGTCATGATCGTTGGCGACGCGCCGTCGAGGGTGACGCCGCCGGCCGCGGCGCCAACGTCGTCGGCTGAGGCGGCGGCGGCCGCACCGACGCGGGGGCGGGCAGCAACCGCGTCGGCGACTTTCCCGGCGGCCGCCGCTGCCCCTTTGGCGGCTCCGGGCTCGGCGGCGGAGGCGGCGGCGGCCGCTTCGACGCCCGGGCGGGCAGCAGCCGCCGCCGCGACGCACTCGGCGGCCGACGCTGCCTCTTTTGCGGGACCACGCTCGGCGGCGGAGGCGGCGGCGGCCACATCGACGCGGCGGCGGGCAGCAACCGCGGCGGCGACGCACTCGGCGGCCACCGCTGCCTCTTTAGTGGCGCCAGGCTCCGCAGCGGTGGCGGCGGGGGCCGCGTAGACGCCGACGTCGGCGGTAATCGCGGCGGAAAAGACTTCGGCGGCTGCCGCTGCCTGAGACGGGGCGCCAGGCTCGGCTGGTGAGTTTGTCACGGGGGCGCCGCCACCAACGGTGCAAACGGCCGCCAAGGCAACCAATAGGCAGCGCTGCCGCCGCGCGGAGGCGACTAAGCGAGACCAGGCGGCCGCCTCCATTGACGCGCCGCTCCAGACAATCGTGGACCTGACGTTTCCATCTGCCACTGCGCCTGCTGCGCGGCCTTCTTCGCCTGTGACGGCGGCGGCGGACGCGGCAACGGCGGTGGCGTCTGCAGACGCGGGCGGCACGTCCCAGGCTTCAGGTCGCAAGTGGCGGCAGCCGCCGTCGGTGGCGTCTTCGGACAGCTTGGTGTCAGACGGCGGCGGCTTGGACGGCTTTGACTCTGACCTCATCGAGGCCTTTGCGCGCAACAGTGCGAGCTCCTCAAGTGAGTCGGGAGAGGAGGATTAGACGGACCTGGTCATGCCCATTGCTCGTCTTTTCTATTTTTGTTCTTTCCGAGCCTGCTGACGTTCTCTCATGTCACGGTGCTGCTTTGTGTGGGATTGCCTCGTATCTCTTGTGCTTGCGTCTGGGTGCGTGTGTTGCCACGTACCGCCGTAGTTGGTCCAGTCATAGCAATAGACGGTTTTTTTTTACCCTCCGGGCAGGGTTTTCCTTTTTCCTACGCATTTTGCTTGTCCACTGGCACTTGGCGGTGGCACGAGAAAAGGAGCTGCGTGAGCCCCGAGATGCCAGTAGTACCGTCACTCTTGACGCCGCCCGCGGCACTGAACGGTGGCTGCCGCGCCGCCCGTCGACTCTCCCGCGCCCTCGCACCCTCCCCCCTGCCAGCGCGATGGCGGGTGCGACGCCGTGGTCACCGCTGCGGCGGCACACACACAAGCGGCGGCGCCGACGCAGCGCCCGCACTGGAGGGGGCGCGGCACCCGCAGCGCCGCCACGCGGCAGGCCACACACGACTCCGGCGGGCGACAGCGCATGAAACGCGCCGCCTGCGGGACCAAACGGCGGCTGCCCCGCCGCGCGTCGACTCGCCCGCGCCCCCGCACCCTCCCCCGTGCCCGCGCGCTGGCGGGCACCACGCCGTGGTCACCGCGGCGGCGGCGCACACACTGGCGGTGGCGCCGCGGCGGCGCCCTGACAGGGCGTGGCGCGACGCGCGCTGCGCTGCAGCGCAATGCGCCTCACGCGCGGGTGGTTTGCGGCCTCACGCACAACCTCCCCTGCGGCTTCGAACGGCGCCTGCCGCACCGCCCGCTGACCCGGGCCGCCCCCCCCCCCGTTCCCAGTGGAGCACATGAAAGCCGACCCCGCGCACGACTCCTGGTCAACTGCGGTTGGCTCGGCGGGCGCCGCACAGTGTGGCTCAGCGGCGGCCGCCGCGACAGCCGACCGCTGCCTTGCAGACAGTGCCCTCCACATTCGGTGGCCTCTCACTTTGGGGGCGGGGTGGCCGCCGCCACCATCCATCTTCACGGCTTGCAGAATTCCCATCCAAACGGGTGTTGGATGGGCATTGGATGTCTCCTCGTCAGTCTTTGGATGGGGACGGATGGGCTTTTCCAGCCCATCCAAGCCCATCCAACAGAGTTTTGGATGGGAGACCGCTGGGCTTTGGATGGGCTTTGGATGGGCGTTTCCAGCCGATGGCGTAGCCCGAGTTCCGCCCTTGAGTGCGCTGACTCGCGAGGCCCGCCGGAGGGACAGCGCGTGATGCACGGCAGGCGCGGCCGTTTCAGACACGCAAGATCTCATCCTGTGAAGAACTCGCTTCTCATTGGACACAGCAGCTCATCGATTCGGCCCATGCCGTGTGGGTATGAGAGACACGAGCGGACTGACAGCGGGAAAGAAGCACGATACGACGCCTGGCTGCCTTTTGTGCGTGATACTACACGCCCCCTGTAGTTGCACTTCGCGCCGCACGACATGCACTTTGATGCTGCTTTTTTCCTCTACCAAGTGCATATGAAAAACATCATAAAGGATCAACACGAGCGGCGAGACCCACCGCCAAAGAGAAACCAAACAACACAGCAAAAAAGCAACAGCAGCGGCGGTCGTCACGGCATGCATGCACCGCACTGGGCCATTGGTAGGGCCCCTCCTCGTCGTCGTCGTCATCACGAACAACACTCCCACTGTCGGATCCCCCGTCCGAGGAGCTGTCCCCGCCAGAATCCGAGTCGTCGGCGTCGCTCGACGATGTCCCCCCGCCCGTCTCATCACTCTCATCCCCGACGCCTCCCCCCAGGTCGCCCCGCCGCCCCCCGGCGCCCCCCCCCCCCGTTGCCCGCGCGCCGCACTTCGGTGAGGCCAATCACCGCCGCTGCGGTGCGGTGGTCGGAGTCGTTGTTGTCCTTTCATGACGAGACAGGTAGGCGGCGGCAACTGGCCTCCTCCATCCGAGGCCCTCCCGGTGCCACCGACTTCAATCACGTCGTCCGCACAGTTACGGAGCGCCCCGGTCTCGGCGCCGTCCGCTGCCGGGGCGCGTGTCTTGTCGGTGTCGGGGGCAAACGCAAAGGCCCCACTTTTCGCAGAGCGCGGGGGGCGGGCAGCCGTCGTGCGCGTGGAGGTTGGCGTGATGGCGGCCGCCGGCAAGAGCGTCGGGTCATCCTGCGGCGACGAGAAAGCCCAGGTACCGCAACTCGTGCGCATGACGATGTCCGGATCGATGGCGTCAGCGATGCGGTAGCCGGCATGGAACTTCTTGTTCTGGTGGTTTTTGGACAGGTGCTTGATGGAGGCCGCGAACTCGTCGACCCATTGGCCGTACGTGCCGTTGCCGTTTCCGCCGCGGCGGCGGTTGAGGTGACCGAGTGCAACCTCAAATTCGTTTCGCACGAAGAAGGAAAAGAGCGCGTGGTGGCCGACCACCATCTCGACGTGGTAGCGGCTGCCGGCCGCGCGGTTCTTGACGATGCGGGATCCACCGCCAATCTAGGTGAACACGTTTTTGGCCGCCGCCACCATAGCCGTCTCGCCCTTGTACGACGAGATGAAATAGTCGTTCTTGGAATACTTCTTGGCCTTGCGTGCCGGCATCGGGCTGTGTGGGAACCCGACCGCGTTGAAGTAGGGCTTGAGCACAAATTCTCGGATCTGCGCGATGGTGTGCGGGATGGTGCTCGTGATGACCGAAATCGGGAGGTTCTTTGTCGGCTGTCCACCGTTGGCGGACGACGGGAAGAAGACGGGGTTCATGAGGTAGCTGTGCGCCACGCCGGCAGGCACCGCAAGGGCATTGACCACCTCCGCGCCGATGACGGCCGTAGTGGTGTCCGCGTCCATCAGGACGTCGCGGGACGAGTTAGCGCTGGCGATGCGCTTCTTCACGGCAGCGCGGATGGGGCGCCGAAACTGGGAGGCCTTGTCCTCGTTCTCGGGGGCGCGCGCCAAGGCCGCGTCCTTGGCGGCTTGGTATTTAACATGAGGCTTGACGTCCTTGACGCGGCGGCCGTCGCTGCTGCCGCTGACACTGCCGGTGGCGGTGCCGCCGGCGACGAGACCACCGTTACCGCTGGCGCCGACGCCACCGTCGCCGCTGCCACAGCTGCCGCAGGTGACGTCTTTGCAAGAGCTGCCCGCGTTGGCGCCGTGATTCACCGCCACTCGCAAGGCGCCTACCGCCAGGGCCTCACGCTCGTTGCCTTGACCTTGCGCGTCGACGCGCGCTTTGAGGCGTACGGCGTCGGCGCGCAGGTTCTCAAGCTGCTCCACCGAGTCCTTGAGGGAAATCCATAGGGCCTTGTTTTGGGCGTGCACGACTTTCTCCACCTGCCCGCCCACCAGCTTCCAGGCCGCCACCGCCTCGGGCGACGGGGCGGCCGCAGCAGAGGCCTCCTTGTCGGAGCTGGTGGCCGCCGCCGCCGCCGCCGCCGTCTTCTTCTTCTTGGAGGGCGCCCCCGCGGACATGGCTGGCGGCGTCTTGGACGCGGTGCGCTTCCCGCGAGTGCCCCCTTTGACGGCTTTGCCACCGCGACGACGGGGGGGGAAGGCGGGAGGGAACGGGGCAGTGAGAGACGCCGGCGCCGGTGACGGAGGAGCCGAGATGGCCAATGCCGCCGCCTCCGCCGCCGCCAAGTCCGCCGCCATCTCGGAAGGTGTCGGCTGCGCAGGCGACCAGGTTGCTTCGCCGTAGCCCCCGGGCGGTGCCGGTGACGGCGTCCACGGTGCCCCTGCCGCCGATGCCTCGGCGGGGTTTCACGACCGCGGGGGCAGAGGCGAGAGCTGCGGCGCCCCAGCCACGGGGGATGACGACGCCTGGCGTGTAGCAGGCGATTCTTCCGGTGGAGCGGCACGCACCGATGAGGGTGGCGTCCGTGTCATCGACTTGGGGCGCGGGAGCGAAGTCGACGGCAACGTCGGGACGCGGAACGGGGCGTTATCGAACGGCAAGAGCCGGCTAGGCTCATGAGGAGCCCGCAGCAGCTGCGCAGTCACCCCGGCGTCGCCGACCAGGCGGAAGCCGCTGGCCAGATTCCAATCCGTTTGTGACCCGTGAGCAGCGCCCCCCCCTGGCGGGGGCGCGGGCGGGCCGCAAAACGGCTCGCGCCCCGCGTTATCCACGCGGTCGGGGGCGGCCTCGCCCTCGGCTACGGCGGCAGCCCCGGGCACGTTGACCGGCTCCAAGTAGGGTAGGAAGACGGCCGTGTGGTCGGACGACCACGCCGCCCCGGGCTGGTCGAGGGCCTGCGACCCGGGCAGGTTCTGGTGCAGCTGCAGTGGCTCCGCGGCGCTTGTGTGGGGAGCAGCGGCGGCGGAGGCAGCGTCGTCGTTGATGGCCGGAGGCGCCGCAAGCGCTGCGGCACGGCGCTAGGCCCAGCGGCGCTGTTCGGCTTGATAGGCCGCGACAGTCGAATTCGTCGCAGGCGATGCAGGCATCCACGCCACGAGCCCCGTGGGCAGGTTGCCCAACATAGCGGAGGGAGCGCGGAGGGAGGACACAGGAAAGGAGTTTTCTCAGAGCGTGGGGGGGGGGGGGGGTCCCTGCTCACCCCCCCGGACGAACGGTTATGTACCATTTCTGGAGCCTCCAGCGGCTCCCCAAAGAAAGCACGGCCGACCCACTCACACCCAACCAACCGGTGGCGTTGGCGGAGGTTCGGCGCGGGTCCACAGGGAGCGAGTTTTGAAGGTGGTGAAAGCGAGCGCATCCAGAGGAGGCAGGAGCAGGAAAAGAAAGTGTATGCACGGGGGGCAAGGGAAAGCGGGGGGTGCAGGCGCCACTCGGTGTCGTAAAAGAGAGCGCCCAGCGAGACTTGGCGGGATGCAAGCTATGAAAACGGCACTGCATACGCGACCGTCCCCCTTTGGCAGGGGCGGCAGAAAGCGCGCCCAAACGCACTTGGCGGGAATCAAAGCGAGCGGCAACGTCGGGGACGCAGAGGGGGTTCGCCTGTCGGCTGGCGACGCAGACCCCAGCGAGCAACGACGGCCGGAAAACGCGAAAGAAAACGAAGCCGGCCAGGGCGGCGGCGGGGGGAGGTGTGCCGCCTTGGACTGCGCGGGGGGGCGGGCGGGCCGCAGAGCGAAACGCAACCGGAAAAAAACGAAGCAAAAGAAGCGTGCAGGAGCGCTGCAAGCAGCTTGACGCACACGAGAATACAGGAGCGTGCGCAGAGGAAAGGAGGGTGACAGCTCGCTGCGACGTCCGTGTCAGAGAGGGGGTGGATCGGGCCACTGGGCGATCACGTGCGCGGGGGGAACGTGGCCAAGTCACTTGCGCGTTGGTCCTTGAGGCCGCACGTGGGGGGTAGGTGCTGGTGCGGCGCTGTCGCGACGCACCGTCGCCGTCAGGATTTGCCCGAGGGCGCGCATTTCTGTTGTCAGTTCAATAGATCAATGGAGAAGCAGTGCCCGACTTATCCCAAGTGCGTATTTGAATCCACTTGATGAAAAACTTCCATCGCACAGTGGCATGACAGAGGCACGTGCGGCAGCTTGAGAGCAATAGATATTCTGTAAAGGAGGGGTTTCAATGCAATTGCATTACTGGGTCACTCAAAATGCGGATTGATAAGGCTCGATCGATTCAATGTAGTGCTTCGTGGAGACTATAGACCTTCGGCATGTCAATTGCGGGTCGACGGCGTGGGTCGGGGACACGTTTCACGCCACGTTAAGCCTTCGACCCACATTTCCATCCCATTTATGGCTAAGGAGGCCCTTCGACCCACGTCAAGAACCGGTACCGACCAAGGTGACCGCAGCCACGTAGCAGTCCATGAGTAGCTTACATGGAAGTTTCCGCCAATCGCTGGCATCCGTTGGCTTTCGATGCCCAGTCTTACGGATTCCGAAGGACAGTCGCCCGATCACCCTTCTGGCACACGTCCGTCACGGCGTCGTCACCGGCGCCGAAAGGCGTCTCCACCCGGTCACACTGTAAGCGAGTCCGCAAGGAGTGTGGCAGGACTGCCGGACCCACATTTGATACATGCCGAAGCTCCGAAGGGGTGGATGTGGCTTCCTTAAAAAACCGGTCGGGAGACCCACAACATACCCACATTCGATACCTACGTCGCAGTTGCCGAAGGTCTCAACTACGCGCGTTTTCCCTGGGAGCGTACGGGCAGCTGCTGCGCCCTCGACAGCGATCCATCCCATCCGTTTTTTTGTGGTTGGCGTCTGTTGTCGTCACCGTCGCTGGGGGGTGCACGCTGTGTCGCGTCACGGTGTGGACGTGCTGCCCAGGCACGCCTGGTGGCTTTCTGACAAACGAGTGGCCCTCTACTCCCATTGTGCAGCAGCGCGCTCTTCTTACGAATTTTCTGTCGCGCCGCTCAACCGCTCACGCCCATTCACTGCCCCTGTGCTGCGGCCACCGGGGCTGCCCGCACCGCTCATCGGCTGTCATCATGACAGCTATGATAGCTGTGGTGGTCGATGCAACCCGGGCGCTGAGGCCCACCTCGGCCCTCGTGCTCATCCGGGCCGGCCCGCTGAGCTGGGCCTTTGCGCTCGCCTGGGACTTTGCACCTGCTGGGCGCCCCACGCCATTTGCTGTCACCTGTGCTCTCGGGGGCGATGCCCCTTTTCTCGCGCCATGGCGAACGCAATGTTGGCGCTGTCGTCCGCGCCCGCGACTGGCGTTTTGTCTGCTGTTGGGCAGGGTACGTATGCGCTTCCGACAGTATGGGGTGCCTCACTTGGGTGCAAGATTGGTCAAGGGAGAGGGGGGAGGCACGGCTTGGATAGTGATGTACGGTTTTCCTGTGTGGCAATGGCTCCAGAGGGAAGGTTCCGTATCCGGCACTTGGTCCTGCGCGCATTCGACGGCCGTCTGTCTGGGGATTTGTGCTTGTGGGGCTCGGTCACTGGTGCTGCACTACCATGCAGTGGCTGACCACAACTGTCCCGCGTTTGTCTTTCCTCCTGTTGCTGGCACCGGATAAGATTTGGCTGTCGCGCAGGCTTCCTTTGTTTCAGATTGGCCGTTGCATCCGGGCGCGGTGCCCGGTGGCGGACCATGAAAACTGCGTGTGAAAAGAGCGGGGAGGCGTCGCTCATCGGCGCACCTGTCGGTGGGTCGCAAGTCGCATAGGGAAACAACCTCATTGAGCGTATGTGGCCACAACCGTCGCACCTCTCTCGGATGTTGGGTGTGCTGGGGGATGGAAAAGGGTGTACGTGTGTGCTGCTTTGCAATTACCCTCTGAGGGCCATGTTCTGACTCCTTCCTGCGTTGCATTCGCTTTTCGTCCTCATTTTTGGTCCGTCTGTGAATGTGTGCATCTTTTATGCGCCACCTGTGGGGGAAACCCCCTGTCAGGGGTGAAACGACCTCCCGGCATGAGCCAGGGACGGGTCGTGACCAGTCACGTAGCACCCCCCTATGGGGGTAGCGTGGGACAGCCCCCTTGGGTGGTTGTCCAGGGAGCCCCAGGGCCACACATGAAACGCCCCCTCTAGAGGGGCGTGAGGCGGGGAACACCCGATCGGGCCCCCCTGGAGGGGTCTGACACACACAAGAGAGACACACGTCTTCCCGAATCCGGGCCCTCTGGGGGGAGCGGGAAGCTTGTGGAAGCTTCCGCAATCCGAGCGTAAGCTGGACCGAGATATGAGCTCGACCAGGGATATAATCCCAACGGAATTCTATCCGGGAAAATTGAAAAATCTTGGGATAAGTCCCGAGGTATTGGTTTTGGGTAAATCCTGAAATCTAGGAAGTCTTAGTGACTTTCCTGCTTCCGCCCGAGACGGGCGGGGGTCCCAGGGGCCACTAGAGGCCCGGGCCTGAGACCGTGGCCCGTTGGGTACCGGTCCCCCCATGGTAGCGCCAGGGGGTCGGGATTGTGCACGTCCTGCGCCTTGTTTCTGAGGGTATGTGAGTGTATGCTTTGGGGTCATCGTGCGTGTTCGAATAAATCATCGTTGCGTTTGCGTTACCTCCGTCGTTTTGGTGCGCTTCGCGCCCAGTGATCCCGGCGTTCGCGTTGTGACTCTGGCGTAGCGTTTCGCATCCTGTGCTGGGTTTTCCGACTGGGTTATACCCCGTCGGCTGTGAGGGCAGGATCCACTACATTTGGTGGATCAGCGGGCGACAGGGTCAAGCTCTTCCTGATGAGTCGGGCCGTCCCTGTTTCGTTTTCTCACGGTGGACTTGCTCTCTTTGTCTCACAGTTGGGTGTGACTGGTTGACTGTTTGACTGGATTCTCCCACGGGGGAGTAGGGCTTCCATCGTTATGGAAAGCATGAGGGGGATGTTGTCCCGCGCGGAAGGCGCGGGCTCCTCTTCACGGGGCGTCCGTGACGGAGCTAGTGAGTGCTCAGGGCCGGGTGGCATTTTGGGGGACCCTCCTCATGTGGACGGTCGCGCGCGTGTGTCCACGAGAGTGTGTGGCACCGCGAGCGACGGAGGCGGGGGCGGTGACGGATTCCCGTTCCCCCCTTCTGTTGAGACCGCCACAAGGGGTCGAGAGAGAGTCTCCCCCAGAGTGCCGGGACCCCTGGGGGGTGGAGGACAACCCCATACACCCCCACACGTCAGTGGGGTTGGGGTTCCGCAAGGAGCCCTGGAAGGGGACGCTTTTTCGGTGGCCCTAAGGGATTCACTGGATGCGTTCATTAGTCCATAACATGAACGGCTGTCTTTCTTGGAGACAGCCCTTGGGGCCTCCCGACGGTCAAGGCGCCGTCGTCGCCGATTGAGCTCCTCCTCCTCGGATGGGGAGTACTCCGGCGGAGACGGGGGACGTCATGTCCCCCGACGTGCGGTAGCACGCGCCCTAGGGCGCGAGCTAGGGGGAGCCCCTCATCGTCGACTTCTCGAGAAGATCATCGCTGCGGATGATCGTTTTGCAGCGATTATGGATTGTGTATCGTACGCCTTGGCGAATACGGACGTCCTGTATGACCGGACGATGGCACACGGCCTAGGCCGTCTGCGCAAGGATGTCTCGGCCACCTTTGGTCGAGACGCAGAGTGGGATGGGACGCCAGCCTTAGGCGTCTTTGAGTTCTTGAACCGCTTTGAAACAGCGGGGAATGAAAATGATGTGTCAGAGGGCAGAGCCCTCTACCTCCTTCCGGAGTTCACCACGGGTGATGTAAAACGGGAGCTGTACACCATCATGCCGTCCCTCCAAGGAGGGCGGAGTGGAGAGGTCAGTTCCTATATGGAACTAGTCAACTGGCTCCTCCGAAAATATGCGGACGACCAGTCGCTAAGCGACCAGGACGCTCTGTTCCACGGAACGTCCCAGGAGGATGGTGAAACAGAGAATGGTTTTTACGTACGCCTTAGGGGGTTACTTCGCCTCTGTGGGTATATACACACAGAGGGGCAGATGAAGAGCCGCTATATGCAGGGGCTCGGTTGGGAGATTCGCGCAGTTGTGCGCGAACACAACACCGGCAATATGCCGATGGACCTCCTGGTGCAATATGCCCAGAGGAAGGGTGACGACTGTCGCAGACGTCACGAGGAGCAACCGGCCGAAGAGGCCCGACGGGCCGAGGCCCGTCGAGAGCGTCGAGCCGCACGGCCGACACCACGCAAGTATGTTACCGCGGCGGTGACAGCCCCAACTAAGGTGGGGGAAGTCCCGTCAGGTCCTTCCCCAAGGGGTAAAGGGCGCTTTGGGCAACCAAGGAACTACAACTGCCTCGCATGAAACATGCGAGGACATTTCTTCCGTGAGTGTCCCCGCCTCGACGCGGCGACCAAGGCCCTGTTAAACAAGGCCTACGAGTAGCGTATGGCAGAACGTCCTCAAGAGGACCAGCGCCGTCCAAAGCAGACGGTGGCAGCCGTGGTCTCAAGCCTAGGGCCGCCGTGGTGGTCGTCGGATGACACTTCACCCCCAGGGGTGGAAGGCGAAGAGTTGGTCCAGGAGGACAAGTCCTCCTCGGAGAACGAGTAACGGGGGCCGTGGTCCCGCATCCCCCGACAACTCTAAGGGCAACAAGGAAGTACAAGTCTTCCCGGCGAGCCGGAAAGAACTGGCCTAAGCGGCCACCGGGGGCATCCCAAGGGAAACCCACTGAGGGCACGGCATGTGTATTCATGCCCTCTTCTAGCTATAAGCTAGTTGTCACGTTATTCCTGACGGAAGGTTTCGACCTTACCGCTCGGGCCATCCTGGATACAGGGAGTAGACCCACGCTGATAAGCCGGCTGTTACTGCCGGACGACACCCAGCTACAACCGCTGTGGGAGTGGGCCTCTATGATCGACGATGTCAATAGGGGCTGGCTCCCCATTGCGGCTTCAGTATGTCCTGGTGTGGCCCGTGGGGGCCAGACCTCCTACATTTCCTTGGAGTTGTCGACAATATGAGTGTCCCAGGTATACTGGGCGCCTCCTTTATGGATATCGCAACAAAGAATATTGCGACTCAGGAGCAACATGTGGAGCTCCTGAATGGTACCAAGGTACCTATCCGAAGAGACTGTGCCCGCAAGGGGCACCCGATCGCGCCAGTCAGCGCGGTAAGTGCGTGCCCCCAAGGGGGTACGGCTAGGATAAGGCCAGTAAGGAAGACCTGGGTAAAACCCGGGACTATCACACGCATCCCCGTGAAGGGTACCTACACGGGGCATGGCTTCGTTACGGGGAGACCCCCGTTATATCACAACCATGGTATACAGGTCGCTCAGGGACCCGCCATCATGGTGGCGGGCGAGCCGATAACCGTCCAAGTGATGCACTTGGGCGCTACGCCCTTACGGCTGACAACCGATATGACCGTGCGGTTTATCGACCCCTATGACGGGCCGACCTATGAGGTGCCCCAGGACGAGCTCCAGGAGCGCGACGAGACCGCCAAGTAGGAGAAGGATTCTCCAATCCCAGGAGTGGACGTGTCGTAGGTACCTGACGAATGGTCAGGGGCCCTTAGGGCCCTCTTGAAGAAGCATGCACCCCTCTGGGGGGGGAACTTGGGGTTGATACGCGGTGTAGAACACCGCATTCGTCTGAAGCCCGGGGCTGTCCCCGTGAGGCAACACCCCTACAAGGCCGGGCCTTTGGCCCGGGAGAGAGAGAAAGCTGAAGTCGATCGCATGCGCTCGATGGGGGTTATAGAACCCTCCACTGGGGAATGGGCTAGCCCAGTCGTTATGGTGCCGAAGCCTGATGGCTCGGTACGCTTCTGTATTGATTACAGAAAGCTGAACTTGATGACCGTCAAGGACGCGTACCCCATTCCTAGGATGGATGAGTGCATAGACTCCCTAGGGGATGCCAGGGTGTTCTCCACCCTGGACTGCAACGCAGGCCACTGGCAGATACCAGTAGCCGAGGAGGATAAACACCTTACGGCGTTCACGTGCCATTCTGGCACGTGGCAATGCGTGCGCCTCCCTTTTGGGTTGAGCAATGCCCCTGCCACCTTTCAAAGGGCTATGGATATGATCTTGGCAGGGGTCAAGTGTCAGATATGCTTAGTGTATCTGGATGCCGTTATCGTCTTCTCCCGTTCTCCAGAGGAACACTTACAACACCTGGATGAGATGTTGACACGCGTAGGAAAGGCAGGGGTCACCTTAAAGGCGGCCAAATGCCACTTCTTTAAAGAAGAAGTGCAGTACCTCGGCCATGCTATCAGGCCGGGAAGAGTACATGTCCTGGAGAAGAATCTCCGGGCACTGAGGGGTCTCCAGTATCCGGAGACCCAAACCCAGATGAAGAGCTCCCTGGGTATGTGCGGTGTATATCGCCGCTTCGTGGCCGACTTCGCCAAGATAGCGAAGCCCCTTACAGCCTTTACGAGCACCAAGATCCCCAAGAGGTTACCTCCCCCTAGGGAGGAGGAGTCGAAGGCGTTCGAAGAACTACGGAGACGGCTGTTGGCCGCCCCCATTCTCGCTCTCCCCAGGAGAGACGGGCCCTACATCGTCGATGTAGACGCCAGCTATGAACAGCTGGGTTGCTGCTTACAGCAACAACAACCCGATGGGAAGTATCACCCTATCGGCTACTATAGCCGCGCTCTTCTCCCTACGGAGAAGAACTACTTCGCCACCAAGATAGAGGCGCTCGGCGTCGTCTGGGCGGTGACCTTCTTGAGGTCAAACCTCGAGGGGCAGAGTTTCTGGTCCGGTGTGACCACCGGGCCCTGCTATCGGTACTCACAAACATGAGTCCGAACGCGCGGATAAACCGCTGGCGACTACGATTATTGGAGTACACCTTTGAGATCCGGCATGAGGTGAGGACGGACCATAGTGTCGCGGACGCGTTATCGCGTCTGCCCACGAAGGGTCTCGACTCGACTCCCCTGGACGAGGATATGTCCGTCCTGGCCGTCGAGACCCGGGCGAGTGTCGCCCTGGAGGCAGCATCGCCAGCCGAAGCCCCCATGGGGGCGCTAACGGCCCAAGAGATCATCCTCGGCCAAGCCGAGGATGTGTTCTGTAAAGAACGACTGAAAGAACTGGACGTTCATTCACCACCCGACCCCAAGTGGAGTCGACAAGCCTTCTTCTTAAGGGAGAAGAACGGGCTCCTATGCCGACATTCGGTGTATGGGAGGGAGACTCAAGTGGTCATCCCCGAGGCGCTGAAACAGCGCCTCTGACGCTATCAACACCAATCGGTGTTGGCCGGTCACCCCGGCTCGCGGAGGATGTATGACACCCTCCGCCGGTATTTCTACCGGCCTACCATGGTGGTAGACGTCTACAAGCACGTGGAGCAATGCTCCGCGTGCGCGGAGAATCGCCTCTCCGAGAGGAGGCAGACCTCCGCAATGAAGCTGTTTCCAGCTCTCGAGCCCTTCTCGGGGCTCGCAATGGACCTTCCAGGCCCATTGACCACCTCTAGGGGTGGTCACAAGCATGTCCTGGTCATATGTGACCGGTTTACCAAGTTGACGCGGGCCATCCCGTTACGGGATGCGACGGCGCTGACGGTATCGTCAGCGTTCATTGACACTTGGGCGGCTGCCTATGGCATCCCCGACTCTGTCCTTACGGACAACGGACCTCAGTTTGCCTCGGTATATTACCAGGGCATTCTTGGTTTGCTGGATATAGCCTCTAAATATACCTCTCCCTACCACCCCCAGACCAATGGGCAGGTGGAGCGATACAACCGCACCTTGGTGCGGCAACTCCGATGCTATATTGCTGAGCATCAGAAGAAATGAGACAGTCATCTGTCCCTTCTTTCTACTGCGTATAATACGCAAGTGCACGCGAGCACTGGGGAGATTCCCTTTGCCTTCGTGAGCCCTAGACGGCTCCAGCTTATTTGCATGGAGCACATGCCTCGGCTTAGACTAGCCGAGGAGAGAACTGAGGACGCCTCCACGGCGGCGGAACAGTATGTTGAGGACCTTAAGGACCTCCTCCCGGCGGTTCGCCGGCAGCTGGGCAAAGCCCAGGCCACGTCTAAGCGGGCGTTTGACGCCCGCACCAAGGAAAAGAACAACTCGGTCAAGGCCGGGGACTGGGTCTATCTAGATGCCCACTACCGCTCTCCAAAGAAGCTCGGGTTTAAGACCGAAGGACCCTACATGGTGCTAAAAACCGATGGACATCGGTTTCTGGTGGAGAGCCTTAAGGGTCTTCGTACAGTGAGCAGTGACAATGTCACTGGTGCCCCCGCACCACCGGCGCGGGATGGCAAGTGGACACGGGCCCTTAGGGCCCAAGCCCTCTTTAAGGTGGGCAACCAAATTAAGGAGGGCCCTGAATTCGTTTTCGAACGATTTCTCAACCATTGTTGGGATGATGACGGACAATTGAAGGTCTTGGTCATATGGTTCGGGTTTCCTGAACAAGAAGCCACGTGGCAGTTGGCTTCTTCCCTCGCTAGGGAGGCAATTCGCATATGTTGCTTGCAAAAACGTGTCAAGCTTCCCGCCTTGACGCGAGAAGGTGTCTTCTTTTCTGACCAAGTCGGAAGACGGCCCTTAGGGACCCCTGTGACTTCAAGGCACAGGCGAGGAGAAGAGCACAAGAAGAGAGGCTAAGCAGTTTATTCCCTACGAGGCCCGAGACCAGTCTATCTTAAGAAAGACGGCGCCCACCCCCTTCGGGGGGGCGACAACGGGCGACACACACAGCAGGAGGGGGACACAAGGAACCCTTGGTCACCCTAGGGTGACCAAGTCACCAAACCCCAGGACGGGTCCCATAGCCAGGATCATTCTCCTGGCTACGGTCCTCCTCGGGCGCATAGTAATGCGACCCCGAGTATGTCGGTGGGTTCGCCGAGGGGCCCGTCTCAGCCCCATACAAGGCTTGAGATGAAGAACTTGCGCCCGCTCCATAGTGGGGCGGGGGAGGAAACGGCGGACGTCGAGGCGCTGCCGGCAAAGCCGCCCCTCGGGGGGGAGCCGACGAGGCGGCCAAGTGCCGGAGTGACCATCCGGTCACAACCGTATTGGTGTCCACCACGGCGGTACCATACTCCTCCGTTAGATAACGGCGGAGCGTCTCGGCGGTGCCGCGTTGGTACAGAGGCCCGATGTCCCGTTCCCCTAGGGGGCGGGACACAATCGTAGCAACCTCGTTGCGCAGCCGCACGAAGGTGCGGCTCAACGCCATATTGAGCGTATGGTCCACCCCATTATTGAGGATGGACGGGAGTTCCCCATGGGAACGCCACAAACTCGACCATATTGCCAGGTTGACGGGGCGAGGGGTGCCCAACTGGGCCGACCCCTCCCAAGTAAAGAGAAGAAGGGGCGCCAGAGGGGGACCCGGGGGTCCCCCAAGAGAAGCAGTCGTCACACCGCTACCCCCAAGGGGGTAGACCCGACGAGTCCGCGCGGGTCGACCGGAAACGCGGGACACGTGGGCCGGGCGTGACACCCTCCCCCAAGAGGGGGGCTGTAGGGCGAGAGGGGCGGAGGCCGAAGCGGCCGGGTCCGACGGGGGCTCCGGAGCCACCACGAGGCCTACGCTAGCCGACCCAGCGTCCGCCAAGTCCCGATCCAAGGCTCGGATGCGGAGATCGGCGCGGATGCCCCTCCCATACGGGAGGCGGACGTCCCCCATACCCTCCTCGAGGACCAAGGTCCCCTCGTCATCCAGTATCTTGGCGCAACGGAAGACCCGTCGGGGTCCCTCTAGCCACTGCAGCCAGTCCGGCGGCGCCCGCTCCTCGACGGGTCGGAGGAGCTTCAGTTCTGCCTCAAGAAGAGGTTGGGCCGACGGGTCGGCCGAGCACAAGCGCTCGGGCGTCAGGTCGGAAAAATCCGACCGAATAGCCATTGGCAAACGCCAGAGGTTCCCATGGTGGCGAATGCTGTCTAGGAAGACTTCCGCCACCTCGACGGCCCACAGGGACGACAACATGAGATGATAGGGACCCCCAAGGGGTTCCCCCGTGAGCTGGATCCCCTGGAGTGCCTCCATTTGGGGAACCCGCGCGGCCATACCGCGGGGCACTTCAACGTGCTCCCACCACACTGTTGTGGTGGGATACAGGGCCTTGCGACGTACCACAGGTACGTCGCGCACCTCACGCTGTTCATACAGCGTGAGAAGGCTGAGGGAGGTACGAACCGTCCACTCCCCCAGCGCACCCGGCACATAAAAGCCGCGTTCCATCTCCCCCAACTTAGGGGGAGACCGCGGGTAATACTCCCAGGAGAAGTGGGGCTTGTCCCCAACCTCGGGAGGGATCTCACGGACGGCCAAGTGCAGAAGCACTTGGCACACGCGCCAATCCTCCCGACTACGGAGGAAGGGAAAGTCCGTCACCGTCCCCTCGGGGACGGCGTAAAGGGTATCGTACATCCCCCGGATGGTCGTCCAGATAGCCTTCATACGACGGCTGTCGATAGCGTCAAAGCGCTGTTCGACAATCGACCCCCCTAGGGGTGTCGACGGGTAGCGCCCGTACTTGTCATCCACGACCGCGGGAGTCGGCCACGAGGCCGACAGGAGATTGGCGAGGACGTCGTCGTCGATGTCCTCTTCGGGTCCCAAACGGGCGCCCGCGCCCTCGGCCGCACGGTCGACCGCCATGGAGGCCAGCGCGTCGGGTGCCGTAGAAGACGCCATCCCGCCTCGAGAGGCAGGGAACCGGGAAGATAAGGATGCCCCACTCCAGGGTGGGGTCCACGGACGACCCGGGACGCGGGGAGAACCCCGTCGCGCCCGACGGGGTCGTCCTCCCGGTGCAGACACGGGTACCGACCAGGAGAGTTGAGGCCCCCATTCATTGCTGGCGGTGACTGCCGTATGGGACTGACCCGATGGTTCCCCGACTCGCCTCTGCTTTGACGATCGACGCGAAAAGCGGCCTTGATCGCGCAATGGAAAGGGACCCCTCCTCACGGCGTCGCTTTCGGCGCTCCGTGATGGCATCCGTGGTCGACCGATGAAAATTCCGTGCAAAATACAAACGATGTGACGAGAATTGCTTTCAACTCATCTGTATGCTGCAAGAGGCGTAAAGGGTCAGCTGCAACTCTAAAGCGGAACGGCCACACATTCGGCCAGCGGAGGAGCCGTGTGGCACGGAAGCTACCTTCTGCACCCCTGCTGCTCGCTCGGTGACCAAATAGCAATGCGCAGGGGGCGAATCGAGGGGGGCACGACGCGAGCGAGGACGAATGCGTTTCACGCCCCAAGCGCCAGCGAGGAGAGCCCAGCCCGATGCTGGCCAACGCCGCAACGCGGCCACACGCATGAATTGAGCGCCCTCTGTAGCTCGTCATGTTTTCACAATGTACACGGAACCATCTGGAACTAGCAATTTGGTCCAGTGTGGGCATGGGTACGATGGTGCTGCCACAAGAGCGCGTCACGGGGGGTTCCGACCATTGCACCCGTATGGGCATGCGTGCGCCCACCTGAGACAGCCGCGGTTCCGGCGCCACGGGCGGTCGCCGGTTGCACATATAGCTCCCTTCCGAGGGACGAGGCACCGGTACCACTGTATGTGGTGGCCCGTGCAGCCCGCCTTCGCTCTTCTCGCCTCACGGCGTCTGCGCAAGCGGTCGCTGCCGCTCCGGCAAACCATCTCCCCCCGCTCCTGCGCACGTGCGTAATACATGCGTCGGGCTGGTCCCCGTGCTCGTCTCCTCGCACACCTTCTATCCCACTTTTTCTGCCTCCGGGCGCCACTCAGTGTGTGTACCTGCTCCGATGAGGCCTCCCTTCTCCCCTCCCCCGACTCCAGTGCATGGGACACGCCCTTCCCACCCACCCTCTACTTTACCGTCCCACTGTGGCTCGTCTGCACAGGGCGCTCGGTCTCACTCTCGCTTGTCCCCGCAGAGGAGGGATTCAACGAGCCGGCCACGTCCATCTGTGGCGCGCCGGCCTTCCCCCGACGGCGGTGCTGCCGGCAATCCGGACAAGCGGCGCAAGATGTCGGTGCCCTTGCCCGTGCACTACTGGCGTGACGACGACTCAAGGATGCTGCTGGAGCTGATGGTGCAATGCATGGGGAAGCAGGCCGAGTGTGAGAAGGACAACAAGCGGGGCCCGGTAAAGAACTTTGCAACCGACTTTGCCAAGCATCTTTCCAATGAGTTCAACCAGACGTACTCGGATAAGCAGGTGGCGAACAAGATGAGGGCGCTCAAGAAGAAGTGGGATATTGAGCACAAGCGCGTGTCGAGTACGCGGCACAACTCGGACGCTAACGACGTCAAGCTCGAGACAGGTATGTCCCCGGTTTTCCGATGTCCACTGTAGTGATGCGCGGTTTGGAGATGCACAGTTGGGCGCCTCCTCTCCGCTCTTGTGTCACTCTGCATTTTCGGACTCAATAGCTGTCATCGTACCCAATTCACATTCTAACAACAAAACGCTGTCTACTCGCTCATTGAATGACATCTGCCGTCGATGTCTTCGTGTGTGTCTGACAGACAAGTTTGTGGACTACGACGTGGGATGTACTCTGTGGTTTTTCAAACGTGCAGTTGAAGCAAGTATCGCGCTTGAGCGCGGCCTTCCATCTCGGCGGCGCGAGACCGATCCTACTCGAGGTGCTGTGTCGACCGGGGTGCCCGCTGGACCGCCAAGCGCATCGCGGGAAGGGTCTACGGCATAATCGCCTGCTAGGTCGACTGCCGCGTCACGGACTGCACGGTCGGCTGCGGCGGTGCTCGATGCATCGCCGACAGGTTCACTCGCGGCCAGGCCCGTCGACTCCCCTGCTGAGTTGTCTGACCCCGACGAGCCGACCACGTAGCCCCGCCGCATGGCTGCGATCTGGGGACTCTCCGATGAGGATGACGACGGTCTACCCACTGGGTGCGGGGCTGAAAAGTCCGATGACTCTCCCCCGAACCCGCCCCTCCAGGCGCCAGCGACCTCTGGTGTGGGGCGCCGTGGCAGGTCGTCGGATCGCTGCTCCCCCCCCCTCTCTGTACCACACACGCCGACACTGCTCGTGGTGCTGGCGGGTGCCCTCAATCGCAAGAGGCCAAACTGCTCGACGGGCGCCGCCGTGGCCGAGGGCGTTCAGCAGATTGCGGCGCACCGGGAGTCTATGGAAAAGGACAGGGAGAGCGCGCGGATGGTGTCCACCCGGGAGACCTAGCGAAACATGGTCGAACGCCTGGAGTTGGCCAAGAAGCGTTTGGACTTGGAACAGAGCCGCATGGAGGAGGAGAGGAAGGACAAGGACCAGGAGCGCAAGATCCGGAAAGAGCAGAGCCAGCTGCCGATGATCATCGACCTGGAAAGGGCCAATATGCCTATGAAGAGGTCTTTGAAGCAGCGTGAGACCCTGCTCAATGCTGGCGCCGGCGGCGCCGCTCTGACGGTTGGATCGGGTGTTGGTGCTCCAGGAGGGGCACCCTTGGGTACCGATGAGTTTAACTGTCGCGATACAATGGAGCTGGACGACCGCTGCCCCCCACCCAAGCCCACGCAACCAATGGCCACTGGTGATGAGAGTAGAGATGGTGAGTAAGGCGCAAGGTCGACGAGACTATACCATTGGTTGGGCAGTCGGGCTCTTGAGAGGACTCTGGATTGAGAAGTCGGTGCAGTCGTACTGAGTTGTGTAGACCAGCTGATTCTGTGTAATTTTCGTGATGTACATCTCAGGCTCAGTCTTGAAGACTCGTGCACGGCGTGCACCACAGAGTGCTAGCCAATGGGAACACGTCATTCGAATCACGTGATTGGAACGGCGCGCGCTCATTGGTTAGACACGCGAACATGCACGTTTGGAGCCTGCCATCTCGACTGGGCCTCATCCCGGATTGTCTTGCCACACTCTAATGATGTTCAGCCCAGAGATGCTCAACCAACTCATCGCGCAGGCGGAGCGCCATCTGATAGGCACGTGTGACGCCAACATCTGGATGTACGTCTCTCGGTTCGCCGTCAGTCGCGTCCACCACGTCCGCCCACTCGTCCTCCTCGTCGATCAGAAATTTGTGGAGTAGCGCGCAGGACTCCACGATGGCCGGCACAAGCTCTGTCTCCGCCGACACCCTGTCAAGGAGCACCCTCCAGCGCCCCTTCAGCAAACCGAACGAGTTCTCCACTACGGCACGTGGGGAAGAGATGCAGTAGTTGTAGAACTTGCGCTTGGGGGTCAGCTGCTGCTGGGGGTACGGTTTCAACAGCCAATACTCTAACGCGAAACCGCCGTCCGACAGGATGACGTGACCAGGATGGAACACGCGGCCGCCAACCGTTTGCTGTCGCTCGTACCACGCGCTTTCTTTTAACGCTCGGCTGTCCCCCAACGAGCCCGGCAAGCCCGACCGAATCCAAAAAAAAACGCTTTCTGGCGTCAACGATGCCGAGCAGCAGCACCCCGTAAAAGCACTTGCGGGTGTTATAGGCTGCCTTCCAGGCAGCCGGAGGCGTCTGGACGCGGATCAGCGTCCCGTAAATCACGCCGACAACACCAGCAATGCGGCACTCCAGCCGGGAGACAAAGTCCGCGGCGCTCTCCCGCTGTGAGGCCAGCGATATAGGGAAGAAAATAGGCGGCAACCCTTTGATGATAGCTGCGAGCACCTCTCGCAGGATGGAACAGAAGGTTGACTCAGCCAGGTCGGCCACCTCGCACCCCACAAACTGCGACCCGCCGTGCGCGAGCCAAAAGAGAACGACAAGGAGTCGGACACGTTGCGGAATAGTCGGCGGCCGGCCCACCTTTCCGGCTCCTTCACGGCGCAAGAATTGGCGTACGCGCCCGGAGAGGTGCTCAATGGACGCGACGGACATGCGGATGCGCGTTTTGAAGGTCTTCTCCGATCGAAGCAGGCGCTCAACCCAAGCCTGTCCGTTGTCGCGCCCGTAGTTGGGGCGCGAGGCGCCACCGCCAAAACGAGAGCGCCCCAGGAAGTGAGCACACAACTCAAATAACAGGTCCAGCTCCGGGTCCGCGCTGCCGCTGCCGCTACTCGATGATGAATCCGACGTCGTCGGCACCGACGCCGGAGTCGAAACAGCACTGGTAGAGCTATCCATCGTTGTTGTACCAGACCGACCGCCGTCGTGCAGCTCGGCCGATGATTTCTCCATGGCGGCGCACGCCGAAGTGGCAGCGTGAAGGAGCACGATGGGATATGGGGAGGGTGGCGGGAGCGTGTGTGACGATTTCCCGCTCCGGGGGGAGGGCCAGTGGGTGGCGCCCACTGTTTGCTGTGCGCCTGTGGCCTGGTGATTGGGATTGACAGTGCCGACATGTTAACGTGATGACTGGCGCTCCGGTGGCACAGCCATGACCGTTTCCAATTTGTAGGCCCAAATTAATGTTCCGACAGACATGAATCCTTGTTACGAGTCGGAGTTGCA